>OGOL01000109.1_pt1 | contig 95100 bp, 78 predicted proteins | sample 1552641 | NCBI WGS metagenome assembly OGOL01 (sample SAMEA2580140, study PRJEB22360) | human gut metagenome | biome: human gut; feature: human-associated habitat; material: faeces | place: Denmark | collected 2008/2010 | reverse complement strand
ATGCTAAAAGGCTTTATACTACTGTTGGTATTGTAGGTTTTGCTTTCATTCTTGGATTTGTACTTGGTATTCTCATTAAACTCTAACCAGTTTGTTTTATTTATACGCTAGTTAATGCAATTGAAAATACGTCTTGTCAAAGGGTTTTGAAATCTTTTAATTTATGAATTAATTAGCCAATGCTATTAATATTGATAGACTGTGAAGTTAGTCAGTATTAATAGCATTTTTTAATTTAAAACTTTATAATATGGAATTAAATATACTTGAAGGTCTTATTGTTACTTCTAAGAATCTTCTAAATGGTTATATAGTAGCTAATGGAGGGTATGAAAGTATCAATATTTCAACTCTTCGTAAAGCTGTTGATAATATGAGTTCTAATCCTCATTATAATAATCCTAAAGATCATAAGATGATATTTAGTAATTATCTATTTATTATTAGTAAGATTGCTAGTATTATAAATGAAGATATTACTGAATATCTTAAAAGCGAATTATCATAATTTCTGTTCTACTAATTATGTATATGTATTATACACTAAGATTCAGTCATAGTAACACGGTCTGTGAAGATAGTGTTATTTTTAAATGAACATACTGATGATGACTTATTAAGTTGAAACATTATTCGAGTAATCGTTGAAGTAAGGGAAATCCTCTTCGTAAAATGTCTATGTTTAGTTATATTTTCCTTAGATTAAACTGTTTAAGGTTACTAGTAATACAGTTCGTGAGAATAGTATTGTCTATTTTATCCCATCGGAGTAGAAGCGTCTACTCCTTTTTTATTGATTATTCATTTAAATCATTATATATGAAAACAACTCATAAACAAATGTTGGAGTTTCTATTAATCATTCAAAGATTAGTTAGGAAACATTGTACTGATCTTCACTTTTCAGTTTCTACTCAATTTAAAGAATCTGAAAGAGTTCTTAGTTATATTAGTGTTCATGTTACTATATATAATTTTAATAGTAATACTATTAAATATAATAGATTGTTTTCATTCTATATTGTTAATGATATTAATGAAAATAATACTACTCTTGATAATTTAAGAGAATATGTTCGTTATGAAATAAAACATCTTAATAAACTAAGAAAATATTTTAAACAAGATTCCCTTACGGGGGAAGTATAAACAATCTATTATTATTAATTATTTAAAACAAACTGGTATGATTAAAAAAAGAATTAGAATTGGTCGTAGTGAAAGACTTTATAGTCTAGTAGCTTTTACACTTAACACTGTTAATACTGTTAAGTTGTTGCAAATCGAATCACGTAGAAGAATATCGACTTATGGCAAATCAGATAGAGTTTAACGTAGATGGCGAAGGTAGAATAGAAACTACTTTCGCTAATTGTATTATATGTGGTAATAAATCCATTAGTATAGGTAGTACTAACTATAATATATGTCCTGAATGTACTGAAGTTCTAGAATCTGGTAAAAACTGTCTTGTTATTGAAGATCTTTATCATGATGATCAAAAGGTAATAGGCGGTAGAGCTATGATTCTTGAATCTTCTGCTATCAAAGCTAAATCTGATGTTGTTGTAATGTCTAAGAAGGAATTCGAACATTTATATAAAATCTATGTATCTAAAATGAATTAGTTATGGAAATAGATCTTTATGATTATATTTATCCAGATGGAGTAGTAGATGTTCGAGTAGGTGAATATAAAGCTGTTATTAGTAATGATTTTGCTAATAATAGTTTTATTATTATATTTACTGAAACAATTCCTCATCTAGTAGCTAGAAAGTTTGAGATACCACGTATTATTGATCCTTCTGCTGTTGATATTAAAGGCTATAAAATAGCTAGTGTTTATCCTCGTGTTGGAACATTTATTATTAATTGGGATAAACTTAAAAAGATAAAATAATGAAATTCAATTTTACTCCTGTTAATGAAAAGAATAAAGTTGCTCGTGAACGAGTTGTTGAGAAAGTCGTTGATGGTACTATTATTCTTGATGGTAATACTTACAGATTTAAAAATGTAGGTGGTACTATGGTTCTTCCACTAACAAGACGTTCGTATTCTTGCGAAGGATTTCGTACAATATTCGCTAAGTTCTTAGATAAGAATGGCAAGAATATTAAAGTAATACGTAGTAATGGTTTTAGTGCTCCTAAATGTTATATTCCATTTAAGCCGGGAATTAAAGTTCGTGGTTATATTCGTATTGAAGATAATATCCAAAAATTTGATTTAAGAGATAATGGATTTAACTAAATATACTGATGCTAATAAAAGCAGTAGTGTAATAGCTTCCTTTACCAAAGATCAACTTAACGCCTATACTCATTTAATTGATTTCATTAATCGTGGATTCGATGAAAATGATTATAGGCGTGCTCTTATTGGTAGTGCTGGAACAGGTAAAACTTATATGATTAAAGAAGTTATTAATAAATGTAATCTCTCTAATTCTACAATAGGTTTAGCTGCTCCAACACATAAAGCTGCTAGAGTTTTAAGTAATTCTACTAATATTAAAACTTCTACTATTGCTAGTGATTTAGGTTTTAGATTAAATACTGATCTTGAAGATTTCGACATTAATAATCCTCCTTTTGATCCACTAGGTGAAAAGAAGATTAAAGGTTATCGTCTTTATATTATTGATGAAGCATCTATGATTGGTAGAAGTCTTAAAACTTATATTGAGAAAGAATGCAAAGAAAACGGATGTATGATTATCTATATGGGAGATAGTTCTCAACTTCCTCCTGTTAAAGAAACAATCAGTCCTTGTCTACGTGGTATTAAATACTATGAACTTAATCAAATTGTTAGACAAGAAGAAGACAATCCTGTTAGTTATTTGTTAAAGCTACTTAGATACGATATTCAACATAAAACTTGGAAGTTCTTAGAACATATTAATGCTAATAGATTTAAATTTGATTTAAGTGAATCCAAAGGTTATTATACTTGTGGTTTAAGTGAGTTTCAATCATTAGTTATTGATGGTTTTAATAATGAAGAGTTTACAACTAATGTTGATACTTGTCGTCTTGTAGCTTATACAAATAAAGCAGTTAGTGATTGGAATAAGTTTATTAGAACTAATATAATTCAAGATTCAGATCGTGCGGCACTTACTCGTAATGATTTGATATTGTCTTATGTTACTCTTGTAAATGAATTCAATGAAGCAGTCATTACTAATTCAGAAGATTATATAATTAAGAACATTGCTAACTTCACAAATAAAGATGGTATTAAAGGATTCACTGTTAAGTTCGTTAAGATTAATGGTGGAGAATCTACTAAACCTTTGTTTGTTGTAGATCATAATGATAGAGCAAATATTCTTCTTTATTATAAACTTTGTAATGAATTTATAGATGCTGCTAAATCTGCTCCTGCTAGTTCTCGTCGTGCTCGTTGGAAACTATATTATGAATTTAAAGAACGTAATCTTCTTCTTGCTAATATACTTGATAAGTATGGTAAGATTAAATTCTATCGTGATTTAGATTATGGTTTCGCTATTACTTCACATAAAGCTCAAGGTAGTACTTTTAAAGATGTCTATGTAGATATTAATGATATTGTCTTTATGGCTAACGGTAGTCCATATGGAGATATTGATAATACTCTTCGTAGATTATATACTGCTTGTAGTCGTTGTAAAAACAGATTATTCTTATGTTATGGGTGGTAGATATTGTGAAGATTGTGCTTATCAAGTAATTAATGAGAAGAACCATTATATAAAAGGAATAGGTAATAAACAAAGTAATAAGATAATTGTATTTCCTCATCTTGGTGTTAGTGATAAAACTATTATTAATAGTGAAGCATTCAAACAAATTAGCGAGTTATATAATACTCTCTTTGATAGAAATATCTTAGATGATTATTATATAACTTGTTTTGTTAAATGTCCTATTAGTATCAAACATCCTATTGATGTTATGACTAAAGCAAGATGTTATAATTACCTTCGTGAAGAAGTTACTAATAACAAATATAATATTCTTATTCTTCTAGGTAATGCTTGTTCTTTAATTAATGTTCGTCCTCATTCGACTAATAACGTATATCGTAATTGCACAGGTCATTATGTCTTTGTTAATTATAGTCCTTTTGTTATTCGTTATGATCTTCTTAAAGATTCTTATATATCAAAATTTACTAGTATCTTTAAAGCTATCGCATATAACAACTTAAAAGAATTTATAATTAAAGACTTATGAAAGCCCTTGCTTATGATATTGAAGTTACTCGTAATTACTTCGGTGTTTGTTTCGTTGACTTAAATCATTATCTCGAAGTATTTAAAGATTGTGTTGATGATAAACAAGAAGCAATTCCTCTTATAGATAAGTTATCTGTTACTGAAATCAAGAACCGATTAGCTACTGTTAAACGTTATAGATTTAGTATTTTTGAAGATGATGATTCAGAATTATATCCTTTATTAAACTGGCTACAATACGAAGCTGATTACTTTGGTTATAATAATAATAAGTATGACCGTCTTATGTTAAGTGCTCTTCTTATGTATTATAATCAGTTTGATAAACCTAGTAAACTTATTGAGTTTCTATATGATACATCACAAAGAATTATTCGTAATTCAGATAATGATGTTCTATGGCAAGATAACTTTACTAATATGTTGATGAAGAATCGTCTTAACTTTCGTGATTTAGATCTTTTCCAAATCTTTAGATTAGATCATTTTCATAAGAGTTTAAAACAAACTTCTATTAATATTAAATGGTATAATCTTCTTGAATATCATATGCCTCCTATTAGTGAACTTGATGTTGACTATTACTATCGACTAACAGAAAATAGAGGTCTTTCTATCGAACAATTAAATAGATTATATCGTAACTCTTTTGAACGTTATCTTCATCCTGCTTGGAAAAAGGAAATGGAAGAGTATAACGATAATGATGTATTCATTTGTTGTGAGCTAGTTCGTATGAATCAAGAAGAGATTCGTTTAAGATATATGATTAGTAAGGAATATGAAATTAACGTTCTTTCTGCTAGTCGTAGTACAATTGCTGATAAAGTTATTGTTAAACTATATAGTAAGTTTACTGGTCTTCATCCTAAACGATTCATTGATACTAAAACTATCCGGAGAAAAATAGAAGTTTCCGAAATCTTGTCAGATAAGATTCAATTTTTAAGCCCGCAGTTGAACGATCTACTTCAATCCTTACGTTCCCTTGTCCTTAGGGGAGAAAAGGGCGAATTCGAGCGCACATTCACTTATGCAGGCACTTCCTACACCCTCGCAACTGGCGGTTTGCATTCTAATGAAATACCTGCTATTTATGTTGCAGATGATAAACAAACTATTGTTGATAGGGATGTAACTAGTTATTATCCGAATCTTATTCGTAGTCTTAAAGTATGTCAGAAACATCTTAATCCTAAAGCATGGTTTCGTATTGCTGATACTATTGTTGATGAAAGAACTGAACACAAGCATCTTGCAAAAGATAAAAGTCTTAGTCTTATTCTACAAATTAAGCATTTTACTGCTGCTGCTTGTCTAAAGATTGTAGCTAATGCTGGAATCTTTGGCAAAATGGGTAGTGAGAAATCATTTCTTTGTGATAAGAAAGCAATGTATAAAGTTACTATTAATGGACAATTGTTTCTATTAATGCTAATTGAAAGACTAGAAGATGCCGGAATTCATGTTATAAGTGCTAATACAGATGGTATCGTAACTATTGTTCCTAAAGGTCTTGAAGAAACTGCTGATAATATTTGTCATTGGTGGGAAAAACATCTTGGTCTTGAACTTGAATTTACTAGTTATAGCAAATATATTACTGAAGGTGTTAATAGTTATCTAACTGTTAAAACTGATGGTAAGAAGAAGTTTAAAGGTAGAATGAATCCTAAGATGTATCTAGAAGATTTATCTAAAGGTTATAATTCTCCTATTGTAGCTAAAGCTGTTACTGAGTATTTTATTAATGGAACGCCTGTTATGGAAACTCTTCGTAATAGTAAGTCTATTCTTGATTTTTGTCGTACTCAAAACGTTAATCGTAAGTATTATATTGAATATACTCATGTCGTAGATCATAAAATGGTTGTCGAAGAAGTTCAAAGAAATACTAGATTCTACATTTCTCTTACGGGGGGGTCGCTCATGAAGGTAGAAGTATTAGGTTGGGATGAAAATAATCAACCTAAACTTAAAAAGAGTTCTCTCTGTGCTGGTCAACGAGTTACTGTATGTAATCTTGTTGAAGATAAGGATATATCTGAACTAAATATTAATTATCTATATTATTATAATGAATGTATGGCTATTATTGAACCTATTGAACAATCACGTAATAATAAAAGTAAAGGCAAACGTTTAGTAAAGAAATATTATGGAATGCGAAATACATTATTTGATTAATTATGGAAAGTAATAAACTAACTGTTGAAGAATTTGCTCGTAAGAATATTGGTAAATCTTTTAAAACATTTGATAAAGATTATATTATTCCTTTTGAAACAGAAGTTATGATTGTAGGTTATAGTTCTTTTAAACAACTTCTTATTTGTTCTGTTACAGAATGTGGTGGTTGGAGATGTTTTGATGAAGATGATATACTTCTTGTTCATAGTCCTCTAAGTTATAGTTATTTTTATATAGCTCATACTGAACTTATTGCTAAAAATTTATTATGATAACTATTGAACAAATATGTAGTCTTAATCTTGGTAAAGAGATTGACTACTATAGAGATTATAAAGTTATGGTAGTAGGTTATAATACAGAATATAATTTTATTATATGTTCTTCTACTAAAGATGATGGTTGGAATGAATTAATAGATTCAGATATTATTCTTATTCAAAGTCCTCTTAACGTTTCGTTTTTCTATATTGCACCTAATTATGAATATTATCGAATGCAACTACAATTACCATGAAAAACAATGTAGAAGAAATATATAATGAAGCTGCTGATAAATGGCGTAATGCTTCTGGTGTTGGAAGTATTGTTTTAACGCAGCCATTAGATATTATTAAACTTGCTGTTCATATCTTAGATAAGATGATTGTAAAATCACCTAATCTATTGGTTATGATAATATGTGAAAACCTAACTGATCGAGCTAATATTCTTTATGCTATTGAAAATACTTCTGCTAATAGTGAAACTTATAAGAAGCTAATTGCTGAGAAATATATTAATGTATTCACTAGAGATTATATTGAAAAGTCTACTTATCGAGGGATTAATAAGAAAGATCTTCTTATTACTATTAATGTTACTAAATTCAAAGGTATCATTGAAAGATATGAAGGTGCTAGTTGTTTTAAATATAAATTAGTTCTAACTAATGAAATAGATAAAGTTGCTAGTAATGCTGTTCTTATGTATCAATTTGCTCCGAAAGTTTATTCGTTAAACTATTCGTCTTTGTTGAGTAAGTCGATTAACTCCCCCGTAAAGGAATATCAAATCGGATGTGCTCTTAGTCAACCTGATCAAGAACATTATGATAAATGTACTAATTACATTAATGATAGTGTTAATATATTCGGTGATTTTAGTAAGATAGAAGAATGTCGTGTAGGTAATCGTGAACTTAATTTATCTGCTGAGGCATGTCGTACTCTTGTTGCTGAATATAATGGTTGGCGTCCTGTTATGGATATGTCCGATATAATGGCTAAGCGTCTTGATGATCTTTATAATCCAATTGCTCTTGGTGAACGTGTTAATCAAGTTTATAACATTATGCGTGAAAGACGTAATCTTGTTATTGATAACATTGTTAAACTAGAGAAGATACTAGAGATCGTTAAGTCTAATCTAGGCAAAAAGATTCTTATAGTCTCAATGCGTGGAGAATTTGCTAGTAAAATTACTGACTACATCAATAGCAATGTTGAATGTACTGGTAAATCAGTTCCTACTAATGGAGAAATATTTGATACTAATATCAAGTTTCTTCAATACGACTATTGCGGTAATTATCACAATGATATGGAAGGTATTCCAGCTTATGATAAGTTTGGTAAACCTAAAGTTTATAAGAGTGGCAAGAAAATAGGTCAGCCTATTATAATGCAAGCTAAAGCACAGCGTTCACAAAATTTAACATTGTTCAACGATGACTGCATACGAGTGCTATCAGCTAACAATTCAATAGATACTGATTTTAATGCTATCGTAGACCTTGTTATTTTCACTTCTCCGATGTGTTACTCTCTAAGAGATATAAAGTATCGGATACCGAACTTATCCTTTAGTACCGAACCTAATATTATATATAAGGTATATATTGTGAATTCAATCGAAGAAAAGAAACTTAATGAGACGAAAGGAGGAAAGAACTATGAAGTAGTTAAAGATTGTGAAAACGATGATATAGCTATTGATTTTTAAAGTGATACTATTGTTATTCAAACAAAAAGTATTATCTTTGTAATGTAATAATAAAGCGAACCTTGAAATAATGGAAGAAGTAGAAAAAGAACGTAGTGTTCAAGTTTCTAATAGAACTAATGAAATAGTTAGTCCTACTGTTAATAATCTCAATCTTTTAAATCCCGAAGAAAGAGGAAAACTTGAACTGTATCTTAAATCTATTATGGGAAGTGAAAAGTGCGGTATTAAATCAATGGCTGATGGTTTAGCTATATTTAGTAGAGCACAAGACTTAGGTTTACCTTTTACCAGTAGTATTGAACATATTAGTGCTATTAATGGTAAAACCGTAATAGATGTTCATCTAATCAAAGCATTGTTACTAAAGGCAGCTATAACATGGGAGTGTACAAAAGATTATATAGCTCAGTATGAATGTACTGATGGTAATAATGTTTATATTGATGGAAAGATACCCGATTACTGTAAGCGTTTTACCACTAAGAAAGAAGCTCTTAAATACACTACTGAACAAGATGGCGATAGTATAGGTGTTTATCCTGTTAGATATTATCAAGACTATAAAGGAAACATTTATAAGGAGTATCAAATGAATGCTAGTTTTGGTATTTCAGTTAATGCTGAAAGTGCTGCTAAGATTCAAGCAGAAGGCAAAACTCCTGTGTTTCGTATAGCTCATATCCCAGTAGATTATGTCACCGAATATAAATTTACTAGAGTCATTGATAATCGTGTTATTGAAGCTACTAGTCATTTCAGTTACAGTGAAGCTGTTACTGCTGGACTTTTAGGTAAAGATACATATAGTAAATATGCTCGAATCTTAATAGGACATAGAGCTTTTACTTATGGTGCTAGAGACATTGCTGCTGATGCTCTTCTTGGATGTCAAGAAATGACAGAGGCGAAGATTATGAATAACATTCCGCTAGAAGAAGCGGACGTTATACCAATTTAATTACTGTTAGATGTCTTACTAATAGTGATTATAGATTTGAAATTAGACAAGATAAAACCAATGAGCATAATGCTCAATAATTAATTAATTATATAACTTTTAAAATTTTAAAATTATGGGACTTCAATTTGGAATGAAAGCAATTCAGAGTGGTAAAAGAATAGCAACTGGTAACAATGAACCGACATTGGTTGCTAACAGTACTAAAGCTCGTTTTACTATTGCAGGTATCGTAAGCCGTACTATGGGACTTGTTTCCGGTGATTATGTACAGTTTATCAGTAACATTCCGTCTATTGACATGGCTATTGCAGAACGTGATTCTGAAATCGTTGCATGGTGTGAAGAAAACGGTGTTGAACTTGGTACTGATGCAGCCCGTGCAGCTCTTATCAAAGAATTCGGTTCTTACGCTATTTGTAAAGGTGTTCCGATGTACGAGAAAGACGGCAAACGCAAAATGGTTGGTGTTCGTATGACTGACGAACAGAAGCAGGTATCTTTCGACATGAACAAAGCCGCTATTGCTCAGGCGGTTGGTAAAGATATTGACGAAGTTACTATCGAAGATTACAATCCGGTTACAGAAGGTTTCACAGGTGCTAAAGCAACTTCTACTTCTTCTCTTACTGGTATCGGTTTGCCTCTTGGTTTCTCCGACATCAATATGTGGAACGAACTGAAAGAAGATCTTGGTGATGCTGCCGAAGATTACAATCGTGTTTACAAAGTTAATCTTAACGAACCGATTGAATGTGAAGTTGAGAACGGTAAAGAAGGTGAAGGAAGTGTTACTGTTGTAACTGCTTATCCGTTCACTTTTGAATCTGACGAAGAACCAACTCGCAAGAACGTTAAGAAATAATCTACTTATTCTATTCGCTCGTTACATTATAAAAAGACTGCTAAGTGTAAAAACTTAGTAGTCTTTTTTATTGTTTGCAATTTTTCTTTTTATTATATTTGAACACTTTTGACAACATACTGCTAAGCCTGTACAACTTAGTAGTATTATTATTAATCTTTAAATAATTAATTTTATGAGTACTCAAAAAGAAACTGTTGAAGAAGTAAAAACTGGTGTTGAACAAGCTGCTAATGCAGGAACTCCTAAGAAACGTCGTAGAGGTATTAGTAATGATACTCGTTCTACTTCTCGTTTGAAGTTTTCTCACAAAGATGTCAGAGTTAATGGCGTATTCTTAGGTCATTTGAAAGTCTACATGAAGTGGGTAACTTTTGGCGAAGAAGCTAAAGGTTCTCCTTCTTTCATTGGTAAAGCTGTTCCTCAGCTAGTTATTGAATTCTCTTCTACTCACACTAAAGAATCGGATAAGCGTTATAATACTCACACTATCTTTGCTCGTGAGTCTAATGCAGATAATATTCCCGGTGGTGCTAAATACCGATTCATTGAGAATGATTTCCAAATGATCAAACATGTTCTTGATGTTATCGTTCTTAAAGGTCGTGAACTTACCGAAGCAGAAGAAGATGCTCTTGAACTCGGTTATGAAGATTTCGATGAAAACGGTGCTTATGAGCCGGTTGAAACAGATGAAGTTATTAAGGCTTGGGCTGTTCTTTTCGAGAACGTTGTTAACATGATTGAAACAGGTGGTAAAGACGGTAAGTCTGCTCTGCTTGATGACAAAGGTCAACCTCGTTTGTTCTGGGCTAAAATGTATCGCTATTACAAACAGAACGGTGAATGGGTTCCGGCTGCTTATGGAAGTAGTACTGAAGGAGACCTTGTATTCCCTACTTATGTTAAGGAAGGAATCTTTGAAGAAGCTTTCCTTGATGCAAACAAACAAGTAATTCCTTCTAAACGAGTTAAACTCGATGAAATTCGGGAATCTATTATTCCGATGGAAAACGTTACTCGTAAGAAACCTAACATGGCAGGTGCTCCGTCTATTGGTAATATTCCTGTTGGTGGTGGTATTATTCCCGGTGCTCCTATGATGCCGGGTGCTCCTATGGCTGCTCCTTCTGCTCCTTCTCAATTTGATGGAGTATTCAATGGTGATGGCAATGGAGATGATCTTCCGTTCTAATCTAATTATTTAATCGTTAATAATTAATCCCTAGATACTTTGATTTCTAGGGATTTTTATTATCTTTATGATACTAAAAATAAATTTAGAATGGTGTACTGCTAAATATAATTCTAATTATGGAAATAGAAACAAAAAGTTAGCTAATTATTTTGCTCCGATTGTTCAAGTTGATTGTTTTAATAATAGACTTCGAATATTTAAAAACAATCAATGTGCTGCTAATTACTGTAATTGTTCACATAGCGCAATATCTAAATGTCGTACTGGTCGTAATAGTACTTGCGCAGGATATAAATGGAAATCTCCTACTTTTGTTGAAGCTGCTAAACTAAGAGAAGTTATACAAAAAGATGAAGATGTGTTATATATATTAATTTATGAGAAGAGGAATAAAAAATAACTTATCTAAGACTTTTATATTGTCTAAAGTAAGTCAAGAACTAATATTTTCTAAATATACTGGTATTCCTATTGAAATAATAAATAAATGTGTAACTGAAAATTCTCTTATATGTTCTCCTTTTAGAAATGATAGACATCCTACTGTTGGTTTTGCTTATAACGATAAACATAAACTAAAAATTAGAGATTTTGCAGGATATGGAATGTGGGGTGATTGTTTTGATGTTGTTGCGTATGTTCTAAGTTTTACTACTGGTCGTCAAATCAATGTAAGTGTTAAAGCAGATTTTTATTATGTTCTCAAACATATTGCTTATACTTTCCGTAATATTATATATAACGGCGAAGTAGTTGAAGAAAATGAAGTGCTGCTTAAAGAAACTATTACTCGTATTAAGAATAGTAAAGCTGTTATAGAACTAGTAATTAGAGAATGGAATGAAAACGATAAGAAGATATGGTCTAAATGGGGAATATCTTTGCATTGGCTAAATACTCATTTTGTTGTTCCTGTTGATCAAATGTATATTAATAGATTTTGTCAGCCCGAACCAAAATACAACTATCGTAGTAATGATCCTTGTTATGGTTATATTACTGGTCTTGATAGTAAAGGAATATATAATATCGAATGTTATTTTCCTTTGCGAGATAGAACTAAAGGAGACGTTAAGTTCATTACTAATCATAATGGCTTAGTAGGTCTTCTTAATCTTAATAAACCTAAGTATGATATAATCATTATTACTAAGTCATACAAAGATAACCTTGCTTTAGATAATTGGCTGCATTCCTTCCCTTTACGGGGGAAGTTGTCAGATACCCTAATAGGAGTTATAAATGTTACTTCTGAAAGTTATGTTCTTAAACCATTTGAATATGAGTATCTTCAATCTAAACTTAATGATAATGGAATTATTATTAGTTTCTTCGATATGGATTTAACTGGTGTTCGTGGTGCTCGTCGTCTTAGAAAAGATTATGGTATTATTCCTATTCTTATTCCTAGAATTTACGATGCTAAAGACTTTTCAGAACTAATAGAGAAGTATTCAAAGGAAACAATTAATCGGTTTATAGAAGAAACCGAAAAACTATTCGATTATGAATGATGAAGAACTTATTATAGATTTAAATAAATCAAAAACTCTTGATAGGATAGTTGTAAATAGATATGGTCGTAATGAAGCTATTTACAGCTATCTTTATATGTATCCTCTTAGTGATGTAGAGGAACGTTTTATTGATGAGATTAAACGTAAACTTAAAGAAAATGATAATGCGAATACTCGTATTAAACTTGCAGATGGTATTATCATAAGCATTTCTGATATTAAAGTTTACGGTGAAGTTGATCTTAACGATGCTAGTGATTGTCAAGCAATTAAAGAATTGCTTTATAAAGAAATCTATGAATGTCATCGTATTCCTAAAGGATTCGATTATAAGAATAATACTTGTACATCTAAAGGAAACTTTATTCAATGGACAGAAACAACTGATTATATAAAAGCGTTTCAGTATTATCATTCTCGAATTGGTAAACCTAAGAAGATATTAATCGTAAGACTAAGTAAAGATGGCGCTAGACGGTCGTAATGCTTTCAGTTATAAACTAGATGCTAGCGATATCCGTATGATTGAACATAATGCTAATAGTAAAGGTAGAGTTAATTATATGCAAGAACTTCTTGCTGAGATTGATCTACCTAATTATCGTTATCTTCAAACTATTCATTTTGGATATAAGTATAATATGGCTGCTCTTGTTTATCTTGGTTATGATAAGAAATTGCTTCAAAAAGTACATGAAGCTAATCTTGAATATGAAGTAACTAATCCTCCTATCATATATGATAAAACTAAGTCAAAACCAGTTAAACTTAAACGTACTAAGGGAGAAGGTAAACGTGCTTGTGCCACCCCCGTAAGGAAAGGAGATAGTGATATTGTTCGTCTAATAAAGATAGAAGATAACACTGCTCTTAATGTTTCTCGTGAAACTGCTGTTGCTTTGTTTAATCAATTTAATGGTAAATATAGAATTGAAGAATTATGATTGATACTAAAGAAATTACTCTTTATAAGCGTAATGCCAAAGGACAACCAATCTTTTGGACTGCTAAAGTTATCGGAAACAAGATACAACTTAATTTCGGTATTGTAGGTAAGCAAGGAACTACTTGTGATTATATTCCTCCTAGAGGAGTTGAGAAAGAATGGAAAACTATTGTTGCCGCTAAACGTAGAGAAGGCGGTATGGAATTATCAGAAGTTAGAGATGAAACTCCTAATATAATTAATGTTCAATTATATTCTTATCTTGATACTTATCTTCCTAAGTATAATACTACTAATGAAGGTTTTGTTCTTCCTCAGCTTGCTAAAATCTATGAGTTTGATCGTGAAGAAAGATTCTTTGGTCAAACTAAAATAGATGGTGTTCGTGCTAATGTCTCTGCTTATATGACACAAGACGGAATGTTCTCTCAGCCGAAACTAAGATTTCGTAGTAGAAAAGGTCTTGAATATAAATGTCCGAATTTAGAGACTTATTTGTTGCAAATGTTGCCAAAGCAAGTATTGCAGAAAATGTTAGACGAAGATTATGTTCTTGATGGAGAATTGTATATTCCAAATCAAGGACTCAATAATGTTCTTAGTGCCGCAGAGAATCTTACTAATCCTCTTAATCAACTTCTTCAATTTTGGTGTTATGATTTAGCTATTGAAGATATGCCTCAACATGCTAGATTAGAATTCCTTAATAAACATCTTAGTCGTTATAAAGTTCCTAATTATACTCATCCTAAACTTCTTCGTAGTTATCATCTTAATAACAAAATTCGTTTTGTTCTTTGTAATAACTACGAAACTAGTAATGATGAACAAATTATTCAATATCGTAATCTATTTGTTGAAGCTGGTTTTGAGGGAATTATTCTTCGTAATCCTAATTCTTTCTATCAATTTGGTAAGCGTAATACTGCAATGTTTAAGTGTAAACCAATTCTTGACGGAAAGTTTAGAATTATTGATATTGTTCCCGAAGGAGCTAAACGTCCAAAGTTCTCTAAGTTTATTCTTCAAAACGATATTAACGAAGAGACATTTGAATGTATGCCAGTAGGTGTTTCAGATATTCGTAAAATGTATCTTAGTAATCGTGAATCTTATATAGGTAAGATTGCTTTTGTTGAGTACCGTACTAGATCGGGAGTTAAACAAGTTCCTGCTCATGCTAATGTGATTAAAATTGAAATGTAATAACTATTAATATGATATACAATTATGAAGTAATAAGTAGTTCTAAATTAGATCGTTCTAAATCTTATATTGATTTTAAGAAACAACAACTTTTTATTAAAGGTATTAGATTACCTACTCGAAAGTATTATATGTATCTTAGGAAACTAGATGTAATATCTAATCTTAATATAGTTTATATTGCTTTCGTTAAAGACAAAGTAAATTCTGCTTGTAGACTAATTACTCGTTCTGATTTCGGTTATTATAGAGTTGACTTCTCAGAAGTATTTAATGAATTTAATATTAAAACCGATGTTAATGTTAACTTTAAACTCGAAGAATCAGACGACATGATAGAAGTCTATGAAATTATTATTTAAGGGTTGATTTAATTAAAGTTTGCTGCTCGGTATTTGTTGTGAAACAAGTATCGAGCTTTTTCTTGATGTGTGCTTACCCTCGTAAGGAATAGATATTGAATTAAGTGCTGTTATTAGTAGTGAAATAAATACTAACTCAAACGAAAATCTCACGGATAATAGTAGTAGCACGAGTTTTCAATATCCACATTCCTTTACGGGGGAAGTCTCACGTAGAGCACCATTTCTTCGCCTCTGTGCGATTTTATATAGCTAGCTGAACAACTATATTATTTTCGCATTGCGTTCAACAGAGAGGCTAGAATTGCGTCAATTCATAAATAAAATAATTAAGATTTTACTATGTGCTGAACTAATTATTGATTATATTAGTATAAACATTCATTAAATCATGGAACAGAATAGAAAAGATTATATTGTAATTAGACGTCCTGCTAACAATCTTGGCAAACCTATTTGTCCTATTTATCTTGTTATTAGTAGAGAACATCTTAGTAAATACGTTGATAAATATCTTGATGGTAAGATAAAACGTAATCCTAATCTCAGTGCTTTCGAAGATTTATTTAATCATATTGCAAGTCGTAGACGTAAATACAATTTTGTATCTGCTGCTAGACGTGCTCGTTATCTCAATACTAAAACTAATTATTACTAATGTCACAAGTACAAACTGTTAAAGTCTATGCCGAAATAAAAGGTTTTCCTAATTATAGTGTAGCTCCTGATGGAGAAGTATTCTCTATTAATATAGGAAGACCTCTTAAATGGTATCGTGGTAAAGGTTGCGAAAGACCACATGTTACATTGTTTAATAATGGTGTAAGTTCTAAGCTATTCGTAGCTACTCTTGTTGCTAAAGCATTTGTTCCTAATCCTAAACCTAATGTATATAAATATGTTAGATATAAAGATGGTAATAGTGCTAATAATCATTGGTCTAATCTTGAATGGTGTCGTAATCAAACTGGAAGTAAATACTATGTTAATGTTAATGCTATAAATAAAATATAACTATGGAAGAAAAAGATACTTATAGTCTTGAAACTGTTATTAATACTCTTAAAGGCAAAGATGTTAAAACTCAACTTCATATACTATTTGATACTATTGATAGTTTAAAAGAAGATAGAAGAATTATTGAAGATAAATATAAAGAAGTTAAGAATTATATTAGTTGTAATATAAACAATTATATTAAAGCTATGTTTTTATATAATAATCTCAAGACATTATCTATGTATATTGAATATCTTGATTCTTATCTTGAAGAACTAATTAGTAAATCAAATGGGAAAAGCTGAGATATTTCAAATGGTAGTTAAAGGAAGTAATTTCTTTACTCCTATTGTTGATAGTTATCATACTGTTGGTAATCATATTGTAGAATTAAGTTGTTCTGAAAAAGATAATTGGCGAGGACGTTATGATAAAATAATCAATGGTATAACCTTCAAAGGTAAATATGGTGTCACTGTTATTACTAATGAAGGAGATGGTTGGAAACGCAATATTGAATTAGATAAACTGTGTGATTCTCGTGATGAAGCTATTAAATATATTAAATCATTAAATAATGCATAATAGTGAGATAATTCCTGCTCTTATTGCTAGAATAAGACAGAACAATACAGATAATGTAATTATTCATAGTAAATTATATAATCTATTGAATAATGTTACTAGTAAATTTAATGATGTTACTAAGGCTACTCCTTATATTGTAGACTTTCAAAATATGTCTAACGATAAAGTGCTAGAACATTATTATCTAAGTATTGGTGCTGAAAGTCTTTGGAATGCTCGTGAACTTATTATGAAAGCTATTAGAGAACAAAATAAATTAATTAACGAAGACTATAATGAAAAATTTAAAGATACTAGCAAAGAAGCTATTAAAGATAAAGGATAAAAAAGTAATTCCTAAATGTTCTAATTGTGAACGTTGGGGAACTATGGAATGTCCTAATAGTTTCTATTGTTATTCTACTAAAACAAAACCATTTTTTTAAACCAAAACAAGATGAGTAATAATCTATTTGAAATTAGTTCTGAGTTGCAGGATATTATCTTGCAACTCGAAGAAGGTGAAGCAACTGATGAACTTATTGAGAAACTAAGAATCTCAGAAGATCATTTAAAGGAGAAGCTAGACAGTTACGTAAAAGTTATTAGACGTTATAGTAATGACGTTAATGAATGTAAGGCTGAGAAAGATCGAGTTAATCAGATTCAAAAGACTCGTAACAATACTGTTGAAAAACTTAAGAATTTAGTTCTTGATGCGGTTCTTATGTTCGGTACTACTAGTAAGTCTGGAAACAAAGTAATTGAAGCTCCTACTTATAAACTATTTAGTCGTAACGTTAATAGTTATAGTCCTAAAGATTTTTTTATTGCTGATATAATTAAAGAGTTCTATTATTGTATTGGCGAATATCTAGACGAAGTATCTACTCTTGATAGTCTTGATTTAGAGTTTCTAGCTCAAGTAATCTCTGCTCAATTAACTGCATATAAGATTGCTGATTTGGAAGCTGCTAATCAAAGTTTTGATAAAGACGAAATAGGTATCGAAGTATCTAAAGATGATCTTCTTGCTATTCCTGCTGAAATTACTATTAATATTTCTTTAAGCGATCTTGCTAAAGAAGAAAATCTTCCTCTCGTTAAATGGATTAATGAACATCCACATAAAGTAAATACTGTACACAAAGTTACTTCATCTCTTATTAAAACGAATCTTGATATGAATGCTAACTTACATATCTACGATATTGAAACAAAAACAAGTTTAACTATTAAATAAAGTACTATGCTAGAAGTAGAAGATTGGATTGAAGAACTTATTAAAAAGGTTATGGATACTTATGGCTGTAATCGTCGTCAAGTAATGGAAGCAATAAAAGAATACATATATTAAACAACTTATTAAATAACTTATTATGAACTTTGATTATAGAAACACTGCTTATAAATATAAGACTGGTGGTATTCCATGGAGAGGAAAGATTGGAATAGATATTTCCGATTGTACTACAATGAGTGAAGCTATTCAGAAAGCTAAACTTAATTACACCGTTGCTAAATGTCCTATTGCTGTACAGATGGAAGCTCTTCCTAATGGAGTTAATCGTGACGGTTCTCTTATTTCTAATATTGTTAATGGATATGAATTCGTTACTATTCCTACTGAATTCGCTACTTATCGTACTGACGCCAATATTCCTCTTGGAAAGGTTAAAAGTAGATATGAAGTAGTTCAAAACGAAGTAGCTTTCAACTTCTTCAACGATGCTATTGGAAAAGATGTTCAACTCGATAGAGCTGGATACTTTGGATATGGTCAGAAGATATTCTTGTCAGCTAAGATAAATCAAGAAATGCAAATCGGTAATATTAAAGATAGTATTGATCATTACTTTGTATTTACTAACAGTCATGATGGAGGTTCTACTGTCCAAATGATGATAACTCCTATTCGAGTTGCTTGTATGAATGCTCTACATTCTGCTCGATTAAGTGCTAATATGTATCTATCATTTAGACATAATCAAGGCGTTAATGCTAAAATACTAACTGTTCCAGAAATACTTGGTATTGCAGGTAAACGTGTTGAAGAAGAAAAGGAAATGTATGCTGTTATGTTTAATACTAAAGTATCAGATGCTGATGTTAAGAAATATCTATCAATGACTTTCCTTACGGGGGAGGAATTTGAGATTGTAGACGAGAACAACTTGTACGAACCGTTATTCAAGAAAGACTTTGTAACGTTTGAACAAGTTGGTCTTAGTAAACAAAAACTTGGTATTCTTTGTGACATTAATGAATACTATCATTCGGGTATTGCTCAAAGTCAAATTGCTGGAACTGCTTACGGTGCTTATAATGCCGTTACTGGATATTTCAGTAATGTAAAGCAATACAAGAATGAAGAGATTCGTCTAAAGAATACTGTATTTGAAGGTGATTTCAATACTGGTGTTAAAGCTCTTAATTATGCGCTTGATGCTGTTTGGAATTACTAGCCAAATGTTCTTCATACAGCTTCCGATGTTATTCATAGCATTGGAAGCTATTATGCAATTTATTATATTTAGTAGCAGAAGAACAACTCCTAGTGAAACAACATTATTTATGTTACTAACTATATTCTTGCTATATTATGTTCCAGTTATTAATATAATAATGTTTGTATGTAGTATTATCATGTTTATTAAATATATAAATGGTGAGATATGAAGAATAAAAAGAAAGTAAGAACTTGTGGTAATTGTATTAATTGTGTGAAAGTAAATCCTATTTGTATAAGTTATTCTAATTATAAATGTAATTGTCCATTTAATGATACATATTTCTTAGGTAGAACTAAACCATCTTATATGGTTGAATGTAAATATCATGAATTTAAAAATGATAATTATGAAAATAAACCTATATAAGTAAATCTACTAAAAATATAATAGATTTATTTTATGGTACAAAGATAGATAATAAATTATTAACTTTTTTAAAAGACAATGAGTAAATTAAGTAAAGCAATAGCTAATGCTATTATTGAGTTTAATGCTGGTTTATTAACGCAAGATGAACTTTTCGAGAAACTAGAACAAGATATTGATAATGTATCTGTTAAAGTATTTCGTGAAGATACTGGTATTCCATTACCTACTTATGGTAAAGAAGGAGATGCCTGTTGTGATGTCTATGCTAAGAGCATAGAATATGATGCAGACAAAGACAGAACTATTATTCATACAGGATTACATTTTGCTCTTCCTGATGAATATGAAATGGAACTTCGTCCTCGTAGTAGCAATACTAAAACAGATGTTTATATGCCCAATAATCCAGGTACTCTTGATTGGGGTTATAGAGGTGAACTCCTTGTTATTTTCAAGAATCGTACTAATATTCATTTAGCTCGTTGTATAGAAGATAGTCTTATGGCTATTCGTCAACTAAAACACGTTACTAATAGAATTGAAGAAGTAACAGACGATTGTATAAAAGAACTTGAACAAGTTATGAATGGTTTTCCTTATAAAGAAGGTGACCGTATTTGTCAACTTCTTGTTCGTCGCCGCGAACTTATCGAATGGGATGAAGTTGAATATCTTGAAGAACTTGGTACTACTGAACGTGGTGAAGGTGGATTTGGACATACTGGTAAATAACATATTAACTTAATTATCGTAATTAAATGAAAGCAATTGGAATTAAAATGGTTGAACTTCAACCAATGTTTAGTGGTGAAGCTCGTATAAAAGGTTATAAAGTACTTGAAAGTTTTGGTGATAATGAACTAGGTTATGAAGTTACTTATCTGGATGGATATAAAAGTTGGACACCAAAAGATATAGCTGATGCAGCTTATTATAAATTGTCAAAAGATAACGATGGTACTAAAGTTCTTAAAGAAGATGTTGAAAACTTTATTACTGATGTAGATGTTACAACAATAGGAGAAAAGACTACCATTGTTAATGCTCATACTCGTAGTGGTTTTGATACTGTTCGTCATTCTTCTTGTGTTGACCCAAAGAATTACAGCGAAGAACTTGGAAAACAATATGCTATGGAAGAAGTTGTTAATAGTCTTTGGAGTCATCTTGGATTTGTTCTTCAATGGGCTAAGTATGGTCTTAATGCCAAATCTAAAAAAGATAAATATCCTTCTCATGTTCAACGTATGATTGATGAGTATAAAGAACTTGATGATCGTATTAATAAACTTGCAAGTTTCATTAATACTAATCCTATCTTTGAAACTCTTCAAAATGAAGAACGAGAAGATATGAAAGCACAGCTAATATGGATGCATAAATACATTAATGTTCTTGCGAATAGACTTCGTAGACAAAATGTTGAACCAAGTAAATCATTGGACAAATGAAAAAGAACGAAAAGAAATTCATGAGAAACAGTATTCGTAAAGCTATTCGATTAGTTGCTAATCTTCCTGTTGCTAAGGCTTATAATAAGCCTTACAAGAGACTAGTCGAACTAGGTTCGCAATATAGTAGTAAATAAGTAATAAACAATTTGTTATACATTATATGTAAGGAGTGCTAGAGATAGTGCTCCTTATTTTTTTTAAACTATACTTGGATCAATTATTTATACTAGTGTTGAAGTAGTAGTTATTGATAAGATGGAGATATGTTATGACTACCCCCGTAAAGGAATGGAACTAGTTATTAACTCCTTCTCTTACGGGGGTGGATTTAAAGTGTTATTCAAACAACTAAACGACGGCATTGGGGACGGTGTTCGGATACTATTATTACTAGTTTACTAGTAGAGAATAATAGGATGGGAACTTTTTGGATATAGTAAGGTCTTTGATGGAGTAAGTAGTCTTCCGGTCTTTCTTAGGTAATGCGTCTTATTTTTGATTCTCTAATCATTAACGCTATTACTCTTCGTACCTTTGTTTCTACTTATCATCCGAGGTTTTGCACTAGGGCGGAGTTACTGCCTAGATGACTATTACAACTTGTGGTATAAATAGCCTTACTGAGTTCCCTAGCTCTCCACACTACACGCAACTAATCGAGTTAGTCAAACAGCTATTGCTGAGTCCTGTACAACAGTCCAAGACGGTAGGTACTCTGTCAATGCAAAGATACAATTAGTTTCGGATATAACAAAACCTGTACTACTCTCACGAGCAATACAGGTTTAAACATGAGTTGTATTGTTATATTAATCTTCTTCGCCAGTAATCTTATTAGCAATGAATTGACCAAGACCACTAAACGGAGATTGACGTACTTTATAATAACTATTATTAGCACCTAAACGTTCATGTTTTCTAATCTGATTAACAACAGGAACTTGTTTTAGTAGATTAACTTTAAGTTTATTCTCTCCCGAATAAGTTCCAGATTGATATAGAAGATCATCAGCGTCACCAGTGAATATATAAGAACAACAAGCACCTAGAAGTTTAAGATTGTCATTAGCAATACTAAACGCTGCAACAGGTTGACTATATAGTTTTTGTCCTTCGTTCATCATACCCCACGGATTATATTGAATAGTTTCAGACATAAGTCTATCTGCACTATAAAGAACATAATCTGCAATCTGAGTAGATTCATCATCATCATCTAGCATTAGTTTACCAACTACAAATAAAGCAACTGCTTTAGTAATAGCAATCCATTCTCCTAAACATCTACGAAGATTAGCTTTATCATATTCGGGAAGAATATTATAATAAGTTACAAAGTTTCCAAAGAAGTCAACGTAGCCTTTAGCAAGTCCTTGAAGAGTACGAACAGCTTCTAGTTCATTGGAGTTATTTAATTCATAGTATTTCCTTACGGGGAAAGTTATAAACTCTGCTAATGATACATAACTACCTTTATTAATAGTTTCACGAGTTTCATTATAAACTCCATCAAAATGTCCAAGACGATAACCAAAACGTTTTTGGAATCCCGGAACAAGATGTTTATGAAATTGCATTAATAAAGCTCCCCACCAAGATTGTTGAAGAGTATTAGCACCAATCTTATCATAGATGCCATGAATATGATGATTAACAGTTAGAACTTTATTACGGAAGTCAGCGATATCAGCATTACTAAGAGAACTATCTTCTTTAAGTACAGCAACTCCATTACTTAACTTAAGTTGACTACGGAAAGTAGGAAGTTCATCAAACTTAGAACGTTGTTCTTTACTATCTTCTTTATATTGTGCTACAAACTTATCTCGAACTTCTTTAGATTGAGTACGTAAGAAGTTAGTTATCATATCTTGTTTGAATCTATTGAATTGTTCTTTAACAGCAAACGATTCTTTAATCTTATTACGATATTCATTATAAGTATTAACAAGATCGGGATTAACTTCATTAAGAACTTTAATTAAAGAGTTTTCACGAAGATTCTGAGTAAACGTTTCATAAGATATTACAGCAGCTTTACCATTTTCATCAACAGAAACTCTATGAGAGTTTAACATTGCTAATAAAGTAGTATTCTGCATATAATGTTCACCAGCACTTTGTTGAATAAATAATAAATCTTCTAGTTTACCAAGAGGATTACTACCTTTACCATAAGTTTCAGTAGCCATATCAGATTCTAGAATATTGAACAATCTAATAATAGCATTAGTTTCGCTCTTAGTAGTTTCACTATAAGCATCTGCAAAATAACTACCAATAGATAAAGCATACTCATTTTCAGCTTTACGGAAATCACTATATTTAAAATATTGTCCGGCTGCCATCTCCATTTGAATCTGAGTCTTACCATAAAGAACGTTAGCAATACCACCAGTAAGATTTAACATCATAAACTTACTAGATACCATATTACGAAGAACACGAGATACTTTAGAACGAGTACCTTCATCTAGTTCAAACTCATTAAATATAAGTTTGCGAACTTGACTTTCAAAATGTTTAGTAATATTAGCATTCTCATTTTTAAAAGTACGAAGTTCTTCTTTACCTGTAATACGACTAAGAAGTCTATTGCTAGATACTTCGTTATTAGGAGCACGTTTAATGAAATCCATATTACGAAGTTGATTAATAGTAATCTTAGCTAGACGAGAAGCATCATTACGAGAATTAAATAGATACATTTGATCTATAAAACTATTAAGTCTTTCAAGAACATTAGGATTATTTCTTTCCTTAGTTTCTTCCATTCTCTGTCTATGAAGTTCTCTATTAGCAGCTAATGTTTCTTCTACATATTTGATATAATCTTCTTTAGTTTCACCTTCTTGTTTATCACGAATAGGTAGAAGTTTAACTTGTGAAAGACTATGAAGCATTGGAGCATTACTAAATCTTTTATATAGATTAAGTTCTATATCAGACTTATTAGGTGCATCATACCAACCATGACTACGTTTAAAGTCTTGCCAGTAATCTTTAAAACCTTTATCTTCTTTTTCAATTGCTTGATTAGGAAGATAACCTTTATTGATATAAGCACGACTACGTTTGTCTTTAACTAAACCATCAAGTAAGTTAGTTACAGAAGAATACAATTGTTGCTGATAACTATTCATTGCATAATACTTATCATTAGTATAACGATCAGTACTAGGTTGAAGTTTATTATCAACGAACTTAGGATTAAGATATTGTTTTCTTACTTTAGTTTCTAACCATTTAGACTTAGGAGTATATTCCATATAACGAGCTTCATCTTTAACAACCCGTTGTCTCCATATCATTAATGGTTCGTATTCATTAGTAAGAGGATTAAATATATGATTCTCATTATACCATTTTTCAAAACCTTCTTTACCTAGTTGATTAGCTTTAACATACTCGTTTTCATAATAAGGAGTATTACGCCATTCAATACGTTCATTTATCCAAGCTTGGGCTTCACGATCTTTTTCAGCTATACGATTCTTAGCAGCTAAAAGCATTTGTTCTTCGTGCTTCTTAATATTCTCAACTTGAGTAGAATTAAAACGAGTACCATCTATAATACCATTCTTATCGTATTTACCTCTAGACATAGTTAAGATATATCCAGTAATAGGATTACCACGTTTAGTTTGCTTATATACATTGTTAAGTTCTAAGATAAAATCAGAACTAAGGCGATAATTAGTATTAGCATCTAACCAAGCAGCTGCTTCACGATAAGTCTCAGAATCACTAGGATATTGTAGATTAGCAATGGCTTGCTTATATCGTTCTTCAAATGCTTGTTTTGGCTTAGTCTCTTTATATTTAGTATTAAGCTGCTTCCTACGAGTAAAATAGTTATTAACTGCATTAGCTTCATGATAATTTTCACGATAATTACCAAGTTCATCAATAGTAGATCGCATGTCTTGTATTTCAGAAAGAATTTCTTCAAGACGTGCAGCATTCTGTGGAGTAAGAGTACTATAATCATTATCAGTCATAGTACTAAGTATTTCTCCTTCTTCTTGCATTAACTTCTTTAATTTAATATAAGTCTTAGGATACTTATCTAATATCTTATTTAAATCAAAGTAGTCTTGATACATGTCTTTAACATATTGACGTTCTACATTATCAATTAAGAACTTTTCAAGAGCATCAGCAGCTTTCTTATATTCAATACCATTACGACCGTTTTCATCTTTAATCTGAGCAAGTTTAAGATTATCTTTTAGAGTTTGCAAAGTATCTAAGAATGTTTGATTATAAGGAAGTAATAAGTTTCCGTTTTCATCTAATATATCATTAAGAGATACATTAACTCCATTTTTATTTGCTTCTTCTATAATCTTAGATACTTCGGAAGTAAATGCAATCTTCTTATCACGAGCATCTATTTCAGCCTTACGAAGTTCTTGCATCATCTTCTTTAATACTATTTGCACAATAGGAATATGAGTTTCTTGACTATCGGCTAAATAATACTGGAAGAAATTCTCATCTTCAATAGCAGCAGTAATTTCTAACATTCCTGATTTAATACGAGGATCATTAGTAAGACTACTAATATAAGTATCGAAGTACATCTTAGTGCTACGTTTAAGAGTATTGTCTAAAGCACTAATACGAGTAAACTTGTCTTTAAGTTGCTTCAATACTTCATTAGTTCTACGCATTCCATCTATCTCTTCTTGTGATTCAGCAACAGCCATTGCTTCATCTATATTATAAGGTTGAAGAGATTCAATTATAGAGTAGTCACTAATGAAACGATTAATATCATCGAGAAACATTTCGTAACGAGTACGAAGTGCTTCGTCTTTCAACATCATATCAAACAATTTCTTGTTAGTAATACTAATATTTTCAAGAATCTTTCCATCTTTGTTTTCAATACGAACAAAATTATGAACGTCAAATAAGAAGTCATCAATACGACGATTAGTATAACCATTGATAATTTTAAGAGCTTGCTCTCTCATATTATCGTTAAGTTTACTAGCGTTATTAGCTCTAAGATCAAGAGTATTGAAAGAACGAAACGCATCAGTAAGAGCATCTTCTTGAACATTAGCATTATTACGTTCAATAGATTCAATTACTTTAGCTATATAATCGTTGATCTCTTTATCGTTATCAATAAGAGCAGATTCAAGAACATCTTCATTTTGGAATGCTTCTTCTGTCTGAACACGAAGTATATTATTGTTAGAGAACTTATCTAACAATTGGTTTTGTTTAACAACTTGTTCAAGTACAGCACGTCTAGGATAAATAAGTTTAAGCATTCCATTTTCATTAATCTCTTTATTAACAAGATAATCATGAGTTGTTCTAATACTCTTAGAAGTTACTCTACCTAAGTTAGTTACTACATAATTAGTTCCTTCTTTACTATAACGGAACATTCCTCCCGAACGTAAACCAGTATTATCTATTACAGATTGAAGAACAGGAACAAATGCAATACCATTAGTCTTAACATCTGATAGAGTTTGATTAATACTAGTTTTAAGTTGAGTATAATAAGGTGATTCAGAATTATCACTACGTTTAGTTCTAAGTTGAACTTCATTAGCTTCTAATTTAGCGTTAGCAATACGTTCACGTTCAGCAACTAAATCTGTATTATTACGATTAGAAATAGCAACACGAATATCCTCGAAGTTAGTATTAGGAACAACAACAGTGTAGTCTTTTATTCCTGCTTCTTCTAGTTGATTCATAGTATCTATAATAGTTTTATTATCAGAACTAGAGATAACATATTTATTAGCAGGAGACAAATAGGAAGATTCCTTTACGGGGGAAGTCAAAACTATTGCATTAAGAACATCCGCTATTCCTAAAGTAGAACCTTCATTAGTTATACTAGGAATAATTAAAAACTTACGAGATTTAGAATTAATACCTTTACTTACTTGTGTAATAGCAGGAATAGAATTATAATAAAAGTCTAATGACTTATTAATAGCATCAACAGGAAGAAAACGATTGTTTTCGGGATTAATACTAACATCAGCAATCTCATTATCTTCTAATCTATTAAGAGGAATAAGATCAACAGTCGAACCTCGATTAATAACTTTAAATAAAGTAGATTCATTACTATTTTGATACATATTAGTTTTAATATAGCTTTTAGTAACTGGGTCTTTTTTATTACCAGTAACTATTCTTCTAAGTCTAGCTTCTTTAATACTAATAGTTGCTGCACCTAATTGATTAAAAGTAATTCTAGGAGAATTCTTATACTTCTTGTTTTCAAATGAATAAACATCTGGAAGATTAGGATTACTTCTAAAGAATATATCTTTTAATTCATCAATAGCTTGTCCTCTATCTAATGTATCATAAGAACTAGTTTCTTCAATTGTATTCTTTATAAGATTATCAATAGCTTTCTCAGAATCTAATATAATTCCAGTTCCAGTAGATAATCCATTATTAGAATCAATTCCATTATCTTCTGTATAAAGAAGTTCAGCAGGAATAATCTTACTAACACTACCTCCTTTAAAAGAATAACCTTCTACTGCAATACCATAACGAACTAAATCCATAGCTGTTAGTTTAACAAACGGATTATCACTATTCCAAGCATTACGAAACATTTGATACTGAGCTTCGGTAGATATAGTACTATCGATAATAGTTATTTGATCTTTACTATTACGACGACCACGATATTCAACATTAAGATTCTTAAATAGATTATTATCAGAAGTAACACTTTGCATAATAGCAACTTTATTAGCAGGTGATAATTTCATGAATCTTTCTACGTTAGCTTCTGATAAATCAGAAATATCAAACTTACCTACGATATCAATATAACCATATAATCTTGAACGAATATCTTCTTGACTAGAAAGAAAATTAAGATTATAACTAGGAATAAACTCATTAGTACTCTTAGTTATAAAACGATTAGTATTGACAAAAGTAGATTGAGCTTGTCCTAAGTTGACAATGAAGCTTTCTAATCTCTGAATAGTCTTTAATGAGTTAACATCAAATGCATTAACAAGAGATTTAAAAGCAGGCGTTTGAGTTTTAAATATACCACTATCTTGAATAATCATTTTAGTTGCTATACAACTATATTTAAGTTGATAATATAAAGAAGGATATGCAGATTCTGACTTATCACTATTTACTTCATTGATATTTCTAAATGAAGTTCTAGGATAAATAGCATCTATTAGATAACTTCCATAATCAGAAGTAAGAACAGGATTAGTAGATGTTTTACCAGAATTAAAGTTCTTATCTCTTACTTCTCGAATTCTTTTAAGAACTTGATCAATTTCATTAACTGATTTTCCAGCACCAAACTTATCACTAGTAATAACTCTCATATTACTATTGACTTGATCAGCTATATTCTTATAATGTTCAAATACATTAAGAACTTTAAGTTGAGCGATTAAATCTTCAACGTTTTCGACTTTATCTATTCCATTCTTAAATGAATCATTAGAGTATTTCTTTAATACTTTAACTGGCATTCCTTTTAGAAGAAACTCATTCTCATCTATTCCAATTGATTCGAGATATTTTTTAAAACTATCTAGAGTATCTGTTTTCTTAGCAGTTCTTCCATTTGCTTTAGCTATTGCTATATATAAATCTCGACGAACAGTAGTAATAGGATTAAAACCTTGTTCTCCGAATACGTTATCATTAGCATTTTGTCTATTTATTAATTCAGTAACAATAGGCTGATTAATAAATCGAATAGAAGTTTCATAATTAGCACCACAGTTAACGATAGACTTATAAACATCAAACGTATATAAATCTACGTTAGGAACACCGCCTTCTTTAACACCATCGAGAATCAAAGCAGTAGTTTCAGAAGAATAAGGAGTAAGTAAACGATCATCAATATTAAGATTATCGTAACTCCATCCTAACATATTATGGTTAATAGTAATAGTATTACCTTCACGTTTAACATTTTTCTTACCAAATCGTTTATTTAATATAGTAAGTTTCTTCTTAGCTTCTGTTTCGTCAGCATAACTATAAGTAAACTTAAATCCACCGTATAAACCTTCAATGGTAGTCTTAGCTTTATTACTAATAGATACAAAGTTATCGTGATTAACTGAAATAGCTTTAAGACGAGCACCAGACATATTAGCATCACGATACCAGTTTTGAGCGATAACAGAATTAATGTTACGATAAACTTCACTAAGATTACCAAAGATAATAGTCTTAGCATTTTTAATATCTTCAAAGTTACTAGAAGATAAGTTCTCACCAATAGATACTGGTAGATTCATTATATTAATAAATGTATCTACTATCTTATTGTTACGAGCATCACGAGTATTCTGTTGAGCAATAGAAAGATTAGCAAATTCTTCTTTAGTATAAAGATTATTATTTTGAGCAAATTGAACAAGTGCGTTGTTAAATACTTCACTATATTTATAACCTTCATCTGTTAATTCTTTTGCAATATCTTTTGCGTCTTTAATATCTTCTCTATCAAGAGTACGACGAATATAATTATAATAACGTTTATCAATAGATTCTTGATCATTACCATCAATATATTCTACTTTATGAGGTTTGCCTTCTTTATCAAAATAAGCAGCATGATAAATACCATAGATACTATCAATATCAAAGTCAGCACCAGTCTGCAATACCCAATCATCAGGAACAACAATAGTAGAACCTTGAGTTTCATCAAGAAGTCCTACTACTTTCATTACACCAATAGATTGCTTACCTTCTGTTGGAATACGATAACCAATCATAGTATCAAGTCCTGCTTTTTGTAAATCTTCAAGTGTTACTTCTTTAACAAGATTACCTTCTGCATCATAAGTATTATATGCTTTTACTTGCCACTTAGGAAGAAGTATTTCTATTATTTGAGAACCATCTTTATGAAAATTAAGTTTACGACCTAATCTATAACCATGTTTTTCTTCAAACTTAGATTGAGTAAACTCTCCTATCTTACCTTTAAGAGATTCTCCTAGTTCAGTCATACCAATATTAGCAACTTGACTAGCATGGAATCCTTTAAGAGTTTGACGAGTAATATTATTAGTAAATATACTATTAACGATACTCTCTAGTTTAGAACGAACTAGATTATTCCAAGCAGGCATATAAGGAAGTCCTGTCTCTGGATTAATCTCAGCATATTTACGATAATTACTATCAAGTCCTCTACGAGTAAGTTCGTCTTTAATAAGTGCAATAAACTTATTATTATCAATAGCTACTGTTTCACCATCATAAGTTATTTCACCTTTGTTATTTATTTCAACTCCAATACGAGAAGCAGCATCATTAAAACTATCTTGAATATTAGCAGTAAAACAATCAAAGAAATCTTTAATAAGATTTTGACCTTCCGGAGTATTACTAATATTATCAATTAGTTTCTTAACGATTTGAAGACCTGCTTTATTCTCACCGTCCATATGTTGAGGAACATCTTGTTGAGTATAAAGGTTAGAATAATAACCAGTCTTATAATGAGTTTGAAGAGATGAACTAAAGCTAGCTAACTCTTCTTCCTTACGGGGGAAGTTACCTTCTGAATCCCATAACTTTAATACTTTACTAGTAGTAGCTTTCTCAGTAGTAGTAAAGTTAACTTGAGAAATACCATTATCATTCATCATCTTAGCAAGAGCACCAAGTTCAGTATTACCTAAGAATCTAGGAATAAGAACAAACTCTGCATTCTTAATTTGAATAGGATTAACTAATCCGCCTTCTATTTCTAGATCATAATAGAAGTTCTTTTGAACTTGAACGAACTTACTAATGTCTTCTAGAATTGCACCTTCAATAGGTTTTGATTCATCATAAAGAGCTTCGATAACATCTTTATAATTATCATATTCTCCACGAAGATATATACGACGAACAAATTCATCAAGAGTAATAAATGATTGAGCATCAGTAACTTCGCTACGATCTTTAGAGAATTGTTTAAGAATAAACGCAGCACTTTCTTTAGAAACACCTGCTTCTTTAAGCTGTTTCTTAATATCAGATAAAGTAGAACCAGTACTTTGAACATCTTCGAGAGTAATGTACTTAAACGTACTAGTAATAGGAATAATTTTGTTACCTACTTTAATTCCATCATTAAGAACGAAATCTTTATTATAAAGATTATAAGCAGCATAACTAAGACCGCCTGCTTGATATTCTTTATTACGTTTAATAGTATCACGAGAATCTTTATAAAATGCTTCGTCTCCAAAGAACATATCATTAAGATTAGCATATTGAATCTCGTAATTAAGAACCATCTCAGATATGAACTTATTGAATTCTTGATCACTAGCATTCTTATATCTATCAACATATTGTTTCTTATCTCCGTATTGAGCAATTCCTTCGCGAACTCTATACTTAATATAACCATCTATATAATTATAGACTTTAGCAAGAGTATCATTATCAAGAACTATTTCTAGTTCATTGTTTTCATTACGTCTTATAAAAGTCTTGCTTTCACTTCCCCCGTAAAGGAGTGACATCAAGCCATCTTCTCCGAATACACTGTTTAGATTACGAGATTCAGAACTATCATTCTTATCAATAAGAAGACTTCTAAATTGAAAGACATTACCAGTAGGTTTACCATTCTTAAGAATACTACCTTTCTTATAATGATAATTTAGTTTAGCATTACTAGAACGAAGGTCTTTAAATTCATCTTTAACAACTAGTTTATCTCCAAGAGTAACAATACCATCAACATCATTTGTAACAAACAGATAGTCAATAGCTTGTGCCATAGCATTAAGTTCTTTCTGAAACGAGTTTAAGAAAGACTTATAAATAGCATGATTACGATTAACATTACCGTTAAGAGAAAGACCTTCGATACTAAGTTTATAGCTATTGAATACAAAAGTCTTAGGAGCATCAGAAGGAGTTTGAGTAAAGTATTTAGCACGACGAACTCCTTTAGTTATCTCAAATGAATCTCCTGCATTTGCAAATTCATTAAGAGTAACAATATCCCATTCAAGAGCATTAATGTCTTTATAGGACTTAGATTTATTAGTTACTTCATTACGAATACCATTGAATAATTCAGAACCGAATTCTCTATAATAAGGAGTAAGTTCGTAACCAGTTTCAGTAAGACGAAGAAAACCAGGAATTACTTGACCATTACTAAGTTTCTGTTCAATAAGAATATTAGTATTACGATAAGCAGGAACATCTAAGAATTTAAGTAGATAATCTTTGAATTCTTCATTAGCAGTAGGATTATCATTATAATCTTTATTGTTAACACGCTCAAAGAATCTACCAATATAATTGTTCTTTAGTATATCACTAACAAGATTATTCTCAGCATTAATACTGTTGAATTCATTTTCTACAATTTGATAATCTTTAAAACGATTAGCAATTCTATCTGCAATCTTATTAGCAGTACCATCAATAGAAGTAAGAGAAGATCTATCAAAATCAACTATCTTATAATCGGGATTAACACTTTGTTTCTTATATTCTTCTTTGTACCAAGCACGTTCAACTGCATTATTACGAGCAATAGTTTCACTAGCATTACTTACAACTTTAATAAATTCTTCTAAGTCAGAAATAATACTATTGATGTTACTAATAGCATCAGCACTATACCCAGAGATATAATTAAGAACGCCTTCGCGAGTGATACCAAAATTGTATCTATTAATAATGGCAGACAACTCCTCAGATATCTGTTGTATCTCAGAGTTTTTAATAGTTTCATCAGAGACATTTTTAATTGAATTGATTCGATTAGAAATATTAGAGAGAGTAATAGAATCTTCAGTTACTATACTAGGAGTATAAACAAACTTATCAAAACTATTAAGAATCTTATTAAGAAGATTTAGTTTAGGAAACGTATTACGATTCTTAATATTAACGGTTATCTTACCGTCACGTTCGCTCATTTCATTACGTTGCCAAATAGTTTGTTTAAGTTGAACAAATATCTTATTACGCATAGATTCATTAGATTCATCTTCAAGAAGCTTAGCAGCATTCTCAAGATGAGAAGCATCTTTAAATCTTGCAGCAATTGCATGTAGACTATTAACAAAAGACTCAACATTAGAAAAGTTAGCATAGTTATTGATAACTTTAAAACTATTTGCAAAAGGAACTGATTCGGGAATACCAGAATAAGTATCAGTATCTACATCCGGCTTACCATTAACAAAAGAATTACTTTTAGTTTTACTAAGTTTACCAAACCATTCTTTAACATCTTTACTAACGTTCTTATCAACATTCTTACGTTGATCAGATAGTTCGCTCCAATCAGCTTTAGTTATTTCAGGAACTTCAACATCAGTTCTAGAATCTTGTTCAGTGTTCTCATTAGAATCAGCTTCAATATCAATATCTTCATTTTCATTAACACCAAATTGTTTACTAAGAGAAATAACTTCAGGAGAATTAATAACTAAATCAAATAGAATGTTATTATTGAAGTTACCACCATCATAAAGATTAATTATAACAGTATCAATAAATGCTATTTGATCAGAAGTAAGATTAGCACCATTAGCTTTCTTATGTCTTTGCAACTGACCAATAAGTAACTTCTTTACCCATTCAGTAGTTCGTTCTTTATTTTCTTCTTCTTTATTTTTCTTAGATTCTGCTACTTTCTTATTAATAGCTCCTTCTGCTTTAATAAGCATAGTACTAAGAATATTAATAGCATGATCTTCTTTAGCAACATCATCTCCGAATAATCCAGTACGACTAGTACGAATCTTCTGAATATAATCTTGAGTATTAATGACGTTTCTATTATTAAAAGCAATAACTGCATTAACATTAGAAGTAGTCATTTCAGTAGCATCAAATTCTTTACCAGTAATATCTTTATACCATTTTGAAAACTCTGCATCTTCAATAGTAGCAAGATATTCGGTAGCACGTCTTACATCATTATTAGTAAGAGGTAGTATCTTACTTAATAATTCATTTTTAGGAACACAACTCATATCAATTATATAATTAGTTAATTAAATACCAATATCTTCAAATATAACACTAATAAGACTAATATCAAAGTCAGCACTAAGATATTTGAAAATTAGGTGGATCGAGTGCAGAGAAACGCCCGCTGTGCCGCTTTTTCTTGCCTCTGTGCGATTTATATACGCTTCCTTTACTTCTCATCAGTGTAAAATGAAAGTCCCGTAGAGAGGCTAGAAATGGCTCATTCTAAGACTCTATACGGGACTTTTGCGCTCAATAGTAGCAATACTACTCACATACGAAACTAAGAGCACCTTCGTTAAACAATCGTGTTACAGTAGCCTTTTGTCGTTCGGTTAAACCTGCAATATACGTATCGAAGTTATCTACTTGTCCGTAGTTATCAATAACCGCACTATCTAGAAGATCAAGACCATCAAAATCATCAAAGTCTGGAATACCAGTAGTTATATCTTCATCGCTAATACTAGTTATTTCAACTTGTGTTTCGCCATTTGTATCTTGACCTATTTGAGATAAACGATTACGAATTTCTCCTAACATAGTATTATCAAGATTAGAATTGATCTTACCAATAATATTAGCAATTGCTTCAACTATCTTAGTGAACAAGTTATCGCTTAGTTGATCACCTTTGCTATCATACTTAATAGTAGATAGAAGTCTAGCAAGTTCTCTACTAGTAAGAGCTTCGGTTACAAATTCTTCTATTTGAATTGCACGAGGATAACCTTCTTTAAGATATTTACCATAAGTATTTGCAAGAGCTGAATCAGACTTAATAAACGAAGCAAACTTATCATATAGATCACCAAATGATTGTTCTATATTAGCACGTTCATCATTAAGTAAGAAATGAACTCCTTCATGAACTATCTTAAGAACTTTTTGAGTAGCATCTAATGTTTGCCATTGAGAAGTTAGAACTAGTTCATTAGTACCTGGAACTATACTAGCGAAACGTTTATCATTAATTTCGATAGTAGGATTAACAGTAAGACCTGCTTGTTCTAAAGAAGATACTACACCTAGAAGAGCTTCATCGTTAGTAAGACTAGTAGCTATTTCAGTAATAGTACCACTAATAGAAGTAGAAGGTACAACAGTTGGAGTAGGAAGTTCAGCAGGAGAAGATTCCTTTACGGGGGTGGTCTTCGTGAGCTTCGCTGTCTTACTCCGAACAGGAGCAACCAAAGTAATACGTTTGTTAAACCTGTCGTTAGTAAAATTGAAGTTACTAACAATATTACCATTATCATCTTTAATAGCTCCCAAATCAGTGACCACAACACCATCGTTAGCAACAAACTCGTTATAAGAATTATAACCTGTGTCGAACCAAACATCTCTATCTAAGTTAGGAATACGAGCTTCAAGTGTTCCATTCTCACCAATTCTAAACATATCGGATTCATTAGTAACAGCAGAATTAACTACGTTACGAGTAATAGTAGAATAGACACCTTGCATAGCTTTCGCAAAGTTATTATTTGTATTAGTTGGTCTTGTTCTAGTATTAGGTAGATAAGCAGATAAATTGTAAGTAGAACCATCAGGATATACAAACTTAACATTAGGATTGTCTTGGTTAATATTAAACCAAATAGTAGGAGCTTGTCTTCCAAGATTAGGAATAAGGGCATTACCTTGAACACGATAACCAAATAAAGGTTTACCTGCACCAATATACTTATCTATTTCTTTAAGCAAAGCATCATGAAGATGAACGTTCTTATCATGAGTAGCTTTAAGAAGTTGAGTAAATAAAGAATCAAGACCTTCATTAAATGCTTTAGTATAAGCAGTTTCTTTAGTATGAGAATTAGCCATAGTGTTTTCTCTAGTAGCAGCAGTCATAAGTCTGCCTTCTGAATCTTTAACTACTACTCCAACAACACCACGTTTAATTCCACTAGCTTCAATTCTTTGACCAGTTTTGATATCAATAATACATTCATCTCCACCACGAACTAATTGAAAACCATTAGTCATATCAGCAGTAGTAACTTCTGCAATACTACTATACTTAGGATTACCACGTCCATCTTTAGCATATATTAGACTACCACTACTAGTACTTCCAATAGTTAATCGTTTAGACTTAGATTTGTTCTTACTAATAGAAGAACGAAGATTATTAATATCAGAGTAAGACTTCTTAATCTTATTCATCCAATTATTAAGAGAATCAGAAACTATTTTACTAAAGTAAGGACTAGCTAATGAAACATTATAATCAAAGAATATAATATTATTAAGATGTTTAACTTTAGTAAGAAGATCAACATCGTTACCAAAACGAGTATTAAGTTCTTTCCATAATTCGTTTTCTTGAAGAGTATTAAGTAGATGACCGAAAGTACTTTCGATATCTGGATTGTTACGAACTTTAAATAGTCTACGAATATTGCTAAGAGTAGCAAGGAATTCTTTAGCGGATTCATCGTTACTACTAACAATATCTTTAAGTCTACTAATGAATGCTATATCGTTATTACTAATAGTATATGTCCAACCTTGATTAATAGCAACAGCACGACCGTTTTCATATTTAACAAAAGGAAGTTCACCAATAGTAAGACCTTTAGACTTAACAAACATATGTCCGTTAGCATCTAATTCAACAGTAACAGTATTACCAGTTCTTAACTTACCGATTTGAGTATATACTTTACTATCTTCAAGATTAATAAGATCGAAATAATAACTAGCACTATTATCTTCTTTCTTCTTTTCACTAATTGCTTTATCAAGTGTTTTTTTAGATTCAGCAACAATCTCATTAGGAGTTTTATACTCAACATCAGTACTTATTATCTTACCGTCAGCAATAAGACTATTAGCAATAATCTTCATATCATTATAAAGATTAATAGCATTAGGATTCAAACGTTGAAGATAAACCATCATATCATTAACACTAGTAAAGTTTTTACCTTCAATAGTGTTACCATTAATCTTATTATAAAGATCAATAATAAGTTTAATCTCTTCCACACGTTGGCGCATAGGGTCTAAATCTTGAACAGCAGATTCAAGAGCTTCATCTTCTCCTTCTGTCTTAGGAGTTATTTCTATTTCATTATTAGCAATAGCTATGTTAAGCTCTTCAATAGTAACATCTGCTATTAATTTACCAGCTTTATCATAACCATTAATACTAACATTACCGAAACGACTCTTTTCAACTAATATAGAATATACCTTAACTGGCTTACCTTTAATATAATCAACACTAGAAAAAGGAGTTGAAATCTTATAATTAAAAGTATCAATATTAGCATTAGTTACAGCATTAGAAGTAGTAGCAGTAGAAACTACTTTATCAAGAGTAGCTTTAAGTTGTTTCTCTTCTTCTGTTTTAGGAGCAGGAGCAGGTTGAACAACAGGAGGAGTATTAGTAGCTTCTGTTGGAGTATTTTGTACTTCCCCCGTAAGAGAGGTGGATTGCTGATTTGCTGCTTGCTTAGCTTTATCGGCTTGTTCTTTAGCAAGACGAACTCGTTCATTATGAGCATTAGTCTTAGCAATATTATTTTGAATATCTTTAAGAAGTTTATCTTTATCCTTAGAACTCTTAATAATATCGGCAGCTTTACTAAGAGATACTATCTCTGGATTATTAGCATCTTCTTCTGACATTTGATTATTAAGTACTCTATTAAGAGCAGCTAATTGTTCGTCAGTAGCAGTAGCAATATATCCATTAATAGCATTCTTAGCCGTATCTAATCGAAGTTTAGCAGCACGTTCTTGATCAGCTTTAATCTCTTGAGCTTTACGTTGTACTTCTTCGTTAGTAGTTGCAATTTTACTACGGAAGTTATCTCGATTAATTTCATGATAAAGTTGAAGTTCCATGTTATCAACGTATTCACTATTAATAGCACGAAGTTCTTTCATTACTTTAGTCATAGCGAAGTCTTGTACAGACTGACGATATAACTTCATGTTATCTTCGGATTCAGTAAACTTATCAAGCTCTTGCATTATTAATTCATCTTTAGGTAAACCTAAGACTTCATCATAAGCATAACGAATATTGCGAGAATAAAGTTTATCAGAAGGTGTAAGTAAATTATTAGCATCATCTATTTTATGTTCAATAGTATTTATTAAATCTTTATAGTTAGAAGCAGTAAGTTTATCAATAGGATTCTTACTATCTTTAACTTTGTTATATAGTTCATATGCTTCTTTACGATACTCTTCAAGACTAGCAATAAGAATGCGATTCTTAACCATAGGATCAACATATTCTCCGAGTTGAGGAATAGATTGTTCTAATTCATTTTGAATAGATTGAATCTTTTGAATACGTTGATCTAGTAAATCTGCTTCATTAGAATTAAAGATATTCTCACTAATAGCAATATCAAGAAGAGCATCTTCAATGTTAGCACTACGCATAGCAGTAGAATAAGTCTTGTACTTTTCAAGAGTCTTCTCCATTAACGTATTAAGTTCAGCAGTGTCATTAGTAAAACTAGATTCTTCTGCTAAACCATTATCTATAAGTTTCTTCTTAAGACGAGGATCATTAATATAATCTTGAAGTAATTCGTAATTACCAGCACGAATAGCATTAAGAGTAAGACTAGAAACAAATCTAGTTTTAGCTTCATTAGCCATTGTTTCTTGTTCTTCCGGAGTTAACTTAGCATTACGAGGAGTACCAACACTAATATCTTGACTAACAGTTCCATCATCTAGATAATGAATAATGTTTCCATTAGCATCTCGTTCAAAATCATAAGGATTAAGACCTTGACTTATCTGAGACATTGTATTTTGATACTGATTAAATACTTGTTCACGACCAGTTATCTCAGCAATACGAATCTGTTCATCAGTAATTCCTCCTTTACGATTATTAATAGCAGACATAGTACCACCAAATACAACTCCACCAATAACTCCCCAAAGAGCAGAATTATATAACTGAGGGTCTTGTAGATAATTACGTATTCTATCAATAGAAATAGCTCCTTTATAATCGTTAAGTTGTCCAAGAAGATAACGACCGTAAGCAGTACCTTCTTCTTGACCTATATAGTTAACTGCTTCTTCAAGACCTTCAGATAATTCAGATACAAGAAGATTCTCACTAGAGTTAATTAAACGATTAAACTTACCTGCAATACCAGTAACAGTAGATTTAGCAGCTTGACCTAATGTTTGACTAGCTCCTTCAACACCAGTAGAAGCAAGTCTATCTAATGTCTGATTCTGAGCATAACGAAGTCTAGGAGTAATAGCACGATTAATTTGTCCTAACATCTTATTAACAGCACGAAGCTGCATATAATCAAATACTACATTGGCAGCATTATAAGAGAAGTTTCTCATAGATGCTTTATCAGCAATAGTTTTAGCGATCGCATCTTTATCATCAGTACCTGCTTCGTTAACAATGTCTTGATTATCTTCTAACCATTTACGATATTCAACATCAGACATATTACTAAATAGATCAGTAGCTTCTTGATGAATCTGTTCTGCAACACCACGAGCTTCTTGATAATTTTCACCAAGACGCATACCTATTGCAGTAATACCATCTTTAGCAAGAGCTTGAACTCTAGCCATATTATAAGCATTATCTAGTTTAGTAATTGCACGAGCTTTATTCATAGCTCTTGCAACAGGACTACTAGTTTTAGCTAATGCTCCAATTCCTTTACCTATTGCACCAACACCTTTCTCAAAAGCCATACCGGGAATCATAAGAGAAAGAGAACTAGCAATACTAGGAACTTGACTAAAGAACCAACCTGAGAAGTCATCAAAGTCAAATGCTTTATCGGGATTTTCACGATAAATAGGAGCAAGCTCATCTCTAACATAATCAGAAATAGCGTCTCCTGCACGAGTAATAGGATTACTAAAAGGTTTATCGTCCCAAAGACCACCAGTAGCTACATCTACTAACATACCTATACCACCAACAGTATCTCCAAGAACTGTACCTATTGTTTGAACTAAAGTATTACCTGCTTGTTTCCATGCAGACTGATTCTTAGCTCTAAGTTTTTCAAGTTCTGATTGAGATTGATATTGATTAGGTTGAGCGCCATAACTAGCAAGATTATCATAATCCTCTGCTTTACCAGTAAATACATTAGTTCCCATCATATTAGATAGAACATCTTTCTTCATTGATTCGGCATCAGGTTGATATAACTTGATAGGTTCATTAACAGAATTAGCCCCAACACTAGTTGGAGCTGTTTCTGTAACCTTAACTTTTTCAAATATATTATCGGGCATAATTACTTTAATAATTCAATCATTTGTTGTTGGAAATCAGTACTAACATTTTCACCTGTAAGATTACGATACATAGAATTGAATCGTTGGAATAATGCAGGACGTTGTTCAATAGGAACTTCTGCAATAGAATTAACACCTGCATCTACCATGACTTTATGGAATATTCCGGCAATCACATTATCTTGATCCTTTACGGGGGAAGCAGCGATAGAGCCATTACGAGCTTGTAGTTTTTCAATCTCTAATTTAACAGGAGCAAGCGTAGCTTTATTAGCATAATTGTTAGTAAGCAGATCAGTCATATCTTGAAGATTACCAGTAATTTGACCGCTACCAGTTTCTACTGTAATTCTAGGATTACCATTTTCATCTGTACTATAAAATGCTTCATAACTTCCATCTCCTAATTCAGAATCAGATAGTTTATAACCACGTTGTAAAGCAGAATTGTATTTAATTCCATAAACAGTACGAGCTGCTTTAACAGCAGGTATTTCTGAGAATTGTTTAATAGCATTATTAAGTGGAGCACCTACTATAAAATAACTACCTGCATCAAGATAATTAGGTTCTTTACCATCTGCTCTTCTAGGACTATTTTTAGTAGTCTTTGGAATATATGGAAGAGTAATTGTCATACCATACTCACCAGTAGCACTATCAACAGCCCATCCAGGAATTACTCGATTCTTATCTTGAGTATAACTAGCAGCAATGTTCTCAACAATATTTCTACGCATTTCGCTATCTTCTACTTGAACTAGTTTACCGCTTTTATCTCGCATAAGAATCTTTAATGCTCCTCCATCAGCAGTAGAAAGATTCTTAATAGCAGCTTCCGAATAATCATCAAGAAGATTCTTAGTTATTGTTTGACCGTCAACAGTAACAGTTTGAGGAATATAGAAATTCTGTATTTGAACAAAGTTACTAGGAAAACTACTATCTAATCTTTCAGTAGATTGTTTAGATAAATTAGATACTTCTCTATAAATACTAGCAATAGAATTCTTTCTATCTCTTCCTTCCCAACCATTATATATTTTAGCATGAGATTCAAACTTAGCAGGAAGTTCTTGAGAAGAACTAGAAAATCCTACTTGGCTATTACCAATAATATCAGCTATTTCTGGAGCAGCTTTAGTATAAGCATCTTTAGATATATAAATATACTCATCGCCATTTACTTTTTGATAACGAACATCTTTAGATGTAAAACCTAAATTAGCAAGTTTAGTACGAATAGTAGATAGATTATCCGGAGTATTACGTACTAATACTCTATCATTAACTTTACCATTAGATTCTACAAATAATTTATTGATAGCTTCAGAATATTTTTTCTGATATGGATTATCGCTACTAGCCATATTACCATTACTAAATCTTTTACCTAAGAAATCAACAGCTTGAACTTCTTGTTCAGTAAGATGAGATTTCATAGCTTCGAGACGGTTAGTATTAGTTTGAATAATATTACGAAGATTCTCAGCTTGAGCTAATAATTCATTACGAGCATTATCAGTAATGCTAACATTTTGATTAATACGAGCACGAAGTTCAGCATATGCTTGATCGTCAGTAAGATTTTTATCTATATTATATTGAGCATACATATTTCCTAGACTAGTTTGAGCATCATTAAGAGCAGACGTTAACTTACTAGGAGTATCTGGCTGAACTTCACGAGCACCAAAAGGAGAATAGAAATCTGTAATAACTCTAAGTTCTTTAGGATTAGCTGATGCAGTTTTAGCAGCTTTAGCAGATGCAGCAGCAGCTTCTTTACGACGAGATTCCATTATAGAGAAACCAATACTAGTATCAATACTAGAACTAACATGTTTGTAAGCAGACGCTGCATATCTAGGAGCAAGTAGATTTTCTTCAAATTCTTCTTGGCTCATAATAGTACCGTCTTTCTTAGTAACAAGATTATTCTTATCACCACGACTAGCTTTCCAAGCATTAACAATATAATCTTGTTTAAGAGAAGCACGAGCACCGGGAGTTTGATTAATAGCAGCTTCGACTGCTTGACGAATCTTAGCGGCATCTAATTTTTTAATACCGCTAGCAGTTTTAAGATAAGGTAAATCTCCTTCTGCAATACTAGCACCACTTTGTTTAATATTACCCTTATCATCTCCCCATACTAATTGTTCTCCTTGTGAAACATCTACACCAACAGTAGACAATGCTTTACGATATATCTCGTCAATATCTACTTGAGTAACAGGACGATAATTAGGAGTAAAAGTAGTACCGCCAGTAATTCTACCGTTTTCATCAGTAGTATCTTGATAGTTATATTTATTTTGAGCTAAAGCATATGCTTTAATATCACCATCGTATTCTTTACTAGAATTAATTTCATCTTGAAACTTCTTGTATTGTTGCTGATATCTTTCACGACCAATCAAAGCAGGATTGCTAGCAACTTCTCCTGCTAACTTAGTAGCAGTAGTTAAAGCAGTAGCATAACTTCCTTCTTGTGCAGCAGCTTCAATTTGATTATTAATTTGTTGACTATAATCAGTAAGCCATTTGTTCTCTGCTTCATTAAGTTCCTTATTAGCAAGAAAGGTTTTAATCTTATTAGCAGTATCAATAGCAGTTTCATGCTTCTGCTGCAACGTATTAAGTGTAGCAGAATAAGCATCTAAGGGAGCGGCAACCCGTTCCCTTTTCTGATAACCTGAGGTTTTAATATCTATTGGCATAACTTCAATTATTTAGTTTTACGTTTACCACCACATCTATATAGATAACTCATCTTAGATAATCTCTTCATATTCTTATCCATGTTCTTTTCAAACAAATCTACTTGTTCGGGAGTAGCAGACATTTGAGCAGCAAGACGAAGTTTATCCATTTTCTTTTTATCTCTTCCAAGTTGATAATCTCGAACAGCACCGGTAACACTATCAATCATTGCAGTACGGTTGTTAGCAATTGCTTGAATCTTATCGTTCTCAATCTGAGTAACCATATTATTGTAAGCATTAGTAGTGGCAGCATTTTGAGCAGCTACACTTTGACGATTTATTGCATCTTGGTTTTGCAATTGAGTCTCTATATTTTCTTTCTCACCTCTAATACGATTACGCTCAGAAAGAGAAGCATTAGAAACTCGTTGACGTCTAGCAAGACTAGCAACAGAACTAGCGGTATTACCTGCTATATCTCTACGAGTTGTTAATTCATTCTCAGTAATATCTGACAATTGAGGATTAACATTGATAGTAGTCTTCAGTTTTGCAGGAGATACTAACTGAGGTTTTTGTGGAGTTTGAATATTATTAATACTAGACTTATTCATTAAGCCGCTAACTAAACTTCCAACTGCACCAATACCACTACTAACTACATCTTCATTCTTTTTAAGAAAGGAACCAATCTTACTTAAAGCACCAAGTTTAGCAACTTTAGAATTAGTAATACCTTTTTCTTTCTTAAAACTTTCTTGTTCTTTAAAAGCAGAATCAGTTTGTTTAGGATTACTAATTGCTTTAGCAGCAGGAGAAAGACCACTACGAGTAAGAGGAAGAGTACTAAGAATCTTCATCTCTTTATCTTTCTTATCAATCTTAACAACTTCTCCGGCTTCTGCTTCGATACTGTTCTTACCTTTACCAATAACAATACCACCTTCTGTATGTTTACGACCTTGAAGAAGATAAGAGTTATTACCAATAGGCATAGCAGAACCACCAGAAGTTATAACTGGTGCCACTCCTTTACGGGGGAGGTTTGCCTTTCCACCTTTCTTCATAAGTTGATTACGAATATCATCATAAACTTCTTCATTTTGTTCAGCTTGCTGAGTAAGAATACCAGCTTGCTGTTGAGCATTATCCATCTTTTGTCTACGTTCTGCTTCAAGTTGAGCAGCTTTCTCAGCCTTACGTTTCTTAGCACCACCGATAATACCACCTATCAATTGAGTACCAACTGAAATAGCAGTACCAATAAACGCTTTAGGTCTTTGTTGTCTAACTGTTGTTACCATTATTCTCTATATTTATTAATATAACATTCAACATTACTTAGTGTAACTTTCGCATCTGTTTGATGAATGATAAAACGAATACCAATATATTTACCATTAATTAAACTATCTCGTCTATTATAACGAGTAAGTTCAGTAATACGATTCTTATCTTCATCATCTAATATCTCTATTGCATATTTTCCAGTGATTCTTTCTATTGGTTCGATAGTCTCAACAGAACGAATTAGATTACGGAAGTAATTAAAGTTCCATTTACCGTGTTCATAATATGCCTTAGTAAGATTAGGAACATTACGTTCTTCACTACTAATATCCCATTCGGATGATATGCAAGAGTTTGTAAATATAAGAATTTTATCTCCGCTATAATTAATATTACCTAGCTTTCTTATATCATAAGTGATATAATTAAGAAGTTTAATTGTTTCAAACTGAAGATTAAATACTATATCTACAACCGCACAATGAGAATCTTTATCACCAAGATAGAACACATTCTTATCTGCTGGAATCTTAAATATTCCATAATCAAGATAAGTATCTACTTTAATATCTCCAATACGACCAATAATATTCTTAGAAATATCGTTAGTAATATAAAGAGAAGTCTTAGTATTAAAGTATTTAGCGAAGTAATCGTGATGACTTACCCAAGTATTAGTTATAAATGAATAAGAAGTTGTAACGATAGTATCCTCCCCCGTAAAGGAAAGGAGCAAGCGATTAGCTTCCTTATCCATGCCTAGATCAATACGAGTATTAGCAGTAAGAAATCTATCTATTACTTGTTGAATACCATCGGTAATATCATTAAGTTGTTTATCATCAAAACGATATATCTTACGTTTACTTCTATCGAAGAATATATAACCTACTTCATTACAAGTGAAAGAAGTAAAGTCTTGCAAACCTCCGTAACCTTTCTCACTAGTAAATACTTCTTGATATTCAGTATCAAAAGCATCAGGCATATATATTTGTACATCTTTATCACGAGTAGCAAGAGTACTATCTCTATTAAAGATAAACATTGAATGTTCGCAATGAGCAATAAGATAAACACCGATACCTAAGATATTAATAATATCTCCTTTGTTCTCACTAATAATTTTATAACCATCAGCAGGAAATTGTCTCCAAGCATTATTAGTAGATTCAGATTGAATAACATTACTTCTACGAATAAACTTACCATAACTTTCTATTTGATTAGAAAGAGCAGTAGGATTATAAGCATTAAGTAAAGGACGAGAGTAATCACTATATCTAGAAGCAAGTTCATAAAGACCATAAAGAGTAGCAGCAGTAAGTTGTTTATTCAATATGTTCTTAATGATATCTTCGCTATTATCTCGATAACTAAAATATACTTCTGGAACTTTACCTACTTTAATCTTAGCAGAACGAGGATAACGAACTTGCTTATAGATTTGAACAGCATTAACATGCATCATATCACGACCACTAGTATTAGTATTAGGGTCATTAACAAATGCAAGATAATACTTGCCGACTACATTAGCAGGATCAATAGCATAAATAGGTTGCCATTCTCCTGCAAATTCAACACCACGTCCATCAAACATAAAGATAGAACTGAATCTAGTATAACCGGAAACATTCTGTCTTTGTGCATTATTTCCATAACTACTAGTTTCTTTAGTAGTATAGAAATTAGGAGCTAATCTTATTAGCTTAACGTTATCTTTCTGAATATATAATTCTTGATTAACACGAAGAAGTCTACCAATAGTAGTAGATTTATGTGATTTGCCATTATTATTATTATTTATAGCAACAGGAGTTGGTTTTCTTCCATTAGCATAGAAACTAAGTTTATAATATTGACCTGCCTCAGTAGATACAAGTTGTGTATATTGAGAAAGAGCAATAATAGTAGAATTAGTAACGTCAAGATAACTATTAAGATTATCCATCGTATATTCTTCTGAACTACCCGGAAAACAATCCCAAGTTACGTAAGTAGATACATCTTGTGTAGTAGCTTCGTCTCTAGTTTTAAAAGTAGTATATAGAAGATCTACTAAAACATTAGGGACTCCACCTTTCTTAGTAACATATATATCTTCTGAATAGAACTGAGTTTCAACAGCGTCGACTGCTAAACTTTGAAAGTTAGCATTTTTAAGAGTAACAGAAGTAGCACCAATAGCCATATCTCTATGTTGATCTATAATACCATCTCCAACAATAATACTATCTATTTCTTCATAACTAATAAAATATCCAACAAATCCTTCATACATTGGAACGTTATCAAATACAAAGTTTCCTTTTATTCTATGTGGAGTACGGAATAAACGATCTCCGTTATTATTAGTATAAGGACAAAGATAAGTAATTCTACGAGTATTATTAGTTTCAAATCGAGGATCGAGATTAAACCAATAATAATCAACACCTTCAGTTTCAGACATAGTAATAAGTCCTAACTTATCTTTAATAGTACTATCATTATAGTTAGGATAAGAAGGATTAGTCTTAGCTGCTCTAATAGCTGCAACTACATCAGATACTTTAGTGTCATCATAACAAGTCATATAGATTGGTCTATCGTACTCGCTAGTATGAAAATTACTATAAGTCCCAATAGTTATTCGAACTCCTTTCTTAGTTTCGCCAATACGCATATTATTGTTCTCAATAATAATACCGTCTGTATAACTTCCATCGGGATATACATAATGAACGTAGAAACGATATACTTCATCTTCGATAGGTTTAGCATCTACTGTATAATTAAGAGTATTTCCGTATTCATCTTTTTCTGAATAAACACCTACTCTAATATTAGAAGTATCTATTTTACTTATATCTAACTTACGACTTTCTTCTTTATAATTAGCAACATATAATCTATTACCATAGTTACACATTGTTTTAACATTATAAATATTAAAATTGTTAGCAGAATTAAGAACTTCATTTACTGAAAGTTTCTCTAGTACATTACGATTACCAGTAATATGATATTTACCACTATCACTAAATAGATAACTACCTAAATTAAATGCTTCTGTTCCGTCTTTATAAGTACAAACATAAGCAATTTGAAATGATTTAAACTTATTACTAGTTTTATTATCTATTTGAATATCTAGATCAATAGAACTAGAAGCATAATCAGTATCCTCAGCATAACCATCATTAAGATAATAAGTAGGATCCCAATTACGAGTAGTTCCTCTAATACCTTGAAGAGTAATAGAAGAAATAGAACCAGTCTTAAATGGAGCATCAATATAGATAATAGTTCCTAAGTCTTTCCAACTAGTATATTCATAATTACTAATTTCAAAACGAATAAATACTAGATAAGTTCCAACTCTCATTCGTCCTCCAACAGCAGTTCCACTATCAAGTACTGTTACTTGCGGAATAGCAGGATTAAGAGTATAAATATCATCAGAACCTAAGTCAGCGTTATTTAAGTTTATAACTTTAAGAGGAACATCTTTATCAGTATTACGCTCGCTTATAGCTACAATAAGATCACCGCGAACATTATAAGTATAAGTACCGAATACTTCTCCACCATACCAATTCCAAGAATTAGCAACTTGATTAAGTTCTTGTGTTTTTTCATCAAAACGATAAATGTTATTATTATCGCAGAATATAACAAGTTCGGTAGCGCAAGGAATAATACCTACAATCTTTACATCTTCATCTAAAGTAACAATAGTTTCTAAAGACTTTTCATTCTCAATAGAATTACCATCTTTAGAAACTACTATATTCATTGCATGAGTAATAGAACCATTCTTGATAAATTCTATTCCATCATCTTTATTTAGTTCTTTGATTATTTCCATTAGCTTCTCGGTCTAAAAGTTGCATTGAAGAACATAGACGACCAACCACTATAAATGTCGCCTTGATTATCAATAATAACAGATGCTTTAGCAGCGTTACGAGCTTCTCTCCAAAGATAATATGGATTAATTAATTGATTACCTTGCAAAGAATAAACAGGATGTTTAGTTCCTCTGCTTAATATCTTCCACATACAATACCATTCTAAAGCAGTAACTAGTTTACCATTATTAGGAATAACAGGAATATCACAATGAAATGTATTACTATATACTGACTTAACAGAAAGATATTTAACTGTAACTTTATCTGCATCAAAGTTTAGTTCAATAGAATTACTACTCTGAACATAAACATAATTACGATTAGAATCATGTTCGGGATAAGGTTCTACTACACGTCTACTACGTTTAGTATTACTTTTATCTTCTTCAAAGTAATAAGTTCTAGACTGATTACAACAGCTCTTAGATTCTTTAGCATTAGGTATTTCACAACCATCTACATAAACACTAAAAGCATTTACACAACAAGGAAATTCAGCGATTCTATCGTGAACTTCCACAATCATTTCTTTTTTCTCATATTGAAGGATTCCCATTTCGTTCATAGCATCAATACACCAAGCAGCTACACGAGGAATGTAATCACTTGTCATTATATTGAAGTCATTATCTAAACGAGCAATTATGCCTTCTATCGGTAATACCTCTTTGTTCATCATTTCTTATATATTTAATAGTGTAAGTTTCATCAAACTTAACAATCATAGATAGTCTAGCCATAGCATCAATTGGATATTTAATAATATCTTCAATCGAATTACACTTAGACATCATAACTTTAAGAGTTTCAACAGTTCTTTTATTACAAGGAATGAATTTAAATAAACCTCTAAACTTAAAGTTAGCATCTATAAGAACAAGTTGACACCACCACTGACTTTGAAGATAAGCAACATATTCAACACCATTATATGGAACGCCTTTACGTTTAGCTGCAATAGCATCATCATGATCATATGGAATCTTACCTTCTTCGATAAGTTTAGCTTTGTTCTTACGAGTTGTTTGCCAATCTATCATCTTCTTTCGTTTAATAAGATTTCCAGTACTATTATAAACGTCGCCTCTACGAACTCTTTCAATTAAAGCACAACCAAGTTTATTATTGAATTTAACTATCTTACCTCTAAGAACTTCTCTATTAACTTGCTCGTAGAATCTATATAGATAATTACGAAACTGTGGAAGAGTTATATCTTTACGGTTCTTAATACGAATTAACAGATTCTTATTAGTTTGAAGTTTACCAATAACAACAAAGTAACGTTTAAAAGTATTATAGATGTCTCCATACTTTAATTGTTTAGTTTCTGAGAACATAGCGTAGACTTTATCAACATTGTTCTCTAGTCTATGATTAACATCTGGTTCATCAGTATTCCATTCCCAAAAGTTATAAAGACAAATACCAAATATACTACGTACTTCATCTCTACGACTTTCAATATTGAACTTTAGCTTGTTTAATAAAGATGAATAATGATTTATCTTACCTAAAGTAAGTTTGTAATCTTCATTACTTGTTTCAATGAAACGTTTATACATATGACGATAATCATATCTATCCATCTTTGGACTTATCATACTTCTATATCAGGATTTTGATTAATATTATCTTTAACAGGAACTTCATTAGTAATACGTTCTACATTAAGTAGATTACGTCTATATATTACATCCTTAATACGCTCAACCATATCTTCGGGAATAATAAACTCATTATCATCTCCGCTATTATCAACAATACCTTTATGAGTTTCAATAGGAATTTCGGTCGGTATTTCAAAAGGAGATTCAATAACAATTGCACCTAATGAATTAATGAGAGGATTGCCTTGACTATTAATATATAAATAACCATTTATATAATCATAAGTTGGCAATTTACACATACCGGGAAGTTCAGCATAAAACTTAGAAGAACTCTCTTTAATAAAAGGAATTGCTAAATTATCAAATCCAACAGTACGAACACTTAGAAAAGGGAGATTGTTTTCAAGTCTTACAGGACGAGGAACTCTCTGAGCACTACGTTTTACTTTACACTTTACAGTAACTAAAGACTGAAATATATCTCCATCAGGAACATCAATAATACTTATACGATAACGTTGCATAAGTATTTTATCAATAGCTCCATGACGTTCGTAACTTTGACGAACTTGTTCATTAAAAGTATGAATAACAGCAGAACGAATTGTCATTCGTGTAACATGATTATTACTTTGATGAACAGCATGAGCTATCTCAGAAACAATTTGATTAATCGAAGCCATTATTATAAATATTAGTTGCTAACAAATATAACAATTATTTCATCAATAACAAACAAGAACAGTAGAAACACGAACAATAACTCTAATAGTAGCAGCAAGACCTAGACGAAAAGGATAGTTTGTAAAGATAAATTGATAAGTGACGCATTTTAAGAGGCTCAGAGGCAAGGTTAATGCAAAGTCGATTAGTTGTTAAGGTTGAGGGTGTGAATTCAATGTAGGGCACGAGAGATACTAAATAGAGGGTGTCTTGCTTGTTACTTCCCCCGTAAAGAGATGTGAACCGTACATGACTTCCGGATACAAGAAGAGCTAGTACAATCGGCAGTACTAGCTCTAAGTCACTCCTTTACAGGGGTGGTAACAGCAACTCATTTATCACTGTTATCTTCTCTCTCAATCTTTCTATAATCAATACCAAATCGAACAAGAATAGGTTTAATAATCCAACTCCAAACAACGGGTGCGAGAATAATGCTATTAATCAAAACTTTAACATCTCCAAGTTTCAAACTAAAATAGATGATTCCGAGGATAAATGCACAAGCAATTGTAATAACTCTTTTAGTCCATGTTTTAACAGGCTTCGGCCCATTATTAGCATCAATTGCGCTAATTACAAGATAAGCAATAACGTTAACGCTGATTACAAATCCAAAATCAAAACTTTCGGCAGTAGTTCTGATAATCTCTTCGAGAAGTGACAGGAAATTCATAAGATAAACAGTAACATACCGAATGTTCCACAAAGGATAACGCTAATAACTTTAATCCAAATTAATGTTTTAGCAGGAATCACATCTTTAATCTCTTTGAAAGCAAAATTAGCTATGACTATCATCAATAGTAGTACGAATAATACTTTAACTACAATCCCCATGAGTACGATGTTTTTAATGTTTTCTATGTTTAATACGATACAAAGTTATTTATTATATTGGTATATACAAATAAAGAGAGCTACTTTTTGTAACTCTCTTTATATCAATTAGTTGTAGTAGGGATTACATCTCGTTGAAGTACTTCCATACCTTGTTGCCATCGAAATCATCATCTTCGAACCAGAAGTCAACAGCACTGGCAATAATCTTTTCATCAAAGTTACTACCAACAAGACCAGTAGTAGTAGTAGGTTCGTTAGGAAGAACAGTAACACCGTAGATAACATTGCAAGTCTTACGGTCAACGTAGTTAATACCAGCAGTAAATGCTTTTTCAATTTCACACTGAATAAGCTTGTCTTGATACGGACGAACAGCAGTATTAACAGCAACCTGACATTTAAGACTGTCAATCTCTGCTTTAAGAGCATCGTAATTATCACGCTGTCCTTTATATAAGGAAAAGTCGGCATCAATCTGAGACTTATACAATCCGAACATTTCACTGTCGATAACTTGACGATCTTGGAAACGTTGATTCTGCTGAGTTAAAGCCCACTGATAAAGACCACCTTGCAAAGCAAGAGTATCTTCACAAGATTTAGCCCATGCTTGGAAAGCACTAGGAGCAGCAGTTCCTGCACCAATTCCTGCACCGACAACATTGATATTAGTAGAACCATCTCCTAGCATACCGCCACCACCAGCTGCGCCTAACAAACCAGTTGAACGACGATTGTTTCCAAACAATGCCCAAGCACCAAGAGCAGTACCAATAATACCAAGAGTTAAACCGGCATTTGCTTTACCGTTAACATCACGACGATTGTAACCGTCCATTCCTGCTCCGTTATAACCTTCGGGAACAACTTTTACTTTTTCAATTACTTGCATAACAATAAGGTTTAAGTTTTAAAATTAAGGGAATCTGTAATAGCTATTACACCATTAAAATAAACAGAGTTATAAATAGTTCGAGCATTATCGCTAATTAACAATCTGATTAAATCTTAGTAAAAATATAGTTGAGTAGTGAACAAAATAAAAGGCTAAGTTGTTTTAACCTAGCCTTTTAAGTGCATACTATTAGAGTTATCGTTTTATTCGATTAGTTCATAGTTTTCAATAGAATCAACTGGCGTAGCTCCTTCTCTTACGGGGGAGGATTCAGTAATACACCGATAAAGATTACCTTCGTAATTAACAATAGTATTTACTTTAATAATCTTATCAAAGAAAGATTCCCAAGCAGGATAAAGTTCTTTAAGTTCAAGAGCTTTAGCATTATCAAAATTATATTCGTTAATATGAAGTTTAGCATAACTAATTCCTGCTGCAATAACAAGAAAAGAATTAAAATTAGTATCAATAGGAACTTCTTGTCCTTCTTCTTCCCAACTCCATTCTTCACCATTAAGAACTTCAGTTAGTTCTTGACTATCCCAATAGTACTTAGTTAGATTCTCTTCGTCTGCTTGAGTAAGAACAGGAGCAATCTGTTCATAACCAATTAGAACTTTAGAACCATCTTTACTTTTTCTCTGATGTGCGAGAACAGGTAATCCGTGACCTATTAACCACGTAACTGTAACAATTACATAAACCATAATTTAATTAATTTAATTTGTTTCACAATAAATATATTACTCATTAGAAGTTTGATCAAATATAGAATCATTAAGATCAATAATACCACCATTATTAATAAGATTACGAAGCATATTAATATAATAAGTATTATTAATTGATTTACTCCATAACATTAATTTATAGAATACCATCTTGCGATAATTATTTTCAAATTTTGCAATAGTTATACTTTCATCATCTGTATTACTTCCTCTACTAACAGCTATACCATTAACAGAAGTAGTATTTGCCCAAATAATTTTATTAGCTACTTTATCTCTATATATAATATTAGTAGCTCCGAATGAATGAAAAGCAAACTTATTTATATATGCTTCTTCATTATTTATTACGTAATCAGCAGTAAATGCACCAGCGTATGCTTTAACAATTCCTTTATGCATTGTAACAGAATTCGGAATATTATTACTTAATATTTGTCTCATTAGAATATAAGTATAATCAGTAAATGCAGGAATATTTGCACATTCTATATAATTAGTAATGCCATCAAGACAAAGACCGTAATAATCTGGAAGTATTTCCAATGTTATATCACAATCAAAACTTGATACTCCTTCTTGAGCAGAAGATATTGTAAAACCTACCCATATATTACTTTGCAAGGATTCTGTTGGAATAAATGATTTAGGCAATTCATGAACACCATTACCTACACTTAAAGAACTTCCACCAGTAGCATTTTCAGTTTTTAAATATAAATACAGTAGTTTACTATCTCCTTCAAGTCCACTAATTTTAATTTTAAAAGAAGGTATTTCTCTTTTGTTAAGTATTTGTCCTTCTCTTTTTACATAACTAAATAAGAATCCATTATTTGCATGTTCAATATGAGTTATATGTAATTTATTACCATTTATATTGCCAGTAAAATTATATGTTGCATAGGTCTCCCAAGTCTTATTAGCGCCAAACACAACAGGATAACCATTATAACCTGACATACCTTCGTAAGCAACATTCTTATTTTCTAAAGAATAAGCATCTTCATCAGAAGTAGACGCAACAGGTTTAGCAGTACCTAGATTCTTAATAGTGTTTCGAGTAGCAGTATCACTATTTGATTTACCAGTAACATCCCAATAATATTCGGGCTTCGGAAGATAACCTGTTGGAAGACCACACCATTTATTAAGTATAGCACGATCAGCAGCATTAGGAACTTCTGGAAGAAGAATAGTTCGATACATAGCAAACTGAGCATAGTGCTGATTAGAAACATTTCTACCAAATAAAGGAGTGTTTGTATTACTGTCTGTAACAACACTAGATACTAATGTAGCAACATGTTCTACGTTTTCAAGTTCAGAAGATTTAACGTAGTTGTTTAATACATTATTAATATAAGTATTTCCTTCTAAACCATTACCGTAAGCAATATCTGATTGTTGAGTTGCGAGTAGAGCAAACTTCTTAATATTCTCTTCAAGAGTATTCTTTCGTTGATCGTAAATACAAATAGTTTCTTGATTAAACTTATAGTTAATCTTGGTAACTAAACATTTACCACCATGATCAAGATTAAGAACAGAAGCAGTATTAGTAATACCATTAAAATAGAGACTATCTTTGTAATTGGGAAGAACTTCTAATATTATAGTAGCATCACTATTATCATCTACAATAAATCCTACTAAACTATTAGGAGTAGATTCATCAGGTTCTATTTGATAACTTTGAGGCATATCATATGTACCATCTTTAACTATTACTAAATCAGAAGTAATATTTCTATTAGATTCAGATATATACTTATAAAGTATTTTTCGCCCTTGTCTAATACCAGTTACTTTTAGTTTAAACGAAGGAATAGTAACCGAATAAGTAGTTCCATTATTATAAACAATAGAATATAATAATGCAGAATTACTATTACATTTATATATAGTAAGTTTATTAGAACTAATGCCGTATTTAACAATATCTGATTCAGCTCTCAATGTAGTCCAAGTTTTATTCTTTCCGAATACAACAGGATATCCATCTTTACCACTCATTCCTTCATAAGAGAAATTATAAAGTTTAAGATGTCTATTTTGACCACTTATATCAGGAAGATAACCAAGAGTTTTAATAGCATTATTAGTAAAGATTGCTGGATCATAAACAAATAAAGGTTCAGCAGTAGATAATAACCACTTCTTAATACAACCAAAAGATAATGGTTTAGTTACTACAATATCTTTGTTTATAAGTTCATTATAAGAATAAATCTTAGAATCATCTCCTATCTGATAACCGTGAATACTCCATAAATATTGATTATAATAAATAACAGATTTAACTTTAATAATATTGCCAACTTTAACATAATTTCCGTAAGTTAATTCTTTACCACTTTCTTTATCTTGTAATACAAAGATTACAGGATAAGGTTGAACAATATCATCATACTTAACATATTCTTGAATAGTAATATCTATCTTAGGATATGAATTATGAATATTAAATCTATAACGATAATATCCATCATTATAACTATATAACGGAACTTCTTTACCATCAATAGTTACTTTGATTACTTCGTCTATATCATTAAGCATGATATTCAATTGGATTTGTTGTTCTTTAGCAACATAGTCACCAACGGCAAGAGATTTACCAGTAACAACGTCAAAATATTGAATTGACTTAGTACTACTATTAGCAGTAACAACAGGTCTAAATGGAAAACTATTATCGGGATAAAGACTACCTAACTTATACTTCTTGAGTTGACGTTCGAGAATGAAGTTTGACATAGTATAACGAAATAACATAGCAGACCATATAGAAATGTATGAAAATCTATTGTCACCATCTCTAATAGTTCCGAGCCACATACGACTAGTATCAAGACCAGTTCCAACTTGTAGAACTTGTTCATTAATACCATATGTATATTTAGTTTGATAAGTAAGTGATTTTTCATTTAGTTTACTATTAGATAATATACTAGTAACTAATCCAAAATTATAAGTACTAGTCCATTTTGAAGTTAAGCTAAGAGTTTGTTCAAATATAAAAGCACCATCTTGTCCTTGAATAGATTTAGATAATATAGAACCTGTTTCTCCATTAGTATTAGACAACCATTTACGAAGAGAAGCAATAGTATAATCTTTCCAAACAGGAACATTCGTTACTTTACCGAAGTTATTAATACCATTAAGATTAAGAGCTCCTTCATTATCGGGAAGTATTTCTAATGTTAGATTACAATCATGTTCGAAAACACCATCAGTATTATCAATTCCTAAACTAGTAAATACTGTTGGCAATGTCATAGCATTTGTTACTTTATATGATTTAGGTATATCATAAATTCCATCTTTTTTTATATTATACATACTTATGGTGGTAGCATCAGATGTAGCAAGATATCTATAATATACATAAATATTATTATTTAAACCTGTAACTTTTAATTTAAAAGCAGGAACTTCTCTATTAATATTAGAAATAACTCCATTATTTTTTAAATAAGTATATTGTAGAGCTACGGCAGTATCTATATGTGTCAGATGAATTATATTTGGATTTAATGTGTATTCATAGTTTTTTATAGTTAGTGAATACCAAGTTTTATTAGCTCCAAATACAACTGGATAAGTATTGATTCCACTAGTACCTCCCCAATTCATATTATACATCTGCATATCGAATCCATAGATAAAGTCTTTCAACTTATCTTCGAACTCAGCATGATTATCATTAGTAATACCTTGACGTTTAATATCATATAGAATATCCGGTTTAACTACAACTCCCGGTCTATCAAGATTAAAATATTCTATTACTTGATTGATTTCGTCAATAGTAGCTTTACCTTTGAGAACAATATTCCAATATATTACAGAACGAACCATTGCATATGGCATACTGGAAGTACCTCTAAAACCTTGAATAGATAATTTAGCAGTATCTACAATATTGCCACCTGATTGATAAGTCCAATCTTTATCATCTCCTAAAATATTATTAATAATACCAATATTATTAGTAGAAGAAGGAAGATTTGCGTAATACCCAATTATGTATGTTTTATCTATTTCAGTACCTTTAAATACATTACGTCCATATAATTCATTAGTTATAGCTCTAACATTATTAATAGTTATTTCATAATTAATAGAAATAGGTTCTAATATACTTATCATAGATACAATAGAAACAGATTGTGAATCTCCTACCATTTCTTTAAACGGTTTAACTGATTCAACAAAAGTACCTACTCCATTTATACCGCTAGTTAATAAACCACCAGTATAACGAGACAACTGTTTAACTTCAAGTGTTGCACCTTCATCTAAAGCAAATCCAATAGCATTAGCAGCTCCTTCATCTTCGGTACCACTATATAAATCAGCATAAGATTCAGGAACAGCATTAACTCCTTGTTGAAGATTAAATACAGTTCTAACATTAGGTTTATTCTTATCAATATAATAATATCGACAACTCTTAGAACAGTTAACATTAATAATGAAACTAGGAATACGTTTCTTATATTTAGCAGGATTCGTATAAAGAACAACACGATTAATATCCGGACCAATTGATTTAAGAGTTACTTCATCTATATAAGTAACAAACTTAGTATCTACCGTAAGAGCAGGATTCATGAAACTAAAGAATGGAGCATCATATCCATCTTTAATATTATCGAAAGTACCGTTATAAACAATGAGATCGTTACCTTGTCCAGTTTTATCTTTAAGTATATCTTTATCGCTATCGGTGTTCTTTTTACCATAGCAAGAAGTTACACTTACCAATCTTGCTTTGAGGTTGGGTGGGAGATATCTCCCACCACTAACCTTAGACTTGAAGCCAATACCATTAGCGGCTCCAAGACCAGTAATATTAATACCCATATTGCAAACCTTCAATAGCAGTTACTACTTCTTTAACTAATTCAACATTCCAACCCGGAAATACAATAGTTTCAATAGGATCTTCCATACCATAAAGAATAACACTAACTGTAATATTCTCTTCAGTAACGTTCTTTAGCAAGAATGGTTCTTTGCCACCACGACCATCGGGAATACTAAAGTTAGCACCTGTAATATTACCCATTATAGAAATTTGTAGACTGTTCGCAGCATTAGCGCGATTATAAATACAATTACCTTCCATATCAATATTATTTAAAGAGTTAATAATAAGTGCTTCCACCCGTTCATTCCTTTACGGGGGAAGCACACAAATATACTAATTTATTTTTAATGTCATAACTATTATTAATTAAGTCATACCATTATTCCAAATAGCAGGAATACTTGCTCCATTAGTTAGATTAGCTTTAACCATTCGATAAAATACATTAGCTCTATTATTAGACGATAGAGCATTAAGCCAAGTCCAAAACTCTGGAACACTACCAACAGTAGCAGTAGCAGCATAGAATACTCCCGAACAATTAGTAATGTTCTTATGCTTATTAGCAGTAAATAGATTAGAACTAATCTTCTTAGGACTTCGACCGCTCCATTCTCCAATATTAGTTGCAGAAGCAAAACAATAACTAATATCTCGAAGATTTGTATTACGAGAGAAAGTATTCTCATGAACTTGTGTTTCAGCAGTAGTTCCTAAGAACTGACATTCTAACCAAGCATGATCTATATTCTGTAAATTCAAGTTATTAATAAATGTAGATTGATCAATAACTACTTTACTAGGAATAATAGTAAATACAAATGCATAACTCATTGTAACTAACTTAGGAATATTAGCAAAGAACTCAGTAGAATAAGCAAGACCTTCTTCATTAGTCGTAGTATTGTTCCACTTATAAGGAGCTAATAACGGCATCAAATAGAACATATAAGATATGTTTTGTACATTAGATATAGGCTTGAACAAGTAAGGACAAGGACGACCACGAAGACCGTAATTCATATAATCATAAGAAGGATTTCCATTACTTCTTCCACTATAATAGAATACTCCTACGACATTAACTCCCGTAGTATTACTACAACTAGCGAATAAATCTGGCGGACAGAAGTAATTCATAATTTTACGATTAGTTGCTTCTGACGCAGGAGCACTAATCGCATCAGCAGGATCATTAAACTCCTGTGGAATATCTGGACTAACAGAAATAGTACCAGCAGTAACAGCAGCATATAACTCTGAATTACTAATCATATCGTATAATCCTGTAAGACCATCATAAGCATAGATATTCCAAACAAGTTCATATTTATTATAATTAGGATTATCTATAACACGACGAATATCTCTACTAGGATTAGGAATAGTTTGCTCTTCGTCGATGAACTCATTAGGATTATAATTAGGATTCACTATATACTTAACAGGATTATATTGTTCATTAGGTATAAGTAAATCACCATAATCATTAGACTTTAAACTACCATAATTCATAGTATAAGGAGCAGAATCAGTAGCTTGAAAGTATTGTAAACAGTAAGCCATGTTAGTAATACTCTTTTTACGAGTAGTTCTCACTATACTATAAGAACGTTCTTTAGGCATAGCAGTTGGAAGTTCTTCATCGGGAATCCAATTTCCATCAGAATCAATACCAAAATTAGGAGTTATATTATCAGTAGCAGCATCCGCTTCTTTCCATCCTTTAATAGTAGAACTAACAAGTTGTTCTTGATAGAATAACTTATAAGGTATCATTCCTGTCTTAGCAAACTTAACGTTAGTTTCTGCAAAACAGTAAGCAGCGTTAACTATCTTACAGTTCTTGAAACCTTCCCCCGTAAGGGAATACTTCACATTCTCCATGTTATAAAACTCATATGATATATTAGTAAGATTAACACAATCTTTAAATATATCTTTAGGTAGTTCTATAACAGTTCCAGTAGGACATTTTATATTACTAAAGAATCCGGGAGCTTCAACTAATGCACTACAACCACTAAATACTTCGTAAGGAAATACTTCCGTATCTTCTTTAAAGAATGTTTTAGTAAATCCTGTAAAACAAGGATTAGTAGTTGCATTCGTAGCAGATGCACCAGTAATATATTTAAGTCTAGTTTTTATTCTACGGAACATAGAATTATGAATCGGGAATTCAATAGTACTATTGCTAGCAGCATTAAATGCTCCTTGAATAGCATAAAATACACTAGAGAATTTATCTGTTTTACCTTCAATTTGTCCTCCAAATACATTTAATAATGAACCAGTAGAATGATTAAGATTATTAAAACTATCAGTTATATATCGTAATTTAGTATTATTGTAGAACAATGGACAATACTTAGTTTTCTTCTCATCGTCATTCTCAACTAGATCAAAATTAATATTAGAACCGTTAAACATTCCATTAATATAATCTAAGTTAGGAATATTAATAAGAAGTCTACTAGCTTTAGCAGCACTAAAGTCAGAAGTAGTTGGTTCGGTTGTCCACTCTCTACTTGCATCAGTAATGAAACAAAGTACATCATTAAATACTAAATAGAAATGAGTTATCTTCCATTCTACATTACCAACAGGTCTAGCAAATATGAAATCATCCGTATATTTATTACCATTAAAATAGAATGCTAGTGACATTGATACAAGATTAACAAGCGGAGATAACAATCCATTTCTATTAGTTATTTCTCCATTGTTATTTCTAGTACAAGTATAAAAAATACAAGTTCCACCAGAGATACCGTAGAATATGGAATCCATATTAGTTACTTTACCACAGTTAATAAACATGTTACGATTGAAACTATCTACAATACTAAGTTGTATTTTAGTACCATAGAAGCAATTCGTCAATATAGTAACATTATTACATTTATAAAGAATATAATAAGCATCGAAGAGTTTGCAATTAGTTCCTTTGAACATGTTAGACATATTGGTAGTACCAATAGTTATGTTAGTACCAAGATTGGTATTAGCTTCCCATTCAGTTTTACCTTCTGTTGTATTAGTTTTAGAACCATAGTATTGATTAGCATACATTGGTGTTTTACCGTTAACTAAAGCGGGTGGTTCATGAATATAGAAATTATTACATTCACTAAATGTATTAGTACCTGTAAGTTTAATATGTCCAAATACTCGTTTAAGAGAAGTACAACCAATAAAGAAACTAGTACCAATACTAACAGGAGCATCCGGATTATTATCGAACTTAAAGTAATGAACTCCTGCTGCGCTAATAACATTAAACGTACTAAGTCTTAAATTAGTAACGTCAAAGATAGGATTGTTATTATACTTAGGAATTGTTTTATTACCATATTGAATAGAACTAATATTTGTATTGTTCATAATCAATTTAGTAAGTTTAGGCAATTCAGCAGCAGCTTGAATAGGTTTAGTAGTATTAGTACCGCTAATATTAAGTTCTTCAATATTAGGAGCACCAACAATATAAATATCTAATTCACTATTAGTACATTTACTAATATTAATAGTCTTAACTTCGTTACAGTTAGATACGTTAAACGTAGTAAGATTTACGTTATTGGTACAAGTAATTGCAACAAGATTAGGACAGTTAGTAATATTAATAGTATGTAAATCTCCGAGATTACTAAGATTTAGTTTAGTAATCTTTTCACAAGAATCAATAGTAACAGATTTCAATCTTTTACATCCACTAAAATCTATACTATCTAAGAATGGCTGATTAACTAAGTTAATAATCCCAATAGAACTATTAGTAATATTAAGAGATGCAAGAGAAGCATTAGGCAGAGACATAGAAGTTACTATTGAATTAGATATATCTAAGTCTTTCAACTTAGTATACTTTTCAATATTAACTGTAAATGTACCTACTTCAGAACTTCCACTCCAAAACTTAGTATTAGATAGATTAATATGTCTAACATCTGAAAAGTCTTCGTCATTAACAAACACTGTTTCAAATGGAACAGGAGCATTACTAAGAGTATCAGCATCAGATAAATCCAATTGAGAGAAACTAGGAAGTTTCATAGTAGACATGAAACGTTGGAATCTCATTTCTTTTAGACCTTTGATGTCATTGATTTGCGGAGTATTGTTAATAGTAATCTGAGTATTAAAAGAACTAATAGGTGCTAACTTAATTAAAGTAGGAACTCCTTCTTGTAAAAAATATCTAGTGTCAGTAGTATTACCAATGTTGATAACAAATATCATTGGAACATTAGAAGTAATAGTAAGACGAGGATTTGTAGCTTCTGCACCACCAGCAGAGAAAGCGCCTTTAGTATTATACGGTTGAAGATTAGATACATTATTGTATCTAAATACTCCATCGAAGAACCACCAACGTTTCTTTAACCAATCTCGAACATATTCAACACGAGTACCATGTAAGAATTCAATATTAGCATAAGATGCAGAACCTCCTGCTTCACTAACATAAGCAGTAAGATATTTAACATTATAGTCGTAATTAAATAGAAGTTCTCCGCATGACTTAGTTTGTGCAGAGAAATATTCATCTATATAATGATTAACGTCTTTACTAATATTAGCATTGTTTCTCCATAAGTCCCAAAGTTCTTCAAGAGAAGAATCAAAGATTCCAGTATTAATAAAAATACTATCGCGAAGAACATCCCACATACGAGAACTATAAGTATCGTAACCACCATCGGGAGAATTACGAGTAGTAACTAATGAATTAACATCTGTGTTAGGATTATTAGAGAAGGTATCAAGGTATGCTGTTTTAGCAACAGATTCAAGAGCAGTATTATCAAGACCATTAGCAGTATCCATATCGTAGAACCTAATATACCATTTCTTAGTTCCTCCAATATCATAACATACGATAGTCATATTTTTACCAAGAGAATCGACAAGACCGAACTTAACACATACTAAGAAATAAGAATAAGCATTCTTAATTGAGAACTTAGTATCTAGTTCAGCAGCAAGAGTAGACCAACTTGATTGAGCAGGATATTCATCTTCTGTTTCAACATATCCTCCAGACTGTTCATTCCAAGTATATTTCTTAACTGTGGAAGAAGTCATTTGAGCAAATAGAGTAAACAGTCCTTGAAGAGCTGTCCAAACAGCATCATCAGTAACAGGAGCAGTTGGGTCTAACCAATTACCACCATTATATTTAAACTCTCCTACATGTTTAATGATAGAGATATCATCTTGCATAAACAAAGCTAACGGTAGTGTCTTGTTTCCATCAACAATAACGTTAGCATTCTCACCTATTTCATAAGAGTAAACTTTCTGTTGATCGATACTACCAAACTTTTCATTCTGACCATAAGCATGATAAGAAGTAACAAAAGCAGGAAGAGCATTATCTACATATTCACCAGTACTATTCTTTATCTTAGTAGTAAAGTCTTTTAAGAATCGGAAGCCCATATTGTAATAAGCACCACGACCTAAATTGAAACTATAAATACCAAGACAAGTTTGAGTTTCTTCTCCATCAAATTGAATAAGAAGAATACATGGAAAACCTTCAAGAGTTTGTTTAATAGTTACTTTCTCATGAACTTTAGTTTTATCTCTAGTATCAGTTGGACGACGAGCTTCGAGTTCTTCCATTGGAGGAGTTTTCTCAAATAGAATATCTGCATTATCATTAATCCATTTACCAATAGAATCATTATTAGCATGAGCACTATCGACAACATCAGCTTTAAGAGTAAACTGTCGTTCGGGAAACCAAGTCTCTTTAGGTTGGAATAGTTCGTAATCAAGATTACTACCATCATCTGCTTTTAACATCTTATCAAAACGAATCTCAAGATTCTTAACAAGGTTGTTCATAGTAGATGTTCCTTGCTTAGAAACAGCAACATCAGTAGTACTTTCAGCACTAGATTTTCCAGAAGTAGGACTAAAGTAACTCATAGTACAACCTGTGTACCAGTTGTTATTCTGACCTCCGATCTCTTCAAATACTGCACGAGTAAAACCTGTATTAGCACAATTGATTAGCATTATATCAACAGGAAGAGTACGAGTAGTATCAGAAATAAGACTATTGAAGTTAATAGTAGCATAAGTCTGATTAATATCATCCCATAAAGTAGAATGCGCAGAGTTATCAGAAGTAGAGAAAAAGTTACGTAACTTAGTAGAGTTATAAGCTACGAAATCAATATTACCATCTTCTAGAAGTTTAGCTCTAGCATTAGCGTTCATATAATTAATAACAATCTCTTTGTCATTAAGCGGAAAACGGAATAACTTAATATCGTAGAAGTTAACATCAGAATAATTCTGAATACGACCTGCATTACTAATATCACAACTAAGATAAATCTTAGAAGAGCTCTTCCAAGTAAAGTCAGTCTTTATCTCACGTGCAACATTAAGAGTACCGTTAACAAAAATAGCAACAACTCTTTTATCGGGATTCTTATTAACAACAAAGTCAACAGTATTAATAATATTCTGCTGTACTTTACAATTAATAGTTTCTTTAATATTGCCATCGGTGTAACTCCAAGTAATATTTTCTAGACCAATCTTAATACCTTCTGAAAATTCTTCATCAGTATTATAATCACCACAAAAGAATACTGTTCTATTAGTAAATGGATGAACATCTGTTTTAAATGTAACAGACATAGAAAATCCTTGTCTACTCCAATTGGTTAGTTCAGTAGCATTATCTTTAAATGGTTGAACATCTATAATACCATATGCTTCACCTGAGATACGTAACATAGATTGTCCATCTTGAGTTAAGAATCCAGATAAAGCACCATTAGTATTATAAACTTCAAGATTAGTAACTGCACCAACTGGTTCTAGAGAACCCGGAGGAGTAAACTTAGGAACACTAGATGTCCACTGTCTAGCAGTAGAAATTTGAGGAAATGATTCTTGACGAATATGCCAAGCTGCATACATAGAATCATTAGGATTCTGATCGGGAATTAAAGACTGAGAACTAGCAACGACTTGACAAATAAGTTCAACATCAGTAATAGGATCTCCTTTTTCAGACCAACAACGAAGAGTTATATTCCAATCACCAAGAATATCTCCTTCTGTTGGAATAGCCCAAGAGAATACCTGTTGTTTACCACGTTGAACATATTGATTATCGTTATAATTTCCAGTATCGAAATAACCAATATCACGAACAGTACCATTGTGTTCAAGACGAACAGCGTAATAAATAAGTGAAACACCTGCAAGATAAGGAGTAAATGCAAAAGATATATTACCACCTTGAGAGAACTTAGTTTTCTCAACTCCTTCATCTACTTCTGCTTTACTAGTAATACCTTCTACAAGAACAACAAGATTAATACCATCTTCTACTACTGTACGATTAGTTACAACATCGGATTGAACAGTAGAACCTGACATATCAGTAAATGCTTGTGCTTGAATAGTATAAGAACTACCTGCAATAATATTACCTAGTTCCCATAGATTAACATTTATCTGACGAGGAGTAGTACTAGTAGTAACACCGAGATCAATACTCTTAGAGAAACCATTAGTTATATTAGTAACAACAAGACTTGCAGCACTACCAATAATCTTACTAGTAACAGTATAAGTTATGAAGTAATCAATACCAACAGTAGCAGTACTTCCTGCAACACTACTTGCTAACTTAATACTAGCTTCTACAATATTTAGTAGATAAGATTCAGCAGCAAATCCATTAGTATCGGTAGCCGTAATAACTACCGAATGAGTACTGTTATTTGAGAATTGATCTAACTTAGGAATAATAAGAGTACCGGGAGTATTAGTCCATGCTTCTTGATCTTTAATGATACTACTACCATCAAGAGAAACATTTATAAAGTAACTTTTATTATTCTTAGATGATTCAATAAGATAATTAAGTTTTATATTAGTTGTAACACTAGAATATAGATACTTAGTATTACCTTCTGTTACAATGTTTCCATTAGTAATAGTAACTTTAGCATCGGTAGTACCTCCACCACCTCCGCTACCACCGCCACCATGCTCTGCTAACCAAGCAATGTGACCATCATGTTCTGCAAGTTTCTCCTTATACTTAACTAGAACTTCATTAATATTCTCTTCTACTTTTCCATTAGCGACTTCTTCAGGATCTAGAAGACGAGGATCAGTAGTGATAATATTATTAGCATTACCGGCAGCAACTACTTCCCACTGTCCGGTCTCTTTATTAAATCTCTTAATTACTTCTGACATAATTATTTAATTATAGTTATTATATCATTTCCATTATTAGTTTCACCATTACCACCAATAGCTTCTGCATTAGGAGCTTCGCCTTGAATATTAATATTATATTTACCACTATTATTAAATACGTTAGCTACTTTCTTAACTTTAGCTTCGATTTTATTATTGTAAACATTATATATAATATAGAAAGGATAACGCTGACCAGCATTTACTTTAGCAGTAACATCAGTTCTACTATTAATAGTAATACTAGCAGGAAAGAAATATCGAAGCCACGGAGTATTCGGACTAGGCAATTCCTTATTACTAGTGTGTTTATAGCCCGTAGCTTGGCACATAATGTACGTAGGAGCAGTTATTTTGCTGACTAACTCAAATGTACATAGATGTTTTACCATATCATAATTCGAGTTATTTTGCCATGATTTAGGGAATTTCTGACCCTTTAGGAAGCCCTCTGCTGTCTCTTCGTACAATTCCGTACTTCCGAAGTTGCTCTGTAATAACTCCGCTGTAACTTGAATTATAGGCTTCATAGAGCTATTAGGATTCTCTATCAAAGGATAGCTGCAACTATATGTATGTTTATGACCTCCAAGACACAAACGATAACCATTATCATTTAAAAACTTCGAGAACCAATAAGCATTAGCTTTACTAGTATTAAAGTTAAGACGACTTCCACTACGTTCAACATCTGGATATTCAGTACCGTCCCAATAGAACGAATTGATAAGATTTTGAGTAATGATTGTAAAAGGCATCTCATGACAATAAGCTATCTTATAATTAATACTACTATCAATATACTCTAAGTCTTTTTCGCACCATTGACGAATATAATCATAAACAACACTTTGTGGATTAAGACCATAAACATCTCGTTCAGTATTAGAACTTATCTCACTGTTAACACATAAGAAATGAGTATCAGCAAAATCAAATGAATACAAACATTCAATATAAATCTCTTTATTCTGTATAGTAAATATAGGAGGATTCTCTTCATTTATTTCATGACAATAGAAAAATCGAATGTTAGTAGCATTGATCTTAGAGTTATCGCCACCATCGCCAAGAACATAAACATTAGCAGGAGTTAAGTCGTTGTTACCAACAGTAACCATTTCTGGTAGAGTAAATAAAGGAACACGACCGGAATCATAATCTAACCATTCGTTAATACGATTACCATTCTGAGTCATATCACCAGTATTAATCATAAACTCAACATTCTCACTAGCAGCATCAATATGATTATCTGCAATATTCTTAGCAGCTATTTTCCATACTTGATATTCATCCCAATTGAAACCTTGTTGATCAGATGTTTGTAAGAACGTCCATTTGTTCTGAATATTAACAGCATCTTTAATAGTGAACTTATAAGTAGGACTTTTATAACTAGAATCACTCATACGTTCAATATAGTATTCATAGTTTCCTGCTGACAATTCAGTTAACACAACTTTATGAGAAGTAAAAGGAGTACCATCAGTAGTAATTGCACGAATACGATTATAGTACTTACGAACACCTGTTTCATCTTTAAATGATTCAATACCTATCCAACCACTAGCTCCTACTTTTCTATAATAAAGCATTTCATCATAATATCCAACAGATACCCAATTAAAGCAACGACTAGCATTAGGAGCTGTACCTCGACGACCTAATGTCATAGTTACTTTATTTGGTTTAGTAGAATCTAATAAAGTTTTATTAAAGAATATATTCTTATTTTCAAATGAAGCACGAGGAACATACTTATCAACAGTAGGAATAACATTAGCTTCGAGATTAACAAAATACATATCGTTAGCATTGTTACGAGCACTAAGAGCTTTAGTAGCTTGATTAACAGGATCCATAGTATAATACTTAGTAAATAAGTAATTACTAGTTAGATAACCATATGCAGTATTCTCAGCAGCATCTACTTTATCTGCGTCACCAGCATTAAGTATTTGTAAGCCTACGAGATCAATATATCCTTTAGATACCCTTATGGGGGTGGTCGCATTATTATATGGATTAGCAACACTAGATGGAGTAGTTCCCCAAGTTAAGAAAAACTTAGCTTTACGATTATCGAACTTAATAAGTTTACCATCACTAGCTATCCATTCCATATCAAAGGTTTTAACTTTAATACGAGTAGTATTAACATCCATAACTGAACATTGAGCACCACGAATAAGGAATGTAGAACCTGCTTTTATCTCCCCCCATAAAGGGAGTGTTTCCCAATCTCCGCCTTCTGTACCATACTGTAAAGACAAACCTTTAAGAGATACATCTTTGCCTGTAAGATTACTAAGTTCAACGAAGTTATGAGAACATGGATTATAACTATATTCATCACTAGTAATACCTCCACAATATAAAGAATTTATATATAGTTTTTGAAGATATAAACTAGTAACATAAACCCAACCAGTATTAGGATCTTCTTGACCACCAGTAGGTTCAGCTTGATCAACATCAAGTTCTTTCTTATAAACAACTAGTTGTCCATTATTATTTACTTTAACTCGATAGATTTGACCACTAGGAGCAACCAAACCAATAGTATTAAGTTTATCGAGAGCTTCGTAATCAATGCTACCTCCACCTCCGCTACCTCCACTACCAGTAAGATTGACAGGTTCTCCATTTATCTTAGTATATAAACGTTTAACATCAATAGCAAGAAGAAGTTCATATTCAACAAACTTTTGAAAGTTAGCTTGTATTTCAGCTAATGTACCATAATGTCCACAAACAGCTTTAGTAGTTGGTTCGAAACCTTCAGCAGTCGGTTCTAGACTATTAGCCATACGGTTGACATTACGAAGAACAATGTTCATCTTTTCACTTGGAGCAACACTAGGATCAATAGGTTCGTACTTACTAAGTAGAGTACTAGTTACAGTATTGCTAACATGTCCGGGAGTAATAATCAAATCTCTTTGACGAACAATAGTATCCAAATAGTTTTGGATACTTTGTATTACCTCTATAACAGAAGCGAGATCATCATTACTAGTAATACCTGATTCTTTGCCAGATGTATCTATCCAAAGAGCATCTTTATTAGTAGGAGGAGTATCTTGTGCGATAACTGCTTCTACAGTTTTATTGATAACTTCGTCACGTAGATCACTAATTTCTTTATTAGTATCTTCAATAGTATTATTTACTTCTTCGAATTTATCATCTACATCTACGAATTTATCATCTACTTCTTTCTTATTATAATAATCAAAAAGATCAGCACTTAATTGTTTAAGTACTAAATGTTTGTTTTCAATACCTCCTTTGAACCAATATTCTTCGATTACGTTTCCTTCCTTTCTAATACCTACGGTTAAACCTACCGCACGGGTAGGTTTAGACAGCGTAGATAGTGCTTGACCAATATCGTCATAAGGACCATATTTAGCATCTAAATTAGGATACGAATTGAATTGTTCGTCAGTAGCATTGTTAACAATAAGTTGTCCAACAATAACTCCTTGTTTCATATTAATTATTTATATTCTAAATTCTTTGATTCAAGTATATAATCGGAATAATCTTCCGCAGTACCTCTTTGCATAACAAATTCGTTAGTATTAATAACATGCCAATCACCATGATAATAAGTAGTTATGATACTACCAATAGTTTCTGTTTTAAGAGTAGTTGGTAAGAATATTAAATCTAATATTCTTCCTCCATGAAGAAATACTTTCGGGAAAGTATAAGCTTGATCCATATCATCATATTCTTTCCAATAGTTAACAGAGAACAATCCACTCTTTCTATTATCAAGAACTAAATTCCACATAAAGCCAGTGAGATTAATGAACTTAATATTAACTGGAACATTTAGATCGAGCTTGAATTGAGTAGGCATTATAATATTTCCACTACTACTATAACCTACTGCAAACCTAGTAGTATAATCAGTATCAGAAGCAATCATTACTTGTCTAGTAGATTGAATCATAATATTTGAGAATTCATCTATACCACCATTAAAGTAATCAAACCTTTCTTTAATGTAACCATTTATAGCAACATTTCCTTGTGAATCAATATTCATGTTTCCATGACCAAACCAAGCATCTCCTTCTTTAAGATCTAATAAAGTAGCTGGAACAAATGTTTTTCCATTAAGTGGAGTACCTGGATTATCAGGATTAAAGTTTTCATATGCAGTAGTCTTTAGTCCATTAGCATCAACACCTTGCTGACTAAACATATAATTACCATTGAATACCGCACTACCAATAAGTCCATTAGCTATAATACCAATTTTAGTATGAATAGCTTCATAACCTTCAAATCTAATCCAATATCTTTGGTTATTAGTATATGATTCAGAAGGAGTACTATAAACTTGATCAGTACCTTTCCACGGACCTTCGTAATTAAGAACATAGAAATTACCATCAGCAGGGTCATATACATAAGGAGCTTTATACTTATCAGAAACATAAGACTTAGTAGAATTGTAAATACCTTGAGGATAAATAATCTGATTATGTCCATCAGAACCCGGAAGTCCATTCGTTCCAGTAAGCTTAAAAGGAGTACTCCAATCTAATTCAAGATGACCAAGTTCATCGCTGTTATTATTATAAGAAATACGAGTTTGGATACACCAAATATAAAGTTTCTCTTGAGTAGGAACAGGAACTGTTAAACTCCAACCATCGGGATTACGTTGTTTAGCAATTGTAGAGTCAAATGCAGCACTAGGAGCAGTATCGCTTCCTAAAGAATATCTAGCTTCAATAGAAATTCCAGGAACTCCATCAATACCGTTACTACCATTTACTCCGTCTTTACCAGCAGGACCAGTATCACCTTTCTTACCAGCTTCACCAGTAATACATACAGGATCTTCCCAATATCCTTCAATAGCATCACTAGGAAGAATAGTTGCTTTAGTCATCCACATATAAGGGGATTCAGTAGTAAGAGTTGGAAACTCAACAGTCCAAGCAGCACCCGGATTTCTATCTGATCTAGTAATACTAGGATGTTCTGTTGCACTAGGAGAACTAGCAAATCTAAACTCAGTATGTTTACCGTCTTGAGCATCGCCATCTTTACCATTAACAGGAATAACATCTGACCAACTAACTACTTTATTAGAAGAACCATCAACAGTACCAATACATTGCCACCATTGTCCATCATTAGAATCTGGACTATCTTTCCAACCAGAAGGGATTAATTCTTGACTAGTAGGTTTAGTAGGAATAATAGTAGACTTAGCATAGATATAAGTTTTCCAATTAGGAACTGTACCATCTGTACCATCTGTACCATCTGCTCCAGGTTTTCCACTCATAAGTACAGGACCTGCCCAATTACTTGCAAGAGTTCCATCAATATTAATCTGAGCAAATATTGCCCAAACAGCACCTCTACCACTAGGAATAGTAGTAGACCAAGCAGAACCGGGATTAATATTATCTTCATCAAACGGAGGAGCGTTAACATAATCAATAGTTTTTTGGTACATCATACGAACTCCAACACCTGATTGTCCATCTTCTGCATTAATACGAATAGGAGCGCTCCATTGACCTTCGAGTTTACCATCATTAAACATTCCAATAGTCATCCATAGATACTGTCCTTTATTTATTGCAGGAACAATATCTGACCATCCTGAACCGGGATCGTCAGCATTACGATTAATAGCAGGCGCATCACTAGGAGATGTATTAACTGCATACTTAAAGTTATAATACTTTCCGGCAACACCATCTTCACCAGTACATTTAATAGGAGTAGACCAACTTGTTACTTTACCTGTTACACCACGTACTTCACCAACTGACATCCACCAAATACCAACAACTGTTGGAACATCTGACCATCCTGCTGGAATAATATCTTCCCCCGTAGGAGGATCAGGCCGTGTAGCAGATTGTTTAAACACAAATGTCTTCCAATTAGGAACAGTACCTGCGTCACCTGCTGGAATACCAAACTCTAAATCATATAACGGAGTACCAGATTCATCTTCACCTTTATATATTACTTCGGCAGTAGGAGCAGCACCAGTAGGAAGAGCTAAAGCAATAGCCTTATCAAACTCGGGAGTCTTACCTGCTTCTCCACTTCCACCACCACTTCCGTTATTCTTAACAACAAGATCGGCATCTCTTACACCACCATTGAACCAAAACTCTTGTATCGTACTATTTACTCGAATACCTACTGTTAGACCAACAGCACGTAATTCAGCAGGGATATTAGAAAGAGCTTCGGCAATAGAACTATAAGGACCGTACTTAAAGTCAAGATTAGGAAGTGGTTTAAAATCTTTATCAGTTGCATTGTTATTAATCAACTGACCAACAGTAATTGCATTCATATTATCTTATACTAAAGTTAAGTTTAATATCTTCTTTGAAACTTCCCATAGGAGAATAGAAGAAGTAAACAGTATAATGAATACCATCGACTACCTCATTATTAATCATTCTACGATAAGCACCATCAGCAGGAGCAACTTCTTTCCATAATGTGGTAGTTAGAACATCTCCAAATTCAGAGTTATCAAGAGATACACTATCTGGAACAATAACAAAATGAATACTTTGTTCTTGTTTAATAATGATGTTTTGATTCTCTTCATCTTGAACATTTAACTCAACATGAGGAAGAGCAATAATATCTGCAACACTCATATTCTTAAATGTAAGAGGCGGAATATCAGTATGACCAATATAAACACTAATTGGTTTAGATACTATCGCATCTTTACATTCTAATCGTAGCTGAGCAATGATATAATTAATAAGAAGATCGGCTTTCTTTTCTTCTCCTAATTGATAAGCAGCGCAAGCAGCTTGAAACATATTCCAACAATTAATGACTTGACGATTAATCCCTTTACAAGTAGAAGTACAATCTTTAATCAAATCAATACCTAAGTCGGAAACCATAATCAACAACTTTGTATATACACAGTTGTATTTGAGAGGAACAGTAAGATACACATAAGTACCATCTTCGTTTTGTATCATAAGCAAACTAATTTAGAATACATTTCATTTACGTTTTCTTTTTGTTCTTTGGATAAATCCTCATACACACTTTGCATATGTTGTAAAACAATGCAGCAGTAGTACATACAAATATCGTCATTATTAACGACATATCCAAGAGAACTGAGATGTGCCATTTGCACACCTCGTTCTATTGATTCATCAATAACTCTTTCAAAATTAACTTCCATTACTTCAATGTGTTATTCGTTATATAAGTAATGTAAGATTGAAACTTAATGTTCAACTTATTACTAAAACTAACTATCTTATCTTCTTTGCTAAGACTAGCATTATAAATAATTTCAATAATTGATTTCTCAATAGCAGCCATCCATTGTTTCTGCATGAAGTCAGAAGGTTTAGCACCATTAATCTTATACATAGATAAAGTAGAAAATACCTTATAATATTCAGCATTTATAATGTTATGAATATTAGACAGTATATTATCTTTATTAGTATCAATATGATTATTAATAATAGTAGTAGAAACAAAAGAAATAATTCGCATAGCAGAAGCATACATTGAATCTTCAATAGCAACCTTACACTTATCCTTATCTTTATTGACTATATTCTTCGTAATATCAGTTACGAACGTAGATAACTCAAGTAGCGACAACGATAGTTTATCAAGTGTTGTACTTACTTTAATTACAAACTTTTCTGAATCAGATTTCTTACGATTGTCTAGCCATTTATAGAGAAGTAAGAATATAGCAACTACGACTACGGATGCTATACCTTGACTAAGTGCGGATTCTAATATTTCTTTCATGATGTAAATAAATAAAGGGATTACTATTAGTAATTAGACCAATAGCAATCCCTTTAATTAATACTTAGCTTTTTGTTATACTATCTGTTCTAAAACTTATTCCTCAGAAGTAACAGATTGACCGTCCACTGAAGAAAGAGCAGTAAAGATTTTATCAAGAGCAGTTATTGATGCAGAACCAGTAGGAACAGCAAGATAAACAATACTCTTAACGTTTTCAGTATTACCGCTTCTAAGATTACGGGAATTGTAGAATGTCAAAGCGTAAGTTGTCCAGCCTGTCGCACTCGAACGAACAGGAAGTTTGTACAACTGAATAGCGTCACGTTCAGTAGCATTGATACCTTCTGCACCAATACAACGAAGTTGCAATTCTTTCAAGAACGCATCATCATTAACAGGAGCAACACCTTTAGTATTAACTTTAACAGTAGCACCAAACAGTTTATCACCTGCAACAACATTCCAATTCTGATAATCTTTAGCAGTGATAGTAATTTTATCAGCCGCAGCAGTAGCAGTAAATCCTTCGTTTTTACCAAGAGCTTTAAGTTCATCTGCTAAACGTTTTGCAACAGTAGTAGCAGTATCTCCTTCGGTAGCACGAGTAGAAGAACTCCATTTGTAACGTTCGTTAAGAACAGTTCCCGGTTTTACCATAGTAATGGTATAATCCTTATCCTTTACGGGGATGGGAACAGTAATGTCAACACTTAGATTAGTACCTGCTGCATATTCAGTCTTTGCATATTCAAAGCGATAAGTGTCTATATCAAGAACACTATTGTAATAATCGCTAGCATTAGCAAAAGCTCCGCCACCTATAAATATAGAGAAGCGGGGAATACGTCTAGCAGAAGTATCTGTAATAACCGCACCAGTATCATCATACAATGCGATTGCGCCTTCCGCAATACCAGCTTCACCTATCTTATTAATACTAGCAGGAGTAGTGGCAAGAGCGACGTTTTTAGCGAAAAGAAGTCTTTCCATATTATTCTAATTTAGATAATTCATTTGAAACTCTCTCGTAACTATCATTATTAGAGATAGCATTATAAGTATTAACTGCTCGTTCAATAACTTTCTGCATAGCTATATCGGATAGTTCGTTAGTAGTATCTGTTTCAAGATTAACAAGAGTAGGATATTTAATATAAGTTACTACAAACTTAGTTACATCAAAATTTCCAATAACTTCAATACCATCTTCTAGTTTGTAACAAATAGGACTAACTACAACTGATTTACTATGATAATCATTTTGAGTTTGAGGAACATAATCAATTTCAATCAATCGACATTTTGCTAGTACATCCCCCGTAAGGGAGCTAACAGATATCAAATACATTATCTGTGGAATAAACACAGTAGTATTGATTCGATAACCTTTACCAAAAGTAATATCTGTTTTTCTAGGACTAACAATAGGATGATTAACTAACAAAGGATCAAGTTCGTTAAGTCTTATAACATTATCAGAGATACCATCTAGTTCGCGATTACCTTTACGAGAGAATATATCTCTAACATAATTAATACTTTCGGTATTAATTAGTTCATCAATTTGTTCGGGAAGTATTGCCCGAACAGTTTTCATTCCCATTTGTTGTGCAAGTAGCACGAACCGATCATGTATCTCTGTAATCTTCATAACAATAGTTATAATTGAACCTTAATTTCCAAACCTTTACGGAACTGAGCATTCTCCGGATTATTGAAATAAGCAATTGCTTCTTTCATGTTAGAACCAATGAATGCTGCTTCGGGAGTAAGTATCGTTTGATTAACCTCAGAACGAACAAGTTCACCTTTAGCAATAAGTTCTTCGATAAGAGCTTGAGTAGTAAGGTTACTGTTGTTAAACATTTTGTTGAATTTCTCCGGCTCACGAATAGCGTAATCATCAAGCATCTTTTCCTTAATACTTTCATCAAGATTAAGACTTGTGATAACATCTGTTCCAGTAGAAGCACAATAACAAACAAACATTGCTTTGAACTTTTCTGCATCATCGAGAAGATCGAGATAATTTCTACGAGCTTTATTAGATTGAATGCGAAGACGTTTAGCTCTATTCTGTTCTCTCTGTTCATCACGAATATAGAAACGAACACGAGGATTAAAATGAATAACCTGTGTATCTTTTGCTACATCCGGATAGAACAAACAGTGACGGAATGCAATGTAATGTTCAATGTTATCGGGACGTCCATATTGATAACGAGTAGACTCTAAAGCATTAAGCTCAATAACATAGTTATTGATAGCTTCTTTCAGCAACTTAGCAGTAGACTTATCAGCGTTTTCGTATGCTTCAATAATAGTCTGTTCTTTAATTGCGTATTTCAGATAATCTTCCTTTCTTCTCCAACGGAAATCACAATTAAATTCGTAACCGTCCATAGGAACTGGAATAGAGATATTCTGAAACCAACGAGAAACTCGTTCTTGGAACTTAGTATCATTAGCGGAGCAACCAACAATAGCAGGCATGTAAGCAGCCATTTCTTCTGCATTACTAGCAAGCATTCTAGCCGAATTGATACTTCCACCGATACTATCATGACGATCTTGAATATATTGTCTGTTGATTTGTCTATAAACAGAACCAACTGTAATATCGGCAGTAAGACCAATTTTAATCTTTCTTACTTCTTTGAATTCTTTATCTAAACCATCTTTCTCTTTAAGAGCTTCTGTATAGGTTTCTTTCAAAGTCTTTTCCTTATCGGATTTAGTAGGAGCTTTGGGAGCAGGATTAGTAACGGCAGTATTAACACCATTACTAGCAATACCTGCTATATTAATCCCTTTTTCTATTTTTCCTTCCATTATAATATAAGTTTAAATGTTACAATGAGCAACGAAGAATAAACATCTTCTCAGCACGATTAACTTGCAGACCGCGAGACATCTTAACTTCGTAAGTAGACTTATCAATCTCAGTAGCAATTGCTCTATCAGGAACAGCACCCCAAGATGGAGGAATCGGAGTAAGACCTTTAAGAACACCTACAAGATAAGACTGACCTTTCATACGAACCATACGGATATTACGTTCTCCATTGTAAGTAGAATTGTCAATGAACATCAACTGATGTGAACACATTGGCAAACCAGTACGAGGATGAATGTTACCGTTAGCACGGTCAAGTTCTGCAATCGGAGATTTATCCAAGAACGGAAGATGAACAGCAGTAATAGTATGTCCGTCAATAGTCTTATATTTACGGAAGTACTTACCATAAGTAAGACCACCACCTTCTTCACCGATCATCTTATCTCCAAGCGGAGTAATGAATCCTTCTGATTTAACTTCACCTCTCATTGATTCATCGAAATCTTCAAGACCTCCACGACCAGCAAACAGAGTAATTTGCATAGCACCTGTATCAGTATCTTTGTCGAGAACGTCACCAACAGTACGTTTCAACTTAGATAACGGCAAGTATTCGCCATAAGTGTCATAGTTAGATTCTTCGAGGATTTCAAACATACCGGCAGTTTCGGGAATCGGCTGATCATTATCCCAGTCTTTCATATCAATAGTACCGTTAGGAGTACGATTGTATTTAGATGTCCAAATATCAATCTCATTAGAGATACGCATCTGTACATCGAACTGTCTCATCTCTTCGTTAATCCAACGAGTATCAGTTCCGCCACTACGAGTTTTAAATGCATAGTTAACAATAACATTACTAATGTTACCAGCAATTTCTTTAGTATAACGTTTGAAACCAAGTTGAGACTTCATCATACCCGGTCCCATAACATTACTCTTATTACCTTTAGAATAAGATTCCGGAATACTTGGAGACAACATACACCAGTACTTACCTTTCTCGAAATTCTCTGGATCTACATAAGCTGACTTATCGGGATTCTTAATACGAAGAGCATACTTATGTCCACCATGAGTTCCAGGACCTAGATCACGCATAATACGAACAGTTGTTCCATCAGGAGACATAAGACCGAACTGTTCAATGAATAGACCAGTAGCAAATTCAACTTCAATAGTTTTACCACCAATACCCGGAGTAGTATCTGCCATATTAAACCAAACAACATAGTCATTAGTTTTCATACGACCCATAGTCTTCCAAGTCCATTCAACAGTAGAAATATCACGAACACCAGCAGCTCCTTGACCTTCTGTTAAGAAAGTAAGAGGAAAACGATCATCATCCATACCATAAGTATAGGTAAGGAAGTTGTTTATTTCCTCTGGCTTTTGAAGCATTAATGCAGCTAGAGATTGCTCATTAGAGTAACCTCTATCATCATATCTACCTCTTTCGACTTCTCTTAGTTTATACATATCAATTTAATTTAGTTAGTTAACTCGTTAAGACAATACTAAATCATTATTGTCAACGTGTTTATTACTTTTATTTCCACTATTCAGAACTAACGTCTTGCGAGTAGCAGCTTGTTGGGCTTGAGTTCTAAGTTTAATAACCTTTTCTTTATTAACAGCCATATTAACAAGACTAGAATAGTTACCACCAGTAAATCTAAGATACGCTCTAAGTAAATCATCCTGCATACGAGAATTACTATCTACTTTAGCTTCATCTAGCATATAAGCAGTGTTTCCTTCATTATCAACAACTTTAGTAAGATACTTTTGGAAATCTGCACGAGTAGCAACAGTAGTCTTACCATCAAAAGTACGTTGAATAGTTTCGGGAATCTTATAACCTAGAATTTCACCTTTAGCAATAGTTTCATCTACAGATTTCCAATAAGCATCAATTGCAGCTTTTTCTTCTGCTTCGGCAGCTTCGCGTTTAGCAGTTTGTTCAGCACGACGATCATTGTAAATCTCAGCAACAGTTTTATTTGATTCAACAGCAGTATCATAAAGAATACCGGAAGCTTTCAGATAGTCAATATAAGAATTAACGTTTCCTTTCTTTCCTTCAAGTGCCCATTCTTCTTTGATAACAGCAATCTGTTGTTCTTCGTTATCTTTGTCAATAACAACATCTGATCTATCTGGAATTTCATTAAATCCTTCAATAGAACCATTGAGTTTCAAATGAGAATAAGCCTGCTCAAGAACAGGATATTGTTTAAATAGATTGTTAACAGCAGCTTCTTCACGTTCTTGCATACGAGCTTGAAGTACAGTATCAATATAACTATTAATACCTTCAACAGAATCTTCGAATACAATTTGATTACCATTTTCATCTTTGAAATCAGCACCGAAACGTTCTTGCAAAACACTAAGAACAGAAGGTTCTTCTGTTGTATTAGCAGCAATAAGTGCTTGAAGTTCTTCTGATGTTTTAATGATAGTACCGTTAGCATCTACTGCATTTCCTTGAGCATCGACAGTACAAGGAATATCATCAATAGTAACTTGATCGCCTTCGGCTACTGTTACATCTTGATTATTATTAGCAGTATTGTTATCTGTTTGAATAGTTGTATCTTCCCCCGTAGAGGAACTTTGCTGATTGTTTCCTTCGTTACTACCTTTGTCTTCCGGAGCAGGAGGATTAGTAATAGTAGTAGTATCAGAACCATTATCAACAGTAGTATCAGCAGTACCATTATCAATACTGTTAATACTTAAATCAAGTTCTTCATTAATAACTCCCATATAAATATGTTTTTGGTTAATATTACTTTGTCACAAATATATTCCATTAGGTTTAAACATTCAAGTTTCAATTGCTTAAATACCTCGTACAACAGTAACAGATGGCTAGATTTACGAGATTAAGAGTAATAGAGTTACTAGTATTATCAGGCAATTTGAACGCTGCACACGTCCTTAAAATGAGCCATTCTAAGCCTCGTAGTGACACGTTAACACTAAATAATATAGTTGTTCATCTAGGTATATAAAATTCAACTGTGAAGCTCTGAGTACTGTCTACGTGCATGTTGTACTCATAAAAATACCCCCGATAATCGAATATCGAGGGTAACGCTTTCTCATAGAGATGAACTTAACTAACAAAACAAACACCAATTTAAACAGCACAACTACTTCTTACTTGAAGAGCTAGACTTAGGTCTATCATATCTATTCTTATTCTCTTTAGCAATAGCTAGATCATTCTGTCTATCAAGAGCATGATCAATAAAATCAAGATTCTTAGCTCTGCGAGATTCGGCAAGTTCTTGTTCTTTAAGAGATAACTCTCTCTGTTTCTCTACGGGGGAAGTTCCGGTTTGACTTGAATTACCAATACTAGCCATAGCTGCTTCAACATCCATTCCTTTAGCTTGAAGAGCAAAGTATTGTTTGACTTCCTCAGTAAGTCTATCTTGTTCTCCCTTAGCAGCAATAAGTTCAAGAGCTTCTCTATGTTTCTGTTCTTCTAGTTGTTGGTCTAGTTGACGAAGAGATTCTTCGTTCTTTTGACGAAGTTCTTGATAACGTTCAACAGCTATTTTAAGAGCAGGAACATTACCGGAAGTAATAGCAGCAAGTGCCATATCTAAATCTCCATTTTGAGCAGCACTGAAAGCCCAGTTCTTTAATTGCTCATAGTTCTCAGTTTCTTTATCAGAGTTCTTAGCTTTAATAAGATATTGACCATAAGAATGAGCATTAACATTAAGAGAGATGTATTTACGATTACGAGATTTATCGAAGTAAGCAGTATCTAAACCATCAATCCAAGCATACTTAGAATTGTTTAGATCAATATCATATTCATCTTCACGGAACTTATCAAACATATAGTTAATAATAACTGTTCCCATAGAACCACGAGAAATAGCTTCTTCAGTTGTAGATTTACCTGCACTAGTAGCGATTTGTCCATAACGTTGAGGAGTCATATCAACCATCTCACGAGCACTATTCTTAATAGATTCAATAAGATTAGTCATTTCAGTTATATAGCCACTAATATTTGCATCGAGCATACGAATTTGTTGAGCTTTCAAACTATTCATATCTTCACTATCATCGTAAGCAAGAATACCTTCGGCAGCAAGATTATAAATAATTCTATCAGTTTCTTCGCCAGCACCAAGAAGAGACTTACCAATAAGAAGAGCAAACATCTTATTCTTAGCAATCATCATCTCTCTATGATAAGAGAAGATGTTAATAAGAATTTGGAAAGGAGTAAGTATTTCAACAACACTAAACTTACCCATCATAGGAATTGGTTCAACAAGACCAGTATAAGGAAGTTTAGGATCGTCATCGTTTTGGAATACAACAGGTTTAGCACCACCGGGATAAATACCATATTGTTTCATTCCAATTCGATAACCTTCATAGATTTGTTTTTTATAGATAGTTTCGATATTAAGATGTCCAAGTTCAGCATTGAATTCAAAGTCATCGGGAACAATCATTTGATCTTCAAATCCAATCTCATTAATATAATGAAGAACTTTAACTTCTGCATAGCCTACCCAACAAGCATGCCAAACTTCTAAAAGATCACCATTCTGTTCACGAACATCAACATTACCAGCAGCAAATAAAGCTCTATCTTCTTCATCTAGTTCTTTACACTTTTCGGGAAAGAAATAAGTATAAGAGTTAAGATTAAAAGTTTTGCTAGGAACACCAGTGCCATTAACAGGATTATAATAATTAGTAATGAATTCAAGTTCTGTTTCAGTAAGATCATCTTTGAATTGATCTATTACTTGAGAATAAGACATTTGCAATCTTCTAGCAACCATGTCATAACCTGATACAAAGATAGCTCCATTAGGAACAGGAAACATTTCAGTAGTAGGAACTGTTTCCTTAATTACTTTCTTTCCTTTAACAGTATGATAACTATAACATTCTCCCGTTGTTATAAAGTTGAAATAAGCAATAGGAGCTTGAACATCTGTATTAGTAGTATCATCAATTACATCAATAAGTTGTTGAGCTTGAACACTAATCTCATCAATATAATTCTCAATGAATTCTTTTTCGAATTGCTCAGCATCAGCAGCAAGTTCTTGCGGATTAATTTGTTGAGTAGGTTGACCTTGAGCAGCAAGTTCTTCGTTCTGAGCATTAGCTTCTTGAACTCGTCTTTGAAATTCTTCTTGAAATGCTAGAAGCGCTCGCTTAGTAATATCGTTCTTAATGGCATTATCTCGTGCCATAATGATATCTGGATTATTAGCAGTAACTAAGAACTCATGTTGTTCTTTAGTATATTCTGAAATATATCTACGAACAATATCATTAATGATATCAAGATTTCGCATAGTAGCAGGAAAACGAGTATAGATTTCCTTTGTAGCATTAAAAGGATTAAGAGTTTTACGATAGAACTCGTTAGGAATATTATTATGTAAAATCTCTAATAACTGCTCAGTCTTAGTTCTATCATTAGCACTAAGACCGGCAGCTATAACATAATCAATACAACGAGAACCCCAAGTATAATCCTTTTGAGAGTTGGGAATTCTCTGTTCGGGAAAATCACCAGCTCGATTATTAATTTTGAGATTAATAGTACTCATACAAATATAAGTTTTATGATTAGTATTATAACTACTAGAATCACATTACCTATGATTCCGCCAAGCAATGTAGCAATAATATCTAATATATCAAACTTTCCACCATATAATTTATCTTTGTATTCCATACCAACAGCAACACCTAACGTGAATATTATAGTTAGAAAACCTGTTAGTATTCCGTATTTAAAATGAAGCATACGGTTACTTACTTTCATCCAATTAAACATGAGCATTAATTTTAATAGTTTTAATATCTAGGTCTAGTCCAAAAGTTATCCTCTTGAGTATCGACCTTTTTACGATGTTTCATTTCATTCTCAGCAAACTTATCATTAGCAGCCCATTCAATACCACGAACAATCATTTCTGATACACGGTCAAAGTTACCTGTTTCGTTCCATTTCTTTAATTCAAGAACAGAAGGATGATCATATATAGTATGGAGAACTAATAGTTCTCTTCCGTCTGGACGTTTACCAATAACAGTATAAAGCATTTCTTTAAGCATTCGTAGACCGTCAAGTTTAACTTGATTATTACCTATGTTATAACCAATAGTAGTACTAATTTTATTCTTAATAGAAGTATCCCACAACCATACTGGATGACAACCTAAATAACGAAGATCTTTCCATTTCTTAAAATTACTAATAGTTTCGCCTCGATTAGTTTCAACATTAGTAGTTCCAATACAATTATACATACGAGCTAAGTTATAACAAATTCTATCGGCTTCTTCAAGAGTATTAGGACGACCATAATAAGTAGCACAAAGCTTAGTTTTATAACCATTATAAATACATGGATTCATCCAAACTTTAATACTATTATGAGAGTGCTTATTAGTAATTTCGCCTTTGTCTTTATCAATACCAACAGGGTCATAACTTATACTATAAACTCCGGGAGGGCAACCTTTGATCGGAGTGTTACTTTTTTTATCAGTATAAACAACACTAATAGGTCTAAAGAATATACGAATACAACCATGCGGATCTTCGTTACTATGACGAGGAACATTTTTAATATAATCAAAATAATCATGATTAAACTTAGCTCCTTCACGAATAGCAATACGAGCATTAGACATAAATTCGAACTTCTCGTTATCGTATTCAACAAACAAACCATCAGTATAGAATTTATAATCATTGCTAATACGAAGTTCTTGTTCCCATTCATCAAGTATTTCACTACTAAATATATTCTCAGTAACAGAACTAAAAGATTCAGCAGGCATATTAGCATACTGACCACAATAACTAATATACTTAGAGAATGATTTAGAATTCTTCTTCTCAGCAGCACGTTCTTCTTCTGCAATCTTAAATCCAAGAGCTACATCAGAATTACCATCTTTATCAAGAGAAGTAAGATTAGCAATAGATGAATCTTCGCTAATCTTATAACCTTCAAGACCCCAACAGTAAGGTTTAAAATAACCACAAACAGAATCTCTACTATCTTTATCCCAAACATTTTCAAAAGGCATGAACGAACCCGATCTAGGATCATAGAAGTTTTGTTCGAATACAGCCCAACCTTTATTAGCTTTACCAGCAGTTCCCCAAGCATTTAAGAAACCAGTAAGTACAGAACCTGTTTTAAGTGTCGGAGTAGTAACGTCCATAAAGTCATCGAAGTTCTCGAATTCAGACATTTCCTCACACTTAATTTCTCCGGCATCTTTACCAACAGCAGCAGACGGATTATTATTAGTTGACACTGATATACAAGCGCTATTCCAACTACTAGTATCTACAACTCCTGTACTTTGATCTTTAAAACCTAGAATAAAGTCACTTGAATCAATCTTAGCAATACCTCTAGCAAAAGGAGTATGACTTTCATAAAAGATAATCTGTTTCTTCATAAAGTCAGATAGACCACCAGATTGAATCAAGAACTTATTATCAGCAGCAGCATGAATAACAGAACGATTTGGAACTAGATTTATATAATTAGCAGAACCAATAGCTTCCATATAACTAAAACCACCACGACGAGTTTTATCGTTAATAAGAAAGAAACCGTTGTCTTTACAAAACTGTTTAATAATAAAGTACCACCATTGACAGTCAATAAAACGAGGAAAGCCTAGAATCTTCTTACCAGTAACTTTACCTTTTTCTATTCTAAGAGTTTTAGTATCTAGTTTAAGGATACGTCCATAGTTAATAAAATTATAATGCTCGCCTGTAATATATAAATCTTCAACTTCACCAGTTTCGGTATTTAATTTACAAGGAGCTTTATAACCTACCATTCTACGAATAGTTTCCTGCTTACGAAAGTTAATATGAGGAATACTATCTTCATTAAATAGTGTGTACTTTCCTCCATTCTTTTCAAACTCATTAGCAGCAGGAGTAAGCAAATGAGTATTAACGAATCTATACTTTGGATTAATATTAAGAAGAAATCCTCCCGATTCACCTATAAGGAATGAATCAGTAGGATCATGATAACCATTATCTTTAGCATGTGGATAATGAGATTTATCTTCATTTATATAATTCCAAAATGGATATTCGCGTAATTCCATATTTCATTTATTTTATAAGCATTGCAGCAACAATAGTTATAATAGTTCCAAAGCCAATAGCTACATTACGTTGCTTTTTATATTTCTTAGATTTCTTTTGTTCATCATTAAGACTATCAATAGCATTATTAGCAACAGTAGATATTCTACGAATCTCAAACTTTTGTTTAGCTATAATACTATCAGCAAATATACAATCTTGAACTTTAAGTTCATAAGCAGCTTTAAAACTTTCATATTGAGACTTATATTCATTAGATAGAATTAACTTTGCATTAGCTATTTTAATAATGTCTTTATTAAGACTTATTGAATCCACCCCCGTAAAGGAATGTGAAACTAGAGAATCTACCTCGCTCTCCATTCGTTTCAATCTATCTTCCGACTGGCTTTGAGCATAACTCAATGAACTTCCGAACAATAGCAATGCTATCACTATCGACAATAGCTTTATGTAGTTCTTCTTCATTCTTTGTATTATTAGCGTTATTAATAAAGATAGTATCAATAAGTTTAGCAATACTATCACGTTTGTTACTTTCAACGTAAACAGTGTCTACTTTGACATAAGAAATTTCTACACCTTTCTTATCGTTATTTAATAATTTTAGCAACCAAATGGCTACAACTAGTATTACTATAACTATCAATACTATCTTTAATATCTTCATCTCAACAAATCTTTTTCTTCAAGTAGAGTATAAGTAAATCTATCTCCCCAAATAGGAGTAGCAAGAGTAACAAGATTCATTAGTTCGTTAAAGTCAAAACTACGAGCTAGAACTTGACAACCAGCAGACCAACCATCTACAACAACACTAGAATCTCCGGCTTTATGAATATTAATTCCAAACATTCCTTCTTCAATAGTCTCAGGATTAAAATCAAGATAATAATCTTTATTATTATCACGATAAACTTTAACAGGTTTATGTTGAACGAGAGCTTTATATTGTCCTTTATGATAACCAACTTTCCAAGCACCACGATATTGACCGGGAACTAGAATAGCACAACCTTTAATGTTAACAGGATTAGCAAGACTTTTATAGCCGGGATCTGTTGTACAAGGAAATATAGGACAGAACTTATTACCTTTCTTATTCCAATATTCAATAATGAATGCATCGTTGAATTCATTACCATGATTAGCAGAACGAACACCGATAAGATTAAGATTATAATCACCATTAACAAAATAGGAATAACCTTTAGCTTCTAATGTCTTTTTCCAATTTGTTTTAAGACATTTATTAATTAATTCATCATTATATTTACTCATGATGCGAATAGATTTAATTGTTTCTTTTGAGTACCGTGAATAGATTGATAACGACTATGAAATATAGCATTAACTTCATTATCCATTCGATTTATCTTATACCATTTAGCAGACTCTTGTTTAGTAGTATCAATATGAAATCCGTCACTGAATCTTTGAGGACGACCATATTGATTAAGAACAAAAGGAATTTCAATATGACAAAGAGCTAAACCTCTACAAGGAAGACCAGTAATAAGAGATACCATTCGAGAATAGATATTAAGCTGTAAGCTATAAGTATTTCCATTACAATTAGAAAGATGTCCAAGTGGAGGAAGCATAGTATCGTCTGGTTTACTTACCCATTCATTTGTTTCTTGATTAGGACGAACAGTTTTATCCTTACGATAATAACCTGATTCAAAACGTAATCCAGTACGATTAGTTTTCCAATCTAGAATAACAAAACCATCTTCACGAATAGGAAGAATATCAATAGTTCCACTAATAAGATAGTCAGGAAGAAAAGCACCGATCTCAGAATATATCTTATAACCTCTATCAGTATAGTATTTAAAGACTTCGTATATCTCCGGATATTTATTTTCAGTATGATCTATAAATTCATCAACATCTAATAGTTTAACATGATCGTCTATAACATCTAAATCAGCAACAGTAGTCATTTGAGTACTAGCAGATTTATTAAGATATTTAATAGCATTAAAGAACTTACTGTTTTTACGTATTCCATCTTCAAAGTTATTATGATAGACATTACCCATATCACAAGCATTGTCACGAATAGTATCCCATTCCTTCTTAATTAATTTAGCAGAAGTACCAAGTTCTTTGGCTTTATATCTAGCCCAGTAATCAGTTTCAAACTTAGGAACGTAATCATGAATAAGAGTAGTAACACTCTTATAAGAGTTACCACAACTATCAGTATACTTATGAGTTGGTTCATCGAAGAACAACTTCGTCTGTTTGTATTTCGGTGCTATCTGTATCATTACTTTGTTAGTTCATATGTTTGTACTTCCCCCGTAAAGGGACTTCTAGTATTAGTTTGCGTTAGCCCTAATCTAACTCTCTCGGCTTCAGCTTGAGCTTCAATATCAGCAGCATCAGTAGCTAGCATACTAGTAGTAATTGTTTTACCACCACGAGCTTTACGTTGTTGATTATCTAACATAACAGCTTGTTTAGCTTCATTAAGAGTTTTAAGTTGATTAGGAAGGAGATTAATAATAGTACTTAGTTTATTAATATAATCAATAACAACTAGAGTATCTTCATCTTTAAGACCTCCGTGCATCTTAATAGATAGTTGCTCAGATATAAAGTTGGCTGCAAGATTAGCATTATGAAGAGCACGAGACGCACTATTAAGAGCTTCCTCAGCAGGAGTCCAACCTTTCTTATATTCATCAATAATTCGATTAATAAGTTCATCTGGTTCCCAATTAGCATCAAGACCATAATTACTCTTAGCAACAACAAGAGCTTCGGGACGACTATAACCCATTTGATTAGAAGGAGACTTAGGATCAGCTACATAATAGATAACTCCAACTTCTTGAATGTATCTACTTTTAGTAGGAGTTTTATCTCTAATATAAAGCTCTCTAACATCTTTATCTTGAATCTGACGAATGTTAGGAGCAAATGGAATACCTTGCTCATTAACAGCAAGCATTCGAGTTATATCTAAAGGAGCAACTTCAATCATAATTCTACGGTTTGAGAAGCATAATAATCAAGAGTATCATGAGCACCCATATGAGCATAGAGATAAAAATATAATCTAAACCATCTATCAGAACGAAATCTTTTAAGGATTCTATCAGCGTGATTTCTATTAAGTCTAATAGTTCTATTAATAATAATAGTACGACTACGAAAACCACGTCTAACTTTAAATCGTTCACGAAGAAGATTCTTTTTAAACTCCATGTACTCTTCACGACTCATTGTATCTCTATGGACTTTCATCACATGTTGATGTTCAATAGCATCAAGCTTTCCTTCATTAGGAACAAAAGCTCCGAAGTATGGAATAGAAACACGACCTAATTCAGCACAACGAGATACAACTTGACGTTCAACACTTTCGATAATATCTTCAAGTATTTCACCATCAGTGATACTAGTTCGTATCGTAGCAATGATATCTTCTCTACGAACTAGTAAATCACGTTTTTCATTTAGGTCAATAGTAGGCATTATAATTCGAGCAAATTAGAAGCTACAATAAACTTATTAAATGGAGAATTCTCTGGAATACCTTCGTTATTATTATGACCAATAATATCAGTAATACGAATGATCTTATAGTCAACACAAGTAACAGTTTGAATAATAGTAGTATCTAACTTAGGAAGAGTAGAACTGCTAGTTTCAATACTGTTAATAACAGAAGCAGCTGCACTTTGTCCAACTTTACTAAATATAGTTCCTCGTTTAATACTCATAGAGAGATTCTTATCACTATTAACAAACTTACGAATATAACCAATAGACAATTCGTTCTTACGAGTATTACAATCAATACCGTTAAACAAATCACTAGGAGCAGCAAAAATAAAACGATTAACAGGAGTTTTATCGTTATCGTTCTCATCTGCATAATTAGCTTTAATAAGAATTGCTTTAGTATTAGCAAGACCTTTGTTATTAGTATCAATAAGGTCTACTAAAGGAGCAGTAGTTATAAGAGCAATAAGAGCATAATGCTTGCGAAGTTCAATATGTTCAACACAAGAACTAACATAATCAAATCCAATTTCATGAACTGATTGAGGAAATCTAAAAGTTTCTTTAGTAGAATTGTTAACTAGATTAAGCATAACTATAATAGTTTTTAAATGAATACTAAATTTACCAGTACTAACAACAGTAGTATTAACACCAGTAGTAACAGTGCAAACATAAAGATTATAATCGGATTTAGTAGTAGAATTATAGTTAAAAGTAGTTAAGCATAGGCATATTCACTTCCGTACCTTAGTGTAAATGCGCATACGTGCGCATGTTCTAGGTGTACGCACACGTGTACGTGCGTACATTATATACACGCGCGTATATAAGTAATGTACGTGTGCGCACAAATAAGTATCAATTATTATATGAAATATAATAATTGATAGATATAATATATTTATAATATATTATACTAGTACCCACGCTGCATAGTACAGAGGCGGTTGTCGATACTACTGTTGCAGATATTGCAGAAGGTATTGAAGTTTGTACTGCAAAATGTATTGAAGTTTGTACTATTGCAGATACTACTGAAACTATTGTTGAAACTATTGTTGTAACTACTAGTCGAGCTACTGTTATAACTATTGTTGCAACTATTGCAATTACTATTAGAGGGAGTCTTGTTTATGTCCACCCCCGTAAAGGAATGTCAATTGCTAAAACTCCTCGTACTCCTATTGAATCTAGTTCTGATCTACCTGCCATTGACTGTGCTGAAATTACTACTCGAGTTACTACTCAAGCTATTACTATATCTACTAGTGAAGTTAGTAGCAATCAACTATTCACATTCCTTTACGGGGGTGGTGACAGCTAGGCTCCATCTACTATTACAACTCTTTAAAGAGGTTGTTCTCGTAGAGAATGAACTCTTGCTATTGCAGAGAGAGTTCTAGATATTGCAAATTGAATTGAAACTAGTACTGAATTAGATATTGATTATACTGTTGATTATACTGTTGATTATACTGTTGATTATACTGTTGTAAGAGGTGCTACTCTTTTTGAAAGAAGTTTCTCGAAGAGAATTATTCTTTCATTTTGTCAGAGAGGTGCTAGAGTTATTAGAGTTGCTATTTGTATAAGGAGTAGAGGAGGAGAAGAAAGAGATATTAGATTAGGTAATAGAGTTATTGATGAAGTTAGTGATAGAGTTAGTGATAGAGTTATTGCTGGGAAAAATAAATAAAATTTTTAGCGAGTGTGTTGTTATGATCGCGCAGCTCCTACCACAGACCCCCGCCCATCCAACTACTTATTGAACTCCCCCTGTCAGACCAAATGACCTTAAACATATTGCTGTTAATATTATTAATTAAATTATTAATCATTATGAAAGATGTAAGGTTTATCTTATGGTTATCATTGTTCCTAGTAGGTACAATGTCTGCTATTGTTGTCTCATGTGTTGATACTAGTGCTGATAGTGTTAATCCAACTACTGCTAGTAGCTATGCTATTCCTGATTACATAGATGATATTAGATCATTATCATTAGGTGAAGTACATAGTATTACTACGTATCTTATCAGTGGTGATGATTTTGCTACTGTTGTTCTTACTGATGGTACAGAATGTTATTGTGATCAAGCTATTGCTCGTGGTCTTCGTGATGCTATTGATGGAGCTAATGACAAGGAGTTTGAAATCTGGACGAATAACGATAATGAACATGAGATTGTATGTATTAATTGAGAGATTGACATTGTTACGTGGTGTAGCAATGTCAATTCTATATATGCTAATGGGCGTGATTAAATATTCACAAACATACGATTATTCCGATCTGATACTGTTACTAGGAATACTCAAAGGATTCGCTATATTCAAGAGTGATGCAGAAGATTACTTAGGATTGTAAACTTAACAACGATATAGTCAAACCGATTGACATTAAACATATTGAGTGTCAAACCAATTGACATTAAACATATTGCATTATTTTATTATAAACATTAAAAACATTTGAAACCATGAGTAAAGAAAAAGAAACTGTTGTTAGTGAAGTTGTAGTAGCTGACAATACTGTTGTAACTGCTGAAAACGTTGTTAAAGTAGCTGAAGATGCTCCTGCTGCCGAATTACTACCATTGTCGGCTTATTGGGGTAAGGACGCAGATACTGTTACAGACCTTATGTTAGGTCGTAGCGACGTTACTAATCATGCTAATTGCATCATTACTAATGTCGTTGACCGTGATAGCAATAATGGTTTTATGACCATTGTTGTTTCTAAGGGTCTGCCACAGTATATTCTTAATGCAGATACTGGTGCTTATGAGTTGGGTACTACTCGTAATATCTTTACCAGTCGCATTCAGATTGCAGCTATACTGAAAGGTATGAACGAGACAGTGCTCGCCAAGATTGTCGAAACTGCACCGTTCATGGTCGTTGTATCTGTATTGGAAGGCGCTCGCATTTCCGTGATGTCTAGACTGCTCGCTGCCGGTGAGCAATACATCAATCCGTATGCATCTAAAGCACCGTCCGAAGTTCATGTTACCGAACATGATCGTATCGAGTTCTTCCCATACGAGCTTAAACTTGGCAACAAGTTCACCGCTTTGGAGAAGATACAGCTTGCAATGATGTTCAAGTAGGAGTTAGTAATGCTAGTGGGACAGATAGTCCTGCTAGCATTAAAGCTGTCAGTGCTATTCAGCGTGTTTACACAGATACTTTTGCTACGTGTTAAAAAGATACTTTTGCTGTCATCCGACTTGTGTTCGTTGTCCGGCAAAGCCATCTGGCAAAGATAGTCACGATAGCAAACGACCTAGGACAACTGATAAGCTACTTATAACAACTGATAAACCAATTCATCATGTACACTACTAAAGACATTAAGTCTATAACTGTCCAATCAGTCTATCTTATAATCATTCGAATGAATGATAATAAGAGCTATATAATAGATGCTCAAGAGCTTGTTAATATAATTAATAAGGAGTTATACTTGAAAAAGTGTAGAAATCTTAAACTAGATAGTGAAGTTAGTGACGATCTAAAGGCTAAATTAGATGGTTATGAGAGTGAAATAAGAAATAGAATGAGTAAGTCTAAGGGTAAAAGTGAGAGTAATAGTGAACTTAGGAACAAGTTTAGTGCTGGTGAACTAGATACTATTGATAAAATAATAGGTGAAATAGAGAAGTTTAAAGAGATTATTGGAGGTAAGTGTGATCAAGGTAGTGATTTAGGTACTTCCGAAGCCGCTCATCTCCCTCTTTCTCAAGCTCTTCCTCAAGCTCTTCAAGTAGTTAGCCCCACTCTGTCTCCCTTAGAGTCTAAAGTCTCCGACTTTATCTCTAACTCTTTTTCATCCTATTCTCCCAACAGTCCCAATCCAACTGATAACTCAATTGACAATCCTATTGTCATTGATATCATTGATAGTGTTAATAGTACTCCTAATAGTACTCCTAATAGTACTCCTATTAGCAATTCTAGTAATACTCCTACTATCTCTGATTGTATCAACACTATTAACACTGACGTTAACACTATTAACACTGGCAACAATAGTTCCAACAGATATTATAGTAAAGTTGATATTAGCATTTGTAGCTCTCGTTGCAATAGTGATAATCCTAGTATCTCCGATACTACTCATATCAAAACAGTCAACATTAGTTCTAATAGTGCTAACAGTACTAATAGTTCTAATAGGTTTAAGAGATTCATTAAGGCTATTAAGTCTATCTTTAAAACTACTCGTTACAACTGATAAATTTAATTCTTAACAATTTGCAATTTATGGAAAATATTACAATTAATCAAAAGCAACTATTCGATGTTATTAAGAGAACAATATCTTTTAGCAAGGAATATGCTATTGAAAAGTTAGATGCTGATGGAAACTTTATTGTTTTCATTAACGGAGATTTTACTGATTTCTTTATTCTAAGTAAATCTCTAGTTGATTATATATCTACTAAATCTAGTGCTTATAGTAAGCTTCAAGAAACTTATATCAAGTTTACTGAAAGTGCTAACGCTCGTGCTAAAGAACTATTTAAACGTGAAGATGAAATTAAGTCATTAAAAGAAGAACTCAAGTCATTAAGAGACGAGAATAAATGTAAATCTTATGCAGTTACTAAAGCTATCTATGATGAACTTTATAAGAACCATGAAGACCTTATTAGTGATCATAATAAAGTTATTGATGAATATAAGGGTCTTCAAACAAATTATATTGATCTTAAACATGAGTATGAAGAAATTCTTAAAGAACATAATTCTTATAAGAATGATATAGAAATTCTTAGAACTGCTAATAAAAATCTTCGAGCAGATAATGAGAACTATTATGGTATTAAGTCTCAGTACGATCAACTTATTGTTAGTTATAATCATCTTGAATCTAACTATAAATATGTTCTTAGTCAAAACGAAGAACTTAATAGCGTAGTCAAGCATGATAAAACTGAGATTGCAATTCTAAAAGATACTATTGAAGAACTTCGTGCTAAGATTAAAACTCAAGATGCTATAATTGAAATAAATAAGGAGAAGATTGAAAAGCAAGATAAAGAAATTCAATCATATAAGAATATTAATAAACAAAGTAAATCTGATCTATGACAAGTTTCGATAATTACTTTATAAAAGTAATGTTAATGTTCATTGCTTTTATTACTATCTGGAATATGCTTCGATCTCATACTAAACTTAGTAATATTCATTGTTTTATTATAGCTATTATAGCTGTTACTTTTACTTCTATTTGTTCAATTATTACTTATAACATTATTCTATTATGAAGATATTACAAAACTCCGATAAGCAACTAGTCGTTGCTATGAAAGATTCTATTACTATACTATCTGATGATAAAACTCTTGTTTCTTTTGACAAAGAGATTGTTTGTGCTGCTGCTAATACTCTTGGTATTCTTGACGACCTTAAAGAACAAATTCTTTATTATAATGACGAACTTAATAAGATTTATGAAGCTGATCGAAATTTAAATGTTCAACTAAAAACCTATAAAGCTGAAATTAGAAATCTTAAAGACAATCTTGATCAAGTAAATGATCTATGTGAAGAAAGAGAACGTATTATCAATGAGTGTAATCAAAAGATTATTGATTATGAAGCAATCATCAAAGACTTAAAGAAGGCGAACGAGTATTATATTCGTAAAGAGAATTGTGCCACCCCCGTAAAGGAGTGATGATCATGATAGCTCTTATCCACCTACTAAAGTTAAGTAATCTTAATAAAGCTCTTAATCCTTAGCATTATCTAAATATTATTCATATACTTGTGCATTATTAAATACTACGAGTTATGGAAGATTATTTAGATGGTGCTATTGGATTTCCTATTTGTGCATTAGGTACTGATGTTGATTATCTCGATTGTGAGATAGCCGACAAATGGAATCGTGGTGAAACTCTATCTGAATGTAATCAAGATTTAGATTTGGATATAGAAAATATTGAAGATTAACTATTAAATAATAATATTATGGCAGATATTTTAGAAGCTAAACGTCCAACTATTGCTCAGTGTAAAGCTGAGATTATTATTCTTCGTAACCGTAACTCTGAATTGAATACTACTCTTCATAGTGCTAAAATAACAAGTGAACAGTTACATATGTCTAATCGATCTTACGAATGTCGTATTCGTAATCTTGAAGAAGATATTAACAGACTTCGTAATCGTAATGCTGACCTCGGTAAACTAGGAATGAAAAATGCTAAAAGGCTTTATACTACTGTTGGTATTGTAGGTTTTGCTTTCATTCTTGG
>OGOL01000078.1_pt1 | contig 111730 bp, 93 predicted proteins | sample 1552641 | NCBI WGS metagenome assembly OGOL01 (sample SAMEA2580140, study PRJEB22360) | human gut metagenome | biome: human gut; feature: human-associated habitat; material: faeces | place: Denmark | collected 2008/2010 | reverse complement strand
AAACTGACGGACAAAACAGTTCTGAACCCCAGCGTTTACCGGGAAAACCCCATTGCATCGTTCCACACCCAGACATTTTCTTCCGAGAGCGACGCATCGGCTGCGTATGACGAAAAGAAAACGCAAAAGACAAGCTATCGTCCTGGAGACACCATCTGGCAGAAAGTGACACTGAAAAACAACCTGGCGGCGCTGAGTAGCGGCAAACAGGCAGGCGAGGAGGGCAGACTCATTAACCCGGTCATCTATGATAAGGTGCCGGAATATTTTGCCAAGACTTTGTACGATTCGTATGGGGTCGGCGCTAGCATACCCAATTTTCATTTTCATTTGCGTTTGCTGAATGCAAACGGCAGCGAGAAAGATTTGAGCAATATTGAGCTGTATCTGGCAAACAAAACCGCACAAAATGGGTATGACTACGGCGGAAAAATGACCTATACAGACGGGTTCAAGTCAACCAATGCAACACAAAAGGCATTTAACGATCTGAACCCGGACGAGAATTCCACATATCAGATTTCCTTTACCGTGTATGAACTGCGCCTGCGTTATAAAGATGCTCCGGATGCGGACTTCGTTTTGCAGCCGGGTGAGCAGATCGAGTTCTGCTACTCGGCGACCATTCAGGAAAAAGACCTGCCCATGGTGTACACTGCGTCCACCTATGCAAATGATACTGCCGCATCCACTGTGGACGGCAGCGGACTGCATCCGGCATATTTCCCCCGCATTGGTGAGTATTATCAGCAGCGTATTAACCACTATTATTCCTGGGATACTACATATGGCAAACTCTATCCTATGCTGACGAATGGCTTTACTAGTGAAGGAAATACCCGGAACAATTTCAAGCAGGTACAGAACAGCAATATCCAGATGGATATGGACTATCTGATGCACGATATTGGTTTCAGTGCGGACAAGAATACCCAGGTGGATATTTGGGAATTCCTGGATCAGACCATTACCCACATTCCGGGTTCTGGTTCCACAGACGCTACCATTGGCGGTCAGAATGACACACTGCTGGATGAGGACTCCCAGACTGCAAAGAATATGCAGACGGTGAAGTATAATGCAAGCTCCAAAATTGATACTGCCGACCAGCTGCCGCAGCTGCCGCAGACGGTGAAGTACATGGCAGGCGGTGCAAACCGAGATTGGTTCCGGCTGGCAATGGGCAAGCGGAACAAGGACTATGTAGACTGGGCAAATCTGGATGCTGCAAAGAATACACCGGTTGTATGGAGCGAGACACGTCTGCACCTGCAAAAGGCATGGCTTGCCACCAGCTCGGAATTTGTGACAAGCAATATCCAGTACGAAAAGACAAACGGCGACCGCACCAATAATGTTTTGGCTGACCCGAATTATCCGTATTATGGAACATATTCCGACGGTCATGGAGTGAATTCCTATTACAATAGTGTACATGAGGTGACAGACCGCTCTGGTGCGGCTGCGCTGGAATATGATGAAGATGTCAAGGTACAGCTTCAGGCGTACAACTACGGCGACTGGGATCTGGACGGTGTGACATTCCTGTATACCTATGCCTATGGCATGAAACCGGTGATGAATGCAGACGGGACGCTGGATACATCTGAGATACTGGCGTACACCAACACCGGCGACTCGAAAGCAAATACATTCTCCCAGATCGACGGGACATATGTTACCGCAGAGATCATTCAGAAACCGGGAGACAAAAATCCGCAGTATCTTGCACCAAAGGCAATGCGGGATGCGGCACAGAACGCAAACATCACAGACGGCGCAGACGGATATTACAATGCAGACGAGTATACTCCGTATGTGGTGAAGATCACTGTAAAGCAGCCGCTGAAAAAGTGGTACGGCAGAGGCAGTGATTTCGGCTATATCACACGGGTGACACTTCCGGCGAGAGTATACACCGATACGGCAAGCGGCACATGGTACGACCGTGTTCTCACCCAGCCCTATGTGGCAGAAAACAGCCAGAATCATCTGTACTATCAGATCTATGACATCGACCACTGGGACGGTTCCACCAAGGCGCTGACCAAGCACAACCAGCTGTACGGTATGGACTATCTCTGGAGTCCGCTGTATTTCCATTGTGATACGGCAAATGAACAGCTTGATAGTCTGAAATATCTGGCATCCTCTCCGAATATGCCGTCAGTAAACGGCTACAATATCCAGAACAAGGAAGTCGTAGCAGACGAAAACGGCTATCACTTTACCAACAATGACAACATCGATCGTTACAGCAGCGGCACGACCATGTGCTTTGCCGAAACTGGTACAAGAGCCGTGCAGCGAAAGCCTTTGGTACGCAGCTGGGCAACCATCGGCAAGGATGAAACCGAGATGTACGGCAAGAAGGTAGAGCAGTACTACACCGAGACACAGGGTGAGGTCAACTGGATCAACGTCCATGTGGAGAACAACTATTACTGGGATGAGTACGGCTACAGCGGCAGTGCCGGTACTGAAGGGTACAACAACGAAAAATCGCTGCACAGCTATGGTACAGACGGCGGTCAGAAGGGTTCGCTCTCGCTGCCGGTCATCACCAACATTCTGCCCTACGGCATCGTTCCGGTTGCGGCGGATGGCTCTCGCTATACCACGGACAACGACAAAAACAACAAGCCTCTGAACTGGGAGCTGTACGACAAGGATGCTACCACTAAGCTGACAGATCAAATGGCACTCTATGATACTGAGGTCTACTATGATGATTCTACCAAGCGGTATGTGGTGCAGATTTTCGCCAAGGAAGAAAACGACACAGAAAAGGCAATGACAGCGGCTGAACTGGCAGAAAAGCAGAAAAAGGATGCCGCAATTCGCAACGGCAGTCTGTACAATTTCTGCATCAAGACCTTTACCTATGCAGAGCCGGACGATGTGATAAACGGCGTGGAAGAGGAAGACCTGCTGAAAAACTATCTGAATAACTATTCTTATGTTTCCAGCAGAGTGAATGCTTACCGGTTTATCACGGACAATGACATTTCCGGAAATCCGTACAAGGTTTGCTCGGCGGCAGTGATTACACCAATTATCAATTACTATTCCACCTATGCGTTCCGAAAAAAAGACGAACGAAAAGATGCAGTTGCTGCAACTGCAAAGGTGACTCGTCATTATTATGGCGGTGTTAACTATTACAAATCCGAAGATACCCTGCCCATGCGTCCGGACACAGATAACGACGGACTTTCGACCACCATTCCGGATTCCTATGTTATTTTGAAACATAAGTTTGAAAAAGACGGCGTCATCAAGGGCTACCGCACGCTCATCAACTGGGAGCGTACGGATGTGCACCGCGCAAGTGCACTCATTGAGCTGCGCGTTACGCCGAAGAAAGACTCCGGCTTTGATGAGCTTGCCGCACGCGTAAAGGCCTTCCCCGAAGTGGAAAGCGTCTGCCTGATGTCCGGCGGCTTTGACCTTGCCGTAACCGTTACGGCGAATACCATGTCTGAGATCGCGATGTTCGTTGCAAAGCGCCTCGCGCCGATCGACGGTGTGCTCTCCACTGCCACGCACTTTATTCTGACGAAATATAAGGACGGCGGCGTGGACTTTGTCACCGACTACGATGAGATTGACGAGAGAGGAAGCAACCTTTGTGATTGATTACAGCAAATACCTGAACGACCGTGCGCGCGTGATTAAGCCCTCCGGTATCCGCCGCTTTTTTGACATTGCAAACGAAATGGAGGACGTGATCTCCCTTTCCATCGGCGAGCCGGATTTTTTCACCCCGTGGCATATCCGCGAGGAGGGTATCACGACGCTGGAAAAGGGCAGAACGCGCTACACCCCGAACCGCGGCCTGATGGCGCTGCGCGAGGAGATCTGCCGCTTTTTAAAGCGCAAATATGACCTGGAATACACCGCAGCTACCGATATTCTTGTCACCGTTGGCGGCAGCGAGGCTATCGATATGGCGCTGCGCTGCCTTGTGGGCGAGGGCGATGAGGTTATTATCCCGGAGCCGTGCTTTGTGTGCTACGACCCGCTGACCCGTATGGCGGGCGGCGTACCGGTTTCCATCGCAACGAAAGCGGAAAACGAATTCCGCTTGACGCCCGAAGAACTTGAAAACGCCATTACGGACAAGACGAAGGTGCTTATTTTCCCGTACCCGAATAACCCCACGGGTGCCGTGATGCGCCGCGAGCATTTGAAAGCGCTGAGCGAAGTGATCATTCGCCATGACCTCATCGTGCTTTCCGATGAGATTTACAGTGAGCTGACTTACGGCGGCGAGCCGCACGTCTCCATTGCGTCGCTGCCGGGCATGAAGGAGCGCACCATCGTCATCAACGGCTTCTCGAAGACATATGCGATGACGGGTTGGCGCATGGGCTACGCGGCGGGTCCGAAGGAGATTATTTCCCCGATGACGAAGCTGCACCAGTACGGCATTATGAGTGCCCCGACGATGTCACAGTACGCGGCGATCGAAGCGCTGAAAAACGGTGATGACGACATTGCCGAAATGCGCGATCAGTACGACATGCGCCGCCGTTTGATTGTGGATGGGCTCAACCGCCTCGGTCTTACCTGCTTTGAGCCGGAGGGCGCGTTTTACGTGTTCCCGTCCATTCAGTCCACCGGCATGACGTCCGATGAATTTTGTGAGCGTCTCATTTACGATAAACACGTCGCGGTGGTGCCGGGCTCGGCATTCGGTGCGTGCGGCGAGGGCTTTGTACGCATTTCGTATGCGTATTCCATCAAGCACCTTGCAGAGGCGCTGAACCGCATCGGCGCATTTTTGAAGGAGTTAAAGTGAGTGCGTATGTAAAGCGGCTTGCGGATTATGACATAGAACGGCTGACCGAAGCGGTGGATGCAATGTTCACCGCTTCGGCGTTTTATGGCCGCATAAAACCGCATATGACCGTTATTTTGAAGCCGAATCTCGTCATGCGCTCTGCGCCGGAGGAGGCCATCATCACGCACCCGAATGTGACGGCTGCGGTCGCGATTTGCCTGCTGCGGCAGGGCGCGGACGTGCTGGTGGCGGAAAGCGGCGGCGGGCCGTACAATACATCTATCATGAAAGGCACGTTCCGCGCGTGCAGCTATACGGAAGCGGCGGAAAAATACGGCTTTTCGTTATATACAGCGTGTAAGAGCACGGCAGTGCAGCTGCCGGAGGGAAAGCGCTGCAATACGCTGACCGTCACAGAGCCGTTCGTGCAGCCGCGCGAGACGCTCGTCATCGACATTGCGAAGTTAAAGACCCATGGCATGATGGGCTATTCCGGCGCGGTGAAGAATCTCTTCGGTGTGGTGCCGGGGCTATTAAAGCCGGAGCTGCACAGCCGTTACCCGGAAAAAGAGCCGTTTGCGGAAATGCTTGTCGATTTGTGCGAATATGTGCACCCGGATTTCTCGATTATAGATGCGATAGACGCCATGGAGGGCGATGGACCTACGGGCGGCCAAAAACGCTTTGTCGGCGCACTTGTGGGGTCTGAAAGTCCCTACGAAGCGGATATGGTCGGCGCGAAGCTCATCGATATGAAGCCCGAAGAAATTTTGGTGCTCAAAAACGCACAGGAGCGCGGACTTTGTGCGGGAAAGCTTTCGGAGATCGAAGTGCTTGGTGATGATTTTGAGAATATTGTCGTACACGATTTTAAGCGTGCACGCTCCAGCAGCATCGATTTTACGACACGCGTTCCGAAGTTCATGCAGCCGCTTGCAAAGAGAATTTTAACGCCGTACCCGAAGATCAACACGGCACAGTGCGTGGGCTGCGGCAAGTGCGCGGAAAGCTGCCCGCAGCACACCATAACGGTGCGGGAGCACAAGGCGCACATCGAGTACAGCAAGTGCATCCATTGCTTCTGCTGCCACGAAATGTGCCCGAAGCACGTCATCAATATCAAGCGGTTTTCACTGTTTGACCTATGAGGGAGGACTGAATATGAACACAGCCGAATGTAATGCGTATGCAAAAATCAACTTATCGCTCGATATTACCGGGCGGCGCGAGGACGGCTACCACACGGTCGACATGGTGATGCAGTCCGTGTCTCTCTGCGACCGTGTGCGCGTGACGCTGAACGATACGGGGGAGGTTATACTCAAGTGCTCGAAGCCGCACATCCCATGCGACGGGCGCAACACGGCATACAAGGCTGCGCAGTATTATTTTGACGCTACCGGTGTGCCGTTCGGCGCAGATATTTATATTGAAAAGCATATCCCGGATCAGGCGGGCATGGGCGGCGGCAGCGCGGATGCAGCAGCCGTGCTGAAATTATTGAATCATCTGTGCGCAGAAGCGGGGGAGGAGCCGCTCAATACGGCAGAGCTTTTGTATCTCGGTTTGCGCATCGGTGCAGATGTGCCGTTCTGCATTTTAAACGGCACATATCGTTGCCTTGGCATTGGTGAGCAGTTGCTGCCGCTGGCAGAGATACCGAAGTGTTACCTTGTCGTTGTGAAGCCGGACGTGGGCGTGAGCACGCCGGAAGCGTACCGTGCGTGCGATAACGTGCCGGACGGCGGCATGCGCTACACGCCGGGTATGGTGCGCGCGGTAGAGCATCGCTCGATTGAGGAAATTGCAAACGCGCTCGGAAATCGGTTTGACGACGCGCTGCAAATCTCCGTTGTGCAGGAGATAAAAAAATATCTGTGCGAAAACGGGGCGTTAAATGCGTTGATGACCGGCAGCGGCTCCGCGGTTTTTGGAATTTTTTCTGAAAAAAGCTTAGCGGAAAATGCCGCAAAGCGTATGCCGAAGGCTTTCGGCGCGTGTTTTTTGGCAGAGCCCGTAAACGGCTGAAAAGGCGAAAAACCGCATAATTCCGCGCTTTTTTACGCGTTTTAATTCTCACTCGAAAAATAAATTTCAAATTTTTAAAGTTTTTTTGAAAAAAGGGTTGACTTTTCCCGAATATCTGCTATAATAGACTACGTTGTCCGACGGAAACAAACGAAACGAAAGAAAGACAGCGAAACAGATAGCGGTATTGTGTAATGGTAGCACAGCAGACTCTGACTCTGTTTGTCTGGGTTCAAATCCTGGTACCGCTGCCAAAATGGCCTTGAGTATTCAAGGCTTATATCGAGGTGTGGCTCAGCTTGGTAGAGCGCTACGTTCGGGACGTAGAAGCCGGAGGTTCAAATCCTCTCACCTCGACCATGAAAGACTTTGCAGAAATGTGGAGTCTTTTTGTTTTATTCACAAAATAGCGGGTCATTGTAACGGGGAGGAAAAGGTATGCATTATTTTGAAAAAGTGTTTGACGGACAGGTGCTCAAATGGTGCGTGAACGGCGCGGAGCTGGGCGGCGGGAAGCCGACGCTGCTGTGTCTTGTCTCGAATGAGACGGAGGCGGAAAGCTGTTTAAGTAAACTCGAGCCGCATTGCGGAGAAGCACAGGTAACTGCGTTGATTTTACCGGGCGGTATATTGCCCGAAACAGCGGTGCAGAGCTTGGTTTTTGAATGGCAGACGACGGGCATCATCGACAAATGTAAATTGTCGCTCACGGCATCGCAAAGCTGCGCGGACGCGGCGTGGCAGCTGATTTCGCATTTGTCGCATTGCTTCAGCGCGGCGGCGATTCTCGGCGGGCACGCAGACCCCTATGAAGTACGCGCGGCAAAATTCATGCCGCTGAAGGTGTATACGTTCGCGGGTGAGGGCAATGTGCTCGCAGACGGCAAGGTGCTTGCAGATGCGGAAAAGCTTGTGATGAGCCTGCGCGTAACAGGCTCCGAAACGGTGGAGCGCACGGAGATCAACCCTGAAAACGCATGGGAAAATGTCTTTGCGGACGGGGAAATTGTTCGTTGGCTGTTAAAGCAGGATAGACGCACGCAGCTTGAAGTGACGTGGATAAAGCCCGGTTTTTGGCGGATAGATGACTACTTTACGGCGACGTGCTACCTCATTGAGGGCAGGGACAAGGCGCTTTTGATCGACACGGGCATGGGCGAGGGCGACCTGCTCGATACCGTGAAGAAGCTGACGCGGCTGCCGGTCGAGGTTGCGATTACGCACCCGCACCGCGACCACATGTTCCGCATCGACCGATTTGAAAAAGTATATCTGCACAAAAACGATGTGGAGAAGATCCGCGAAGACGAAAACTGCTTTGCGGCGGCGCTTTCCGACGGCGGCAAATACCCGCAGCTTGTACCTATTGACGAGGGTAGCGTGATCGACCTCGGCGGCGGTGTGACGGTGGATGTGCTGAATCTCGGCGGGCACACGGAAAACTCCGTGGTGTTCGCGTGCGCACACTACAAGGCGCTTTTTACCGGCGACGCCATCGGCTCCGGGTATATCGTTTTGATGATCTGCCCGGAAAAAGACATGTATAAGGTCTTGGAGAGCTACAAAAAGAACCTTGAGTGCTTCCTGCCGCGTGCGGAGGCGCTGCGCGATTATGCGTGGTTCGGCGGGCATTCCATTCAGGAAAACGGCTGCGACGAGCAGCACCAGCAGGATTACCTTGCGGGCAGGTCGGTCTACTATAACCCGCTGCGGCTCGAGATTGTGCAGGATATGGTAGTGCTGTGCGAAAAACTGATCACGGGAGAGATCAGCAAGGCTGATGTCATGTCGACGGACGAGCACTACTGCAATTATGGCAGTGCAGGCATGTATTTCAGATTCATTTAACACCCTAAAACGAGAAAAAGGCTTTGTCGGCATCAAATCGGTGCGCGGCAGAGCTTTTTTCTTTTAGGGTGCGGTTTATTTTTGATTTTAATGAGCTGTGCGTTGAGGCTCTCTATGAGGCCGTCCGGCACAGAGGCGAGGACGGTCATGGTTTTGGCATCATAGATTTCATGCCGACATCAGGAATCTCGATGTATACGCGCTCGTCGGACAGCGGCTGGTGTGGCGTTAAAAACGTGCGGCAATTTATTTGGGACGAAATTTACAGAAGTTTCATATAATATGCGTTTGGCACTGGCGCGAAAGTATGTTATGTGGTATAATACATATATAAACTTGAATTTGATGGGTGAGCAGAGGAAAACACTATGGGCATCAGCAAAAAGCTTGAAACGATTTATCACAACGGACAGCCGGACGGTATTCGCTCCATCCGCCGCAGTTTATCTACCATGACGACGTATGTGATACCGCGCCCACTGCTTTCCGAAGCGAAGAACATTACGGGCATCAACCGGCACGGCATTTATTATTTAATAAATGAGAGCGAAGACAATAGGATCGCGCAAATTTACATCGGTCAGACGCGCAACGGCATTTTGCGGCTGGACGACCACAATCGCTCGAAAGATTTTTGGAACAAAGCCATCATGTTTTTGGCGGAGAGCAAGACCTTTACGCTGGATATGATCAGCGGGCTTGAAAAATACGCGATCATCAAAGCGCAGGAATCCAAGCGCTACACGGTGGAAAACAGTGTTGTGCCGAAATATGAGATCGACGAATATGACCTTGCCACTGTGGAGGAAGTCTACGATGAAATTCAGTTCATCATGGCGACGCTGGGCTATAAAATGAACGATGCAAAAGCGATGCAGAGCGAAGAAACGGTTTTACATACAACACGTAACGGCATAGAAGCGTTTGGCGTGTATGACGGCGAGCGGTTCGAGGTGCTGGAGGGCTCGCGTATCGGGCGCACGGAATATAAAAGCCTTTCACCGACCATTGCGCGCCAGAGACGATCAGCTCTGAAAAACGGAGACGTGACCGATGTAAACAGCGAATATGTGCTGAACAAATCGATGTCGTTTTCGTCGCCGAGCTCGGCCGCTATGTTCGTCCTCGGTACAAGTGCGAACGGTTGGGTGGAATGGAAAAGTAAGGATGGCAAGACGCTGGATAAGCTTTTCAGAAAGTAAATACGAAAATAAGAGCGCAGGCGCACGAAAATGGCGTATCTGCGCTTTGCTCATTTTGCTAAGTGCTTTGCGGGGCATTTTTTCTTTAGGAACATTTCGGTTAATATGATCGTACCGGTCTGCTCGATTTGCTTGCGGTGCTGCCCGTTGAAGCCGAAGCAGAAGACGTGCCCGAAGAAGCCGCGCCGCTTGACAACTAAGACAATAATGCCGATATATAAATCTTTAAAACAGTATAAATTGCGCATGTTCTGCGTGCTGCTATCATGGCATATGAAAATTTGCTTGTTAATACATTTTATTAAAAATAGGTATTGACTTGTAATTTAATTTGCTGTAGACTACTACTTGATAGGGGGTATCTCCACTATGGCTATTGATACCATGAAAAAAGGCTCCATAGAAATGCTCACGCTGTTTTTGCTGTGTGAAGAAGACGCATATGGTTATCAGCTTGTGCAGAAAATCAAGGAGCGAAGCAAAGGTTTAATTACAGTGCAGGAGGGATCTTTTTATCCGCTTCTGTACCGCTTGGCGGATGATGGGTACATCACCGGCGAGGAGGTCGTAACGCGCATGAGCACGGGGCGTTCCCGCATGCGTGTGATTTATCATATCGAAAATGCCGGGCGCGAACGGTTGGCGTCTTTAAAAAAAGACTATGAAACCGTTCAGCAGGGTATCCATAATATTCTTGATTCTTAATTTGCTTACAAGTTTTCACTCAAATCCCATAGAAAAGCAGCTGCTCTTTTTAACAAGGAGCAGCTGCTTTTTTGTGGGGAAAGACCACTCCGAAATCAACCGCATAATGATGGCGTAGGTTTCGGAGATATGGGCGCACTCGGAGGCTTCTGTTTACACTGGAAATTGAAGCGGGAATATGGTAAAATAGCGGTACAGTCAAAATGAAGATAGGGGAACAAAAATGACAAAAATCTTATTTATCTGCCACGGCAGGATTTGCCGGGCATGATGAAAAGTCTCATATCGTCTCATTAGCCCCGTTTTTAAGCGTTTTTTGTGTTTCAATCTCAAATTTACCAAAGATTTACCAATATTTCTGGAGAGTCAGACTTGCGATTCTAACACCAGAATAAGGAAATCAATACCATGACTGAGATGAAGAAACACATTTATGATGAAAGTAATGGCCTTTGGTATGAACACATTGGCGATTATTATATTCCGGTTCTTACCCTGTCCTCTGAGGAGCAGCGCCCCATTGGTAAATGGGGACGGATGCACCGGGACTACCTCAAAGAGCATTGCCCAATCCTCTTTAATGATCTTGTTCTCAGCGGTCAACTCTGGACATATCTGGCTGATCTGAACGAGCAGGCGCAGGAGCGTTTGTCCCTGATTATCGAGCAGATGAAGGCATCTGAGGGCGTGACGGAGGAACTGAAAGCAGATAACCAAATGGCATGGGTTGGTGCCATGAACAGCATCCGCAACCGGGCAGAGGAAATCATCCTCCAGGGACTGATCTATGGGGAGGATGAGGCATGAGGCTATTGGAAGAATTTTGGTATGGAAACATCGAGCCGACAGAGTACGATACTTCTTCCAAGGAGTACAAGAAGCTACAGGAATTGATCTGTAGGAATGAAGAAAAACTCAAAGCCACCATGACGGATGGGCAGAAAGAGTTGTTTGAGAAATACACGGACTGCGTCCATGAGTTCCAGACCATAACCGACTGCCTGATCTTCCAGAACAGCTTCAAGCTGGGTGCCAGGATGATGGTTGAGGTCATGGAAGAATAATCGAATATTTAGATAGTTGAGCAACACGCCGCCTATGGGAATCCCCTATGGACGGCGTGTTATTTTTGTGGAACCACTTGATTTATTTCGTTTAAGCGAATATAATTATAGTGGTTTTTTGTATTGTGATTTGCGAGGTGTTTGTTATGAATGGATATATTACAGTCCAGGAAGCTGCTGTAAAGTGGGGAATCACTCCCAGACAAGTTCAAATTCTATGCAAGTCGAATCGTATTGACGGTGCTACTCGCATGAGTAGAATTTGGATCATTCCAGAAAATGCAGAAAAGCCGACAAACGATAAAAGAAAGGCAGCGTACAGCAATGACTAACCTGACTGAATTGCAGAACCTTGTAGATCGTTTTCATGCTAACATCGACTTCTATAAGGACGCAAGAAATGCTTACAATGAGCATTCTTGCAGAATTGAATATATTGATCCTCTGTTAAAGCTCTTGGGTTGGGATGTTGCAAACGAAAAAGGATTGGCACCCCAATATCGAGAAGTTATTGCGGAGAATTACTCCACTCGAACTGACCGCCCTGACTATACCATTACGCTCAGAGGTGTGCCTAAATTCTTTGTAGAAGCAAAGAAGCCTGCGGTAGATATTACCAGAGATGCAGATCCAGCTATTCAGACCAGAAAGTACGGCTGGAACGCAAAGCATCGTCTGGCTGTTCTCACAAATTTTGAATATCTGGCAATCTACGATACCTGCCATATTGCTCACGAAGATGATGGATGTGCTGTAGCAAGATACCGGCTGTACCATTATACTGAGTATGTAGAAAAGATTGATGAGATTGTAGGGTTGATTGCGAGAGACACCGTTTACTCTGGTGATTTTGATGCTTATTTGGATGCAAACTTCCCCGCAACCGGAGGGCAAACCCAGCAGGTTGATACACTATTTCTTTCTCAAATCAACGAATGGCGTGTGGCTCTTAGCAACGAACTGTATGCTCAGGGTGGCCGCTATGCGTCGTTGGAAGTGTTAAACGATGTTGTGCAGGAGTTTATTAACCAAATTGTCTTCCTGAGAATTTGCGAAGATAAGAATCTGCCACTGTATCACAAGTTGAAGGATACCATTACAGATGCCGATCAACTGCAACCCAAACTGGAGGAATTGTTCCGTTCGGCTGACCGGCGCTACAATTCTGGAATGTTTTCCGGCGAAGACATTATTTTTGATCTTTCCTGCGAAGTTATTAAAGGCATGATTGAGGATTTGTATTACCCTCAAAGCCCTTATTTGTTTAATATTATCGAGCCTAATTTGCTTGGAAAGATTTACGAGATATTCTTAACCGAACAGTTAGTTCTGCTCGAAAATAATACCATTGGTCTTGGCAAGAAGAAAGATTGCCAGAACAGATCTGTTGTTACAACACCAACAGAAATCGTTAAGTACATGGTCGATAAAACGCTTTCCAAAGTGTGTGAAGGAAAGACTCCCTCTGAGATTTTGAATATCAGTGTGGCTGATATTGCCTGTGGCTCTGGCATTTTCTTGGAAGAGGCATTTGCCTATTTGCAGGATTACTGTGTGCAATGGTATATCTGCAATGGGCAAACAGATCATTTGATTGAAACGGGTATTGACTTGTATAAGCTGCCCCTTCAAGAGAAAAAAGACATTCTTTGCTCCTGCATTTACGGCATAGATATTGACATCCATGCGGTCGAAGTTGCTAAATTCTCTTTGTTAATCAAGTTGATTGAAGATGAAACCGCACCTTCTGTATCAGAAGTTGTTCCGATTCTTCCTGATCTGGGTGACAACATTCAATTTGGAAACTCCCTTGTCAGCCAAACTGAATTGAATGGCATTAGCGGTGCCAACCGTCAGATGATGGAGATTGCTCCCTTTGACTGGAGCACAATTAACAATGGATGTGGATTTGATGTAATTATCGGCAATCCTCCGTATGTGAATACCGAGGGGATGCACGCCCTATTGCCGAGTGCCGAAGTAGAAGTCTATAAAAAGAAATATAAGACATCGCACAAGCAATTCGACAAATACTTTATTTTTATAGAGCAGGCTATCAATAAGATCAACGAAAATGGCTTGGTATGCTATATTGTACCTAATAAATTCTTCAAAATTGGCGCTGGCGAGAAGTTGCGCAACCTGATTGCAAAAGAACGGATGCTCGTCAGTCTGGATGACTTTGGAGATGCACAGCTGTTTGAGGATAAAACCATTTACAGCTCGATCATTTTACTTTCCAAGGCGAAGCAGACAAGTTTTGTTTACAGCAGCGTTGATTCTGCTAACAAACTGTGGGCAGGAGAAGAAGTGAGTTCCATTGAGCTTAATTCTTCCGTATTGAACAAGCTGCCATGGAGATTGACAACTGACTTTGAGTTTTTGACAATGCTCCAGAGGTTGGATGAAGTATCTGTCCCCATTACAAAACACGCAGAGATATTTAACGGTATTCAGACAAGTGCAGAAAGGCCAACGCCTATATATTGGTTCTCCTCAGATGAAATTGTGGCCGAATATGCCGATACTGTTGAAATCAGCAGGGATGGCAATAATTATACTATTGAGAAGGCCTTGCTTCGCCCTTATTTTAAGCCAACCAAAAAGGCTGAGAAGGGCCTGAATTCGTATAGTATTCTTGCGACTGACAAGCAGATTATTTTCCCCTACGATAACAACGGACATCTTATCCGCATAGATGAGATGCAAAGCTGTTATCCGGGAACATACGCTTATCTCTTAGCGCATTATGATCGTCTGGTTCCTAAGTGTGTTTCCCGTGATGGAACTCGTAACGTTCCAAACGCCACCGCAGATACATGGTACCAGTATGGCAGAACACAAGCCTTGACCGCCTTTATTAACACGCCCAAATTGATAGTTGGCGTGTTGAGCAAAGAACCCATGTATGCGATGGATACGAATGATATTCTGATTGCGTCAGGTGGTACTGCTGGATATTGTGCAGTTAGCAAAAAAGATGGTAGTCCATACGCACTTGAATACATTCAGGCATGGCTGTCAAACCCCATTACAGAGCGAATCTTGGAGATCGTAGGCAGCGATTTTGAAGGCGGATTTACTGCTCGTGGTACATTCGTTCTCTCTACACTACCCTTTGTTGAGTTGGATTTTGCCGTAGAAGAACAGAAAGCCATTCACGACAGAGTGGTAGCAGCAAGTCGAGAGATTTACGAAATCAATGATGCACTGTCTGGACGTCCCGCAAAGCGCATTGCAAATCTGTTGCAGAGACAGAAAGAAACACTTATCTCTGAGATTCAGGGATTGATTGATCGGGTGTATAGACTCGATTATTAAGCGAGGTATTAACGATGAGACTCAAAAAGGATAGTTCAGAGCAGAAACTAAGAGGAGCGTATTATACGCCATTGCAGCTTGCGGATGCTATGGTGGAGCTTTTTGCGTCTCAAAATATCTCTACCGTCTTGGAACCAAGTTGCGGTGATGGAGTATTTCTTGATGCGCTACAGAACCTTAATCTTCTGAATAAGGTGGATAAACTAACAGCTGTTGAAATCGAACCTGACGAAGCCGATAAAGTTCGTGATAGGTATTCTGAATTTGAACAAATCGAAGTATGCACCGAAGACTTTTTCGACTTCTATAATCGTGTTCTCGGCAAGGAACAGTACGATTTGATTTTGGGCAATCCCCCTTATATTCGCTATCAATATCTGAAAGAAAGCCAGCGAGAAATGCAGTCTCAAATTTTGACTTCGCATGGTATGAAAGCGAATAAATTGATAAATGCATGGGTTGCGTTTATCGTAGCTTGTGTACAGCTATTGTCCGAAAAAGGTAAGATAGCGTTTGTTATTCCAGCTGAGATACTTCAAGTTGCGTATGCGGAGGATCTGCGCCTATATTTGGCCAATAATCTTGCGAAAATTACTCTGATCACATTTGAACAGCTTGTGTTCCCTGATATCGAGCAAGAAGTCGTTGTGTTTATTGGCGAGAAAGGCGAAGAAGAAAAGGGTATTCGCATCATTGAAATGAATAATCTTAGCGGTTTTGCTCAGTTGGATCTATCTCAAAATGGATTTCAAAAGTTGCAGCACGTCAAGGAAAAATGGACAAAATATTTCGTAAACGCAGAGGAAATGTCTCTTATTCAGGAACTTCGTGCAGACAAACGCTTTGCCCAATTTTCCGAATATGGAATTATCAATGTTGGAATTACAACAGGCAATAATGGCTACTTCTCCATTACGGAAGAAACATCTGAGCAATATCAGTTAAGTGAAGTAACCCTTCCTTTGATTGGCAGGAGTTCTCATGCACATGGAATATATTTCACAGCACAAGATTGGGAGAAAAACAAAATTGCTGGAAAGCGTGCCCGTCTAATCAGCTTCCCTGAGATTCCATACGATGAATATCCCGCCAAGCACAAAGAGTACATTTCACTCGGCGAAGCGAATGGCGAACACGAGGGCTACAAATGCTCCATCCGGGAAAGATGGTACATTGTTCCTTCTGTATGGGTTCCGGATGCGTTTTTCTTAAGAAGAAATAATTTCTATCCTAAATTTGTACTGAATAAATGTGATGCAGTGTCAACAGACACTATGCACCGCATGAAGTTTAACGATGGCGTTGATCCAGAGAATGTCCTTCTTGCCTACTATAACAGCATCTCTTTTGCGTTCACCGAGATTTGCGGACGAAGCTATGGTGGAGGTGTTCTTGAAATCTTACCTGGTGAGATGGGCAACATTTTACTTCCCAAAGTGGAAAGGATTGATCCTGCACTAAGGGACAAGCTGCTTGCACATATTGACGCTATAGTGCGCAATGATGAAGACATTGAACTTGCGCTGGATGTTGTTGACAAAGAACTACTTGTAGATACATTGGGGATCGATCCTGAGATATGCCGTAAATGCCGTGCTATCTGGAAAAAGATGCAGACACGCCGGTTAGGAAGAGGATGACAAATACTATTATCAAGCTGTGAAGGGTGGAATTGATTTGCAAATCGGCCTACATATACCGAAAGTTCATGATATGACAACTGATACAGTTGATGTTATATCCACCTCTGCTGTCACAGCGGATGCGTCACCGGTAGTCTTGAGCCAGACGGAAATGATCCGGTTCAAGTTCTGTCCAACGCTGGTAGATAACGAGAAAGACCCCCATAAATCTGTTTCTGGAAAATTTCTATATGAAAAGAAACGGAAAAACGATGCCGCCTTTCCGAGCGATGACAACGGGTCAGTGGTGAAGATTTCTCGTGGCTCTGTCAAAGTCGGAGATTGGATGGAACTCAATCTGAGCACAAGTGAAACATATGAGCTTTACCAAGGTTTGAAGCGGCTGTATGCGCTGTATGAAGACATGGGCGAAATCCCGTATGGTTCAGCTACTTACACCAGAGTAGACAGCAGTTTTCGCCAATTCCTTTCAATCATCCAGAATGACCCTTCTGCGGCTCGGATGATTGGCAATGAAGAAAACTATGATCTTGTAAAAACACTGCTTCGTCTCATCACTCAGACAAGTTCTTTGGAATCGTTGAAACGGAGTCTGACAGAGTTGCAAGATGAAAATCTGCAACACCTGACAACGTCTTTGAATATCGAAAAACTCCAAAGAGTTGCAAAGCTCATGGAAGACAATCTCGAAAATGATAGTGAGGAGTTTTGGCAGACTACTGTTTTCAAAGAACATCAGTGGGTATTGGCTCAAATCTTTGCCTGTCCTTGTACGATATTTGCAGATAAAGCGTATGTTGGCGGCAAAGGAATTAACAACAGCGGTGGTAATCTATGCGACTTCATTTATCAGAACAGTCTGTCTCAAAATGTGGCGTTGATTGAGATTAAAACACCATGTACTGAACTTATCGGAAACCAGTATCGAGGTACATACAGCTTTAGCTATGAATTGAGCGGAGCCATAAACCAAGTTCTAAATTACAGAGACAAGCTTACAAAAGAGTATTATTCTCTGTGTCATCAGAGTTCGGAGCCTTTTGAAGTCCTGTCCCCAAAATGCGTTGTAATTATCGGGAAAATGGCTTCGCTAACCCCAGGGCAAGTTGCGGCTTTTGAAAATTTCCGTAATAGTCTGAGCAATGTGTTGATACTAACCTTCGATGAGCTTTATCAGCGGATTGTAGATTTGATTGCCGTTCTTTCTGAGTCCCCGAATCAACAACCTAGAATTTTTGAACCGGAAACCGGAAATGAGGATTTGCCGTTCTGAGAGAAAAAGCTAAATGCAGCCTATCGGCACATTGCTCAAGGTTTACAGATGAAGAGAAAAGGATTGTATCTCATGGTAGTTTTTGACGAAAAACAACACAGGTGCAGATTATGCGGCAATTATTATTCTGACAGTGATATGAGTGAGGAACACTACCCTGCACGAAACACAGGAAATGAAGATGTTGTTGCTGTTGATCTCGGCAAAATGTTTGATACATTTACTTCGGAGAGTGTACATGCTGAGATTAGAGAAAAGTTGAATCACGGGGAAACTCTTGAGAATATTACTGGAGATATTTTTGACACTCAGTTATCAACATCTCTATTTCCCAAAGGGAGAACCGCCAGAACTTTATGCCGTAAATGCAATACATTCTTAGGAAAGTATGATGAAGCATACTTAAGGTTTTTTAATCTTGATGGAACTCCCAAATCGATAAATGGTTTTCAACAACATACCAAGTATCAGATCATTAAGGCGATTTACGCTAAATTTCTCTCAATTCCTGAGGCTGCAGGTGAAGCATTCGATTTTATAGATTTTATTAGAGATGACGACTCTACGGTATACAATGGTAACTGGAATATTTATTTTGTAAAACGAGACTTTAGTTCTGATCTGCTGGGAATGAAGGATATTAGAACCGGAAAAATAACATTTGACGAAGGTGTTGTTTACGAACTGTCCGATGATAAGTTTATCTTTAATCTAATGAACTTCCCTAAACATTCATGCTTTGAAATGACAAATCTATTCGACATACTAAAAAAGAACTACAAATTGGTTGAAGGTGTCGGTGAAAGTGGCGGTTATCATGCACAGGTATTTATGAGCAGCATATTTAACACAATCTTATAATTATCAAAAAAGGGACTGTTGCAAAATTTGGATTTGCACCAGTCCCTTCTACTTTTATACCCGAGTTACTTCCTTTTTCTTTTCCCCTTACCATGGGTCATACTGCCTTTACCACGCTGGCTGATCGGGCTGTTCATGTGCTTGGACAGTTTCAACACTTCAATCAGATTTGCAAACTGCTCCATAGTAAGTGCATCGTAGTCAATGCCAAGGTTGGCGAGGAACAGACGGGCTTTCTTTTCTTCGGTGCTGCCTTTGTAGTCCATAGCATCCTGTAATTGTTTCTGCACTTCCAGAGCAACGCAATTCTCGTCCGCAGTGGTTGCGTCCTTACGGTGCGTATCTCGAATATCATGGAGGATGCTTGTCAAATCTTTGGAAACTACATGACCGAAATACTCATCTTCCTGCACCTGTGCCAGTTCCAAAGTGCGCAGATACAAGTCCTCCTCATTGTTTCCTTTTTTCTTAATCACAGATTGCCGGACAGCTTCCATGGCAGCGTTCATGTTGGTGATCCGCATATCCGCAATACGATCAACATAGATTTCTGCATCCAGCATCATGCGCTGAAAATCCTTATGGCAGATCATTTCAGAAAGCAGCCGGTGATTAAAATTCCCGGTGGTTAATACAGTAATTGCGTCATCACTCAAATGTAGAGCATTCAGCTCTGTGTTTGGGTGATTTTTATTTTCTGTCAGACCCAGCAGATAGTCCGTGGACACGCCATAGAACTTGGCGAGTGTCAGAATCGCAAAGGGGCTGATGTCCTTTGCGTTTTCATCAGATTCATATTTTCCCAGGGCGGAACGGGACAGGCCAGTGCGTTCTGCTAATTCTTCCAGCGTCAAATCAAAATCTACGACACGCAAATCTTTCAATCTTTCCTGAACAGTGAGTTTCGGTTGCATATTTCATCTCCATTTCCATAAGCGTGGAAATCCACGCATTTTTATGCTCTTTTCCTACCTTTTGGATATACGGGAGAGAGCATCTTTTTTCGCTAAACTGTACTCGTAAATCACCGATGCACCTTGAAAACTGAATGACCGTCCGAATGGGATATGTCCCCCAGCGAAGTATCGCCATGACTGCGAAAAGCACGAGCGTACCAACGGGGAGAAAACGCCGGGAAGATATCCGGGCAGGAACGACATTCGGGCAGGAACGACATTCGGGCAGAACGGCACTCAAAAATCATGGGTTAAATTCAAACCATGTGAAATCAGCGAAAAACCACTCTTTTTGTGGTGCCATCTATACCAACGAGTGATGCACTCAACAGCGTACAGGGTATGGCATAGAATGAAGGCTTTCGTTATTTCACAAAAAGCCGCATTAAACAGTGAAAAGGGGTACTGTCCCTTATGGACAGAGCATCGTTACGGAAATTCTGAGCGAAAAGTAAATTCTCTGTTTCTGTCACGAAGCACTGTACGGCATTTGCTATTTAACAAGCAAATTATACCATATCACGAACAAAAAAGAATGGAGGAAATGTAAATATGAAGAAGAAAAGGCCTGAATTGTATCGAAACGAGATCAAGTCTTACATCGTCCGGGCGGGCATGACCATGAGTGAGGTGGTGGATTTTCTGGCAGACGAGTACGGATGGAGCAGCAGCGTTCCCAATTTGTCCGGTAAGTTGAAGCGTGGCAGCCTACGCTACGGCGAAGCCGTGGAGCTGGCCGATGCGCTGGGCTATGACATTGTTTGGGTCAAGCGGGGTTGATGCGAATGCCGAATGAACAGCTGGAAAAATTGAAGCAACAGAAATATGTAGCTGAGAAAAAGCTGACCGCAGCCAAGCACAAGGAGAAGCGATTGCAGAGCGAGCTGAAACGGCTGACCAGAAGCGAGAGAACCCATCGGCTTTGCACTCGTGCCGGAATGTTGGAGACCTTTTTGAAAGAGCCGACCGTCCTGACCGATGAGGATGTGATGGAGCTGCTGACCTTCATCTTCCAGAGCGAAGCGGTTCACAAGAAGCTAAATCTGCTGATTGAGAGCCGGAGAGAAACGCAGGAAGCGGACGAGGGTGAAAACCCTTGACGGAGACAAGGGCGCAATTATACACCACCTAAAGATGGTAATTGCGTTCTGCCGAAAGCCCATTGCATGGAGCTTGATGATTTCCGCAAAAGTCCCCTGCTTCAATCATCCAGAGGAAGCTACACTTCCCCTGCGCTGGCTTTGCCAGCTACCCCTTTGTGGACTTGCCGCCGAGGAACGATTGCAAGCAATCATTCCCCGACAACAAGTGAATATCCCTCGCCCGACCGTGCTGAAAAGTATCGGTCTTTTTTTGTACCATCGAAAGGAGGTTCAACCAAAGATGCCCGTACCACATTTGGAAATCCGCATCGTCCAGCGAAGCAAGGGCAGCTCTGCTGTTGCCGGAGCTGCCTACCAAGCCGGAGAAAAGCTGTTTTCCGAGTACGACCAGAAGATGAAAAACTACCTTTACAAGAAAGAGGTGGTTTACACAGAGGTCATGTTGCCCGCCAATGCCCCACCCGGATATGCTGACCGAGCAACACTTTGGAACGCAGCTGAGGAAGTAGAGAAGCAATGGAATTCCCAGCTTGCAAGGCGATTTGTGGTTGCCTTACCAAGAGAAGCGCAGACCGAAATGTATCCGCAGATGATGCAAGAATACTGCCGAGAGCATTTTGTGTCCAAGGGAATGTGCTGTGATTTTGCAATCCATGACCCAGATCCTCCCGGACACAATCCCCATTGCCATATCATGCTGACCATGAGAGCCATTGATGAAAACGGAAAGTGGCTGCCTAAGAGCCGCAAGGTTTATGACCTTGACGAGAACGGAGAGCGTATCAGACTTCCCTCCGGCAACTGGAAAAGCCACAAGGAGGACACTGTTGATTGGAACGAGCAGTACCATGCCGAGGAATGGAGACACGGCTGGGAGCTTGTTCAGAACAAGTATCTGGAACTTGCCGGAAGTCCTGAGCGAGTGGATATGCGCTCTTATGAACGGCAGGGACTGGATAAGATTCCGACCGTCCACATGGGAGCCGCCGTTTGCGCTCTGGAACGCAAGGAAATTGAAACCAACATTGGCAATCTCAACCGAGATATTAAAGCCGCCAACTGTATGATGAATGCCATCCGCAGCACAATCCGCAATCTGCGAAATTGGATTGCAGACATTATGGAAGCGACCAAGGAAGTCTTTGCAGAAACGGATGCACAAGCAAAGAACACTTCGCCCGATCTGGTTCTTCTGCTTCGTGACTATCTGAACTTACGAAAGGCAGAACGCAGCGACTGGTCAAGATACGGTCAGCAGAAAGGCACGACTGATGATTTGAAGGCAGTCTCCAAAGCCGTCATCTATCTGAAAGAGCATGAGCTTTTCACGCTGGAAGATTTGGATACCGCCCTGCAAGAAATGAGTGAGAAGTCCAAGAGCATCCATGCCGACATGAAGAAAGCATCCGCCCGCATGAAGGTCATTACTGGCATTCAGAACGCCGTGGCAGACTGCCAGACCCACAAAGCGGTTCATGACAAGTATCTGAAAATCGGCTGGAAAGCACGACAGGCAGCGTTTGCAGAAAGCCACAAGGACGAGCTGGACAGCTTCAACAAAGCGTTCCGCTATCTCAAAAAGCAGGGCGTGGATTTGAATGTCAATCTGGATTCCCTGCAAGCGGAGTACAGCAATCTGCAAGAGACCTACGCAGAGCTTGCCGGACAGCTTGCCACCGCCAAGGAGGAATTGCAGCCGATGAAAGATATTCGCTATTGGGTCAGCAAAGTCCTCATGCCGGAGCAGTCCGAGGTCGAGAAGAAGCCCGAACCGAAGCACTCCGTCACGGAAAAGATAAAGTTTCTACAAGAGCAGAGCAGCAATCAGCAGGAGCAGAAATCTCGGCAGCACAAAAAACAGAATATGGAACTCTAACAGGCACTTGCCGTTTTCTCTGCGAAAATGTCGAGTGCCTTTGTTGTTCCCCGAAAGGAGGATACAATGAATGTATTTGAAGCGGTCAAGCAGACCGTAACCACCCGACAAGCAGCAGAGTGCTACGGCATCTATGTCAACCGGGCAGGAAAAGCTAACTGCCCTTTTCACAATGATCGAACACCCAGCATGAAAGTGGACAAGCGATTCCATTGCTTCGGCTGCGGTGCCGATGGAGATGTGATTGATTTTACGGCACAGCTATATGGGTTAGATGCAAAGTCCGCCGCCGAAAAACTGGCTGCGGACTTTCAAATCCCCTATACACATTACAAAAGAAAGGAAACAGTGAAAAAGACGATCAGAGAGAAATCGGAGGAGCAAATGTACCGGGAACTGGAAGCCAGATGCTTCCGGGTATTATCAGATTATTTTCATCTGCTCCGGCATTGGGAACGGGCATACGCCCCGAACCTGGAGGATGAAACATGGCATCCATTGTTCGTGGAAGCCCTGCAAAAGAAAGACCACATCGAGTATTTACTGGATGTGCTGCTGTACGATTCCATTGAGGAGCGTGCGGCGCTTATAAAAGAATACGGAAAGGAAGTGATGAAACTTGAACGGCGATTATCAGAGCTTGGCACCGGAGCTGAGAGAGAATTTGAAGATGTTGGCAGAGAACCGGCTCTGCCAGACCCCGGAGGAAGTCAGGGATCTTCTGGAGGTGAACGATAAAGGGCAGGTAAAGAATACCATGCAGAATGTGTATCAGGTCTTTCAGTCCGATCCGGTACTGCATGGAGCCATCGGCTATAACATCCTCACCGGGCGCATTGACATCTGCAAGCCCCTGTGGTGGGAACGCACCGCCTCTGCCATGAGTGACACGGATTTCAATTACCTCATGCTGTATCTGGAAAAACGATACGGGCTGAACAACGAAAACCGCATCCGAAGGGCGCTGACGGTGGTTGCACACCAGAATCAATACCACCCGATCCGGGAGTATCTGAACCGTTTGGAATGGGATGGCACAGAACGCATCCCCTATGTGCTTCATCACTTCCTGGGTGCAGAAATATGTGCGTATGGCACCGAAGTCATGCGGCTGTTTCTGTTGGGAGCCATTCACCGGGTATTCAGACCGGGCTGCAAGTTTGAACTGATGCTCTGTCTGGTAGGCGGACAGGGGGCGGGAAAATCTACCTTCTTCCGATTTCTGGCTTGCAAGGATGAGTGGTTCTCCGATGACCTGAAGAAGATTGATGACGATAATGTGTTCCGCAAGATGCAGGGACACTGGATCATAGAAATGTCAGAAATGATTGCCACAGCAAACGCACGGAGCATCGAGGATATTAAATCGTTTCTGAGCCGATCCAAGGAAACCTACAAGGTTCCCTATGCAACGGAGCCGGAGGATAGGCTACGGCAATGTGTGTTTGGCGGTACTTCCAATGCGCTGGACTTCCTTCCCCTTGATCGCAGCGGAAACCGCCGCTTTCTTCCCATCATGGTACATCCCGAACGGGCAGAGGTACACATTCTAGAAGATGAAGCTGCATCCCGGCAGTATATGGATCAGCTATGGGCAGAATCCGTGGTCCTTTACCGGCGAGAAAAGGTGCAGCTGAAACTGTCCAGAGAAATGAACGAACAGTTGGTTTTACTGCAAAAGCAATTCATGCCGGAGGACACCAAGGTAGGCGTGATACAGGCGTTTCTGGACGATTTTGATGGAGATATGGTCTGTTCCAAGCTGCTCCATCACGAAGCTCTGGGACGCTTTGATGAGCCGAAATCGTGGGAGATACGGGAAATCAACGAGATTATGAATCAGTCTGTGACAGGCTGGATTCCTTATCCCAATCCCAGAAGTTATAAGAAGTACGGCAAGCAAAGGGGCTGGATGCGTGGAAACGAAACGGTGGAAGCCGGGACAAGCCCCTTGGACGGCTTCCGTGAATTGACTGAGGAAGAATGCAGCCAGATGGAGCTGCCGTTTTAAGAAAGTAGCATGGTTTCCTGTTTCATATCCAGTCCGTTGCCATATCGGTTTCCGGGAAAAGCTTTGTTCCGCAAGGCTTTTTCTTCTCTGGAAACAAAGGCAACAAAGAAATTCAAGAAAAACCAAAATAGCAAAGACAACTGCTGCAAGGAAGAATCTGGTTTTTAGAAGCCGGTTTCCGGTTTCTGTTTCCGTTTCTCCCTTGCCCGGCTTTGGGAGGTATTGAAATGAACGCAGCACAGAAAAAAGCAGGGGTCGGAACGACCCATCCCTGCACAACGAATTGATATATGGAGGTAAATGCCTATGGCGAATAGCAAGAGCAATGTGAGCGAGAAGAACTGTTTTGACATTCCGGTGTGGCGCAGATACACGCTGACCATTGAAGAAGCAGCCGGCTACTATCACATCGGCGAGGGGAAACTGCGGATGCTGATCGACCAGAACCCGCACGAAGATTTCTATGTTATGAACGGAAATCGGGCGCTGATCAAGCGGGAGAAGTTCGAGCGGTATCTGGATCAGGCCACCGCAGTATAAATTCCGAAAAAATAATACGGCAGAACTGCCGTTTTCCAATGATACAACTATACTGAGAGCCAGATTTGTGATACAATGTTATCACAAGTCTGGCTCTCCTTACTTGAAAGGAGAGATTCCATGAGCGAAAAAAGACGAGACAATCGAAACCGGATTTTGCGTGAAGGTGAATACCAGCGTACAGATGGGAGGTATCGTTACCGATATATTGATGAGGATGGTAAGGAGAAGAATGTATACAGTTGGCGTTTGGACAAGAATGACCCGACTCCCAGGGATAAGAAGCGAGAGCTTTCGCTGAGAGAGAAGGAAAAGCAGATTCAGGCGGATCTGTTTGACCATATCGTTACCCGTGGCGGCAATTACACGGTAGTTGAATTGGTAGAGAAATATACTTCTCTGAAAACGGGTGTCGGTCATAACACCAAGGCGGGATATAAGACCGTGATCAACATTCTGAATAAAGAAGCGTTTGGAAAGCAGCGAATTGACAAGATTCGCTTGTCTGATGCAAAGGCGTGGTTGATCAAACTTCAGCAGGTGGATGGCAGAGGGTACAGTTCCATCCACTCTATCCGAGGTGTTCTGAGACCGGCGTTTCAGATGGCGGTTGATGATGATCTGATCCGCAAGAATCCTTTTGGATTTGAGCTGGCATCCGTGATTGTCAACGATTCTGTTACCAGAGAAGCAATTACCCGTAAGCAGGAGCGTGAACTTCTGAAATTCATCAAGGATGATAAGCATTTCTGCCGATACTATGATGCAATCTATATACTTTTTAATACAGGATTGCGTATCTCAGAGTTCTGTGGGCTGACCTTTTCCGATCTTGAGTTCGACCAGAAGCGTATCAAGGTAGATCACCAGCTTCAGCGGACTTCCCAGATGAAGTATGTGATCGGTGCTCCCAAAACAGAAAGCGGTATCCGCTATGTGCCGATGAGTGAGGAAGTTGTGGCGTGTTTTCGCAGAATCATTGCCAACCGCAAGACACCAAAAGTTGAACCGATGGTGGAAGGATATGCAGGATTTTTGTTTCTGGATAAAAACGATATGCCGATGGTTGCCCTTCACTGGGAAAAGTATCTGGAGCATATTATTCAGAAATATAATAAAATTTATCGCATCCAGATGCCGAAAGTTACCCCTCATGTATGCAGGCACACCTTTTGCTCTAATATGGCAAAATCCGGTATGAATCCGAAAACCTTGCAGTATATCATGGGTCACGCAGACATCAGTGTAACCTTGAACACTTACACCCATGTGAATTTTGATGATGCAAAGGAAGAAGTATATCGGATAGCGAATAGTTAAAAAAGCCCGTTGGTAAGGACGCTTGCTTTACCAATGGATTTACCAAGATTGCAGGGAAAAACATAAGAAAATATGAGAAGATTTGAGAAGATACCTTGAAAAGAAAGGAAAATTCAAAAGTCGGAAAACCCTGAAATATCAAGCGTTTGAGAAGAAATACAAGACTTAAATGGAGATATGAAAAGATGATTAAAGTACTATTCATTTGCCACGGCAACATCTGCCGCAGCACCATGGCCGAAAGCGTCCTCACCCACCTGGTCCACCAGCTGCACCTCGACAACCAGTTCGAGATCGACTCCGCTGCGACCAGCCGTGAGGAGATCGGCAACCCGCCGCACTACGGCACAAAAAATAAATTATACGAAGAAAACATTCCGCTTGTTCCGCACCGGGCGCGCCAGATGACAAGGGATGACTATCTGTATTTTGATTATCTGATCGGCATGGATTCCGCAAATATCCGGAACATGACAAGAATCGCGGGAGGCACGGACAGCCAGGATAAAATTTACAAGATGCTTTCATTTGCGGGCTATGAAGACACGCAGAAATTTACCGGGGCGCGGGATGTGGCAGATCCATGGTACACCGGCAATTTTGATGAAACCTATGAAGATGTGGTTGCAGGATGCAAAGGATTCCTGTATTATTTACAGCAGAAAGGGGACATTTCAAAAGAAATCGAAATTCCCCAATAAGTAAGGAGTGACATTGGGTGAAATATCTGATCATTGGAGCTGGTGGCACAGGCGGAGTTGTCGGTTTTCACATGGCGCAGGCAGGAAAAGATGTGACGTTGATCGCCAGAGATGCGCATTTGGAGAGTATACAGCAAAAGGGACTGAAGCTTCAGACCATGTGGGATGAGAACACAAAGACCATACCGGTAAAGGCATCTGACATGCAGCATTACAAAGACCGGCCGGATGTGATCTTAGTCTGCGTAAAAGGATATTCGCTGGATGGAATTTACGAATTTATCCGTAGAATTGCAAAACCGCAGACGATTGTGATTCCAATTTTAAATATTTATGGAACCGGAGCTAAAATGCAGGAGAAACTGCCGGGAATGCTTGTGACGGACGGATGTATTTACGTGTCAGCCAATATTAAGGAGCCGGGAGTTATTTTGCAGCACGGAAAGATTCTGCGCATTTTCTTCGGCGTGCGCCAAAAAGAAGAAAAATGCCAGCTGTTAGAGCAGATTCAGAAAGATTTCCGTGACAGTGCAATCGATGGGATATTATCAGAACAGATCCAGCGGGATGCGCTGGAGAAATTTTCCTATGTGTCACCGATCGGAGCGGCGGGCCTTTACTTAAATGCCACGGCAGGAGATTTCCAGAAAGAGGGGAAAGCAAGAGAACTGTTTTGCACGATGATAAGGGAAATCGTCGCACTGGCGACGGCCATGGGATTTCCGTTTGAAAAGGATATGGTTTCCGTAAATCTGCAAATTTTATCCAATCTTCCGCTGGAGGCAACCACGTCAATGCAAAGGGATGTGATGGCACACAGACCGTCGGAAGTGGATGGTCTGGTATACGAAGTGGTGCGCATGGCGCACAGATATCAGGTTCCGGTGCCCGCATATGAAAAAGTGGCACAGAAACTGCAAGGAGAAATTATGTGCGAAAAAATTCTCACACAGAAGGAAATGTGGAGATAAAAAGGGAAGAAAAATAACAGGATTCATTGCAGATAATGAATCATAAAAACACAGGAGAACAACATGGAATACAAATACAGCACAATTAACGAGGTAAATCATTTTGAATTTGGCGAGGCTGTGGTTGGGGACATCCAGCTGACAGAGCGCATGTTTCATCTGGTACTGGACAATGTAAAAATCTGTCCGGAAAATTCCTGCAACCGCGACATCCGGATGATGCGTACCAATGAACTTTTATTTAAGATTTCAGATGCAGAAATCATTTCGCTTGTTGAGGAAGGATACAACGAATACGATGCTGATGGAAATTTAAAGCACACGTATCCGGACGAGGAAGTGGAAAAAGCAAAGTATGATGAGGTGGCACAGGTTCTTTTGGAGGGAACCATATATGAACTGACGTTACAGAGCGGTGTTTATACGTTTATCATTGACGGAACCAACGACCGTACCTACGCGCTGAAAGTAACCGGAAGCGGCGATACGCAGGAGTGGAACCGGTTTCTTGAGGTATAGAGTCGGGAAAGCTTTTGTTCGCCGGGTAGCCTTTGAACAGAAACACAGGAGGAAAAAGACATGATACAGACCGTTATTTTTGATCTGGACGGGACCCTTTTGGATACAGAAAAATACTATTTCGCGAAATGGAAAGAGGCTATGGCGCATTTCGGATATCATATGACCGATGAGGAGGCATACAGCGTGCGTTCCCTTGGGATGCCTTATGCACCGGAACATTTTAAAAAGCTGTATGGAGAAGATTTTGACTATGACAAAGTGCATACATATCGCAGAAAACTGACGGATCAGGTGCTTGATGAGGGACCGATTGAGGCAAAACCGGGAGCAGAGGAACTGTTAAAATATTTGCGGAAAAAAGGTGTGCGTACAGCGATTGCCACCGCAGGAGGTGTGGAGCGCAGCAGCAGTCTGCTGAAGAGAGTGGGATTGTATGACTATCTCGACCACATTGTTTCTGCCCGGCAGGTCGCCCATGGCAAACCGGCGCCGGATGTTTATCTGTACGCCTGCAGCCAGCTTCATGTGCAGCCACAGGAATGCTATGCGGTGGAAGATTCTCCAAATGGAATTCACAGTGCATACAGTGCAGGATGTAAGGTGTTTATGGTGCCGGATCTGACACAGCCGGATGCCGAACTGGAGAAATTTATATACAAAAAAGTGGAATCACTTGTAGCACTAAAGGAGTATTTTTAAATTTTTTCTTGCAATCACTGGAATTGTGTGATAAAACAGATTACAAAAGGAACGTACATCAGGGATGTACGACAGAAAATGCATAGATGGAGACTCTGATCATCAGACATCGACAGGAATACAGCGTCACCGACTGAGAGCGCTGTTTGAAAGAGATGATTATGGGAACACTGCCGGAGCAGACGGATTGAACACAGGCAGGATGGTTTTGAAAAACCGGAATGTGGAAGTAGGTTCGTACGTGAGCGCACGTTACGCGTAAGAGAGGGAAGATGAGAATGTCTCATTTTTCAATGCGGGTGGTACCGCGGATAATCTGAATTATTCGCCCCGGAATACAATTATAGTATTCCGGGGCTTTTCTTTTTTCATTAAGAGGAGCCCCGGACCAGAAAAAGGAGTAGAAAAGATGAGTAACATTTACAGAGATGTCACACTGAATCAGGTAAGCGAGCAGGACATCGGAAAGACGATCCGTGTCGCTGGCTGGGTAGAAAATATCCGTGACCATGGCGGAGTATCTTTTATTGATTTAAGAGATATGTATGCAGTGATGCAGATCGTTATCCGCGATGGAAAGCTGTTAGAAGGAATCCGTAAAGAGCAGGCTATTACCGTGGAAGGTCTGATCGAAAAGAGAGATGAGGAAACCTACAATCCAAAGATTCCGACCGGAACCATCGAGCTGGATGCAAAGGAAGTGACGGTACTCGGAGAAGTATATTCCCAGCTTCCGTTTGAAGTAATGACCAGCAAGAGTGTGGTACACGAAGATGTACGTCTGAAATATCGGTATCTGGATCTGAGAAACCAGAAAGTAAAAGACAATATCATTTTCCGTTCTAAAGTGATTTCTTATCTGCGTGAGAAAATGACAAGTATGGGGTTTCTGGAGTTACAGACACCGATCCTGTGCGCATCTTCGCCGGAGGGTGCAAGAGATTATATCGTACCATCCAGAAAATTCAAGGGAAAATTTTATGCACTGCCACAGGCACCACAGCAGTACAAGCAGCTTCTGATGGTATCCGGATTTGATAAATATTTCCAGATCGCACCTTGTTTCCGTGATGAGGATGCCAGAGCCGACCGTTCACCGGGAGAGTTCTATCAGCTGGATTTTGAGATGAGTTTTGCCACACAGGAAGATGTATTTGCAGTTGGTGAAGAAGTTCTTTCGTCTGTATTTGAAAAGTTCGCACCGGAAGGAAGCGTTGTGACCAAGGCTCCATATCCGATTATCAGTTATAAGCAGGCAATGCTGGAGTTTGGTTCCGATAAGCCGGATCTGCGTAACCCGCTTCGTATTATCGATGTGACCGACTTTTTCCAGAAATGTACGTTCAAGCCGTTCATCGGAAAAACGGTTCGGGCAATCCGTGTACACGCCGATATGTCCAAAGGTTTCCACGAGAAACTCCTTAAATTTGCAACCGGACTTGGCATGGGTGGTTTAGGATATCTGGAAGTATTGGAAGACGGATCTTACAAGGGACCAATCGACAAGTTTATTCCGGATGACTGTAAGGAAGAATTCCGCACACTGGCAGGACTTGAAGTTGGCGATACAATTTTCTTTATGGCAGATAAGGAAGAACGCGCTGCATATTACGCTGGAATGATCAGAAACGAACTCGGTGAGAAGCTGGATCTGATCGAGAAGAATGCATACCGTTTCTGTTATGTCAACGATTTCCCGATGTTTGAGAAAGATCCGGAGACAAAGAAGATCGGATTTACCCATAATCCATTCTCCATGCCACAGGGCGGCTTAGAAGCACTTAATACCATGGACCCGCTGGATATCCTTGCTTACCAGTACGATATCGTCTGCAACGGTGTGGAATTATCTTCCGGAGCTGTGCGTAACCACGATATGCAGATCATGGAAAAAGCATTTGAGATTGCAGGTTACGACAAAGAAGTGTTAAAGAACAAGTTCGGCGCATTATACACTGCATTCCAGTACGGAGCACCGCCACACGCAGGTATGGCTCCTGGAGTTGACCGTATGATCATGCTTTTACGCAACGAAGAAAATATCCGTGAAGTCATCGCATTCCCGATGAACGGAAACGCACAGGATCTGATGTGCGGTGCACCAAACGAAGTCACCGAGCAGCAGCTGCGTGAAGTGCATATTAAGGTTAGAGATTAAGGAGAAGGGAACAAAATATGGCAAACGTAATCTCAGACGAGACAATGGAATATGTTGGAATCCTTGCAAAGCTGGAATTGTCTGACGCGGAAAAAGAAGCTGCGAAAAAAGACATGGAGAGTATGCTGGATTATATTGATAAATTAAACGAACTGGATACCTCCAATGTGGAACCGATGTCCCACGTATTTCCGGTACAGAATGTGTTCCGGGAAGATGTTGTGGAAAACGGCGATGGTGGAGAGGACACACTTGCGAACGCACCGGAGCGCCGCGACCGCGCATTTGTAGTTCCAAAGACGGTAGAGTAAGGAGGGGCAGCTATGAATTTATTATCGCTCACAGCGGTAGAGCTGGGAAAGAAAATAAAAGCGCATGAAGTGACCGTTGAGGAAGCAACAAGAGCTGCTCTTGACGCGATCCGTGCAAAAGAAAAGGATATCAACAGCTTTGTCACCGTAGATGAAGAGTCTGCGATGATCCGCGCAAAAGAAGTACAGAAAATGATTGATGACGGGACACTGACCGGGCCTCTGGCAGGTGTTCCGGTTGCCATCAAAGATAATATGTGTACAAAGGGAATGTTAACGACCTGCAGTTCTAAGATTTTATATAATTTTATTCCAACTTATACAGCGGAAGCAGTGATCAATCTGGAAAAAGCGGGCGCAGTCATTCTCGGAAAGACGAACATGGATGAATTTGCCATGGGAAGTACCACAGAGACTTCTGCCTATGGGGAGACAAAGAATCCATGGAATACCGCACATGTACCGGGCGGTTCTTCCGGTGGAAGCTGTGCGGCAGTGGCAGCAGAGGAATGTTACTATGCACTCGGATCGGATACCGGAGGATCTATCCGTCAGCCAAGTTCATTTTGTGGTGTGACCGGAATCAAACCAACTTATGGTACCGTTTCCCGTTACGGACTGATCGCATACGGTTCCTCTCTGGATCAGATCGGACCGATTGCAAAGGATGTGACCGACTGTGCCACAATTCTGGAGACAATTACTTCTTATGATAAGAAGGATTCCACATCAGTAAAACGAGAAGAAACCGATTTTACATCGGCACTGGTGGATGATGTAAAGGGAATGAAGATTGGTATTCCGCGTGACTATCTGGGCGAGGGACTGGACCCGGAAGTAAAGGAAGCCATTCTTGCAGCGGCAAAGACGTTAGAAGAAAAAGGCGCAATCGTAGAGGAATTTGATTTAAGTCTCGTAGAGTATGCGATTCCGGCTTATTATGTCATTGCGGCAGCAGAGGCAAGCTCCAATCTGGCACGTTTTGATGGAGTAAAATACGGATACCGCACAAAAGAGTACGAGGGACTGCACAATATGTACAAGAAGTCCCGCTCCGAAGGATTCGGACCGGAAGTAAAGCGCCGTATTATGCTTGGATCTTTCGTGTTAAGTTCCGGATATTATGATGCTTATTATCTGAAAGCACTGCGCACCAAAGCCCTGATCAAGCAGGCATTTGACAAGGCATTTGCAAAGTATGATGTGATTCTCGGACCGGCGGCACCGACCACCGCTCCGAAACTGGGAGAATCTTTGAGTGATCCGCTGAAGATGTATCTTGGAGATGTATATACCGTTTCGGTCAATCTGGCAGGTCTGCCGGGAATTTCCGTGCCGTGCGGTGTGGACAGCAAAGGACTTCCGATCGGTCTGCAGCTGATCGGGGATTGTTTCAAGGAGAAAAACATCATCCGTGCGGCTTACAGTTTTGAACAGACAAGAACGTATCAGCACAGTCCGGCAGCAGAAGCGTAGAAAGGAGAGAAGAGATGTCAAAAGAATATGAAACCGTCATTGGACTAGAAGTCCATGTAGAATTAGCAACCAGGACAAAAATCTTCTGTGCCTGCTCCACTGCATTCGGAAGTGCACCAAATACCCACACCTGTCCGGTATGTACCGGTATGCCGGGATCGCTTCCGGTCTTAAACAAAAAGGTGGTAGAGTATGCCATGGCAGTTGGTCTGGCAACAAACTGTCAGATCAATCAGTACAGCAAATTTGACCGGAAAAATTATTTCTATCCGGATAACCCGCAGAACTATCAGATTTCCCAGCTTTATCTGCCAATCTGCCATGACGGAGGGGTAGAGATCGAGACGGAATCCGGTGGGAAAAAGACCATCGGTATCCATGAAATCCATATGGAAGAGGATGCCGGAAAGTTAGTACACGATGACTGGGAAGGGGTATCTCTGGTGGATTACAACCGTTCCGGGGTACCGCTGATCGAGATTGTGTCCGAGCCGGATATGCGCTCCGCAGAGGAAGTCATTGCATATCTGGAGAAACTGCGTATGACGATCCAGTACCTGGGTGCCAGTGACTGCAAGATGCAGGAGGGTTCCATGCGTGCGGATGTCAATTTATCAGTTCGTGAAAAGGGCGCCAAAGAGTTTGGTACCCGTACCGAGATGAAAAATATCGGTTCGTTTAAGGCAATCGCACATGCCATTGAAGCCGAGACAGCCCGCCAGATTGATCTGATTGAATCCGGGGAAAAGGTTGTACAGGAGACCCGTCGCTGGAACGATGATCAGGGGTATTCCTATGCGATGCGTTCCAAAGAGGATGCACAGGATTACCGTTATTTCCCGGAGCCGGATCTGGTACCGATCGTTGTCAGTGACGAATGGCTGCAGCAGATCCGGGACAATCAGCCGGAACTTCATGATGAAAAACTGGCCCGTTATATTGCAGAGTTTGGTCTGCCGGAGTATGATGCACAGATTCTTACATCGGAGAAAAAGCTGGCAGATCTCTTTGAGGCGACTTCTGCGATTTGCAATAAACCAAAGAAAGTATCCAACTGGCTCATGGGAGAAACGATGCGTCTGTTAAAGGACCGGGAAATGGATGCCGAAGATCTCCGTTTTTCACCGGAGCATCTGGCAAAAATTATCGAATTGACAGAGGCCGGAACGATTAATAATTCCGTTGCCAAGGAAGTATTTGAAAAAGTCTTTGATGAGGACATTGATCCGGAGCGTTATGTGGAAGAGCATGGCTTAAAGAGTGATAACGATGAGGATGCACTTCGCGCAACGATAGAGCAGATTGTCAAAGACAATCCGCAGTCGGTGGAGGATTACCACAACGGAAAAGAGAAAGCAATCGGATTTTTGGTCGGACAGACGATGAAAGCAACCAAAGGCAAGGCAAATCCGGGAATCGTAAATAAAATCTTAAAGGAACTGCTTTAAATCTTAAAGAAAAATGAAAAAACAGGGGAAAACTTGTCTTTACAGGCTGAATATCGTATAATAATTTTGCCGTCGCTTACTGCGGCGGCAATGTTATATGTAAAAAAGGAGTTTATACGATGGCGGAAGACCAGAATAATAAAGAAAATACCACGACATCCGATACAAACAATACAAGTGAATATGAAGATGTCTGTTACATCTGCCGCAGACCGGAGAGTGTTGCGGGAAAGATGATACATATCCAGAATGATATCTGCATTTGTCAGGACTGTATGCAGAAAACATTTGATACCATGAACAACGGTACCTTTAACATGGGCGATTTCATGAATATGAACATGGGAAAAATGCCGAATATCAGTATGATCAATCTGGCGGATCTGCAGAATGCGGTTCCAAACAAACAGAAGTTAAAGAAAAAGAAACCAAAGGATGAGCAGCCGAAACCGGAACTGGATATTCATTCCATTCCGGCACCGCACAAAATCAAGGCGCGTCTGGATGAGTATGTTGTTGGACAGGAACATGCCAAAAAAGTGATGTCCGTTGCCGTTTACAATCACTATAAACGTGTGATGGAAGACACCAATGACGGCGTGGAAATCGAAAAGTCCAATATGCTCATGATCGGACCGACCGGATCGGGAAAGACGTATCTGGTAAAGACACTGGCACGGCTTTTGGATGTGCCGCTGGCAATCACAGATGCGACATCCCTGACCGAAGCCGGATATATCGGTGATGATATCGAAAGCGTAGTCAGCAAACTTCTGGCTGCAGCTGACAATGATGTGGAGCGTGCAGAGCACGGTATTATTTTCATTGATGAGATCGACAAGATTGCAAAGAAGCGCAATGCCAATCAGCGGGATGTAAGCGGAGAGTCGGTGCAGCAGGGAATGTTAAAGCTTCTCGAAGGCACAGAGATTGAAGTTCCGGTTGGAGCAAGCAGCAAAAATGCGATGGTTCCGATGACCACGGTAGATACGAAGAATATTCTGTTTATCTGTGGCGGTGCCTTTCCGGAACTGGAAGAGGTTATCAAGGAGCGCTTAAACAAGGAGGCGTCCATCGGCTTTAAGGCAGATCTGAAAGATAAATACGACAAGGAAGAAAATCTTCTCTGTAAAGTGACAGTGGAGGATGTCCGTAAATTCGGAATGATTCCGGAGTTTCTGGGACGTCTGCCGATTCTGTTTTCACTGGAAGCACTGACGGAAGATATGCTTGTGCGTATTCTGACAGAGCCGAAGAATGCGATTGTACGTCAGTACAAAAAGCTTCTGGCGATGGATGAAGTGGATCTGGAGTTTACGGAGGACGCTTTGCATGCAATTGCAAAGCAGGCGAAAGAAAAGAAAGTCGGTGCCCGTGCACTGCGAGCCATTATTGAAGAGTTCATGCTGGATATCATGTATGAGATTCCAAAGGATGACAATATCGGAAAAGTGACGATCACAGAGGATTATGTGGAGAAAAAGGGCGGACCGCTCATTGAAATGCGTGGAGTTGCGGCACTTCCGGAACAGGAAGCAAACGCATAAAATGTAGAAAAACCGAAATAAAAGATCTGATGCCGGAGGGCATCAGGTCTTTTTCTTTTCCCTATTGTATGATATGATAGAAACAGTATTGTTTTGTTCGTAATTCATAAGGAGGATGTATGAAAATCATTCATTGTGCGGATCTGCATCTGGATTCCCAGATGACAGCAAACCTGACAAAAGAGCAGGCAAGAGAGCGCAAAAGAGAAATCATCCGTACGTTTACACGGATGGTCGAATATGCAGAAAAGACAGGGGTGCGTCTGATCATGATATCGGGAGATCTGTTTGATACACGAAATGTATCAGCATTGGCGCGCAACACCGTAAGGGACATGATCTGTACACATCCCCAGATTGATTTCTTATATCTGAGAGGAAACCATGACAGTGACAATTTCCTTTCCAAGCTGGAGGAAGTACCGGACAATCTGCTTTTGTTTTCCGATACATGGACTGCATACCGGTATGGAAATATTGTGATCAGCGGAATCGAGCTCTCGGAGAACAACCGGGCGACCGTTTACAATTCCCTTGTGCTGGGGCATGAAGATTTCAATATTGTCATGATGCACGGACAGGCGGGAGATTATGCATGTCGCTCACAGGCAGAGAATATCAGCTTGAACCAGCTGAAAAATAAGAATATTGATTATCTGGCGCTGGGACATGTACATACCTTCATGCAGGACAAGCTGGATAACCGCGGTACCTGGTGTTACTGTGGATGTCTGGAAGGACGCGGATTTGACGAGTGTGGACCGAAAGGATTTGTTTTACTGGATGTGGACGAGCAGACCTGCCGTGCCCAGATGCAGTTTGTTCAGATGGCAGCCCGCACGCTGTACACGCTTGAAGTGGATGTGAGCAATGTCATGACGACAAGGGAAGCGGCGGAGCGGATGGAAGAAGCTGTAAAACAGGCGCAGTATCCGTCGGGAAGCCTTGTCAAATTTGTACTGACCGGTGAGGTGGAAGTGGATGCGGAGATCAATTGCGAGTATCTGCAGAATCTGTTCTCGGATTATTTTTATTTTGAAAAGGTGAAAGACCGGACAACCCTTCGGGTCGACTACAGTGATTATGAAAAAGATGCCTCGTTAAAGGGGGAGTTTATCCGTATGGTACTTGGATCTGAACTGTCACAGGAGCAGAAGGCAGAAGTGATCCGCTGTGGAATTTTGGCATTGTCCGGGGAGGAGATATAGGATGAAATTACGTTCCTGTCATATCGACAATTTTGGAAAACTATCGGATCTGCATCTGGAATTTCAGGACGGGGTCAATCTGTTTCACGAACCGAATGCATGGGGAAAAAGTACACTGGCCGCTTTTTTGCGGGTGATGTTTTACGGGTTTGACTCTAAGAGAGAATCCGGACTGTTTGATAAAGAACGTGTGGTATTCCGCCCGTGGCAGGGGGGAACGTATGGAGGCGAACTGGATTTTTCCTATCAGGGAAAAGAGTACCGGATCAGCCGTACATTTGGAAAAACAGAAAAAACAGATGTTTTTCATTTATACGATCTTTCCACCAATCTGGAATGTCATGATTTTTCTTCCGAGATCGGAAGTGAAATTTTCGGACTGGACAGTGCGTCGTTTAAAAGGAGCGCATTTATTGCACAAAATGACTGCGAATGCTGCTCGACTGATGCGATCAATGCCAAGCTGGGAAATCTTGTAGAGAATACAAATGATATCAATAATTTTGAAACTGCCCAGAAAAAGATTCATGACCGGATGAATAAACTTTCGCCGGACCGTGCAACAGGTTCCATGAAAAAGCGGACGAACATGATCACGCTGTTAACGGAAGAACTGCGTGGCTATGATGCGGCAGAGGCGTCTTACAAAAAGATTACCGAAAAACTTACCGAAAAACAGGAGCAGAGAAAAGAACTGGCCGGGATTCGGGATCAGTATGCAAAAGCATTGCAGGTGGCGAGTGAAGAGAGCCGCAGGGAAGGAATCAAGCAGGCCTATGCGGCCACCAAACAGGAGGAACAGGAAAAGAAAGAGGCACTGGATGCTTTTGCGGATGTATTTCCGGGACAGGTGCCGCAGGATGAGGAGTTTGCAAAGCAGAACCAGGATGTACAGATGCTTGGGGTGTTAAAAACCACTTTGTTTAATCTGGGGCTGACCGAGGAAGAAGAAAACCGCCTGCAGGAACTTGGTGATAAGTTTGAAAACCAGATTCCTTCTGAAGAAAAAATAACGGAAATGGAAAAAGAGCAGGAGCGTTTTGCAAAACTCAAAGAAGAAAAAACGCAGCTGGAAACGAAAATGTCCTATTTTGAAGCGATGGCAATGAAGCGGGAAGAACCGGATTATACGGTAAAAAATCGTCTTCCGATGATGATCTGCGGCATTATCCTGCTGGTGATCGGTGCTGCCGGTGGTGTGTTGTCGTTTCTGTTGCCACAGGTACATAAGTTTTTCCTTCCGCTTCTGGCGGTATCGGTGGTTGCGGCAGTGGCAGGTATTGTGCTTCTTGTGGTGCGCAAGGTGCAGGTATCAAAGGAAGAAGAAAAGGTGCGTGCACTCCGGGTAAAGCATCTGGAAGAGGAACGTAAGCTCCGCGGACCGGTGGAGGAAATTCAAAAAACCATGGAAGAGGCTTCAAAAGAAGCTTCACGCATCGAACAGGAAACCAAGGGTTTTCTGGAGCAGTATCAGATGGTTCCGGGAGAAAAGGATGCCAGAACCTGCCTGTATGAACTCCGCAGCCAGCTGCAGGAATATGAGCGTCTGCGCAGTCGTGCCGGAAAAAGCGATGCGGCAAGACAGGAATTTGAGCGGAAACAGAACTCTTTGCTTGCATTTGGAAAAGAAGCGGGAATGGATTTCGGAGAAGATCTTGCAGCAGGAATCAGCCAGTTACAGATGAAGGCAACCGAGTACCGGATCGCACAGAAAGCATACGCAGAGGCAAGAAAAAAGAGAGAACTGTTTGAACAGGAACACAATATGAAAGAACTGGCAGCGGTGGAAAAATGTCCATATTCTCTGGACGAACTCAATTCCATGATCCGTGATGTGGATGAGCGGAGCGAGGATATCCGGGAAGCCATCGAGCAGTACCATCATCAGCTCGAAGATCTGCAGGATCAGCTGGATATCCGGGATGAAAAAGAACAGCAGCTTTCCATCTGCAGACAGGAACAGGAAGAAGAACAGCATTTATATGAAACCCTGCGTCTGACGGGAGAGTTCCTGCAGAATGCAAAGGAGCAGTTTTCCGCGAGATATTTGGGTCCGATCGAGAACGGGTTTGGAAAGTATTACACGCTTCTAACCGGGGATAAAGAAAAAGACTGGATGGTGGATGCCAACATCGAGGTGCAGATGAAAGAGCAGGGCGAGATGCGGGAAACCAAGTGGCTGTCTGCTGGATATCAGGATCTGCTGGGAATCTGTATGCGTCTGGCGCTGGTGGATGCGATGTATCCGAAGGAAAAACCGTTTCTGGTGCTGGACGATCCGTTTGTCAATCTGGATGAAGAAAAGATGGCACATGGCAATGAACTGTTTGGAAAAATTTCCGGGGAGTATCAGATTTTATATTTTACCTGTCATGCAAGCCGGAATATAGAAAACGCAAAATAAAGGGAGAGGAAACATGGAGAAAAAGATTTTATTTCCGCAGATCGGCGGAATTATGCACGGAGGGGATTACAATCCGGAACAGTGGCTGGACCGGCCGGACATTCTGGAAGAAGATATCCGTATGATGAAGAAAGCTGGGATGAATTGTGCAACACTTGGGGTATTTTCCTGGTCAACCTATGAGCCGCGGGAAGGGGAATTTCATTTCGCATGGCTGCATGACATCATGGATAAGTTATATGCCAATGGCATTTATACGATACTGGCGACACCGTCCGGAGCGCGCCCGGCATGGCTGGATGAGGCATATCCGGAGTGCAGACGCGTGGATTCTTACGGGGTGCGTGAACATCACGGGGTGCGGCACAACCACTGTATGAGTGCACCGGTTTATCGTAAAAAGGTTTCTGTGATCGTCAATAAGCTGGTAGATGAATTCGGAAATCATCCGGGACTTCTGATGTGGCATATTTCCAATGAATTTGGCGGGGAATGTTACTGTCCGCACTGTGTAAAGCGGTTCCAGGATTATCTGGCAGAAAAGTTTGACCATGATATTGAAAAACTGAACAAGGCATGGTGGACAACGTTCTGGAGTCATACTTACAATGATTTTTCCCAGATTGAACCGCCGTACCGCAACGGAGAATTCAGCATTATGGGATTGAATCTGGAGTGGAAACGGTTTACCACCTGGAATATGACGGATTACATGAAGGCAGAGATTGCCATTTTAAAAGAACGTACCCCGCAGATTCCGGTGACAACGAATTTTATGAAAGAATATGACGGACTGGACTATCATAAAATGCAGCAGCCGCTGGACGTGGTGTCCTGGGATTCTTATCCGCGGTTTCACAATGATGAGGAGTCGTTTTCAGATACGATGACAGAAAATGCGTTTGATCATGCCATGATCCGTTGTCTGAAAAAAGAGCAGCCGTTTATGCTCATGGAGAGCGCGCCGGGGCTGGTCAACTGGCATCCGTTTAATAAAATGAAACGTCCGGGCGTACACCGGCTGGCTTCGCTGCAGGCAGTGGCTCTCGGTTCCGATACGGTGCAGTATTTCCAGTGGCGGAAAGGAAGGGGATCGTTTGAGCAGTACCATGGGGCGGTTGTGGATCATCTCGGAACGGATGATACCAGAGTTTTTCGTGAAGTGGCAGATCTTGGGGAAGAATTAAAGAAACTCAAAGATCTGGCAGGGACAGTCGTAAAAGCACCGGTAGCCGTGTTATACGATTGGGACAGCCTCTGGGCAACGGATGGAATGAAGGGGCTGGCAGAGTCCACCCGTAACTATATTAAGACCTGCAGGAAAGCATACCGCAATCTGTCGGCACTCGGAGTGGATGTGGATGTGATTTCCAGTGAAGAGGATTATAGCGGTTATTCTGTGATTGTGGCACCAATGCTGTATCTGCTGCATCCGCATGTCGGGGAGCGCATGAAACAGTTTGTGGAGCAGGGAGGTCATCTGATTGCAACCTATGTGACCGGATATGTGGATGAAAACCAGCTCAATTATCTGGGCGGATTTCCGGGAGACGGATTAAAGGATCTCTTTGGCGTGATCAGTGAGGAAATTGATACACTGTATCCGTCCGACCGCAACCGCGTACATTTTGCCGAAATGCCGGAAGGGGAAGTACGGGATTATGCGGAAGTTCTGCGTGTGGCAGATGGCACAAACGTGCTTGGTACCTATGAACAGGATTATTACAAAGGAATGGCAGCAGTAACGGAGCGCACATGTCAAAACGGCAGTGCCATGTATATCGCGGCCCGGCTGGATGATGCTTCCATGCAGCACCTGTATGCGCGTACACTGAAAAAAGCGGGAGTTTCGATGTATAAACTTCCATATGGCGTGGAACGTCACACACGCGAAGCGGATGGTATGCGGTATGTATTTTATCTGAATGATACGACCGGACCGCAGATTGTTTCCGGGGTAGAGGGAATTGATCTTCTGACGGGAGAGGTGATCAAGGGAATTCTTACACTGGAACCGTATGGCGTGGCATGTGTAAAAGAATAAGTTCTATTCTGAAAGTTTTGTGCATATAGTTACGGAAAAGAAGTGTGGGAGCTTCTTATGGATAGAAATTGTGATGCATTTATCCGCTCCAACAATACCTACGATATCCTGATTGCCAGAGAGTCTTTGGAGATTTCTGACGACCGGGCAGAATGTATACAAAATATCGGTGAAAAATTTGTGGCAGAATATTTTGACCGGGACGAGGTGCCGCAGCTGAGCATTAAGACATACGGATATTCGATTATCCCAAAATGTTTCGGACTGCTGGATACGCTTGCACTGGAGACAACCGGTATCCTGCAGCTGCAGAATCAGCCAGCCCTGTCCCTTCGGGGACAGGGTATTTTTATTGGATTTGTTGATACGGGAATTTCCTATGAACTGCCCTGTTTCCGGAATGCCGATGGAAGTACAAGAATCCGCTCAATCTGGGATCAGAGTATTCCGGCGGGGGAGAAAAATACCCCTCAGGGATTTTTGTACGGAACGGAATATACACAAAAAGAGATCAATGAGGCACTGGAACAGGAACATCCGCGGGAACTGGTTCCAGTGACGGATGAAGATGGGCACGGAACCATGCTGGCAAGTATTGCCTGCGGAAGTGAAGATCTGCAGGCTGGTTTTACTGGGGCGGCTCCTTATGCGGAACTTCTGGTTGTAAAGTTAAAACCGGCAAAACCATATCTGAAAGACTTTTTTTATATTCCGCAAGAGATGCCTGCCTATCAGGAAAATGACATTATGGCGGCAATTGAATATCTCGAAGAGACTGCCAGAAAACTGGGGCGGCCCCTTATTCTGTGCCTTGGTCTCGGGACAAACAACGGAAGCCATTCCGGTGGCAGCAATCTTTCGGAACTTCTTGATGATATTGCGGGCAGATGGCGCCGGTGTGCGGTTGTGGCAACCGGAAATGAGGCGAATGCCAGACATCATTTTTACGGGAAAAGTGATGGAAATTCAATGGTTGCGGTAGAGGTGAATGTGGAACAGCGGATGCGGGGATTTTATCTTGAGTTGTGGGCCAGTGCACCGGAATTGTTTGTGGTGGCGGTGCGTTCGCCGGGAGGCACTCTTATGCCGGCGCAGAATGTGCCCGGAAATTCGCATCAGGAACAGGAATTTATATTTGAAGGGACAAGAGTGGAAATTGATTATGCACAGGTGGGACGCACGCGGGGGGATCAGCTGGTGTTTATCCGGTTTGAAAACCCGGCGGCAGGGATCTGGACGCTGTATGTTAATCCGAGTACCACGATCACAGGACAATTTCATATCTGGCTGCCAATGAGTGGAATGTTAGAAAAAGACGTGGTGTTTTTGCGTCCGGATCCGGATGTGACACTTACCGTGCCGTCTTCGGCAAAAATTCCGATTGGGGTGGGTGGAATGGATCAAAAGAGTGGTATTTTATATCTGGATTCCGGGAGGGGGAATACCATTGCGTCGGTTGTAAAACCGGATTTTGTGGCTCCGGCTGTGGGCGTGCAGGCGATAGGAAGGCTTGGAAATTATGTGACACTGACGGGAACGAGTGCAGCTTCTGCAATTGCGGCAGGAGCATGTGCACAGATCATGGAGTGGGGAAACAGCCGTGGGAGAAGACTGCTTTTAAATTCGGTGCAGATCGGAAATATTCTGATCCGCGGGTGCGAAAGGAACCCGGATGTATCCTATCCGAATACCGCCTGGGGCTATGGAAAAATGAATGTTTACGATGCACTGATGAAATTTTATGGGGTATAAAATTTATATACAAAGCGTAAAAAGATATAAAAAATTTATGAAATGCTTTTTTTTGAGAACCAAGTACGATATAATTAAGACTATACAGATTGGAGAGTGAAGTATGGAGAAAAAAGATTTATTAGCAAATTACGCAGCATCAAAACAGAATATGTGTATTACGAATGATACGATCTCGGACCGATTGTTTCAGGAGTATGGGGTAAACAGAGGACTTCGCGATGTCAACGGAAAGGGTGTATTGACAGGTCTGACCCGTATTTCAAAGATTGTGTCCTTCAAAGATGAAAATGGAAAACAGGTGCCATGTGACGGTGAGTTATGGTATCGCGGATATAATGTAAAAACACTGATCAAATCCATTGGACCGAACGAATTCGGCTTCGAGAAAGCAGCATATCTGCTGCTGTTTGGAGAACTTCCGGATCAGGCGCAGCTGGATGAATTCTGTGAGGTGCTCGGCAACAGCCGGACACTTCCGACCAATTTTACCAGAGACGTTATTATGAAGGCGCCTTCTAAGGATATCATGAATTCCATGACACGAAGTATTCTGACACTTGCGGCCTATGATCCGTATACGACAGATTCTTCCATTGAGAACAATATCCGTCAGTGTATGCAGCTGATTGCCAATTTCCCGATGATCGCGGCATATGGATATCACGCATATAATCATTATGAAAATGATTCGAGTATGTATATTCACCGACCGGACCCGAAGCTTTCCACGGCAGAGAATTTCCTTCGTATGCTGCGGCCGAATAAGCAGTATACACAGCTGGAGGCACAGGTGCTTGATGTGGCACTGATGCTTCATATGGAGCATGGCGGCGGTAATAACAGTACGTTTACCACCCGTGTGGTTACTTCTGCCGGTACGGATACATATTCTGCCATCGCTGCGGCAATGTCTTCCCTGAAAGGACCAAAGCATGGCGGTGCCAACATCAAAGTTATGCAGATGATGAATGATATCCGGGAAAATGTGCATGACTGGAGCGATCGTGACGAGGTGAAGTCCTATCTTGGAAAGATGCTGGATGGACAGGTCTTTGATAAGAAGGGATTGATCTATGGTATGGGACATGCCGTGTATTCCCTGTCTGATCCGAGAGAGCGTGTGTTCCGCAGCTATGTGGAGCATCTCGCGGAGGCAAAAGGACGCCAGAAAGACATGAACCTTTACAATATGATAGAAGAAGTGGCTCCGGAACTGATCGCAGAAAAGCGTCATATTTTCAAGGGTGTCAGCCCGAATGTGGATTTTTACAGTGGTTTCGTATATGAAATGCTTGGCATTCCGTCGGAATTGTATACACCATTGTTTGCCATTGCAAGAATTGCAGGATGGAGTGCACACCGGCTGGAGGAGCTGGTGGGATGCAACAAAATTATTCGTCCAGCATATAAGAGTGTCATGGAAGAACTGGAATAAGATTATTACAGCGGACAGAATTGCATTTTATTTTGCTCTGTGCTAGTATGGAAACAGAAACTTTCGTGTGTTATAACTATAAAAGGGGAGAGGACTGATTATGAAAATAAAAGAAAAATATTATCGCTTTGCGGAAAAAGGGCAGCAGATACAGAGAGTAAACCGTTTTTTTGTAACAGAATATCTGATTTTTTATGCATTTATTCTGTTTATGCTCTGGGCATCAAGAGCAAAAGGAGTACGTTCTTTGGGCTTTGCGGCATTTGTCAGTGTGATTGCAGTAGTCTCCGGAGGTGCATTGCTCATTGGATGGAAGCGGCGTCCGGAATCGGAGCGGCTGAGATATCTGGCACTGATCGGGTTATATCTCGTATCATTTTTCATGACTTTTGCATATACGGAGAGCTTTATCCGTTTTCTGGGACTGGCTCCTTTTATCGGCTGTATTTTGTTTTTTGATCCGAAATATTCCAGAATCGGCGGCATCGGTTATCTTGTATTGAATGCGCTGACTGTCTTTGGTCAGATCCGTCAGCAGCCGGAAGGCGTAGCCGGGACAACCAATCTTGTACTGGATCTGCTGGCACTGGGGGTACTGGTATTTGCTGTGATCTTTACAACAAATGTGGCACAGAAATTCAACCATGATACCCGGCACAGTGAACAGCAGGAGCAGCGGAAGCAGCAGGTAATTTTAGACGATGTGATCGGTGTGGCGGAAGAAGTGCGTAAGGGTACGGAATCCGTGATGAAGATTGTCAATGATCTGAATGGATCGACAGAGGTGGTCAATGGTGCGATGAAAGATATTTCTTCCAGCACGCATAGCACGGCGGAAAATATCCAGACACAGACAACCATGACACAGGATATCCAGCATTCAATTGAGCAGACACTGGAAAGTTCCGAGAATATGGTAAAAGTGGCAAAGCAGTCCGGGGAACTGAATCAGAAGAGTATGGAGATCATGGAACATCTGAAGAAACAGTCCGCGGTAATCGCAGAGACAAACTCCGGAGTGGCAGATTCCATGAAAGCGTTACAGGAGCGTACCGAGGCAGTAAAGAGTATTGCAGATACCATCTTTTCCATTTCCAGTCAGACCAATCTGCTGGCGCTCAATGCTTCTATTGAGAGTGCCCGTGCAGGGGAAGCCGGAAAAGGGTTTGCTGTAGTGGCTGATGAAATCCGTCAGCTGGCAGAGAAAACCAGAAGTGAGACAGAAAGCATTGCACAGATTCTGGATGAATTGTTTAAAAATGCAGAGGATGCAGCAACGGCGGTGAGCCGTTCGATTGAGGCTACCAATGCGCAGGATTCCATGATTGCGAAAGCGTCTGAGAGTTTTTCGGGAATGAATGAGAATGTCAATACACTGGTTCAGGAGATCGAAGGCATTGACGGCATGTTAAACCGTCTGTCGGATGCAAACAATCAGATTGTAGACAATATCAGTAATCTTTCTGCAACAACGGAAGAAGTGACGGCCTCTTCCGTACAGGTAGCGGATCTGTCAGTTGAGAATTTAAACAATGCCGAGCAGGCAAAACAGAAACTTGACAATGTGCTTGCGGTATCTCATGAACTGGATAAGTACATAAAGTAAACAGATGGAATGAGATAAAGGTGCCTCAGCAGGAGAAATTCTGCTGAGGATTTTTACTACTATAACTTAGAAGGAGATAAAAATTATGAATATAACAATGAAACAGGTCGAGGGCGGTGTATGTGCGGCTGCAGGATTTTCCGCAAACGGATTAAACTGTGGGTTAAATCCGGATCGGAACAAAAATGATCTGGCACTGATCTGGTCAGAGAAAGAGTGTACGGCAGCGGCTGTCTATACAACGAATAAAGTAAAGGGTGCACCAATCCTTGTGACAAAGAAACATCTGGCAGCAACCGGAAATAAGGCGAGGGCTGTTATTGTCAACAGTAAGAATGCCAATACCTGTAATGCAGACGGAGAAGAAAAGGCACAGATGATGTGTGATCTGGCTGCAGCAGAGCTGGGAATAAAGGCAGACGAGGTGATCGTGGCATCAACCGGTGTCATTGGACAGAAGCTTCCGATAGAACCGATCCGTGATCATGTGCAGGAGCTGGCACGCGGACTTTCTCCACAGAATCATGGAAAAGCAGCAAATGCCATCATGACAACCGATACCTATGCCAAGGAGACCGCGGTTTCTTTTACGCTTGACGGGAAGACCTGTACGGTTGGCGGTATGGCAAAGGGAAGTGGCATGATCCATCCGAATATGGCTACCACGTTAAATTTTGTTACAACCGATGTTGCGATTTCCTCAGAAATGATCCAGAAAGCACTTTCTGAGATTGTAAAGGTGACGTACAATTGTCTGAGCATTGATGGAGATACTTCTACCAATGATATGGTCAGTATTCTGGCAAACGGCATGGCAGAAAATACGCCAGTCACAGCAGAGGGAGAGGATTATGATACGTTCCGTCAGGCGCTGTATCAGGTACTCATGACGCTGACCAAGATGCTTGCCAAGGACGGTGAGGGAGCATCGAAGATGCTGGAGTGTACCTGTAGCGGTGCGCCGGATCAGGATACCGCAATCATTATTGCAAAGAGTGTGATCCGTTCCCCACTGTTTAAGTGTGCAATGTTTGGGGAAGATGCCAACTGGGGACGTATTTTATGTGCAATCGGTTATGCGGATGCGGAGTTTGATATCAACAAAGTGGATGTGGATCTGGCATCGTCCAAGGGAACCATTGCCGTATGCAGAAATGCTGCCGGTGTAGATTTCTCTGAGGAGAAAGCAAAAGAAATCTTAGAGGAAGATGAAATTTATATCAATATTGATCTGCATCAGGGAGAGGCATCTGCCAAAGCCTGGGGATGTGATCTGACGTATGATTATGTAAAAATTAATGGAGATTATAGGAGCTAGATAGAACATGGAAAAGAAAATCGGTTTTATCGGCTGTGGAAATATGGGAACAGCCATGATACAGGGAATTTTGGAATCCGGAAAATGCCCTCCGCAGGAGATGATGATTTCCTGTCGTACGAAGAAAACACTGGAAGAAAAGAAAGCACAGTTCGGAGTGCAGATCAGTACGGACAACCGGGATGTGGCAGCATTTGCAGACATTTTGTTTGTGGCAGTAAAGCCACAGTTTTATGCCGAAGTGTTAGAGGAAATCAAGGATCTTCTTACAGAAGAGCAGATTCTGGTATCCATCGCGCCGGGAAAGACACTGGTATGGTTTGATGAAGTGCTCGGACGAAATTTAAAAGTGATTCGTACGATGCCGAATACCCCATCTATGGTCAAAGAAGGCATGATGGGTATGTGTGCGGGAGCACGTGTGACGGATGCGGATATGGCTCTGGTGCGGGATCTCTGCAGTGGATTTTCACAGACGGAAGTCATTCCGGAGCATCTGATGGATGTGGTTACTGCCGTCAGCGGAAGCTCTCCGGCCTATGTATTTATGTTTATTGAAGCCATGGCAGATGCAGCAGTGGCTGGTGGAATGCCGAGACAGCAGGCGTACAAATTTGCAGCACAGGCGGTACTTGGAAGTGCAAAGATGGTTCTTGAGACGGGAAAACATCCGGGAGAACTCAAAGATATGGTATGCTCTCCGGCAGGAACCACCATTCAGGCAGTGCGTGTGCTGGAGGAAAAAGGCATGCGCAGCAGCGTGATCGAGGCAATGATGAAGTGCCTGGATATCTCCCGCAATATGTAAAACCGTTTACTTGCTTTTTCTGTTGAAAATGTGTAGAATAGAACCATCAACAGATTTAGGAGAGAAGGAAATATGAGTCAGGCAAAGGTAGATAAATATAAGAAAGAAAAAGCCAATCGTAAAAAAGAGATGGCAAAGCAGAAAACGGAAAAAATCATTGGTATCATCTGTGGATGTGCAATTTTAGTTGCCATCGTTGGATGGGCCGGTTATACCGGATACAGTTATTATGAGGATAATAAGCCGGCACAGACGTATTATACCAATACTTCTGCATTGTCCAGCTACGTGAGTGGATTAAACACAGAGGCACAATAAGATCTGCTTATCAGATATTTGCATGTGGGGCATCACCGATCGGGTGATGCCTTTTCCAATGCCTCGGATACTGCACCGATGAGCAGACGACAGGTATACTGGTTGTTTTTGGAATATGTAAGATCCGTAAGGGACTGGCTGGAAATAATCTGTTTTGCCAGTTCATCGAGCGTAGGACGGACCAATGGGTACATGGTTTCTACAGTTTCATCCAGATGAACCATGGTAATTTCGTTGATATGGTCTTCGTCTACAGATACCTGTACATCGAACGGATTTCCATCAATCATGACAGAAGAGGTATAGACACCCGGAACGTACATGGTTTCTACCGCTTCATTGTCTGCGGACTGTTTGTGGGAACTGCCAAGCAGGATTCCAAGGAAGATCACAAGCAGGATACCAAGTCCTGTGATGACACCTGCAAACACAAGTTTTTTCATATGAAGAACGACAATTCTGGTTTTTGCACTCATTTGTTACCTCCATTTCCAGCTTTGGTATATTCTATGCAGGGAATACACATTCATGCGTTTAATTTTAAACTTCCCATTGGTATAAATTTTTCAAAATGTATAAAAAATTCAAAAAGTGGTTGACAGAAGAGCATGTATCTGTTATTATCTTATCTGTGCTCACGAGAGAGCTTACATATGCGATAGTGGCGTAGTTGGTAACGCGCGACCTTGCCAAGGTCGAGACCGCGGGTTCGAGCCCCGTCTATCGCTCTCAAAAGTAAATATTTGCATATGCGATAGTGGCGTAGTTGGTAACGCGCGACCTTGCCAAGGTCGAGACCGCGGGTTCGAGCCCCGTCTATCGCTCTTGAAAAAGCAGCTGGAAACATAGAGGATATGGGTTCGGCTGTTTTTCTTTTATCATTCCGCAGGTTTTGTCTATTGTAAAAAGGACGCGTTTTATTTATAATAAAGGCAGGGGTAAAAGAGGGGCAAAAACAAATGAAAACGAAGTTTGGGAGGTGCATCAGATGAAGAGTGCAAGATCGTTTAAAGAGTTCGAAGCACTGAATGGAATCAGCATGGAGGAGGTACTGACAGTGTTTGAGGCAGTGTCAGAAGCATTTCCGATGATTGTGGCAGCAAATCTTACAAAAAATACATATACCATGATCAAGGACGACGGATTTCTGGCAAATGACATGCCGAGCAGTGGAAAATACGATGATCTGATTGATGTCGGGTTGGAAAACATACACCCGAATTACCAGCGTGCGTTTCTGGACAATTTCTCCAGGGAACGTCTGTTACAGATGCTGGGGCAGGGACGGAAAGAAGTCTGCGTCAAGCTGTATCAGAAGGGACGGGGAGATTACTATCAGTGGGTATCCACACATGTGATCCGTGTGAAAGACAAAGATGGAGATGTGTGTCACATCTGCATTAATAAAGTTCTGGACGAATGCAGCAGTTGTGGAGAACAGCAGAGAGTCTGCCGTGCTCCGTACTGAATTTATTCCTTGTCGTTCTCGGAGCCGCTGCCTGTTTTATTGCGGGAGCGGTAAAAGAGAAATCCGCAGATGGACAGGGCAATCATGACAGCAAACATCAGAATGACAAATGTGTAATCCGCTTTGTTTAATGCGTTGCCGCTTAAGACGGAAAGAAAGATTGCCGGCATACGGCCAACTGCACAGATAATGATCCAGTGGGAGAGCTTTATATCGGTCAGTCCGACGAGATAAGATAACAGGTCTTTGGGAGTTCCGGGTATGAGGAAGAGCAGAAAAATGATGCTCTCCGAACGCCTGGAACTTTTTAATATTTTTACAGATTCTATTTTTTCACGGCTTACAAACAATTCCACAAACTTCATGCCGAAACGGCGCACAAACAGAAAGATGATGACGCTTGCAGTTGTCATGGCAAAATCACAGATCAGTGTACCACGGATTACTCCGAAAGCGTATCCGGCACCAATTTCAAAAGGACCACCGGGAATTACCGCAAGGAGTACCTGCAGGATGTTCATTCCAATAAAACCAAGGACTCCCCATATTCCTTTGTCATTGACCCAGACACGGAATTGTTTGGGATCCGATACAAAATGAACCAGGGGACGCCCGATAAAATATCCGATCAGGATTACAAAAACAATGGTAATGATAGCCAGTATCCGTTTGATTTGTTTTGTCTTTTTCTCGTTGTGATTATCCAAGTCGAACACCTCCTATTTTAAGTTCGTTCTAACCGTAACTATAGGCTTTTGGTGAAAACTTGTCAATTCTTATCGGAAAATCATTTGCTTTTACCGGTAAAATTCTTATAATAGAAAAATGGAGGGAAAATTATGTTATTTTATCTTGCTCCGATGGAGGGAATTACGGGATATATTGTGCGCAATGCTTATGCACATTATTTTCCATATATAGATAAATATTTTACACCGTTTATCCCGGCAGCAAAAAAAATGAGCAAAAAAATAAAGCGGGATCTGGCAGCGGAAAATAATGAGCAGATCCGGCTGGTGCCGCAGCTGATCGGAAACCGTGCCGATGAATTTCTGATGATGATTCGGCAGCTGGAAGATCTGGGATTTACCAGTGTCAATCTTAATTTTGGCTGTCCGTCCGGAACCGTTGTCTCGAAAAGAAAAGGGGCCGGATTTCTGGCAGATCCGAAAGAACTGGAAATGTTGCTGGAAGAAGTGCTGGAGAAAAGTCCGCTTGCGGTATCGGTAAAGACCAGAGTCGGAATCAAAGACCCGGATGAGTGGGAAGCACTCTGCACTGCCTATGCAAAGTTTCCGCTGGAAGAACTGATTATTCATCCACGCCTGCAGATAGATTATTACAGCGGAACACCGCGGATGGAAACATTTGCCCGTGCTCTGGAGCAGATCCATGTGCCGCTCTGTTACAATGGAGATATATGCAGTGTGGAAGATTATAAGAAAGTGACAGCTGCTTTCCCAGCTATTGATCGCATCATGATCGGCAGGGGATTACTGGAAAATCCCGGACTGGTTGGAGAAATCAAAGGAAATCCACCGGCAGATAAAGCCAGGCTGCGGGCGTTCCATGATGAAATTTTAGAGGGATGTCTGGATACTTTCCGTGCGGAAAAAGATGTCGTTTTTCATTTGAAAGAAATCTGGTTTTATCTGACAAAGGCATTTCCGGACAGAGAGAAATATTTAAAGCTGATCCGGAAATGCCAGTCTCTGCCGGAGTATAAACTGATAGTACAGCAGATTTTCTCATAGACATTTTGAGAGAATAAGGTATAATGAAAAGTAAAAGTCCAGGACAAGAGATAGGGGATTAACAATGAGTTTAGCAGATAAAATATTTGTAACTATGTGTCAGGATATTCTGGAGAACGGGACAAGTACCGAGGGCGAAAAGGTACGGCCGCACTGGGAGGATGGTACAAGTGCCTATACGATCAAAAAATTCGGTGTGGTGAACCGTTATGATCTGTCGAAAGAGTTTCCGGCAATCACACTGCGCAAGACGGCAATCAAGACCTGTACGGAAGAAATGCTGTGGATCTGGCAGCGGAAATCCAATAACATCCATGATTTGAACAGTACCGTCTGGGATGAATGGGCAGATGAAAACGGTTCTATCGGAAAGGCATACGGTTATCAGCTGGCACAGAAACATCAGTACCGTGAGGGTATGATGGATCAGGTGGACCGGGTAATTTATGATCTGAAGAATAATCCGTTCAGCCGCCGGATTCTGACCAATATTTATGTGCATCAGGATCTGCATGAGATGAATCTGTATCCGTGTGCATACAGTATGACCTTTAATGTGACACAGAAACAGGGAGATGACAAACTGACTTTAAATGCAATTTTGAATCAGCGTTCGCAGGATGTGCTTACTGCAAATAACTGGAATGTATGCCAGTACGCAGTGCTGATGCATATGCTGGCACAGGTGTGTGACATGAAAGTGGGAGAACTGGTACATGTCATTGCGGACGCACATATCTATGACCGGCATGTGGAACTGGTAAAAGAGCTGATTACGCGTCAGCAGCATCCGGCACCGAAATTCTGGCTGAATCCGGAGATTAAAGATTTTTATCAGTTTACACCGGATGATATCAAAGTGACCGATTATGTGACCGGCCCGCAGATCAAAAACATTCCGGTGGCAATATAGCAGTCAGGAGGGAGAAAATCATGAATATCATTGCAGCAGTAGATAAAAATTGGGCAATTGGGAAAAATAATGAGCTTCTGGTACGGATTCCGATGGATCAGAAATTTTTCCGGGAGACAACAACCGGGAAAGTTGTCGTGATGGGACGAAAGACGCTGGAGAGTTTTCCAAATGGTCTTCCGCTGAAAAACCGCACCAATATTGTGTTGACACATAATCCGGCGTATCAGGTTAAAGATGCGATTGTCGTGCATTCCATGGAAGAGCTGCACAGGGAACTGGAAAAGTATGATACCAATGACGTCTATGTGATTGGCGGACAGAAAATATATGAGCAGCTTTTGGATGAGTGTGATGTTGCACATATTACAAAAATCGACTATGCATATGACGCGGATGCGTATTTCCCGAATCTGGATGAAAAACCGGAGTGGAAAATTACAGCAGACAGTGAAGAACAGACATATTTTGATCTGGAATTTTATTTCTATAAATATGAAAGAGTGCAGAAGTAATGAGTGATTTTATCTTTAGCGTCAATGTCACATTTCCTATTTTTCTGGTGATGGTTATAGGCTGGGTACTGCATCAGATCGGTATGCTGGATGAGCATTTTGTCACCGTGGCAAACCGTTTCAATTTTAAGGTGACACTGCCGTTTATGCTGTTTCGGGATATTGCTTCCGTAGAAATATCAAAAGTATTTGATCTGAAATTTGTATTGTACTGTGCAATTGTCAGTAGTATCTGTTTCTGGGGCATCTGGGGGATCAGTAAATTTGCGGTCAAAGATGACAGTATCCGTGGTGCGTTTGTACAGTCTTCGTTCCGAAGCAGTGCAGCCGTTATGGGAATGGCATTTATCAACAATATTTACGGATCTTCTGCCATGGGTCCGCTGATGATCGTGGGAGCGGTTCCGCTGTACAATGTGTATTCCGTTATTGTACTGACATTTGAGGCGCAGGACGAGCAAGGAAAACGGGATAAGGGAAAAATTAAGCAGGCATTGGTCAATATCGTGAAAAATCCGATTATTGATTCGATTTTTCTGGGACTTATCGTTTCCCTTCTGGGGATTCATTTTCCGACCATTGTCAATAAGACGATTAACTCTGTCGCACAGCTTGCAACACCGCTGGCACTGATTGTGATCGGTGCGGGATTTGAGGGGCGCAAAGCTATCGCAAAGATCAAACCGACGTGCTGGGCAGCTGCCATCAAACTGGTGATCCAGCCACTGATCTTTTTACCGGTAGCAGCTTATATGGGATTTTCCGGGGAAAAGATTATTGCAATTTTAATTATGCTGGCATCCCCAACAACGCCAAGCTGTTACATCATGGCAAAGAGTATGAAAAATGATGGGGTTCTGACGGCGAGTGTTATTGTTGCAACGACGTTGTTTGCGGCATTTACGCTGACGTTCTGGATCTTTTTACTTCGCACATTTGGACTGATATAGGAGGATATCATTTTTATGGATATTACAGGAAGAAAATTATTCGTAAAGGCTCTGGAGGAAGAAGGGGTAGACACCATCTTTGGGTATCCGGGCGGAACCGTTACGGATTTATTTGATGAATTATATAAGACCGACAGTATCAACCTGATCCTGCCGCGGCATGAGCAGGGACTGATTCATGAGGCGGAAGGATATGCCAAGTCTACCGGACGGGTGGGCGTATGTCTGGTAACGAGCGGACCGGGAGCAACCAATATCATTACCGGACTGGCAGATGCCCATTATGACAGCATTCCGCTGGTTTGTTTTACCGGACAGGTGCCACTTGGACTGATCGGGAACGATGCATTTCAGGAAGTGGACATTGTTGGTATGACGAGAAGCATTACCAAGTATGGTGTGACGGTGCGAAGACGGGAAGACCTCGGAAAGATTATTAAGATGGCATTTTATATCGCCCAGACCGGGAAACCGGGACCGGTACTGATTGATATTCCAAAGGATATCCAGACGGCATCCGGACCGGCAGAGTACCCTTCCCATGTGGATATCCGTGGATATAAGCCGATTCACGGGGTACATATCGGACAGTTGAAGAAAGCTTATAAAATGCTTAAGTCTGCAAAGAAACCTCTGATTCTTGCCGGCGGAGGTGTCAACATCAGCCATGCGGGAGAGAAGCTGAAGAAATTTATGGAAAAAGAAAATGTTCCGGTTGTCACAACAATCATGGGCAAAGGCGCAGTGCCGACCACACATCCGCTGTATATCGGAAACTGTGGAATGCATGGAAAGTACGCAGCCAATATGGCAGTTATGGAATGTGATCTGCTCTTTTCTATCGGTACCCGTTTCAATGACCGGATTACCGGAGATTTAAATGAATTTGCACCGCATGCACAGATTGTACATATTGATGTGGATACGGCTTCCATCTCGCGTAATGTGGTTGTGGATGTGCCGGTGGTTGCAGATGCAGGTGTGGCGCTTGAAAAGCTGTTAGAGTGGGCAGAGAAAAAGGATACGGCAAAGTGGCAGGAACAGATTCATGGGTGGGAGAAAGAGAATCCGCTTGCCATGCGCAGGGACCATGGGATCAGTCCACAGATGATCATGGAGCACATCAATGCACAGTTTCCACACAGTATTTATGTGACGGATGTCGGGCAGCATCAGATGTGGGCAACCCAGTATCTGGAACTGGATGAACAGAGTCAGCTCATCACATCCGGCGGACTGGGAACGATGGGATTCGGATTTCCGGCCGCAATCGGAGCAAAAATTGCAAATCCAAAGAAACCGGTCGTGTGTATCACGGGAGATGGCGGATTTCAGATGAATATTCAGGAGATGGCAACGGCGGTAACACAGGGTACCGGAATTACGATCTGTCTGCTGAACAATAATTATCTTGGTATGGTCCGCCAGATGCAGGAACTGTTTTATGGAAAGCGTTACAGTGCGACCTGTCTGCGCCGGCGCCCATCCTGTCCGGGTGGATGCAAGGGACCAAATGATCAGTGTCCGGAATATGTTCCGGATTTCGTGAAACTGGCAGAAAGCTATGGAGCATACGGAATCCGTGTAGAGAAGGAAGAAGACATTGATGCAGCGTTTGCGGAGGCAAAGAAGCATACGGATGCACCGACGATCATTGAATTTATGATTGCCACCGATGAACTGGTACTTCCGATGGTAAAGAGCGGAAATCCGATGAGTGAAATGATTTTAAAATAGGAGGAAAGCAATGTCTGAAATGAAAAAGCGCTGGATTGCATTGTATGTAGAAAATGATGTAGGTGTACTTGCGAAGGTTTCCGGACTGTTTTCCGGAAAATCCTACAATTTACAGTCACTGACGGTTGGTACGACGGAAGATGAGACGGTTTCCCGTATGACGATCAGTGTGGAGAGTGATGATATCACGTTTGAGCAGATCAAAAAGCAGTTAAATCGTATGGTTGAGGTAATCAAGGTGATCGACCTGACAAATGTTCCGCTTCGGTTAAAAGAGCTGATGTTTGTCAAGATTATGGAACTGAATGAGACACAGATGACGGAAGTGTTTCAGATTGCACAGGCCATGCGTGTGGATGTGGTGGATATCGGAATCGGCAGTGTTATGCTTGAGTGCAGAAGAACAGAGCAGAAACATGACGATCTGATTGCCATCTTAAAGAAAAAGTTTAAGCATATTTCCGTTGTGCGCGGAGGTTCGGTTGCTATCGAATCAATCAGCACAGAGTGCAGATAAAAATGCTGCCCGTGGTGGTCTTTGGCCACTGCGGACAGCGTTTTTAAATGATAGGACCGATAAGATTAACGGGCAGTTACTTCGACAATCTCTCCGACATACATCATATGCATATCGTGATCGCTGTACCATTTATCCATCAGTGTGGAATCGATAAAACTGTCTTCGCTGACCGGTACGGCAGCCATCTTTCTGCATAAAAATACCAGATTGGCTTCATCCGGATAAGGAATGTCATGCCGGAATGCCTTTGTCAGTCCGGCAGCGGCGAATTTGTCTTTTTCTCCGCGGCCACTGTGACTGCCGCAGTAATTTAATGCATCGCGGTAGTCTTCATTCAGGAAAGACAAAGAGAACAGATCTCCGTTGTCTAAAAATTCTTTGGTATAGCGGGAATCACGGATAAAAATAAATACAACGTTTTTTCCCCAGAGGACGCCTACACCTCCCCAGCTGACGGTCATAGTGTTGCATCTGGTTTTGTCTCCGGCGGAAACTAAAGCCCATTCTTTTCCTATTTTGGTAAATGGATTGAATTCCATCTTATCGATTGGATATGGTTGAAATGTGTGCATAATAAACCTCCTGATTTATTTTATGTATCAACAGTATAACAGTGTAACCTTTTTTTTACAAGATGCATACTATGAATCAAATGCAGCTGTCTGGAACTGTTTGATGCCACTGCGAAGAAACGTGGCAGGTTTTCTGGCAGGAAGAGAGGGAGATCATGTATGGATCAGAATAGAGTGGAAAATCAGGTGGATGAGGGAACGCTTCAGATTCACCTGACAAATGCTTCGACAGGAATTCCGGTGAAAGGGGCAAAGATCAGTATATCTTATACGGGAGGTCCGCAGCAGGTGCTGGAGGAGGTGGATACCGACGATTCTGGAAACACTGAGAAGATTACGCTTGATGCTCCTCCACTGGAGTACTCCATGGAGCCGGGTGAAAACCAGCCATATGCGGAATATACGATTAAGGTGCATGCCACAGGCTATCGGGACATTACGGTTTCGGCGATCAATATCCTGTCCGGGGAAGATGCAACGCAGGAAGTGGTGATGGAGGCGCAGGATGCACCGGGCAATCCGATTGATACGATCGTGATTGATGCACATACCCTGTATGGAGAATATCCACCGAAAATTCCGGAGAGTGAGATTAAGACGGTGGAAGAAACCGGAGAAATTGTCTTAAGCCGTGTAGTAATTCCGGAATATGTTGTGGTACATGACGGAGCACCGGGAGATTCCACAGCTGCGAATTATTATGTGCGCTATCGGGATTATATTAAAAATGTAGCTTCCAGTGAAATCTATGCGACCTGGCCGGATGCTGCGATCCGCGCCAATGTGCTGGCTATTATGTCATTTACTTTAAACCGGGTTTATACGGAATGGTACCGGGGCAAAGGGTATGTGTTTACCATCACATCTTCCACGGCATACGATCACAAATTTATTTACGGAAGGAATTTCTTCCAGAGTATTTCACGGGTGGTGGATGAAATGTTTGAAAATTATCTGTCCCGTCCAAATGTCCGTCAGCCAATTCTGACACAGTACTGTGACGGACAGAGAGTGACCTGTCCGGATTGGATGTCGCAGTGGGGAAGCAAATATCTGGGTGATCAGGGATATTCTGCCATTGATATTCTGCGCAGTTATTACGGAAATGATATGTATATTAATTCCGCGGACGGAATTTCCGGAATTCCGGCATCCTGGCCGGGATATGATCTGGGCGTGGGAGCAAGCGGACCAAAGGTACGTCAGCTGCAGGAACAGCTGGCAAGAATTTCGCGTGCTTATCCGGCGATACCGACGATTACGGCGGACGGAGTTTACGGATCAAGGACGAGGGAAGCGGTGGAAAAGTTTCAGTCGGTTTTCGGACTTCCGGTAACCGGTATTGTGGACTATCCGACCTGGTATAAAATTTCAGATATTTATGTTGCGGTTTCCCGTATCGCAGAACTTGTATAAAAGAGAGGAAAAATACGGATGAAAAATTATAAAATTACCGTGTCATATGATGGCACCAGATATAAAGGATGGCAGGTATTAAAAAGCACCGATGCAACCATACAGGGAAAGCTGCAGATGGTGCTTTCGGCGCTTGCCGGGCATCCGGTGGAAGTGATCGGTTCCGGAAGAACCGATGCCGGAGTTCATGCAATCGGGCAGGTGGCTAATTTCCATCTGGACGAACATTTTTCGGCAGAGGAAATTTTTGAAGATCTGAACCGGCACCTTCCGGAAGATATCGCAGTGACAAAAATAAAGGAGGTCGATGACCGGTTTCACAGCAGATATCAGGCTGTGGAAAAGACCTACCGTTACCGGATACGGACAAGTCCGGTGCCGAATGTATTTGAACGAAAATTTTTGTATCAGTATGGACAAACGCTTGATGTGGATAAAATGAAAAAAGCGGCACAGGCACTTGTGGGAACGCATGATTTTGCTTCTTTTTGCGGGAACCGTCATATGAAAAAATCAACGGTCCGTACCATTTTTTCCATTGATCTGGTGGAAAGAGACGGTGAGATTGAGATCCTGTATTGTGGCAATGGATTTTTACAGAACATGGTAAGGATTCTCACGGGAACATTGATTGAAGTGGGAAGAGGCGAACGGGCTCCGGAAAGTATGCCGGCACTTCTTAAGGCAAAGGAACGGAAGCAGGCGGGCTATACGGCACCGCCGCAGGGATTACGATTGGAGAAAGTGACATATGAGACAATGGATGGTCGCTGCTAAAAAAGCGGATTTTTATGCGATTGCAGAGAAATTTCATGTGGATCCGGTTGTGGCAAGGATTATCAGAAACCGCGAGGTAATCGGAGAAAAAAATATCCGGATTTATCTGGGTGGGAACCTTTCGGACCTGTCAGATCCTCATCAGATGAAAGATATGGACCGGCTGGTGGAGATTCTTGCACAAAAGATCCGGAAACAGGTGCATATCCGGATTATCGGCGATTATGATGTGGATGGTGTGACTTCCTCCCATCTGTTTCTGACGGCTTTGCGGCGTGTGGGAGCAAAAGTGGACGTGGTTATTCCACACCGGATACAGGACGGATATGGGCTAAGCCTGCATTTATTACAACAGGCGAAAGAAGATGGTGTGGATACAATTCTGACCTGTGATAACGGTATTGCCGCTATCGATGAGATTGCGTGGGCAAAAGCACAGAAAATGACAGTACTTGTGACCGACCACCATGCAGTCCCGTTTGAAGAACATGAGGGCAGAAGAACAGAGAAAAAGAGTCTGGCAGATGCCGTGGTAAATCCGCATCAGCAGGACTGCGGGTATCCGTATAAAGAGCTGTGCGGCGCCGGTGTGGCATGGAATGTCATCCGTGTATTGTATGAAAATTATGATATGGACAAAAGAGAAGCGGAAGATCTGCTGGATTTTGTTGCTATGGCAACTGTCTGTGATGTCATGTCGCTCACCGGGGAAAACCGTATTCTGGTAAAAGAGGGATTAAAGAGAATCCGTCATACGAAAAACATCGGATTGCAGGCACTTATGCAGGCATGCAATGTACAGCCGGAGAATATCAGTGCATACCATTTTGGTTATGTCTTAGGGCCATGTGTCAATGCAACCGGCAGACTTGACACGGCAAGGCATGCCCTTCGGCTGTTTGAGACCGGGCAGGAAACGGAGGCAGAAGAGATTGCCCGGGATCTGGTTGATCTGAATCAGGAACGCAAGGAGTTGACACTGCAGGGCGTGGAAATGGCAAAGAAACTCTGTGAGGAAGGTGGATATGAGAATGATCCGGTACTTGTTCTGTTTCTGCCGGATGTCCACGAAAGCATTGCAGGACTGATTGCCGGAAGAATCCGGGAAATGTATAACCGGCCGGTATTTGTGCTGACGCGGGGAGAAGAGGGAGTCAAAGGCAGCGGAAGATCGACGGAAAATTATTCCATGTATGAAAATATGTGTGGATGTGCGGAACTGTTTACAAAATTTGGCGGACATCCGATGGCGGCAGGGTTATCCCTTCCGGAAGAAAATGTGGAAAAATTCCGCAGAAAAATCAATGAAAACTGTCCGCTTACGGTGGAGGAAGTCTGCCCGGATATTCACATTGACATGGCCATGCCGGTGGGATATGCGAGTACGGAACTGGTCCATCAGTTTGCACTTTTGGAGCCGTTTGGAAAAGACAATCCATCTCCACTGTTTGCAGACCGGAATCTGTCCATCAGCCGCATGTGGTTGATAGGAAAGAACCGGAATGTTCTTCGGATGAGTGTTCTTTCGGAATACGGACAGCCGGTTCCGGTTATTTTCTTTGGGGATGTGGAGACGTTGTTTGCATATTTTACCGAAAAGTTTGGTCAGGAAGAGGTGGAGAATGCGCTGCATGGCAGAAAAAACCGGATTTTATTTTCTATGGTGTATACAGCAAAGGTTGATTTTTATCAGGGAAATGAAAATCTGCAGCTGGAGATGAAATATTATCGCTGATTCCATTGAAAAAACGGGAAAGAAATTGTAAAATAAATGCAATGGAGGGCAAGTAATGTTCGGAAAAAAGAAACAAAAACAGGAAACACTGGTACGGATGAGAAACCTGGCACAGCTGGATGAAGGCTTTTTTGCCCATATGAAGGACGGAAAAGATATGTTTGATGCAACCGCAAGGGAAATCAGAAATACATATCAGCAGCTGGGAGTCGGAATCACCCAGATACAAGAAAATATAAAAGAAGCATCACAAATGGCGGCAGACAACGGAGAAAAGGAGCAGGAGCTGACCGGACAGCTGGCGTCATATCAGGAGCAGGAAGTACAGTCATCGGAAAAAAGAGAGCAGATGCTGCAGAATTTTGCACAGATCGAACAGGAGATGGCACAGCTGGTGGAGGAAAACAAACATTTCACCACGCCATCCAAATTCCTGAACGAATTTCCGGTTGCACTCAAGGCGGAAAATGAAAAGACCCGAGAGGAACTGGAAAAGATGCAGGATTGCGGAAAGCAGATGGGAGTGCTTGCCCTCAATGCGGCGATTGAAGCCGGGCGTATGGGAGAGGGAGGAAAACAGTTTGTTACGGCTGCAGAAACGATCCGTGTATCTGCGGGAACGTATGATGAGCTGATTGATCAGGCACATAAGAGGCTGGCAGATTCGGATGAGAGAATTGCAGAGCTGGAAGAGCAGGTACACCGGATGGTTACATTGCTGAAAGAAAACAATGTTGCAATGACCAAACTGATGAAATCCTGTCAGGAGGCTGCGCGTCAGGCACAGGAATGGAATCGTTTAAAACCATGTCCAAATTTCAAAGAGATGGAAAACCAGATTGTTGTGCTTCGCAATGCAGATGAGGAAATTGCCAAATCCGAGGAACGCAACCGGATGCAGATGGAGGATTTTACAGAAGAAATGGAGAGTCAGAAGAAAAATTTTGATGAACTTCTTCAATCCATGGAAACCGTGTACCGGCATGCGGCAGAACGCAAAAAATAAAAGGAAAAAGAAAAGGAGCTGACCAGAGAGGCCAGCTCTTTTATTATTCCACAGAAAAATTGTTATCGGTTTTGGATGAGGTGGCGGCAGCTTTAGCACGCGCCCAGTTGTGGCGGTAAACCACATGGTACATGACTGCGGCAAGAACAAATGCACAACATACATCAAAGAAAGAATGCTGTTTGATAAACATCGTTGCCAGAATGATGCTGACCGTCAGAATCAGTGTCAGGAGACAGACCAGCTTGTTTTTGCGCAGCTTTTTATTGTGTGTCACCGCAAGATAAATGCCGAGCGAATTATATACATGGATACTCGGAAACAGATTCGTCGGAGTATCACCGGCATATAGGCGTTCACAGAGCATGGTGCACAGATTGTGGTGTGTGAAATAGGTCGGACGCAGATACTGACCGTTCGGGTATACCGTGGAGATGATTAAAAAGATTGTCATTCCGGTAAACAAAAACGCACACAATTTATAGTAATCTGTTTTATTATGTAATGCCATATAGGCGATGCCCCATCCGACAAAAGGAAACCAGAGCAGATAAGGGATGACAAAGTATTCACAAAACGGAATATAATCATCAATCGGTACATGGATGACATGAAAATGTGTCGTGACGGTTTTTTCTACATAGTTAAACCATGCCATGTACACGAAAAAATATAACAAAATCCATAAATGTTTATATTTTTCATAATATTTTCGGAACACAAACGTCCGCTTACTTTGGGTTTCCGGCAACATAAATACTCCTTTTATATCTGTGTGCAGATCTTTTTTCTTTTGTTCTGAAACTGATTATAGCACGGGGAAAAAAGCACGACAATATAAAACCCGCAATATTCATAAAACTTTAAAAATTTGGCACATTGACAACCTCTTGTGCTTTTGTATAATACAATAGTGACGGAGGATAAGAATTTTGAAAAAAGCACGAATGAAAAGAAAACAGAGAAGAAAACTGATATGGATGGTGGCAGGACTGGTCGTTCTTTTGTATCTGGGACTGGCCGTTTATTTCCACAATCACTTTTTCCCGAAAACGACATTAAATGGAAGAAAAGCGGGAGGGTATACCGCGCAGAAAGTGATGGATGAGATTACGGAAGAAATCCATTCCTACCAGTTAAAGATAGCAACAAGAGACAAGCATACAGAAAAAATTTCCGGACAGGATATTTCGCTGGAACCACAGTGGGGAGACGAAATAACAGAGCTGGTACACGCACAGAATATGTTTGCATGGCCGGTAAAAATTTTCCAGAAACAGACATTGAAAAATACAACACTTGTCGACTATGACAAAGATAAGCTGCAGACACAGATCGATGCATTGGACTGTATGGATGCAGACAATCAGACGGCACCGGAGAATGCTTCGGTTTCTTCTTATGATAAGACGGAAGGATTTACCGTGGTTGGGTGCGTCATGGGAACGACCATTGATGCAGAGAAAATGTATCAGGCAGTGCAGGAGGCGGTGGAAGGATTAAAAGAGAACCTCTCTCTGGAAAAAGCCGGCGTTTATGAAGATCCGACGGTTTTAGATGATGATGAGAATCTGGTAAAAGCCGTAAAGAAAATGAACGGGTATGCAAAGACAAAGATTACATTTACCGTGGGAGATTCCAAAGAGGTACTCGATGCTTCCGTATTTGGTGACTGGTTCCGGTTAAATAAAAAGTTAAAACCGGTACTGGACCAGGAGTGTGTAAAAGCATACGTCAGTGATCTTGCAAAAAAATATAATACCTGTTACAGTGCCAAAACGTTAAAGACTTCTTACGGAAAGACGGTTACGATTCCGGAGAGCCATTATGGATGGAAGATTGATACGGAAAAGGAAATCGCCCAGATTACGAGTGAGATCAAAGCCGGGAAAGCAGTGGAAAGAGAACTGAATTATTCCATGACAGCCAATTCCCATGGAAAAAATGATTATGGCGATTCTTACGTTGAGATCAATCTGACGGCACAGCATATGTTCTTATATAAAGATGGAAAACTGGTGATTGATTCGGATTTTGTATCGGGAAATGTATCGAAAAATAATGCGACACCGACCGGTGCATATGGCGTGACATATACCGAGAAAAATGCAACTTTGCGCGGAGAAAACTATGAGACGCCGGTTACATACTGGATGCCTTTTGCGGGAAATGTCGGTATGCATGATGCCTACTGGCGCAGCAAGTTCGGAGGAAGTATTTATAAATATGCAGGATCACATGGCTGCATCAATCTTCCGCCGGAAGTCGCAAAGGTAGTATTTGAAAATGTTAAGAAGAATTATCCGGTGCTGGTGTATGAACTTCCTGGAACGGAAAGTACCGATGCAACAGATAAGGGAGAAGCAAAAAAGGTCGTAAAACTGATTGACGCACTCGGAATCATTACAAAGGATTCCAAAGAAGCGGTGCAAAAGGCAAGAAATGCGTATGATAAACTGACTGCCAATGATAAGGTGTATGTCACAAATTATGATAAATTAAAGAAAGCAGAAGAAAAATTACAAAAATTGCAGAAAAATTCAAAGGAATAGGGGATACTTGACAAAATTGATAAAAAACTGCAAAATGTAACAGCGCAACCGTTTAACATGCAATGGATGCATAGGTGTGCAGTTAGGAGAAGAATATGAAAAAGGGAAATGTAATCACCATTTCGGATGTTGCGGAAGCACTTGGCGTTTCCAAAACGACAGTCAGCCGGGCAATATCCGGAAAGGGAAGAATCGGTGAGGCAACAAGGCAAAAAGTCTTGGCTTATATAGAGGAGCATGATTATAAACCGAATGTAATTGCAAGAGGACTTGCACAGTCAAAAACATTCAATCTCTGCGTGGTTATGCCGGAGGATTATGCACTGGTAGATCTTCCGTTTTTTCAGGAAGTCATTACAGGAATTCAGGAAATTGCAGGAATGAATGAGTACGACATTCTGTTGTGTATCTGTCAGGAAAATGATATTACCAGTCTCGAGCGCATCGTGAGAAACCGCAAGGTGGACGGGATTGTGCTGCTGCGGACCTTTTTAAAAGACCCGCAGATTGAACTGCTTCTGGAGAAAAAGATTCCGTTTGTTACAACCGGTAGTACCGCATACCGTAAAGTTAAACAGGTGGACAATGACCAGCAGAGCGCCTGCCGCGAACTGACATCTATTTTACTGATGCGCCAGATGAAGCATATCGCTCTGCTCGGAGGAAGTGAATCTTTCGTAGTCAACCAGAACCGGTATAAAGGATACCAGCAGGCATATCAGGAAGCGGGAAGAGAAGTGGAAGAAACGCTTGTTTACCGGAATTTGGAGAGCCGTGCCTTTATGGATCGTGCAGTGGAAGAAGTGCTGGAAAAAGGGGCGGATTGTATTGTCTGCATGGATGATGCCATCTGCATACAGGTACTTCGCAAGCTGCGGCAGGAACACATAAAAGTGCCGCAGGATATCCGTGTGGCATCGTTTTACAACAGTTCCGTGCTCGAGAACAATATACCATCGATCACTTCGTTGTCTTTCAATGCGAGAGAACTCGGAATGGAAGCCTGTAAGAATCTGCTGGCGCAGATTGAAGGGGAGACGGTACCGGATCGGACACTGTTGTCGTATGAAGTAGTACTTAAAGAATCCACAAAATAAAAATTCAAAGATTGGATGGCGCAAGTGCCAGAACGGTGTATGCAAATGTTAAAGCAGATCATAACGGAAATTGAAAACAGACAGAATATAACCCGTGATCAGCTGGCTCTGCTGCTGGAGACAACGGATACAGGGGACATTGCATTTCTTCACGAGCGGGCACGTAAGGCAGCAGATGCCATTTACGGAAAGCAGGTGTTTATCCGTGGATTGATTGAATTTACCAATTACTGTAAGAATGACTGTATTTACTGTGGCATTCGAAAGAGCAATCGCAAGGCAGAACGCTATCGCCTGACGGAGGAAGAAATTCTTTCCTGTTGTGCAAATGGGTATGAACTGGGATTTCGGACCTTTGTGCTGCAGGGCGGGGAAGATCCATATTTTACGGACGATAAAATCTGTGCCCTGATACGGCAGATCAAGGCACAGTATCCCGATTGTGCGGTGACGCTTTCCATCGGGGAGAAAGAGCACGACAGCTACCAGGCATTTTTTGATGCCGGTGCGGACCGGTATCTGCTGCGTCATGAGACCGCGGACGAGGCGCATTATGGAAAACTGCATCCGGCAGAAATGTTCTGGAAACACCGCATGGACTGTCTGTGGGATTTAAAAGAAATCGGTTATCAGGTGGGATGTGGATTTATGGTCGGTTCGCCGGAGCAGACGGTGGATACGCTGTATGAAGATCTGCAGTTTATCCGGAAATTGCAGCCGCATATGGTCGGCATCGGTCCGTTTATTCCCCAGAAGGATACCCCGTTTGGCGAAAAAAAGGCAGGAACAATGGAAGATACGCTTCGGCTTTTATCCATTATCCGGCTGTTGCAGCCGCATGTGCTGCTGCCATCAACAACTGCACTGGGAACCATTCATCCGCTGGGCAGGGAAAAAGGAATTCAGGCAGGGGCAAATGTTGTGATGCCGAATCTTTCCCCGGTAGCAGTGCGGGAAAAATATAAATTATATGATAATAAAATCTGTACGGGAGATGAGGCGGCAGAGTGCCGGCACTGTATGGCGCGCCGCATGGAAAGTGTCGGATACAAAGTGGTCGTAAACCGTGGAGATTATCACTGATTCAGCAAAACGCACAAGAAGGAGAACGCATATGGGTGCAACATGGAATGAAACACCGTCTGCAAATCGTCTGCATATCGGTGTATTTGGAAAAACAAACAGCGGAAAATCTTCATTTATCAATGCTTTTACCGGGCAGGAGGTTTCCATCGTCGCAGATGTGGCGGGAACGACAACCGATCCGGTATACAAGGCAATGGAAATTTATCCGATGGGACCGTGCACGATTATGGACACGGCGGGATTCGATGATGAAAGTACGCTGGGAGAACAGCGCGTGGAACGGACGCGGCTTGCAGCCCAAAAAGCTGATCTAGCAATTATTGTTTTTTCTGCATGTCCGGTTTGCGGCGAATCCTATGAGGAAGAACTGAAATGGTACACCTGGTTTAAGGAGCGTAAAATTCCGGTTCTTCTGATCATTAACAAGGCGGACGTGGCGGATGCAGCACCTCTGAAAAACTATCTGAAAGAAAAAACAAAGGAAGATGCACTGGTAGTCAGTGCATTGACCGGAGCCGGTATGGAAAATGTTCGGGAGGCAATGAGCCGCAGAGTGCCGGAGAATTTTGGAAACCGTTTGATTACGGGGGATCTGGTCACGGAGGAAGATCTTGTGCTTCTTGTTATGCCACAGGATATTCAGGCACCGAAAGGACGTCTGATTCTGCCACAGGTGCAGACGCTGCGGGAATTACTGGATAAAAAGTGTATGGTTATGAGTGTGACCACGGACAAACTGCTTCCAGCACTCAACATGCTGCAGCAGGCACCAAAGCTGATTATTACCGATTCCCAGGTGTTTGATTATGTATACCAGAATAAACCGGCGGAAAGTATGCTGACATCTTTTTCTGTGCTGTTTGCCGCATACAAAGGGGATCTGCCGTACTATATGGAAGGTGCCAGACAGATCGATGCAATGAACGAAAACTCTCATGTGCTGATAGCGGAATGCTGTACGCATGCCCCTTTGAGCGAGGATATCGGCAGGGTAAAAATTCCGCGTATGCTGCGGAAACGATTTGGAGAACGGCTAAGGATTGATCATGTGAGTGGCACGGATTTTCCACAGGATCTGGAAGGGTATGACCTGATCATTCAGTGTGGCGCGTGTATGTTTAACCGCAGATATGTAGTATCAAGAATCGACCGCGCAAAGGCACAGAACATTCCGATGACAAATTATGGGATTACAATTGCACATTTGACTGGAATTCTGGATAAAATTGTGCTAACATTGCGGTAACAGGAAAGAAGGGGATTACGGCATGAAGATTACAATTGCAAGAGAGTGCGGCTGTTACGGAGATGAAGTCGGACAGGTTCTGGCAGACAGACTGAATGTTCCACTTTACAATAAAAAGACATTAACAGAACTCGCAAAGAAAAAGGGAATTCTGGAGCATTATCCGGATTATTTCGGTGAGAATCCGGCAGGAACGCTTCTGGCAGTCATTGCGGAAGATGATGGGGAAGACAGTGTTGTGCACCGGACACCGAGGAAAGTTCTGGATGAACTGATTGGGGAGACATCGTGTATTCTGATCGGCAGAGCTGGAAATTATGCGTACCAGAAGGAAAACGATGTGGTACGGGTGTTTTTAAGTGGTGACAGGGAATCCCGGATTCATCACCTGATGGAGAAGCATAAGGTGAAAAGACATGAGGCGGAGTCTGTCATTGAAAAGACGGAAAGCCGACGGAAGCAGTATCATATGTATTATACCGGGGAGGACTGGGGGTACGCTGCAAATTATGATCTTTGCATTAATGATACGCGGTTTGGAATTGAAGGTACGGCAGATATCATTATGCAGTATGTAAAGGATTGCAACGCACAGGAAAAATAGGGAGAAGGATTTAAAAATGGGGATTGTATTTTATTAATACAATCCTTATTTTTGCCCTAAAAATCCTGAAAGGTGCTAAAATGGGAAAAGCGAAAGAAGGAGTTAAAAAATGAAGTATTTAAGACAACTATTGATGATTCTTATTTTCTCGTTTATCGGGGAAGTCCTGCACGCGGTGATTCCGATTCAGATGCCGGCAAGCATTTATGGTCTGGTGCTTTTATTTATTGCACTGATGACGGGACTGGTCAAATTGCCGCAGGTGCATGAAGCCGCGCGGTTTCTGATTGAGATTATGCCGCTGATGTTTATTCCGGCGGGTGTCGGGCTGATTGACAGCTGGGGAGAACTGCGGCCGATTCTGCTTCCGGTCATTGTTCTGCTGCTCGTTTCTACCGTACTGGTTATGGGCGTGTCAGGACAGGTTACACAGCAGATGATGCATCATGGAAAGAAAGAGGACAAGAATGAATAACTTTTTACAGAACTCTGTATTTTTCGGAGTATTTATCAGTATTATTACCTATGAGATCGGGGTATTGATCAAGAAAAAATTAAAGATCGCTATTTTTAATCCACTGTTGATTTCCATGGCACTAATCATTATTTTGCTGCTGATTTTTCATGTGGATTATGACACATACGAAAGTGGGGCGAAATACCTTTCGTATTTCCTGACACCGGCAACGGTTGCGCTGGCGGTACCTTTGTATGAGCAGATTGAGCCTCTTAAGAAAAACTGGAAGGCGATTCTTGCAGGAATTTTTGCGGGTGCCATGACCTCTGCGCTGTGTGTGTTGGTATTGTCACTGATTTTTAAATTATCACACAAACAGTATGTCACACTGCTTCCAAAGTCCATCACAACGGCGATCGGTATGGGATTGTCCGAAGAACTGGGCGGAATTGTAACCATTACGGTTGCAGTTATCATTGTCACAGGGGTGATTGGAAATATGTTTGCCGAGAATATCTGTAAACTGTTTCACATTAGCGATCCGGTGGCAAAAGGCGTTGGAATCGGATCTGCTTCGCATGCCATGGGAACATCAAAGGCAATGGAGATGGGAGAGATTGAAGGGGCAATGAGCAGTCTGTCAATTGCAGTCTCCGGTCTGATGACGGTTGTGGTATCGCTGATCTTTTCACATATTTATTAAGGGAGAAAAAGAGGGGTTTATGGCTTTACAATTTGTACTGGGAAGTTCGGGGAGCGGGAAAACAGAATACATCTATGAGCGTCTGGTGCGGCAGGCAGGGGAACATCCGAAGAAAAATTATCTGGTGATTGTACCGGAGCAGTTTACGATGCAGACCCAGCAGAAACTGGTGGAACTTGCACCGAATCATGCAATTATGAACATTGATGTGTTAAGTTTTAAGCGTCTGGCATACCGTGTGTTTGATGATATGGGGATGCAGGACATACAGGTTCTGGAAGAAACCGGAAAAAACCTGGTGCTGCGCAGGCTTGCACAGGAACAGGAGGAGACGCTTACCGTTCTTCGGGCAAATATGAACCGGATGGGATATATCGGGGAAGTAAAATCAATGATCTCAGAGCTGGTGCAGTACCGGATTTCACCGGAACAGCTGGTGGATCTGACGGAGGACAAAACAATCTCACCGGTACTTTCTGCAAAACTGCGCGACGTGGCAACCATGTATCGCGCTTTTTGTGATTTTATGAAAGATAGTTTTGTGACGGCGGAAGAGATATTAAATGTTCTGAAAAATCTTGTGCCGCAGTCGGAAACTTTGCGGGATGCGGTGCTGGTATTTGATGAGTTTACCGGTTTTACACCGATACAGAATGATCTCATGCGGGAATTGCTGCAGGTGACAGAGCATATTTACATTACGCTTACAATCGATGCTGCAGAAGATTTTTATCATTGCAGTGGAAATGAAGAATTATTTGCACTGTCCAAAAAAACGATTCTGTCTTTGATGAAGATGGCAGAAGAACTTCATGTGCAGGTGATGGAACCGGTGGTAATGACAGACAGTGCACACAAGCGTTTTAAGCTGGCTCCGGCACTGGCATTTATGGAACAGAATCTGTTTCGTCCCCGTCCGGCAAAATATACCAAGCCGGTAGAAGAAATCCATCTTGCCGCAGTAAAAAATCCACAGGAAGAACTGGTTCTTGTGGCCAGGCAGATCAATGCGCTGATCAGACAGGGATACCGCTATCGGGAAATTGCAGTGGTGACGGGCGCAGTGGAAGCTTATCAGAGTTATATGGATCCGGTTTTTACGAAATATGAGATTCCATATTTTATGGATACGACCAAAGAAGTGTTATTTCATCCGTTCATTGAATGTATTCGTGCCGCGCTTGAAATTGTGGATACGAATTTTAGTTATGAGGCAGTCATGCGCTTTTTGCGGTGTGGATTCTGTGATATTGCGGAGGACGATCTGGACCGGCTGGACAGTTATCTGGTTGCAACCGGTATCCGCGGCAAAGCGGCGTGGAGCAGACGATGGGGGCATATGCCACGGCAGAAAACGCTTTACGATCTGGAACAGCTCGAAAAACTCCGGGAAAAAATATATGGGTATCTTGAGCCGTTTGCAGCAGTATTTGCCCGAAAAGATGCCCGTGTTTCGGATGGCATCCGGGCATTGTATCAGCTGCTGACACAGCTGGACACCCAGCATCAGTTATGGAACAGGGAACAGCAGCTTCTGGCGCAGGGAGAGGAAACCAGATCCCGGGAATATGCACAGATTTATACAATCGTGATGCAACTTCTGGAAAAATATAATCTATTACTGGGGGAGGAGCCATTGCAGATCCGGGATTTTACCGAAGTGCTGGAGGCAGGACTTTCCGCTGCAGACGTGGCTGTGATTCCACCGGGCTATGACAGTGTTACGATAGGAGATATCGAACGTACACGATTAAATCATATCAGGATTTTATTTTTTATCGGTGTGAACGACGGTGTTATTCCGAAAGCGGCAAATGCCGGAGGAATTATTTCCGAATACGAAAGAGAACTTCTGGCAGAAAAAGTGGAGTTAGCACCGGGGGCAAGGGAGCAGGCATTTATTCAGCGCTTTTATCTGTACCGCAATCTTACCAAACCTTCAGAAAAATTATATGTCAGTTATGCAAAGGTTGACAGTGAGGGAAAAGCCATCCGTCCTTCTTATCTGACCGGAGTTTTGAGGAAACTGTTTCCGACACTGAAATTGCAGGAACCGGAGCATATGGAGGCGCATACAGATTTTTATACCCAAGAGGCTGCCGAAGATTATCTCGTCTTCGGACCGCACGAAGAAGCCTGGTATGCGCTTGCCCGCTGGTTCCTGCAGGAGAATGATATGCAAAAGCAGGAGAAGATCCGTAAACTTCTGCATGCGCCGTATACACGGTATGAGGGAGAGCCAATCAGCCGGGCGGTTGCACTTGCACTGTACGGAAGACATCCGTACGGAAGTATTACGCGGCTGGAACGGTTTGCCGCCTGTGCATATGCACATTTTCTGCAATACGGGTTAAAACTTACGGAGCGTGAGACCAGTGCATTTGAGAGTGTGGATATGGGAAATATCTATCATACGGCCTTAGAACGCTACAGCCGGAAGTTGGAACAATCGGAATATGACTGGTTTGTGGTGCCGGATGCCGTGCGCCGGCAGATGGCAGAGAATGCCATGCAGGAGGCAATTGCCGGGTATCCGGGTATGGCGGTCTGCGATACGGCAGAAAATGCCTATCAGAGAAAACGGATGCTTGCTATTTTTGACCAGACGGTCTGGGCATTGACCAGACAGGTGCGTGCGGGGCAGTTTGTACCGGAAAAATTTGAGGTGACATTTGACGAACTGGAGGGAAAGGAAAGTCTCGAGTACCGGTTATCGAATGATGTGACCATGCGGTTGGAAGGAAGGATTGACCGTCTGGATACCTTTGAAGATGAAAATAAAATTTCGATTAAAGTAATAGACTATAAATCCGGAAATACAAAGTTCGATCTGATCCGTGTGTACCGTGGACTGCAGCTGCAGCTGGTGGTTTATATGGATGCGGCGATGGAAATGCTGCGGGGACAGCATCCGAAAAAAGAAATCCTTCCCGGGGGAATTCTCTATTATCACATTGATGATCCGGTACTCGAATCGGATACTCCATTGTCAGACGAAGAGGCCGAGCAGGCGCTGCTTTTCGCACTGCGTCCAGATGGACTGGTGAATTCCGGAGAGGAAATCTATCGTGCCATGGATCAGAATTTTGAGGGAAAATCGCAGATGATCCCCGTGGAAATCAAGAAAAACGGTGAAATTTCCACAGCGCGTTCAAAAGTGGCATCGACGGAAGAGTTTGCGGTGATTACCCGCTATGTAGAGCACGAGATCCGGCAGTGTGGGGAAGCCATCTATGCGGGAAATATTGCGGTGAATCCTTACCGGAGTGATATAGAAACCAGCTGTACCTATTGTCCATATGCATCGGTGTGCGGGATGGATGCAAAAATTCCGGGATATGAATACCGGCAGTTTGCATCCATGAAAAAAGAAGAAGTGCTTGACCAGATGCAGACAGAGCTTGCCAGAAACAGGGGAAAGGAGGAGCGATCAGATGAAATGGACGAAGGAACAGCAGAACGTCATTGATTTCAGAAACCGGGATATTCTCGTCTCGGCGGCAGCAGGATCGGGAAAAACAGCGGTGCTTGTGGCACGTATTATCCAAAGGATTCTCGACCCGCAGAATCCGGTTGATATCGACCGGCTTTTGGTTGTGACATTTACGAAGGCAGCGGCGGCGGAGATGCGGGAGCGTATCGGGGCTGCCATTGAGGTAGAATGTGAAAAAGATCCCCAAAACACGCATTTGCGCAGACAGTCGGCACTGATTCACAATGCCATGATCACAACGATTGACAGTTTCTGCCTTTTTGTGGTACGGAATCATTTTGAAGAGATCAGTCTGGACCCGAATTTCAGGATTGCAGATGAAGGAGAGATCCGGCTGCTGGAGCAGGACGTGCTGGAGCAGGTGTTTGAAGATAACTATGCGCGGCAGGAAAAGACGTTTCTTTCACTGATCGATGCCTATGCCGGAAAAAGAAACGACCACGGGGTGCGGGAGATGGTGGCAAAGATTTACAGGATGTCTTTGAGCAGTCCGTGGCCGCAGGCGTGGATGAAAAAACTCACCGAACCGTATCAGGTGGAACATGCACAGGAACTGGTGCAGACAGAGATGCTTGAGGACATTGCGGAACATTCCAGGCTTTTGTTGTGTGACATGTGCACACAGATGACACAGGCACTGCAGTTGTGTAATGAGCCGGATGGACCGCAGGCATATGCAAAGACACTGGAAGCGGATCTGACGCAGCTGCAGCAGGCAGAAAATCTGCAGGGATATCTGCAGGTACAGACATTTTTAAATGGTCTGGTCTTTGGAAAATTGTCACCGATCCGCAAATTCTCCGGGGATGTCAAAAAAAAGGAAACGGTCATGGAGATCCGGTCGGATGTGAAAAAAGAAGTGGAAACGCTGCAGAAAAAATATTTTGCGATGGATCTGGAGACACTGCTTTTGCAGCAGAAACGCTTGTGTCCGTTTCTCGAAGAGCTGGTAAGGCTGGCACTTGAATATACACAGGCAATGGAAACGGCAAAACGAAAGAAGAGAATTGTTGACTTTGCCGATATTGAGCATTTTGCTCTGCGGATTCTCGTGGACGAAAAAACAAAGCAGCCACGGCATACCGCAGAAGAATTCCGCAGACATTTTGCAGAAATCATGATTGATGAGTATCAGGACAGCAACCAGGTACAGGAAGAGATCATGCGTGCGATTTCCATGGAGCCGGAAGGCGGGCATAATCTGTTTATGGTGGGAGATGTCAAGCAGAGCATCTATCGGTTCCGGCTTGCACGCCCCGAACTTTTTATGGATAAATATGCATCTTTTTCGACGGAAGAGAGTCTGCAGCAGAGAATTGATCTGCATATGAATTTTCGAAGCCGTGCACAGGTGCTTGATTTCTGTAATGATATCTTCTACAAAATTATGAGTCCGGATCTGGGACGGGTTGCGTATGACCGGGATGCGGCATTGTATTACGGGGCAAAAAATTATGATGAGAATGCTAAAGGATTTAAACCGGAGCTTTTGCTTTTGGATGAAAAAGACGAATTGCTTTCAGAGACAAAGAATCTGACAAAAGGACAGATGGAAGCGCATATGATTGCCACGCGTATTGCGGATATGAAGCAGCACATGCAGGTGACGGATAAGGAGAGTGGACAGCTTCGGCCGCTGCGCTATTCCGATATTGTCATCCTGCTTCGAAGTTTAAAAGACTACGGAACGGATTTTGTGCAGGTTCTGCAGGGAGCGGGGATACCGGCATATGTGGAGTCTTCGACCGGATATTTTTCGGCATCGGAAGTACAGACGGTGCTGGCAATGCTGCGGATTCTGGATAATCCCTATCAGGATATTCCGATGGCGGCGGTTCTTCGGTCTCCCCTGGTGGGACTGGATGAGGAAGAGATGGCACAGATTCGTGTGGAAAATCCGGAGTGTTCGTTTGCGGAAGCTGCAATGCATGCCATGCAGGATGCCACGGAGGGCGCACTTTATGACTTTTACCGGATGTATCGTAAACTGCGGGGAAAACAGGATCTGCCGATCCATGAACTGATCCAGAAGATTCTGCAGCTTAGCGGATATGGAAATTATGCGGCGGCATTGCCAGCGGGGGAGCGCCGTGCGGCAAATCTTGCAATGCTGGTGGAAAAAGCGGTTGATTACGAGAAAACAAGCTACCGGGGATTGTTTCATTTTCTGCGTTATATCGATAAGCTTCAGAAATATGAAGTGGATTTCGGGGAGGCAGATACCACAGGAGAAAATGCCAATGTTGTCCGCGTGATGACCATTCATAAGAGTAAGGGACTGGAGTTTCCGGTCGTTTTTGTGTCCGGTCTGGGAAGAAAAATGAATCAGATGGATGCCAGTGACCGGCTGGTGGTACATCCGGATTTAGGCCTTGGAATCTGTGAGATTTCCGGGCAGCCCAGAGTGAAAAAAAACAGTGTGTTCCGGTCGGAGATTGCGGACCGGATCCGCAGGGAAAATCTTGGAGAGGAACTGCGCGTATTGTATGTGGCACTGACGAGAGCCAAAGAAAAACTGGTTTTGACCGGAATGATCAAAGATGCCCCAAAAACGTTTTCCGGATATACCGGAAATGTACTTCCGGGGAAGCCGGTCAGTTACCAGCAGAGGGTACGGGCAGCCAGTTACCTGGACTGGATTCTTCCGGCCATGCTTTCTTATCCGCAGAAATATACGCTCGATGTGGTTCCACCGGAAAAAATTGTATGGGAAGAGGTGGAACAGGCGGCAGACAGCAGGGAAAATTATGAGGAACTTCTGCAGCATATCGATCATGCGAAACCGGAACTGCTTCAGCAGTATGACCAGTGGTTTTCCTACCGTTACCCATATCAGAGTGAGACCGGCAAAAAAAGTAAATATTCGGTTTCGGAACTGAAGCATGCATCGCTTGTCTTACAGTATGACAGGTCCGAGGGAGAAGCCGTGGTGCCGGATTTTCTGCAGGAAGACCGTGAAGTGTATGTTCCGGACTTTGCAAGAGAAGAGGACAGAGAGTATCCGGCAGCTGAAAACGTAAATCAGGGTGCTATGCGGGGAACCGCGGTGCACCGGGTGATGGAATGTCTGGATTTTGCTGCGATTGCAGATATAGATACCTCTGATGCGGGAGCAGTTTCTGCATTTGTGAAACAGGAACTGGACCGGATGCTTGCAAACGGACAACTGCCGGGGGAATGGTATGCACTTGTTATTCCGGAAATGATCGAAGCGTTTGTGGAAAGTCCGATTGCTCCCCGGATGGCAGCAGCAGCTGTGCGTGGGGATCTGTACCGGGAGCGACCGTTTGTGATGCAGCATCAGATGGAGGCATCCGGCGGGACGGTGCTGGTACAGGGAATCATAGATGTTTTCTGGATGGAAAATGATAAAATTATTTTGCTGGATTACAAGACGGACCGGGTAAAACAGGCGCAGGAACTTTTGATGCGCTATCAGACACAGCTTCAGCTGTATGCAGATGCATTAAGCCGTGTATTTTCTACGGATACAAAAAAAATGGTGGCGGAAGAAAAACTCATCTATTCGTTTCACCTGAAGGAGGTTGTCACATTATGAGTCGAATTGTACTTGCCTCTGCGTCACCGCGGAGAAAAGAGCTGCTCGAACAGGTCGGACTGGAATTTGAAATCTGTCCGGCGAAGGGAGAAGAAGTCATTACTGCTGGTTCTGTGGATGGGGCAGTGTTAGAACTTTCCCGTCAGAAAGCGGAAGAAGTGGCCGCAGGAATTCTTTCCTACAATGAAATCCATCCGGAGCTGGTTACGCCGCAGGACATTCTGGTGATCGGGGCCGATACGGTGGTTGCCTGTGATGGAAATATTCTCGGGAAACCGCGGGATGAAGCGGATGCAGCCCATATGCTTTCGATGCTGTCCGGACATACCCACAGCGTATACACGGGAGTAACGCTTGTTTTTATTGATAAAAACGGCAGAACCGGGGAAACTTCATTTTATGAGAAAACAGATGTCTGCATGTATCCTTTGGATGACGCGGAAATCCGGCGCTATATTGCCGGCGGAGAGCCGATGGATAAGGCGGGAAGCTATGGAATTCAGGGACAGGCAGCTGCTTTTGTGAAGGAAATCCATGGTGATTATAACAATGTGGTGGGACTTCCGGTGGGACGGTTATATCAGGAACTGAAAAAACTGGGCGTCATGGAGTGGAATTAAGGGATTGTCACAGAGAAATTCCTTCGTTATAATAATAGAAAGTGATTCACAGGGAGGAAAAAGGTATGAACGAATACGATGAGGAGATTTTACATTATTTTCTGGAACACCAGACACAACTTTTCCCGGAGGCGGTAGCGGAAAGTCCGGAGGAAGCAGAAGAGTTTCTGGAGGACTGCATGGCGGTTGTCTGTAAAAATATAAAAGAAGTGCGGGATTATTTTGATGACGCGGGGATGGATGTCGCCGGAATGAGTGAGGAAGAACTGTTAGAGGCAAGTGAGGTTTTTGCTATTCCTGATGGTCGTTTTCTTGTCGTAGAAGGATAAAACGGTATGAAAAAAAAGAGATGGAAACTGGCGGGGATTTTTCTTATGGCAGCGCTTACGGTACCGTCACTCGGAGGCTGTAAGGTTGGAAATACACAGATTCGCCTGTCGTCAGGGCAGCTGAGAAACCATAATGCCATTGTGCGGATCAATGATCATAAATATGATATTAGATATGCAAAACTGTATTTGTGCAATTACCGCAACCTGTATGGCAAAGCGTATGGAACGGATCTCTGGGAATCCTATGATGCGGATTTAGAACAGTATGTTAAGGATGTGACGGTTCAGGAACTGACACATATTGCATGTATGGATATTCTGGCAGAAAATCAGGACATGCATCTGAGTGAGCAGGAAAAGAAACAGGCAGCACGTGCGGCAAAAGAATATTACCAGTCACTTACGGAGGAAGAAAAAACGTTCATCGGTCTGTATGAGAGAGAGATCCGTACAGCATATGAAGAGTATGCACTGGCAGAAAAGCTGTATCATGCGCTGACACAGGGAACCGATGAGGAGATCAGTGATGATGAAGCGAGAGTGGTCCGGGTACAACAGATCTATGTAAAAGAAAAAGAAGCACTGCGTGCGGTGCAGGAAAATCTTGCATCAGGAGATGATTTTGCTTCGGTTGCAAGTGCATACAATCAGTCGAGGGAGTTTGAGCGCACCATTGCACGTGGAACTTATCCGGATGCGATGGAGGAGATCGTGTTTAATCTCGATGACGGAGCGTGTTCCGATGTGATTGCGGCAGATGACGGGTATTATATCATCCGCTGTCTGAACAAATTTGAAAAAGATCTGACGGAGGAAAACAAGGAAAAAATCCGTGTAAAGAAAAAAAAAGAACGATTTGAAAACGAGTACCAGACGTTTGTGAAGAATTCCACGTTTTGCTTAAATGATAATCTGTGGGACGATGTGACGTTAAAAGATGTGTCCGGCATCGGGACGGATTCTTTTTTCAGCACATATGAGAAATATTTTACAACAGGAGAAAATACAGAGACAACATGAAATGGGAATTTGATATTTTATATGCACTGCAGAAGATTCATCAGCCGGTTCTTGACCATATCATGACAGGACTCTCCACGATAGGAAATGCCGGTATTTTCTGGATTGTACTTGGCCTTGCGCTTTGTATTCCGAAGAAATACCGCAAAATTGGAATCCAGATGGTGATATCCATGGCAATTACGTTTATCATTGGAAATCTGATCCTGAAAAATCTGATCGCAAGACCAAGACCCTGCTGGCTGGATACACAGATTGCCCTGCTCATAAAAAGCCCAAAGGATTATTCCTTTCCGTCCGGGCATTCCATGAACGGATTTGCTGCATCCATCGCACTTTTATGTAATGATAAAAAGCTTGGAATTCCGGCAGTGATTTTAGCATCACTGATTGCGTTTTCCAGACTGTATCACTTTGTTCATTTTCCGACCGATGTAATGGTGGGAATTTTAATCGGTACGACCGTGGCAATTCTGGTGCATGCGGGGTATCTGAGATGGAGCCGCAGACATTTTTCGTAATTTTTAATATCTTTTAATATCTATAGAAGCAAAAAACTCCGAAGCATACAGCTTCGGAGTTTTTCATACCATTTTTTATTTGGTTAACAGTAACATGATATCGTTGCTTCGCTTTACGAACTTTGTCATAGCCTCTGCGGACAATGGTTGGTTGGAAAGCATGGCCAGATCATAGAGCTGTTCTGCAAACATGCCGGAATGTTCGGAATCTTTGTGTTCGAACAGATATTTTACCAGAGCGTTGTTTGCATTTAAAGTCAGAGTCTGGTCTGCTGCAAACATATTCGGGTCCATACCGCCCATACCGCCGGCTGCGTACATCTTCATCATATCCTGCATACGTCTGCCCTGTTCGGAGAGTGTGAGGATAGAGGCAACATCCGCATCCTTTAAGCTTTCTACTTTTACCGTAAGCTTATCGTTGTTCAGTGTCTTTTTGAACAGATCGGAAAGGGTATTGGTTTCCTCGGTCAGATCTGCTGCATCATCGGATTTTAAGGCATCTGTGACATCTGCATCAATACGCTTGAACTGATAGTGCTCGTTGCGCTGCTCTAACTGTGTGATGAAGGAAGTATCGATGTTGTGATCGAGGATTACGGCATTCATGCCCTGTTCCTTGAACATCTTGATGTATTGTCCCTGCTGAGCCTTGTCTGTTACATAGTAGATCGTGCTGCGTTCCGGCTCTTTTTCTTCCTCTTTTGCATCGTCTGACTTGGATTCTTCCGTCTTTGCATCTTCGGTCGTCTTTTCGTCGTCTTTCTTTTCGTCCTCAACAGGAACGAGAAGTTCCGGAAGTGTCTGATACTTGTCATTGATATCCTTAAAGAGGATATAATCATTCATCTTGTCACAGAACTTTGTATCTTTTAAGCAGCCGTATTTGATAAACGGGCTGATATCATCCCAGTATTTTTCGTAGTTTTCTTTCTCTGTCTTGCACATGCCGATGAGCTTGTCAGCCACTTTCTTGGTAATGTACTCGGAAATTTTCTTGACAAAACCGTCATTCTGCAGCGCAGAACGTGATACGTTCAGAGGCAGATCCGGACAGTCGATAACGCCTTTTAAGAGCATTAAGAATTCCGGAATGACTTCTTTGATATTATCTGCGATAAATACCTGATTGTTGTAAAGTTTGATGGTTCCTTCAATGGAATCATACTCGGTATTGATCTTCGGGAAATAGAGGATACCTTTTAAATTGAACGGATAATCCATATTCAGATGGATCCAGAACAGAGGCTCCTTGTAATCCATAAATACCTTGCGGTAAAATTCCTTGTAATCCTCATCGGTACATTCACTTGGATTTTTGGTCCAGAGAGGATTGGTATCGTTGAGTGGTACCGGACGTTTTACAATCTTTACCTTGTCCTTGGCCGGAGAAACTTCTACGATTTCTTTTTCGCCCTTGTCGTTTTCTTTTTCCTCGGTCTTGGCCTCTTCGTGGATTTCTTCAATTACTTTATCGGTATCTTTTACATCTTCCTTGTCGATGGTTTCATATTCTTCCTGGGCATTGGCCTTGGAAAGATAGATCTCGGTTGGCATGAAAGAACAGTATTTTTCAATGACTTCTCTTGCACGGTATTCGTTGGCAAATTCCAGACAGTCCTCATTTAAGAACAGTGTGATTTCTGTACCAACGGTTGTTTTGTCGCCGTCTTTCATATCAAATTCGGTACCACCATCGCAGGACCAGTGAACAGCAGTTGCACCTTCTTTATAAGAAAGGGTATCAATCGTTACTTCATCTGCAACCATAAATGCGGAGTAAAAACCAAGTCCGAAATGACCGATGATCTGATCGTCATTGGACTTATCTTTGTATTTCTCGATGAAATCCGTTGCACCGGAAAATGCAATCTGGTTGATATATTCTTCTACTTCATCGGCAGTCATACCAAGACCGTTATCGATAAATGTTAAGGTTTTTTCTTCCGGGTTTACGATGACCTGAATCTTTGCTTTATAATCAGCAGGAAGGGAATATTCTCCCATCATGTCCAGTTTCTTTAATTTGGTAATCGCATCGCAACCGTTGGAAATCAGCTCACGATAGAAGATATCATGATCTGAATATAACCATTTCTTGATAATCGGAAACAGGTTGTCGCTGTCGATGGATAATGATCCGTGTTTATTTGCCATATGTTATACATCTCCTTTGTTTTCATTCACAAATGTTCGCTAATGAAAATGATAAAACCAGTTTTGTAAAAAGTCAATAGAAAATCAGCACTCTTTTTTGATGAGTGCTAACAATGAACGCGAAAATGCCGGAAAATAGCGTGTTGGTGCATTTCTAAAAACTTTCTAAACTGTAGACACTTCTTTTAAATCATGTTACTATTTATGCAGAACAGGTGATCGCGAAACTCTTTCCCGATCGCTTATTTAATGCAAAATAAGAAAAGGAGTATTACATATGTTAAAAGAAGGCGTAAAAGGAACACAGGAAATTATGGTAACAGAGGAAAACACCGCAAAAGTTATGGGAAGCGGTGCCCTGGATGTATTTGCAACCCCTGCAATGATCGCATTGATGGAAAAGACTGCATGGGAGAGTGTACAGCCGTATTTAGAGGAGGGAAGCGGAACGGTAGGAACGTTAATGAATGTAAAACATGTGGCAGCTTCCCCGGTGGGCATGAAAATTACCTGTGAAACCGAACTGACGAAAGTAGATGGCAGAGCACTGACGTTTTCTGTAAAAGCTTTTGATGAGGCAGGACTGATCGGAGAGGGCGAGCATGAGCGTTTTATCGTATATAATGAGAAATTCCAGGCAAAAGCAGATGCAAAGCTGGCAAAATAATGTTATACGATAAAGATATCCGTGAACCTCTGGCATTTTATCTGGAAGAACTTTACGGGAAAAACAGAATCCTTGAGGAACAGGTGATGGGGCAGTCACGGGCGGATCTGGTCATGGTGGTACACGATGCCCTCTACGGAATTGAGATCAAGAGTGATGCGGACAGTTATGCACGGCTGGATCGCCAGGTGAAAGATTACAACTTATATTATGACTATGATCTGGCCGTGGTCGGAACCCGGCATGCGGCACATATTAAGGAACATGTCCCGGAATGGTGGGGGATCATTACGGTGGAACAGGTAGGGGATCAGGTTGATTTTTATATGCTGCGGGAGCCGCAGAGTAACCCACAGATGGACTGGAACTGTAAAATAGAGATTTTGTGGCGGCCGGAACTGGCGCATATCCAGGAACTGAACGCGATGCATGCATATAAGCAGAAAAGCAAGCGGTTTGTGGCCGATAAAATTGTCGAGACAGTTCCGAAAGAAACGCTGGCAGTCCAGCTCTCGGAAGAACTGTTCGAGCGCGATTATACAAAAATCTGGGAGACGATCCAGAACTTTCGAAAGGAAAACGGACAAAAACCGCGTCGGAGACGAAGAAGACGGAAAACAAAAAAACAGGCGTAAAGCGGGCAGAAACAGGAAAAGAATATGTCGTCAAATGTCGAAAAACGGATGACGCTCTCTGAAATTGGTGGTATAATAGTACCAGATACGGGGAAGGAAAAAGAACAGGGGTGCGACTATGAAGATAGCAGTATTTGCGACAGGATGGAACGGTGAGTACCTGCGGGATATGTATCACGGTCTGGAAAATTCACAGAAAGAATTTCATGACTCCATACATCTGTATGCAAGTTTTGGAAGACTGGGATCGGGAGACAGTTTTAATAAGTCAGAGTTTGATTTTTTTGAATTGGCAGATATGTCGGAGTACGATGGATTTTTGTATCCGAGTACCACAGTCAAAGAAGGGGATGTCAAGCAGCGGTTGCTCGAACGGATCATAGAAAGTAAAAAGCCTTGTGTATCTCTGGAAGAGGAGATTCCCGGGCTTTCTTTTGTCGGAATCAATCAGAGCAAAGCCATGCGGCAGATCGTGCGGCATCTGGCCGGGGTTCATGGAATCCGGACATTTGGTTTTATTAACGGGATGAAAGATACCTATGAGGCGCAGATGCGTCAACAGGGGGTAGAGTCCAAAATTCGGGAACTGGGGCTTTGTCTTATGCCGGAATGGGTGGATTATGGAAATTATGAGTACCGCTCCGGGGAAACATATGCCAGAAAAATGATTGCAGCATATGAGGCAGGGGAGGAACTCCCACAGGCGGTTATCAGCGCAAATGATCTGATGGCGGCAGCTTTTTTGCAGACCATAAAAGGAACGGCGCTCGAGGGAAAGATACCAATCACAGGGTTTGACCGGTATTTTGACGGGGAATGTTTCAGCCCGACGATGACAACCATTGAACGGCCGAGAGACCAGGTGGCATATGAAGCTGTCAGGCTTCTGCACGAACTGCATGAAAAGGCAGATGGAAAGCTGGTACACAGGGAACTTTCCTACCGGTTTTTTATCGGGAATACCTGTGGCTGCACAAAGCATGTCCCATTTGACACGGAATCGTTCCGTAACCGGATTTTCTGGAAAAATCTGCAGGAACATGACGCAAAATCCAAACTCGATTCCATGCAGGAATGGGTAACCAGCCGGATCTCTTTAGAAGAGATCATGGATGCGACGGGGAGATTCTTAGATCTGGTCGGGGCAGGAAGAGGGCAGATTTTTTTGACGGATGATCTGTTTTCCCAGGAAGCCAAAAGTTATCGAAGCTGTAAGAGAGAAGTACTTAACTGGTGCAATGAAAAGAACCGGATAGAAGAAGGCGGGGTACAGGTGTTTATGCCACTGCATTATCAGCTGCACCGGATGGGATACTGTATGGTGGCTGGTGTGGATGAGATGTTTAGGACAGGAATTCTGGAAACCTTTTTCCGCAATATCTGTTATGCACTGGAAAATTATATCCAGCGGAAGCAGTATCAGGAAGTAAATCTGAAACTGCAGAAGTTGTACCGGATCGATCAGCTGACGGGAATTTATAACCGTTTTGGAATGGAGGATCTGGGACAGAAGTTTTATGAGAGAAATTGTGAGTATCATATCAATACGAAGTTTATATTCTGTGATATCAACCGCTTAAAATACATCAACGATACATATGGGCATAAAGCCGGTGACTGGGTCATCCGAAAGACGGGGGAAGCGCTTGGAAGGCTTGCCGCGGAAGACAGTCTGCCGTTTCGGTTTGGCGGTGATGAATTTTTACTGCTGACGAGAGAAGAGTCCGGGATCACTGCGGAATCCATCCGTCAGAGTATTGCGGCGGTATGCAAGGAAGAACCATCCCCGATCCGGGAGCCTTTAGAGGCCAGTATCGGTGTGATTCTTGCTCCGTGGGACAGCGAGTATAATATGGATGTATATCTGAATCAGGCAGATGAGGCAATGTATGAAGAAAAGAAAATGTATCATGAAAAATATGGAGACCGGCGCAGAAGATAAAAATCAACAGACCGCCATCTATGTGATGACGCATAAGGCATTTACGCCGCCACCGGACCCGTTGTATATTCCGCTTCATGTGGGAAGAGCGGCGGCTTCGTCATACAGCAGGGATGAGAAATCGTCCCCGCTGTCTTTTTGTGTGGGAGATAATACCGGAGATCACATTTCCGAAAAAAACTGTTATTACAGTGAACTGACGGGAATGTACTGGGTATGGAAAAACTCCCATGCAAAGGTAGTTGGTACCTGCCATTACCGCCGGTATCTTTTAAATGAGCAGGGAAAATTGTTTACAGAGGCACAGATTCTTTCTTTATTGCAGCAGTATGATGTGATCACAACGAAAGAACTGCAGCTGAATTTTTCTTATTATGAGGGATTTGCTTCTCACCACAAGATTTTATATCTGGACGAAACAGCCCGTGTGATACAGGAGATTTATCCGGATTATGCGGCGGATTTTCAGCAGCTGGTGCAGCAAAAGCACACATATTTCGGAAATATGCTGATTGCAAAAAAAGAAGTTTATGATGCTTATATGGAATGGCTGTTTTCTATTTTATTTGAAATGGAGCGGCGCGTGAAAGTGGAAGAAGAGGATTCTTATCATCGGAGAATTTTCGGATTCATTTCGGAGTTTTTACAGTATGTCTGGATCAGGCACAACAGGCTGCGGGTGTATGCGTGTATGGTAGGCATGCTGGGAGAAAAAGCAGAGATTGCAGAAGTCCGGTGCCGGCTGGCAGAATATTTTGACCGGGCAGATGTGGATGGAGCAAAGGCATATTTTTTGCAGGCAAAAAAAGAACGGCCGGATCTTCTGATGGAAGCATCGGATATCACCGGAGAACTTCATCTGTGTATGGAAGTGATCGCCATAGCAGGCTTAGAGCAGCAGGCATACGGTAAAAATCTTCTGACCCGTGTGCGTGGATTCCGGAATCTGATGCAGTACTGCAATAACCTGAACCGGTATGTACTGCAGAAAAAACAGGAGATCCCGGATGCCGGTCTGCAGGAGTGGGAAGAAGAAAATGAGGTAACTCCGGTTGCCAGACAGGTCGCAGAACAGGTGATGCATGCGTCTGAGGCGGAGGCATCTGTGGTACACCGGCTGCAAAATCAATTAACAAAATAAAAAACATCAATAAAATTGCTTAAATTTAATCATTTCCAAATGGGAGATTATGTGTTAAAATTACTCATTGAAATTGATAATATTTAATATTGGAAAAGAGGAAACATCATGAAAAATTTTGACAAGTATGAAAGACAGTATTTTCTTCCTCCAGTCTGCGAATACGACTGGGCCAAAAAAGATTACATAGAGAAAGCACCAATCTGGTGTTCCGTGGACCTGCGTGACGGTAACCAGGCACTGATCGAGCCAATGAGCCTTGACGAGAAGCTGGAGTTTTTCCAGATGCTCGTGGATATCGGATTTAAGGAAATTGAAGTTGGATTCCCGGCAGCATCAGAAACAGAGTTTATTTTTATGCGTACGCTGATTGAGCGGGATATGATTCCGGATGATGTGACCGTTCAGGTACTGACACAGGCGCGTGAGCATATCATTAAAAAAACATTTGAGGCAGTCAAAGGGGCTCCGCATGCAGTTATTCATCTGTACAATTCCACTTCTGTGGCACAGCGGGAGCAGGTGTTTAAAAAAGACAAAGAGCATATCATGCAGCTGGCTGTGGATGGTGCAAAGCTGTTAAAGAGACTTGCCAGTGAGACAGAGGGAGATTTCTCTTTTGAGTACAGTCCGGAAAGTTTCCACGGAACCGAAGTGGATTACGCAGTCGATGTCTGCAATGCCGTTCTGGATGTATGGGAGCCGGATGCCGCACACAAGGCAATTATCAATATCCCGGCAACTGTTGAGACTGCAATGCCGCATATTTTTGCAACACAGATCGAATATGTAAGCAAGCATCTGCACCACAGAGAAAATGTGGTACTCAGTCTTCATCCGCACAACGACAGAGGCTGCGGTGTCAGTGATGCTGAACTGGGACTTCTGGCAGGAGCAGACCGTATCGAAGGCACGCTGTTTGGAAACGGAGAGCGTACCGGAAATGTCGATATCATTACGCTTGCCATGAACATGTTTTCTTATGGCATTGACCCGAAACTGGACTTTGCAGATATGCCACGCATCCGTGAGACGTATGAGCGTCTGACGAGAATGCATGTCCATGAGCGTTCTCCGTATGCCGGAGATCTTGTCTTTTCTGCGTTCTCCGGTTCCCATCAGGATGCGATTGCAAAGGGAATGGCCTGGAGAGAAGAAAAGAAATTAAAGACATGGACGGTTCCGTATCTGCCGATCGATCCGATGGATGTGGGAAGAACTTACGATGCCGATGTTATCCGTATCAACAGCCAGTCCGGAAAGGGAGGAATCAGTTATATCTTAAAGCAGAATTTCTCCATTTCTCTGCCACAGGCAATGAAAGAAGAAGTCGGATATGCAGTGAAACAGGTATCGGATGAAGAACACAAGGAACTTTCTCCACAGTGGGTATACGAGATCTTTGAAGAAAACTATATGAACAAAATGCCGTACTTTACAATCGATTCTTGCCATTTCAAGCAGAATGATGGTATTATGGCAGAGACAGAAATTAACTTTGGCGGAAAGAAGACCATCGTCGATGCAAACGGAAACGGTCGTCTGGACGCCGTGAGCAACACAATCAAGCAGTTCTTCGGTATCAGCTACGAACTTTCTACCTATGAAGAACATGCATTGTCCCATGGATCTTCTTCTAAGGCAATCGCCTATGTGGGCATTACCTGTGAAGGAAAGAGTTACTGGGGTGTCGGTATGGATGAGGATATCATCAAAGCGTCCATCCATGCGCTGACGGTTGCTGTAAATAAATTACCGCAGATTGCACAAAACGATGGGGCACAGGATGAACGCCTGACCGCCATGCTTAATTTTATCCAGAACAATTATCAGGATGTAACACTTGAGAGCATGGCAGCGCAGTTCCATCTGTCAGAGCCTTATATCTCCAAATATATCAAGGATAAATCAGGTAAGACATTTGGAGAGCACGTAGCCCATATTCGTATGAAACGTGCCAAGACTCTGCTGAAAAACGGTAATATGACGGTTGAAAATATTGCGGATGTTGTCGGATATCCGAGTGTTGAGCATTTTAACCGTACCTTTAAAAAATGCTTTGATATGACTCCGTTGCAGTACCGCAATGAGAGCCGCGAGAAAAAATAAAAAGCCGGAGGTGGCGTCGAATGTATGATGTAATTATTATTGGAGCAGGACCGGGGGGAATTTTTTCTGCCTATGAGCTCATGAAGCAGGATGAAAATTTAAAGATTGCAGTGTTTGATGCAGGACGTTCTTTGGAACAGAGACATTGTCCGATTGATGGAGAAAAGGTAAAGAGCTGTATCGGCTGCAAGACCTGTGCAATCATGAACGGATTTGGCGGAGCCGGAGCCTTTTCGGATGGTAAATACAACATTACCAATGATTTCGGCGGTACTTTATATGAATATATCGGCAGACAGAAAGCACTTGAACTGATGAAATATGTGGATACCATCAATATGTCTCACGGTGGAGAGGGAACCAAAATGTACTCCACCGCAGGCACAGATTTAAAAAAAGTGTGTCTGCAGAATAAACTGAAGCTTCTGGATGCATCGGTCCGCCATCTGGGCACTGATGTCAATTATGTTGTGCTGAAAAATCTTTATGACGAGATGAAAGACCACATGGACTTTTTCTTTGACACCCCGGTGGAGAAGATTCAGGTCAAAGAAGATGGATATCTTGTTTCGACAAAAGATGCGGAATATGCGTGCAAAAAATGTATCGTGTCAGTCGGACGGAGCGGAAGCAAGTGGATGGAAACCGTCTGTGAGGATCTGGAAATTCCTACCAAATCCAACCGTGTGGATATCGGTGTGCGTGTAGAACTTCCGGCAGTGATCTTTTCCCATCTGACCGATGAACTTTATGAGAGCAAGATTGTTTACCGTACGGAAAAGTTTGAGGATAATGTCCGTACGTTCTGCATGAATCCATATGGCATAGTGGTAAATGAAAATACCAATGGTATTGTGACGGTAAACGGACACAGCTATGACAGCCCGGATCTTCGCACAGAGAATACGAACTTTGCACTTTTAGTTGCCAAACATTTTTCCGAGCCGTTTAAAGACAGCAATGGATACGGAGAGAGCATTGCGCGGTTATCGAACATGTTAGGCGGTGGTGTGATCGTACAGCGTTTTGGTGATCTGGTGCGCGGACGACGCAGTAATCAGAAACGTATCGAGGAGGGGCTTGTGACACCGACACTTTCCGCAACACCGGGAGATTTAAGTCTGGTTCTTCCGAAGCGAATCTTAGATGGTATCATTGAGATGATCTATGCGCTCGATAAGATTGCACCGGGTACCGCAAACGACGATACTCTGCTGTATGGTGTGGAAGTAAAATTCTATAATATGGAAGTAGAGCTGGATGAGAATCTGCAGAGCCGGTATCCGGGACTTTATATCATCGGAGATGGCAGTGGTGTGACCCATTCACTGTCCCATGCATCTGCCAGTGGTGTTTATGTGGCAAGACACATTTTAGAAAGTGAAGGAAAAGCTATTTGATCACAATATTTACAGCTCTTTATCCGGAGGCAAAGGAACTGATCCGGGCGCTTTCTTTGAAAAAAGATATGACACAGAATCATTTTCAGGTATTTTCGGATGAAAACAATCAAATACAGATTGTCATTACCGGGGCATCCGCCATTGCGGCGGCCACGGCGGTGGCAGAGTGTTCGACCAGAAGAGAACCGGATAGCGGGGATTTCCTGATCAATTATGGGAGCTGTGCCGGCAGGAAAAATATTCCTGTCGGCACTGTTTCGCTTTGTAACAAACTGACGCAAACGGTAGACGGACGTACATTTTATCCCGATATTTTATACCGGCATCCGTTTGAGGAAGCAGAACTATACAGTTTTCCCGCGGTACAGGACCGGGAATCTTTCCAACAGTTTTTGGATAAAGATGCCGGGGCGGGGGACAGAAGAAAAGAGATCCTGGTGGATATGGAGGCTGCTGCAATATATCAGGCAGGAAACTATTACTATGCACCGCACCAGATGCTGTTTCTCAAGGTAGTAACCGATCATGGAACAACACAGGAGCCGCAGAGTGCCGGGAGTGGAGAACATTTTTCACAGATCATGGACCGGGCAGCAGAAGAGGTTTTAACATTTATCCGGCAGCTTCTGACAATGCAGGAAAAAAACAGCAGGCAGGAGAGTATGCAGGAAGCATTTAGAAGCCAGGTAGAAGAACAGGCAAAGCTGTGGCAGGAGGCATTGCATGGTTCTGAAACCATGAAAGCGCAGATCCGGCAAATGATTTTGTATCATTCACTCTGCGAAGCAAAAGAAGCATCCGGGAAGCAAACCATGTCCGGATGGTACCGGGAATATGAACAGGCAGGCCGGCTGCCGGCAAAAGACAAACGGGAAGGAAAGAGGATTCTTGAAGAACTTAGAGCACGTGTGTTATAATACACGGTTTTCCCATATTTATGTGGAACGCCGCATCCGCAATCATCCGCGTACGGAACAGATCCTTTTGCGGTTTCCACAGGCACAGATTGTGGAGATTGAACATTACAAGGATGTATTTAACCGGCATGGACAGGACTGTGTCCGGCAGCATCAGGCACAGGCTCTCATTCTGGCAGAAAAAACCGATCATTTTTTTTATGAAGGAGCACCGGTCTGTCAGGATTTTGGCAATACCAATTTTTATTACTGTTCCACAATGATGAACTGCATCTATGATTGCAGCTACTGTTATCTGAAAGGCATGTATCCGTCCGGTCACATGGTGCTTTTTGTGAATATCGAAGATTACCTGGAAGAACTTGACCATATTCTGAAGACACAGAATATGTATGTGTGCATTTCTTATGATGCGGATCTGCTTGCCATGGAGGCTGTGACAGGATATGTCAGACTCTGGAGTGCATATGCTGCAAAACATGAAAACTTAAAGCTGGAAATCCGTACAAAATGTGCCGGCCATGCGATGTGGGATCTGCCCTGTCTGTCCAATGTGATCTATGCGTTTACCCTGTCTCCGCAGAAGATGATAGATGCGTTTGAGAAAGAAACACCTTCGGCGTTTGCACGCATAGTCTGTGCCGCGGAGGGACTTAAAAAAGGATTTCCGGTGCGCCTGTGCTTTGATCCGATGCTGTATCTGCCGTCCTGGAAGACCGATTATCTGCAATTGCTAAGTCAGATTGACCGTATTTTTGGTGACCGTATGTTGCATGACGGCTGGGAGAAACTGGTTGATGTAAGTGTGGGAACGTTCCGGATTTCACAGGAATATATGAAAAAACTCCGGCGGGTAGAACCTTTTGCACCAGCGGTACAGTATCCTTATGTCAATTGCAACGGGGTATATCAGTATCCACCGGAATTATTAAAGGAAATGGAAAGTTTTATGATCACGGAATTAACACAGAGAATGAACAAGGAGAACATATATCATGAGTAAGGCAGCGATTGTAACCGGTGCCAGTTCCGGAATCGGACTGGCAATCAGCCGGGTACTCTGTGAGAAAGGGTATGAAGTCTACGGATTTGGACGGGATTTTGCAAAAGAACAGACAAGGGAATTTGTAGAGCAGACCGCGGCATTTCATCCGGTAGAAGGCGATTTATTAGAAGAACAGAAATTATGCGATGCGGTGAAAGAGATCACAAAAATGGCAGACATTGAGGTACTTGTCAATGCGGCAGGAGTCGGACATTATGGTCTGCATGAGGAACTGACTCCCAAAAAGATACAGGCCCTGGTCCGTACAAACTTAGAGATTCCCCTGCTTCTGACGAACCGGCTGCTTCGGGTGCTGAAGAAAAATCATGGATATATCATCAATATCTCGTCCGTGACGGCCAAGCAGAGCAGTCCGCATGGCTGTGCCTATGCGGCAACCAAGGCGGGACTGTCCAGCTTCGGAAAGAGTCTGTTTGAGGAAGCACGCAAGTACGGTGTCAAGGTGACAACGATTCATCCGGACATGACAGATACCAATCTGTACCGGGATGCGGATTTTACCTGTGGGGAGGAGCCGGAAAGTTATCTGCTGCCGGATGAAGTGGCAAAGGCGGTTGCCTATGTGCTTGACCAGCGGGAGGGCATGGTTGTGCCAGAGATTACGCTGCGGCCGCAGCTGCACCGCATTGCAAGAAAGTAGGGGAAATATGAGAGTAACAATCGCACAGACACTGCAGCATTATGAGAAGAAAAACCTGCCGAAAGATATTTGTGCCGGAATTATCATTATGGCCGTTTCCATCCCGATTTCCATGGGATATGCGCAGATTGCCGGTCTTCCGGCGGTATACGGTCTGTATGGATCGGTGTTTCCGATCCTGTTGTTTGCACTGTTTTCGACTTCACCACAGTTCATTTTTGGTGTGGATGCAGCTCCGGCGGCACTGATCGGAGGAGCGCTGATTGATCTGCACATAGAAAGCGGTTCAGAAGCAGCACTTAAAGTTGTGCCGGTCCTGACTCTGTTTGTGGCCGTGTGGCTTCTGGCATTTTATCTGATGAAAGCGGGAAAACTCGTGAATTACATATCTGCACCGGTGATGGGCGGTTTTATTACCGGAATCTGCACGACGATTATTCTCATGCAGGTACCGAAACTGTTTGGCGGGACTGCGGGCACCGGAGAACTTTTGGAGCTGGCCGGACATATCGGAAATACACTTGGACAGATCCATGTTCCGTCCCTTATAATGGGTGTGATTGCACTGGTAATTCTGCTGGCGGCAAAGAAACTGATACCAAAATTTCCGATGGCGGTCGTACTGATGGCGGTTGGAGCACTTATGACAAAGTTTCTTCCGGTCAGGGAGTGGGGCATACAGACATTAAGTGCTGTGCAGACGGGACTTCCGCGGTGGAAGGCGGTGGATCTGTCTGCAGTGCCGCTTAAAGATGCCATAACGATCAGTCTGTCGGTGGCAGTAGTGATTATGGCAGAGACTCTTCTGGCAGAAAATAATTTTGCCCAGAAAAACCGCTACCGGATCAACGACAATCAGGAATTGCTGGCATTTTCCCTTGGAAATTTTGCAGCAGCTCTGACCGGATGCTGTCCGATCAACGGGTCCGTATCAAGGACCGCAATGGGAGAACAGTATCAGGGGAAAACCCAGCTGACAGGAATTGTGGCGGGAATTTCCATGATGATTCTGCTTTTGTGCGGAACAGAATTTATCGGATTTCTTCCGGTTCCGGTGCTTACCGCGATTGTGATCTCCGCATTGCTTGGAGCCACGGAATTTGAACTTGCAGTCCGTTTGTGGAAAGTCAGCCGCACAGAATGTCTGATCTTTTTTGGTGCATTTTTTGGAGTGCTGCTGCTTGGAACCATCAATGGTGTTTTGATCGGCATCATGCTTTCCTTTACCGAGATGATTATCCGTACGGCAAAACCGGCGCGGTGTTTTCTTGGCATACAGACCGGACACAGTCATTTCCGGGACCTGAAAGAGAGCAGTTCCATCCATGCCGTGGAGCATGTGGTCATTTACCGGTTCAGCAGTAATCTGTGTTTTGCCAATGTTTCGGTATTGCAGAAAGATATTGAGGATGCCATCCGCGAGGATACCCGTGCGGTGATTTTAGATGCGGGAGGCATCGGGAGTATTGATATTACGGCGGCAGACTGTCTGGAGCGGCTTTATGGCTCCCTGAAAGAAAAAGGTATCCGGTTTTATATGACGGAACATATTGCGGAGGTGAACGAACAGCTGCGCAGACTCGGACTCGGGTATATGGTGGAGGAAGGCTGCGTGCGCAGAACCATCCATATTGCACTTAAGGATATGGGGATACGTCGTCCGTATCCGCTGGAGGGCGGTGTGGACAATGTTGAAAAAAGCGCCTCCCGGAAGCGGGCAGATAACCGGGTGCAGGAATTTGTCTGGGCATTTGGTTCGGAGGCAGAACAGGAAATGGAAAAACAGATTGCCCGCCAGATTGCGCATCTGACATCGGATAAGGATGTGGAGGAGCTGATTCACGGACGCTGGTCCCATATGGAGGCGCTGGATGAGGATGAATGGCTGGAGCATCTGGAAGAACATTTAAAGGAAATTGTCAATATTTCCGGGAAAGATGAGGAGACACTGGCAAAAAGGCTGGAAGAACACCGGCAGGAAGTACATGACCGGATTGCACAGGAACATCCGGAACTGGCAGAACGTTTCCGGGAACGCAGACATCTGCTGGATGAGCATCTGCGGGAGCGCAGGCCGGAGGTATACGAACTGGTAATCAGACTTCGCGAAAAAAAGGATCAGGCATAATGATATTTTTTGCGGTTTCTGACAAAGAAGGTTACCGTGAGCCCTAACGTGAGAAGTTCTGCTACTGCCACGGCACTCCAGATTCCGTTGATGCCGAGAAGCAGTGGCAGAAGGAGTACGGCAGCCAGCTGGAACACCAGTGTCCGCAGAAAAGAGATTGCAGCAGATATCAGTCCGTTGTTTAATGCCGTAAAAAACGAAGAACCGTAAATATTAAATCCATTGATCAGATAGGCAATGCAGTAAATACGGAAACCGTTTTGGGTCATGGAAAACAGATCTGCATCATATCCGACAAAGATGGCGGCCAGAGGTCTGGCGATCAGCTGCGCCAGAATAAACAGCATGAGTCCCCAGATTCCGATGAGCCGCAGACTTTTTTGGAACAGATTTTTTAATTCGTCATGGTTGCCCGCTCCGTAGTGATAGCTGACAAGCGGCGCACTTCCGATGGAATATCCCAGAAAAATTGCAATAAAAATAAAGTTTACATACATGATCGTTCCAAACGCAGCCACACCGTTTTCTCCGGCAAGATTCATAAGCTGAATATTGTACAGAGAGTTTACAATGGAACTGGAAAGGTTGGTCATCAGTTCGGACGAACCGTTTCCGCAGGCGCGCAGAAAAATTTTCCCGTTAAAGTGTGTGCGCCCAAGTTTAAGAAGGCTGGAATTTTTGCGTGCAAAATAAAGGATCGGAAACAGACCGCCGATACATTCGCTGGTGACCGTTGCAAATGCCGCACCGGCCAGACCGATCTGGAAAACGCCTACCAGTAAAAAGTCCAGAACCATATTGGTGACACCCGCGATGACGATGACACCAAGACCAAGTTTTGGTTTTTCTGCGGTGACAAAGAAACTCTGGAATACGTTCTGGAGCATAAAGGCCGGCATGGAGAGCAGCGTAATGCGGGCATAAAGCACACAGTTTGTCAACAGCGCACCGTCGGCACCAAGCCCGCGTGCAATCAGCGGGGAAAAGAGGATGCCGAGCGCGGAGAGGACAATGCCTCCGATCAGCGTGAGGTATACCAGCATGGAAAAATATTCGTTTGCCTGTTTCTTTTTGCCTTCGCCTAATGTCTTTGCAACGATCGCACTGCCTCCGGTACCGATCATGAAGCCTAGAGCGGAGATTGCCATGAGAAACGGCATGATCAGATTGACAGCGGCAAAAGCAGTCTTTCCGACATAATTGGAAACAAAGAGCCCGTCCACTACACCGTAGATGGAAGTAAAGATCATCATGACGATGGAAGGAAGGACGAACCGCAATAATTTTTTGTAAGTGAAATGTTCAGATAATTGTATCTGCATATAAAATCCCCCTGTTGTGTGTAGATAGATAAACATATAGTATAGCCGTATCCCGGATTTTCGTCAAGAAAATTTGATATTTAAGAGGCTTTATGCGATAATTGATGCGGTTGATCTGACCTTACCGGAGTCAGATGCGGACAAAACAATGATAAACAGGAAAAGAGAGAAGCAATCATGATACAGGACATTTATCCAATGAAATTAGACAATGCATTTCAAATGAAAGAACCGGATGCAGACAGCAGGATACTGGCATTTCGTGATCGGACGGTTTATCTGAAAAACGAGGGGGAGATCACATTTCTTAAGTATCACGTGTGGGTGGAATACTGTAAGACACATCACAAAAAAGTGCCCGGACTGGTATATCTGTTTTCCGTGGATGACATATCTTTTTATATGACAGAGCTTTATGAAGATGTGGAAATTCCGGGATTTATGTATCATAAACTGTTTGCGGTCCGGTCCATGAAACCGAAGGAGCGTGTATTTGCCGCAACAACGGCATGGCATCTGTATGTGTGGTACCGGGATAATCAATTCTGCGGCAGATGCGCACATCCGCTTGTACACAGCCGCACGGAGCGCATGTTGCAGTGTCCGGTCTGTAACAATATGGTTTTTCCGAAGATTGCGCCGGCAGTCATCATCGGACTGACAAATAACGATCAGATCATGATGACAAAGTATGCAGGCAGGGAATACAAACGGTATGCGCTCATTGCCGGGTTTACGGAAATCGGGGAAACCGCGGAAGAAACTGTCCACCGGGAGGTGATGGAAGAAGTCGGGCTGAAAGTGAAAAATATCCGTTATTATAAAAGCCAGCCATGGGGCTTTGACAGTAACCTTCTGATGGGATTTTTCTGCGATCTGGCAGAAGAAGGTGAGATCCGGCTCGAAGAAGAGGAACTGTCACTTGCCGAATGGGTAGATTACCGGGATGTGCCGGATGATCCGGAAGGATTAAGTCTTACTAGGGAGATGATGACCTATTTCCGGAAGCAGCGCGAACAGGGGTTAAATCCCTGACCGGATTTTCTGGGCTTTTTCCAGAAACGATTCCTGTTGTTTTCATAGTATCTATCCTTTACAAATTGTGATATTATTATTTTCGACAAAAATATGTTTATTTTATGAAAAAAGAGAAATTTTTTTACGAGGTAATAAAATGAAAGATCTTACAAAAGGAAAACCTTCCCGATTAATACTCGCTTTTGCGCTTCCGATTTTTCTGGCCAATCTGCTGCAGCTTACATACAGCCTGGTGGATACCCGGATTGTCGGATCGTTTCTGGGGGAAGATGCACTTGCAGCTGTCGGTGCTACAAGTTCACTGAGCAATCTGATCATCGGCTTTCTGATGGGGCTTTCCAACGGGTTTGCCATCATCACTGCACAGCGGTTCGGAGCAAAGGATCTGCGCGGGGTGAAAAAATCGTTTGCCATGTCACTGACACTCGGAATTGCCGTTGCTGCGGGACTGACGGTTCTCGGTCTGCTTTTTCTGCAGCCGATTTTACGCTTTTTAAATGTACCGGAAAATTTAAGGACAATGGCGGGTTCTTATATTGTAATCATTATTGCGGGATTGATTGCAACATTTCTTTATGATGCCTGCGCTGCTGCACTGCGTGCACTCGGAGATACCATTACGCCTTTGGTGATTCTTGCAATCTCTGTCATATTGAACATTGCGGGGGATCTCTTTTTTGTGGTCGTTTTAAAAACGGGGGTAAGGGGAGCCGCGGTTGCCACGGTTTCGGCACAGGCGTTGGCGTTTGTGATCTGCTGGATCTATATGATAAAACGGTATGAACTGCTCCGGTTGTCCGGGGACGATTTCAAAGAGCCACAGCCGCAGATGATCCAAAGCATGCTAAGCGCGGGTCTGTCCATGGGGTTTATGAGTTCCCTGATCAATATCGGTTCCCTGACGCTGCAGACGGCAATCAATAAACTGGGACAGAACATTATCGTTGCACATACCGCAGCCCGCAAAATATCGGAAATGTTTATGATTATGTTTACGGTATTCGGACAGACGATGGCAACATACTGCGGACAGAATCTTGGAGCAGGACGGATTGACCGGATAAAAAAGGGAATCGGGCTTGCAATTTTATATACCTGTATCTGGTGCAGCTTTACCATTGTTGCAAGTTATACAATCGGAGACTGGCTGGTTTACATGGTAACTGGAAGCAAAAATGCCGAAGTACTGAAGAATGCAACCAATTATCTGAAGTTTGATACGCTGTTTTATTTTGTCACGGCAGTGATATGTGTCGTCCGTAATGCCATGCAGGGGCTGGGAGACCATATTACACCGCTGGTATCAAGTTCACTGGAAATGATCGGCAAAATCGTGATTGCAGCAACACTCGTTCCGTGGTTTGGCTACACAGGTGTAATCGTGGCGGAACCACTCGTATGGTTTATTATGGTCATTCCTCTGCTGATACAGATTTTCCGCATGCCGGTTTTAAAAAATAATATTTTAACCAAATCTTAGGGAAAAATTGCTGGTTTTTCCTTCTAGTGTATGATAATATGGCATACATATATAAATTGTATGAAAATATACAGGAAGAAGGAGGGATTGTTTGGAAAAGAGAAAAGAAAAAGCAAAAGAATCCATACAGGCAGTATTGCCGATTCTGTTCATTGTATTGTTACTGAGTTTTACAGTGGCACCGGTGTCCGCCAGTATTCTGCTGGAATTTATGATCGGTGCGGTGTTTGTAATTATAGGCATGCTGTTTTTTTCCATGGGTGCCGAAATGTCAATGTCTCCTATGGGGGAACGTGTAGGAGGCAGCATGCTTAAAACCAAAAAACTATGGGTGATCCTCCTTCTGGGCTTTTTTCTCGGGGTCATCATTACCATTTCAGAACCGGATCTGCAGGTGCTTGCCGCTCAGGTGCCGTCGGTGCCGAATATGGTGCTGATTCTTTCGGTGGCAGCCGGGGTTGGCGCATTTCTTGTTGTAGCACTGCTTCGTATTTTATTTGGAATAGCGTTAGCCCCGTTATTAGTTGTGTTCTATGGTGTGATATTTGTGATCGCAAGGTTTGTTCCGGATAATTTTCTGGCGGTGGCGTTTGATTCCGGAGGTGTGACGACCGGACCGATGACGGTTCCGTTTATTATGGCACTTGGTGTTGGTATTTCTGCAATCCGAAATGATAAGCATGCGGAAAACGACAGTTTCGGACTGGTTGCACTGTGTTCGATCGGTCCTGTTCTTGCGGTATTGCTCCTGGGACTGGTATATCCTGCCCAGGGAAGTTATGTGGCAGCGGACGTGCCGGAAGCTTTCAATTCTGTGGAACTTGGCCGGCTGTTTTTATCCGAAATTCCCTATTATCTCAAAGAAATTGCAGGTTCCCTGCTTCCAATCGTTTTCTTTTTTGGAATTTTCCAGCTTGTTTCCATTCAACTACATAAAAAGACATTGATTAAAATCTGTGTGGGACTGCTTTACACGTATGTCGGACTGGTACTTTTCCTGACCGGTGCCAATGTCGGATTTATTCCCGCAGGAAACTATCTTGGAACCGTTATGGCATCACTGCCGTGTCCGTGGATTTTAGTCCCGGTCGGAATGGTGATCGGATATTTCATTGTCAAGGCAGAGCCGGCCGTCTATGTCCTGATGAAACAGGTAGAAGAACTGACCGATGGGGATATTTCCGGAAAAGCGATGCAGATCAGCCTTTCGGTTGGTGTGGCTGCTTCGGTCGGGCTTTCCATGCTGCGGGTGCTTACGGGAATTCCGATTATGTATTTTTTAATTCCGGGCTATGCCATTGCACTGTTTCTGACGTTATTTGTTCCGAAAATCTTTACCGCGATTGCGTTTGACTCCGGAGGCGTGGCATCCGGTCCGATGACGGCAACTTTTCTGTTGCCACTGGCACAGGGCGCTTGTACGGCAGTAGGCGGCGATGTGGTAAAGGATGCCTTCGGCGTGGTAGCGATGGTTGCCATGACTCCGCTGATTACGCTGCAGGTCCTCGGGCTGATCTATAAGATTAAGAGTAATAAAAAGGAAGAAATGGCAGAACAGCCATTACTGCAGGCAGAGGATGTGTTTGCCGGGTATGCGGATGATGCAATTATAGAATTATAGAAAAACAGGAAAGAGGAGCGGACAAATGAGTGAGATCTATATGATGGTTACGATCTGCAATCGAAAACAGATGCAGAAATTTGTGAAGTTTTATAAGCAAAATCACGTGGATACTGGAAATATTTCTCTTGCCATGGGAACAGCGGCCAGCGATGTACTGGATTACTTCGGACTCGAGGAGGACGAGAAAGGCATTCATTTTTGTCTGGTCACACGTCCCACCTGGAAAACCGTGAAAAAGGGATTGCAGACGGAACTGAAAATTGATGTGCCCGGGACGGGAATTGTCTTTCTGATACCGCTTAGCAGTATTGGCGGAAAACAGCAGCTGAAATTTATGCTGGGAGAACAGGAATTCGAGAAAGGGGAGGAGACAACGTTGAAGGAGACAAAACATGAGCTGATCATTGCAATTGCCAATTACGGATACAATACGCAGGTGATGCGTGCGGCAGAAGAAGGCGGAGCCACCGGGGGAACGGTTTTTCACGGGAAAGGTGTCGGAATGAAACGGGCAGAACAGTTTCTCGGCGTATCGCTGGTTTCCGAAAAAGAAATTATATTTATTGTTACGAAAACGGAACAGAAAAATGCGATTATGAAATCCATCATGGAAAAAGCCGGAATCGGGACAAAAGCGGGAACCATTGCGTTTTCTCTTCCGGTTACCAGCACAGCCGGACTTCGGATTATCGAGGATTCCGGAGAATGTGAAGAGATTTAGATCACATTCCACAAATTTATCCGACTAAAATTAGCTAAAAATATAATTGATATAAACATAAAATTATATTAAAATAATTTTATTAAGAATAGAAAATGAGCTAACTTTAATTGAAATGAGCTAAGGGGCGGATAGATATGACAAAAACAAGGAAAACCATAGGCGTGATGGTCGGAGGCATCACAGACGATTTTACACGTTTTTTGTGTAAAGGTCTGAGGGAGGCAGCAAAAGAGCAGGATGTCAACATGGTAGTGCTTCCGGGAAAATTTTTAGACCGTGATTACGCGCAGAACACGGATATTATGTATGAATATCAGTATGATACCCTGTTTTCGAGTGTACAAAAAGGCCGTCTGGACGGGATTATCGTAGCGGCAAACTGTATTGGCTGTTACACGACGAAAGAACGTATGGTTGAATTTATGCATCACTATGATGGAATTCCATGCGTTCTGGTTTCCTCTGATCTGGAAGGATATGTAAATGTCAGTTATGACAATGACCGTGGAATCCGGCAGGGAATCGATTATCTCGTGCAGGATCTGCATTACACAAAAATCGGAATGGTAGGCGGACCGAAGGAAAATTCCGATGCAATGGAGCGCAAAGCTACGTTTGAGAGTGCACTCTGGAAGAACGGTATCTTACCGCAGGAAAAACGGTATGTGGAAGGGGATCTGACGGGAAATTCGCATAGCGCCTATGCCAGACTTCTGGATGACAATCCGGATCTGGAAGCCGTTTTTTGCGTCAATGATGAAACTGCAGCCGGATTTTATGAAGAACTGAAGGCGCGGGGGCTTATGCCGGGAAGGGACATCTCGGTTTTCGGGTATGATGATACGGAGTGGTGTTCCCAGATTTATCCGACACTTTCTTCGGTACGTGCGGATGTGTCAAAACTTGGCAGCAAAGCATGTGAACTGTTATGCCGGATGATGCAGGGAGAAAAAGTCTCTTCTGTGCGCCTTCCGACCGATCTGGTGATCCGGAATTCGTTTTGCCGGGGAAATCAGGAAGAAGTGGATGCGCGCAATGATGTGCTGGAAAAGTACGAGTCCATGAATCACTGGGCCGATGAACTGTTCGGAAAGCAGAAACGGGTAAATTTCGAAATGAAAAACTTTATTTTGAAACTGCTTTGTTTTGAAAAAGGAACCGATCAGAGTTTTGGGGAAATTCTTGCAACAATGGAATGGTTAAAGATACATAATGCATTTTTGTACATCTATGAGGAGCCGGTCATTCATCTGAATCATGAATTATTTCAGATGCCGGAGCAGCTGCTGCTGAAAGCCAGTGAACTTCATGGAAATGTAGAAAATATACCCGCCATTCATCAGAAAAAAAAGGCAAAAAATATTTTCCGGTTTTCCAGGCTGGGAATGTCTGACCGGGCATGGATGGTAACGCTTCCTCTGTATGCCAATGAAATGCTGTATGGAATTTTAGTGTGTGATCTGACCGATGAAGTGCTGGAATATGGAGAATTTTTAAGTAATCAGATTTCGGCAGCAGTCAAGATGCTGAATCTTCTGAAAAACAATGAGAATATTCAGAAACAGTTAGAGGAATCTCTGTATGTCTTAAAGGAAAACAATCTGGAACTGGAAACACTTTCAAAGAAAGATCCACTGACCGGGATCTGTAACCGGAGAGGATTTTTCGAATATGCGGAGCCTATGCTGAAAAAAGCAAGAGCAGCGGAAAAAACATTTCTGGTGCTTTATGCGGATATGAACAATCTTAAAATCATCAATGACCGGTACGGACATGAGGAAGGGGATTATTCCCTGCACACCATCGCGGAAATTCTTGCAGAGATTGTCCAAAAGGAGCAGACAGGGGATGGGGTTGTTGCGAGAATCGGCGGGGATGAGTATGCATGTGCACTGATGACGGAAAAGAAAAAAGAACTGTTATTACAGGAGTTATACGATGCATTCACCGTTCGGAATGAACAGAGTGACAAACCGTATAACGTAACGGTTTCCATCGGTGCCTGTGCGTTAGAGCCGGGCGATGAGCACAGTCTTGCGGATGCACTTTCGCTTGCGGACGAGCAGTTGTATGAGGTAAAGAAACTCCGTAAAAAAGATGTCGCAAAAATACCGCTGCAGGCAGAGCCTCAGCGGTAAGAAAACGTTTTTAACTGTTTTTTGTTTTCGTACATATTCTGATCTGCCCGCTTTTGAAGGGCATCCAGATCCGCATCTGTCCGTGAATCAAAGACAGCATATCCACAGGCAATCTGCAGATGGATGTTTCGGGAGGAGGCGTTGTAAACGGCCTCCTCTTTTCGCAGACAGGAGATCAGATGGCTGATGTCGCAGGTGTTATGGTCGTCAATCAAAACACAGAATTCATCTCCGCCGATGCGGTACAGTTTTCCGTAACGTGAGAAAACTTTCTGGAGAATATGTACGGCATCCGTAATATACTGATCCCCACAGCCATGTCCGAATTTATCATTGTAGTATTTCAGGTTGTTCAGGTCAAATACAAACAACAGAAGATTTGTCAGTTTTTTGCACCGGCTGGTATCTTCGTGGTAAGCATTCCGGTTGTAGCAGCCGGTCAGGAGATCCTTTTCCGCAAGTTCACGGTAGAGAGCCGCGCGACGGCCGGTATCGATTTCCTTTAGGGATACGAATGCGGTGTCGCAGGCAAGGGTTACGATAAAAAGCAGCATGGCGATGCGGCCGACAATTTCGATGTCCTGCGACCCCTGATAATAATTGTACATGTCGGAAAAAAGAGTACCGATCAGAATAATGATCCCTATGGTACAGATCCACAGGGCATGTGTCGTCGTGTGGTGATAAAATTTGTTGCAGATGGTATAGATAAAATATAAAACTGCAAGGCCGATCATGACATGGGTCATCCAGAGTGTCTGCGTCAGGTCACGGATATCCATAAGCTGCAGGAATAAAACAACTGCAATCTCTGCCACATCCAGCCAGACAAAAATCCGGCAAAGATACCGGTCCCTTGCTTTTAAATAATGCCGGACGAACATCATAAAAGGAATGGGCAGCAGCAGAAGAAGCATGCGGGTCACATAGGAATGGAACACCGGGTTCTGTGACAGAAGAATGGAAGAGCTTGTTTCCAGGCAGAACCATGCACCAAGATCCGTTGTAAGAATTCCCAGATACAGCATGGATTTGCTCACATATGCCCAATGATGCACAAACAGCCAGTAGATGAGCATCAGAATGCCAAGTACAACGTTCATAATGCCGAGGAGCATGGGGATCCCTGCTTTTAAAAGTTCATGGCGAAACATATGGACACCATCGCCCTGATAGAAAACCGGATCAGACACCTGTTTGTCCAGGTTGCAGTTGGTGAGTGTGACGAGGATGCTACGTGTATTTTCCGGGACAGAGACCATTTCACAATTACGTCCGGTTGTATGCAGAATACTGTCCGTTTTGAGGCTGCGCGTATAAAGCAGCTTTCCGTCTACTTCCACAACCACGGTCTGATGCTGGCTGTAAAACATCAGGGTAGAAGCCTTTTTGGTCCATCGGACATCGGAAATCCGGTAAACAGTAGTTGCTTTGGATACCTTAACACGCCGGGACGGGAGCATCTGGATGTGCAGATCCGCGCTGTGGTTGCTGAGACTGTATGAGGTACACTGCCAGCCGAAAACCAGTGCAACAGCTGCAATGATAAGAATAAGCAGATAAAGCGTGCTTGTAGTTTTGTATTTGGTTAAATCAGGTTTTTTCATAACATGTATTCTCCGTAATAAGAGGTTCCTGTAAATTTGCCTAATAATTTCATCATAGCGTAAAACACAGAAAATGACAATCTACTTCCTGGCAAATTTATGTATTTTTATCGGAACTTACAGGGAAAATCTTGACAGCATCCATGGATTGTATAATAATGAACTATATTTAAAATAAGAAAAAGGGAGCTTTCAAAAAGAAGGCTGAGAGTAAGCTGTATTGCTTTGACCTGTAACCTGATTTGGATAATGCCAACGTAGGGAAAATGAAAGTTACCACACACGTGTAAGCATTATACGTGTGTTTTTTTATTTTATACAAGGAAGGGAGAAACCAATGAGAGAATACAAAACGCAGATGGAAGCTGCAAGAAAAGGAATCGTAACAGAAGAATTAAAGAAAGTTGCACAGAAGGAACACTTGCGTGTGGAAGAGTTGATGCCTCTGGTGGCAGCCGGAAAGGTTGCCATTTGCGCAAATAAAAACCATAAATGTCTGGACCCGCAGGGTGTGGGCTCCATGCTCCGGACCAAAATCAATGTCAATCTTGGAGTATCCAGAGACTGGAAAGATTATGATATTGAAATGCAGAAAGTTATGGCAGCGGTGGATATGGGAGCGGACGCAATCATGGATCTGTCTTCCCATGGAGATACTACAGGATTCCGGAGAAAACTGACTTCGGAATGTCCGGCGATGATTGGAACTGTACCGGTATACGATTCTGTGATACACTATCAGAGAGACCTGGCAACACTCACGGCAAAAGATTTTATTGATGTTGTACGTCTGCATGCAGAGGATGGTGTGGATTTTGTTACTCTGCACTGTGGCATTACCAGAAAAACCATCGATCAGATCAAAAACCACAAGCGGAAGATGAACATTGTATCCCGTGGCGGTTCTTTAGTATTTGCGTGGATGACAATGACCGGGGAAGAAAATCCGTTTTATGAATATTATGATGAAATTCTTGACATCTGCCGGGAATATGATGTGACAATCTCACTGGGAGATGCCTGTCGTCCGGGATGTCTTGCAGATGCTTCGGATGTCTGTCAGATTGAAGAACTTGTCCGTCTGGGAGAACTGACAAAACGTGCCTGGGAAAAGGATGTCCAGGTTATGGTGGAAGGGCCGGGACATATGCCGATGGATCAGATTGCTGCAAATATGAAGATCCAGCAGACCATCTGCATGGGTGCACCGTTTTATGTACTGGGACCTCTGGTGACCGATATTGCGCCGGGATATGATCATATCACTTCTGCCATCGGTGGTGCGATCGCTGCTGCCAACGGTGCGGCATTCCTCTGCTATGTGACACCAGCTGAGCATCTGGCACTTCCGAATGTGGATGATGTAAAGCAGGGAATTATGGCATCAAAGATTGCAGCGCACGCGGCAGATATCGCAAAGCATGTACCGGGAGCCATGGAGATGGACAATAAAATGGCAGATGCAAGAAGAGTACTGGACTGGGAAGCACAGTGGGCATGTGCCATGGATCCGGAGACTGCCAAAGCCATCCGTGCGGACCGGGCACCGGAACAGGAGGATACCTGTTCCATGTGCGGTAAATTCTGTGCTGTCCGCAGCATGAATAAAGCATTAAACGGAGAGTATATCGACATCTTATAGGAGGATGTTTTATGACCTTACAGCAGTTGAAATATGTTACGACCGTTGCTCAGACCGGGACAATCAGTGACGCGGCAAAAAAATTATTTATTTCACAGCCGAGTCTGACCAAAGCAGTCAGGGAACTGGAAAAAGAGATGGAGATTACCATCTTTGAACGGACAAACCGCGGAATTGTCATATCCAAAGAGGGTGAGACATTTTTAGGATATGCCAGACAGGTTCTGGAGCAGGCGGCACTGCTGGAGGAAACTTATAAGAAAAAAGCCGGGCGGAAACAGGAGTTTTGTGTTTCCACCCAGCATTATTCGTTTGCAGTCAATGCATTTGTGGAACTGATCGAGCAGTATGGAAGCGAAAAGTATGATTTCTGTCTGCGGGAAACCCAGACGTATGAAATCATAGAGGACGTCGCGCAGATGAAAAGCGAGATCGGAATTCTTTATCTGAACGATTTTAACCGTACCGTACTTGAGAAACTGATCAAGGAACATGACCTTGTGTTTACCGAGCTTTTTGTGGCAAAACCGCATATTTTTGTGAGCACGAAAAATCCGCTTGCGGGCAAAAAGTCTGTGACAATCGAAGAACTGGAGCCGTATCCGTATCTTTCTTTTGAACAGGGGGAACACAATTCTTTTTATTTCTCCGAGGAGATATTCAGTACCGTGGACCGGCCGAAGAATATCCGTGTCAGAGACCGGGCAACCCTGTTTAATCTGCTGATTGGTCTGAATGGTTATACGGTCTGCAGCGGGGTGATTGACGAGGAATTAAACGGAGAGAATATTGTTGCCGTTCCGTTGGAAGCACAGGGGGATATGCATATAGGTACCGTGACGCACAAAAAGGTTCTTCCGAGCCGGCTGGGCGCTATTTACAGGGATGCTCTGGTGCGGTATACACAAAATAAAATATAATTGATAAAAAATATCAATGCAGGCTCTTGACGGGAGCCTGTTTTTTCGTGTATTCTTTCTATTAGTTAGAGATAACTAACTTTGGGAAGGAGCGACGGACTTGAGCAGAGAAATATGGGAGATCATGCGTAAACTGCGTGGCGATGAGATCGAACTTCAGATAGCATTTCAGTGTGCACCGCTGATCACCGGACTGAAAGAATCGAATCTGCTGAATATCAAAAAACAGGATTACCAGCGGATGAAAGATATTTTTAAAGAAAGTGAACTGACGATTTATCCGCTGGGAATTCATGCGGGGAAGATTACCGTGTTCCTGTATCACAGGGAGCGCCTGGAAAAATTTTTTTCCGGGGAAAGTGTGCTTGCGTTGTTACATGAGATCGGTTATATCGACACAGACTTAAAACAGGTGCTGCCGGTGTTTCGCACACATTATCAGCAGTATTTGAAAGAAAAGAAAGTTTTTCCGCATGAGATGGGACTTTTGCTTGGATATCCGCCGGAGGATGTAAAAGGATTCATCCACAATCAGGGGAAAAACTATTTGTATTCGGGTTACTGGAAAGTATATGACAGACCGCATGAAAAAATCCGGCTGTTTCAGAAATATGAACATTCCAGGGAAAAACTGATCCAGCTTTTGTCATATGGAATGCGCATTGAAGAGATTATTGCGATTTGCAGCAATACGGAAATCTGGCAGCTGGTTGATTGTGACTGTCAATATGCATCATAACATTATAAAAAGAAAAGGAGAATTTAAAATGAGTAAGATTTCAGTTGTATTTTGGACACAGGGTGGAAACACAGAAAGCATGGCAAATGCCGTCGTGGAAGGAATCAAAGAGGCTGGCAAAGAGGCAGAAGCTGTATTTGTCAGTGATATGAACATTGATGAGTTAAAGGGAGAGGGTGTATTTGCATTAGGATGTCCTGCCATGGGAGCCGAAGTACTCGAAGAGAGTGAGATGGAGCCGTTTGTTGCAGACGTGGAAGGATTTGCTTCCGGAAAGAAGATAGGACTGTTTGGTTCTTACGGATGGGGTGACGGCCAGTGGATGCGTGACTGGGAAGCACGTATGAGCGGAGCCGGCGCAACGATCGTAGGAGGAGAAGGTGTCATCTGTCAGGAAGCTCCGGATGCAGATGCGATTGAACAGTGCAAGGCACTTGGAAAAGCGCTTGCAAACGCTTAATAACAGAAAAATTTTGTGTGCTGGCACCTGAGTATTTTAGGGAGAAAAATGTCGGATAAGCTGAAAAAATATTATTTTGTTATTGACAACTTATGCTCGTTAGCATATACTAACTGACGTAAGAGATGGAAATGATTCTCAATAAAGTCGCTTGCACGCGGCGGAAAGCAGGAGGATGTTTTTATGATGCCTTTAACAATGTGCAAAGCAGGAGAAGAGAATGAGATCAAAAAGATCGGTGGAAAAGAAGAAACAAGACGCCATCTTGAGAATCTTGGTTTTGTTGTCGGGGGAAAAGTGGCTGTGATATCTGAAACGGATGGAAACATGATCGTGAATGTGAAAGAAGCGCGTGTTGCTATCGGTAAGGATATGGCAAATAAAATAATGATTTAGAAAGGGAGCAGCGATGAAGACATTAAAAGATGCAAAAGTTGGCGAGACTGTCAAAGCTACAAAACTGACAGGCGAAGGACCTGTAAAACGTCGTATCATGGACATGGGAATTACCAAGGGCGTAGAGATTTATGTCCGTAAAGTAGCCCCGCTCGGAGATCCGGTGGAAGTTACGGTCAGAGGTTATGAACTGTCCCTGCGTAAAGCAGATGCTGAAATGATCCAGGTAGAGTAATTTTTTTACCATAAGGTTAGTAGCGACTTACAAAAACTAGCAAGTGCTTACAGAAACTAGCAATTTCAAATTTTAGCAAGGCTGATAAAACAAAAGTGCGCCAGCACAGAAAAGAGGAGAATTATGGCAGTGAAAATTGCATTGGCAGGAAATCCAAACTGCGGAAAAACGACATTGTTCAATGCATTGACCGGTTCCAATCAGTTTGTTGGTAACTGGCCGGGTGTAACAGTAGAAAAAAAGGAAGGACGTCTGAAGGGGCATAAAGATGTTACCATCATGGATCTTCCGGGTATTTATTCTCTTTCCCCATACACTCTGGAGGAAGTGGTAGCAAGAAATTATCTTGTTGCAGACAGACCGGATGCAATCATCAATATTGTGGACGGTACAAATATTGAGCGTAACTTATATCTTTCTACACAGATCATGGAACTTGGTATCCCGGTAATCATGGCAGTAAACATGATGGATATCGTTGCAAAGAATGGTGATGTGATACATATTGATAAGCTGAGCCAGAAGCTGGGCTGTGAAGTTGTTGAGATTTCCGCCCTGAAAGGAACAGGAATTACAAAGGCAGCAGAAAAGGCCGTTGCTCTCGCACAGCAGAAGAAGAAAGTCACACCTGCACATGCGTTCGCATCAGAGGTTGAGGATATCATTGCAAAGGTAGAGGATAAGATCAGCTCGGATATTCCACAGGAACAGAAGCGGTTTTTCGCAATCAAACTTCTGGAAAAAGACGATAAGATTTCTGAACTCTTAAGTCTGATGCCAGATGTATCTGCAGAGATCAAGGAACTTGAGGATCATTTTGATGATGATACCGAGTCAATCATTACCAATGAGCGTTATGTATACATTTCTTCCATCATTGGAGAGTGTCTTACAAAAGCAAAGAAGGGTGAGAAACTTTCCACTTCGGATAAGATTGACCGTTTTGTTACGAACCGTTTTTTTGCACTTCCGATTTTTGCATTGGTTATGTTTATCGTATATTATGTATCTATCACAACAGTTGGTGGATTCCTTACCGATTGGACAAATGATACATTGTTTGGCGAGTGGATTGTTCCGGGAGCAAGAACCTTACTTGAGAACATTCACTGTGCCGGCTGGCTGACAGGACTTGTCGTAGATGGTATCATCTCCGGTGTGGGTGCTGTACTTGGATTCGTACCACAGATGCTGGTACTGTTCATTTTCCTGGCATTCCTTGAGTCCTGTGGATATATGTCACGTATCGCATTTATCATGGACCGTATTTTCCGTAAATTCGGATTATCCGGAAAATCATTCATCCCAATGCTGATTGGTAGTGGATGCGGTGTTCCTGGTGTTATGGCTTCCCGTACGATCGAGAACGACCGTGACCGCAAGATGACAATCATGACAACAACATTCGTACCTTGTGGAGCAAAGCTTCCGATTATTGCTTTGATCGCAGGTGCATTCTTCCATAATTCCGGATGGGTTGCATGGAGTGCTTATTTTGTAGGTGTTGCAGCAATTATCTGTTCCGGTATTATCTTAAAGAAAACAAAGATGTTCGCAGGAGAGCCTGCACCATTCGTTATGGAGCTTCCTGCATATCACTGGCCAACCGTTGGAAACGTACTCCGCAGCATGTGGGAGCGTGGATGGTCTTTCATCAAGAAAGCAGGTACAATTATCCTGTTATCAACAATTGTTTTATGGTTCTTAATGAACTTCGGATGGAGCAACGGAACCTTTGGAATGCTTGATTTCGACGGATTAGAGGGTGCTGCTCTTGAGGCTGCCCAGGCAGAATGTGTTCTTGCAAAAGTTGGTTCTGCAATCGCATGGATCTTCGCACCACTTGGCTGGACCAAGGCTGGTAACGGCTGGAAGATGGCAGTTGCTGCTGTATCCGGTCTGATCGCAAAAGAGAACGTTGTAGCTACGTTCGGACAGTTATTCGGTTTCGCAAAAGTTGCAGAAGATGGTTCCGAAATCTGGAAGCCACTGTCTTTGGTTATGACTCCGGTTGCCGCTTATGGTTTCCTGGTGTTCAACCTGTTATGTGCACCATGTTTCGCAGCTATGGGTGCGATCAAGCGTGAGATGAACAACGTGAAGTGGTTCTGGTTTGCGATCGGATATCAGTGTATCTTAGCTTACATTGTTTCCCTGTGTATCTACCAGATCGGTACACTGATCACAGTTGGTACATTCGGTGTTGGTACCGTTGTAGCATTCTTACTGATCATCGGATTTATTTATCTGCTGTTCCGTCCTTATAAGGAGAGTAACACATTAAAATTTGACGCAAAGAAAACTGTGTCAGCAAAATAGAAAAAGAAGAGATGCCAAATGATGCAGAGAGAAATGATTATTCAAAAACTGAAGGAATCAGGCTGTAGGATTACCAAGCAGCGGCTGATGCTGCTGGATATTATCCTTGAGGAAGATTGTTCCTGCTGTAAGGAAATCTATTTCAAGGCATCAAAGGTAGATCCAAAAATCGGCGTTGCAACCGTTTACCGCATGGTAAACGCAATGGAGGATATCGGAGCCATTAAGTGTATGCGCGGATTTCAATTGGCGGGTTCTGAATAGTTGAAAAAGAGAAAGCGGTTTGCCGGAAGGCAGACCGCTTTTCTTCTAGTGTGCCGAGCATGGCACTAATCTTACTGGTGAAAGTCCAGTCACGGGTA
>OGOL01000071.1_pt1 | contig 115992 bp, 90 predicted proteins | sample 1552641 | NCBI WGS metagenome assembly OGOL01 (sample SAMEA2580140, study PRJEB22360) | human gut metagenome | biome: human gut; feature: human-associated habitat; material: faeces | place: Denmark | collected 2008/2010 | reverse complement strand
AAAATTTTCAATGTTCTTTCAATTTAGCCTTGACTTTTTATTTGCAGGCTATTTCCATATACTACCAAACGGACCAATTTCAACGTTACGCTTAAAATCTGCGTTAACTTTACGTTCTTACATTTCGAGCCGATAAAGCTCATAATACCACCACATAAAAGAAAAAGATTCTGTAAGTTTCAAACAGATACTTACAGAATCCAAAAATTCCAAAAATAAATCAAGCTTATTTCCGTCTTCTCCACGAAACCAGTTTGACATTCAAATATGTAAGCAATACAATTGCTAGCACAATACTTAATCCAATTGCAACATAATACATACTTTCCCCTAATGGATAATTGATTGCAAGATTCGACAGCATTTGTCTTTTTTCAACTGCACTTAATCCACTCAAGTCCACTTGAATTGGGATCACATTTAATTTCAAAATAAAGCTAACACCATACAATCCCACATTAATGAACATAGCGAAAACATATACTATCTTTAATATTCTTTCTATCACTTAATTTTCCTCCATGACTTGTTTTCATTCTTTGTATAGACAATTCTTTCATCTATATTTTATATCAGCAGTATGAGCAAATCAAGTAAAATTTCAAAAATGCCGCTTGCATGGACCTTTATTGTCGGTGCAGGCGGCATTTCTTCTACATTTAATCAGAATTTTTTGACTCAACCAAAAATTCATACGCGATATAAAAATCGTTTTCATCTGGTTCATTAGTCATCCATTCATCTGGAGCTTCATGAAAACACATATGAAGCAAAATTCGGTACTCTCCTTCATCTAACTCCGGATAATATTGCTGTAGCCAATCATCTTCCATCAGTTGAGTGCCATCTGGTTCAATCATTTCAGACGATAAAATCCACGGATTTCCACCAAATTCATACCATTCACTGTCATTGCAAATTTCGAGTTTTCGCCAATAAGAACACTCCAAGTACTGATCTGTATGATTGGTAATCGAATAACTCATAAATTCGTTGCGGTTTGGCACTAACTCAATTCCCATCTCAGCTGCATCCTGAACCACATACGGACTTCGATAGCTTTCTGAATGGTCCTTTGGGACAACTGAAATATCATATTTTGTCAGGAATATTTGTAGTAGACTGCATACGAAAACTAGCAAATATTTTGCGCCGATAACGATACACCTCCTATCATGTATTATTTCTCCTCGGCAAGTTACTTCATTATGGTGATTGAAACTGCTGTCTGCAACTACTATTTTGAATATACTGCATCATTTTTTGAGAGAAGATACACGCAATATTGATTCATGCTGATACCTTCCCTCTTGGAATGTTCTGCAAGAGAACGATGCAAGCTGCGAGGTATTCTAAGCTTAAATTGTCCTGAATATTCCTCCAAACTGTCCGGCTCGTGAATTTCGATACCATCTTCAATGGCAGCTTCTAACCATGCCTTCTTAGCATCCAAAGCATTTGCAACAGCGGATTCTACTGTTTCTCCACAGGTGATACATCCCGGAAGCTCTGGAAATGAAACCACGAAACCGCCCTCATCCTTATCCTCTACAATTTCCATACGATAGTTCATTATCAAATAATCATTCAGCGTTTTCATCATTTACCGCCTCACTTTCCACAATCTGTTTTACCATCTCTACATACACTTTTTTAATAGGTTCATGCCTCGGTATTGTAATCGGCTGACATCCAGCTTTTCTAAAAGTATAATGGCTGCTCCCACTCTTTGGGGCATTCATCACATATCCGTAACTTTCCAGCACTTTCCGCAATTCATCAAATCGGAGATCTTTTGACAAAGCACATATTTTTGTTAATAGTTTATCCCATTTTGACATTTTGAATACCTCCTATCTATATTATATATGGTGTCATATTTGGTGTCAATATTATTTCTGCACGTTTACGAATATGTAAAGGAAACGGGCGCAGGAATCCTCAAGGATTCTCGCGCCCGTTTTCTGAAACTACACTTCGCAATACCCTTACATATTACTGTCTCTTGCAGTTATCGGCTGCATTTCGTGCCTGATAGGATTTTGCGGCATTTCTGGAATTACTGGCATTCTTCCACTCGTCTTTTGAATTTTTCTCTGATGTGTCTTTATCTCTGTGACAGTTAGTTGCAGAATTTTCTTCCTTTGTACTGTGGCAGTTTACCACCTGATTTCGATATGAATCCTGTTCCTTCTTGTTGTAACTGTTTTCTGAATCACTATAATTTCTCATAATAAAAAACCTCCTGATGTGTAACTAGATTGAAAAAGGCTTTCGCCTTCACATCTAGTATGGCACCAGAAGGTTTGTTTATGCATGACATTTTCCTCATGTTTTTTGCATGTTTTCTATCATGCTTTTACGTCACATTTTTTCTGTCACGTTTTTTATTTATTTGATGAATTTTTCACCAGATAATACACGGCTGCCACTGCCAGTACAACAACTGCCGGTTTGAATAGGATTGCTACGAGCTTAAAGATAATGCTTAATACAAGAAAAACAACTGCTACAATTGCTAAAATCGCAATGGTTTTTGTCACCCAGTTTTGGGATGCAGTCTCTTTCATCCAGCTAAAGCTCCAGCCATCACCGCCAGTTGAACTGTCGTCTGAACCTGTGCTGTAGTTGTAGCTTCCGGCACGGCTGTTTCCCTGCGTGCTTGCCTCACCGGAGGTATCAATAATCGTCTTTGCAATAAGACGCGGACTTCCAAGTGAAGCAAAAATCTCTTCCTCAGACTTTCCTGCTGCTCTTTGCTCACTGATATAGTCATTATAGTATCTTACATTTTCCTGAATGATGCGCTCTTCCACATTTCCACGAAGCGCCTGCTCTAACTCTGTGACGAATTCAATTTGTGTCATAAAACACCTACGCCTTTCTGCTTATTGATAGACGATCATCTCAAGCTGATAGCTTTGCTTCTTTCCATCAGCCTCTGCGATCTCCTTTTTGTCACCTGTTACATTATCCTCTGAGCGATAGATGGATACGGCATAATCACCATTTGCCTGTGTCACTTCAAACACCGCTGTATAATATTCACCCGGTGTAGTCGGCACCCCATTTAAGTTCGCCGTAATGATGCGATCCTCAAGCCAGCCTGATGTTTCCCAATCTTGCTCATAAAGAATTTTATCATCACTGTCCTTTACTGTCAGCTTCACGTATCCTTTGTTGACACGATCATTGACACCAGCGACAAAGCGAATCTTATCAATTGAATTGCCTGTTGCACAGAACGTCTGGCTCACCTCATCACCAAGCTCACAAAGCTGCACCTGACTGTGCACATTTTCAACTTTATATCCCGCATATGGTGCTTTGAAATATGCCATCAGACACACAAATGCCGGAACGACAAAAATTGCAACACCGCCAATAAAGCGAGTGCGCATCCAACCCATGCAATTGACTTCCTGTGCAGGATTTTGTGCACAATACTTTGGATGCTTAAATACAGCATATACAAGCATCATCATTGTAAGAATTGACAGGCAAAGACTTTTATCAAGCTTTGCAATCAAATCCTCCATCATGAGCTCAGTACCGATGTTTCCATTTACAAGAGATCGTAAGATGCCGTTATTAAACATCGCCTGATCTACATTGTTAGGAATCATCTGTACATTAAATATGGTATAAACTAACATAAAAATCAAGTCCAAAATCATAAAAATTTTCGTATCTTTATGAAGGAATGAACTGATAACCCAAAATGGTACGGCAAACAGCAGCCACTGCGGATGCCACTTTGACAAACCAAACAGTACAAAGAAGGCAAGACAGCAGATATAAAATACCGTATTAACGAATTTTCTGTCATCTGTCGGCTTATTGAAATAACACCATGCGCACAATGTACCAAATGCCAAAACAGCAAAGCTGACCTCATAATGGAATGTTGATAATTCAAATCCTGTATAGTATCCTGCATTCATGATGTAGCCTGTCGGACTGCTGACTGCATTTCCGCCAAATCCAAACACATATGCCTGAAATACCGGGCTGTTTCTGTAAACAAAAAACTCCAATACAAATGGCACCATAAGCAGCACGCAGGATGCAATAATCTTCCATACATTTTTCTCACGATATAAAAGAAGCGGTGCAAAGATTAACAGCGCTGAATATTTAAATGTCATCGCAATGGCAAACCAGAAAATAAACCAAATGTCCTTCTTCTTTAAATAATAGTAAACGCCAAGAAGTACACAGAATGTCATTATGATGTCATACTGGCCAAAGATAAACTGCGCATAAAAAGCAACTGGCATAGTAAGACATGCATATGCACAAAGCTTTGATTTCTTGCTGCCCATTCCTGCAAGGATGGCAATATGATAAATCAACACACCGCTTGCCACATAGATCAGACATGGTAAGAGCTTTGCCCATAAAATAGCAAGAACAGGTAGATTTTCCGTTGGAAATGTCACGACGCCAAACAGACGCATCGGAATATTCCAGATGGCAAAGATAAGATAAAAGCTTGGCATGTATGCCGGATGAATATCAAATGTTCCGCAATAATCATAAAAATCACGGAAATGACCATTTAAATAACCGTAGCTGCAGCCTGCCGTATGCAAAAGATCGGACTGCTGAAAAACTAAAAAGCAAAAGACTGCGATTGCAGCAAATGCTACATAATCCCAGATAAGAAGCGGCTTTTCAGCAATTGCATTTACTGAAATACTACGTGCCTGACTCTTTTGATGTTTCTGACTCATTTTTTCACACCCTTTCTTTTCGCTCATTTTTTGACAATGCCAAAAAGCCAAGCATTGTAATTAATAAGAACTTAACGACATTGACTGCAAGAAGTCCCCATACAGCACCCCAGATTTTGTAAAGGTACATAGCAGGAACTACTGCTGCAAAGAACAATACTGCATAAATCACACCCATGATCAGCTGATAACGCTCTGGTGCAAATCTAAGCACGACTGTCATCATTGTATTACTCATAAAGAAAAATACCTGTCCTGCATTTGCCAGCAAAAACAGATTTTTTACTACATTGTAATCCTCTCTGTAAAAGAGATATACGTAAATATGAGAACCAAGTGTTGTTCCGGCAATCAATATAACTGCAAGCGCTGACAATGCAGCAAATACACCAGTTAACATCTTCTTTGTGATTTTTCCCTGATAGCGTGCAAGATGACCTGTGATAACACCATTTAACGGTGTTGAGATCAGAGAACTCATCTTTCCGACAGTACTTGCAATAAAGAAATAATAGGAAGCTGCATCTCCGGCTGTCATAGGAAGCACAACACGGTCTGTGTATGTTACAAAATCTGACAGCAGATATGCCGATGACAGTGACACACATGTTTTTGCATCTTCCCTGAAAAATTGACTCTTTTTAAAAAATGGCTTTTTAAAGATGCTTCCTGTGATTGTAACAAACAGCAGTCCAAGCATCTCTCCTAAAATAAAGATGCTTACCCAGGAATGACTAATTCCATACAGCGCCATGCCAATCGCATAACCTACTGCAATAAAAAGATAATAGAAGAAAAAGCCTCTGTAATTTAAGCTCAGTCTATATTCTACATCTGCATAATAGCGAACTGTTGTCACAAAAATAAGTACACCAATGGAAATAGGAAGAGCACCTGCTGTATCTTTTTTCACACAAATTGCCACTACAGTGACAATCGCACATAAAAGTGCTGTGAATACAAGAAAGCGATTGTAATCACCATTTTTTGTCTCATGACGTGTAGAAGCTTTCATGCGGCCATAATTGATTCCAGAACCAACTGCCGATGCCATAAGACCCATGATTGCTGTAAAGAACAACATTTTTCCGCTTCCTTCAGCACCCATACGGCTTCTTAAAAACGGATATACCACAAAAGAAAGCGTCATATTTAAAATCATCAGCCCGGCAAGACTGTAAACCATATCCCCCGCAAATCGGCGTAAGCCTGATTTTGCTTTTGGCTGCTTTTCTGTCATGAATTTTTCTCTCCCTTTTCGCTGTATGATAATGTGACAAATTTAGGATCACAATGAACAAGCTCTCTGTCTCCCGGAGGCGGCGGTGTCATGTAATCGCCATAAAGCATTGTAAGCGCCTCATGATATCCGCAAGGACCAGGAAATTTCTCTCCATCAACCTCTAAATCAACTGCATGGTCAAACCACTTCGCCTGATAAATCTTTCCCAGATCTGGAAACAGGCAGTTGCTGTAGTAGCAGCGCTTATGCTTTTTATTTTGACCGCGCTCCATCTTGCTGATTGCATCATACCAATGAACAAGTGTCTTTACAGGGAAGATGCGTCCGATTACAGAAAGAATAGCAACTACTGCCTTAGATGCACCCTTATACTCTGAAAGGTCAAGCTTATAACGGCGTCCCATGCACATGCCATACACAAGAATCAATAAAGCATGACAAAATTTGTGCTTTAACATGTTGTCTGAAACATCATCCACTATAAAAATATCTGTTCGCATATGATTATGAATGCCATTTCCATAATATTTTTGCTCTGCATTATTTTCGCGCATAGTTGAATCAAGCATCACAACACGCGGCACAAAATCATAAAATGCACCATTTAATTCATCTGGCTCCACATAGACAAAGCCATCCTTTAGTTCGGTACGTGCTACCTTGCGAAATACCTCAAAATCTTTTCTTGTCATAGCGATATCCGCGTCATCATCCCACGGAATATCAGATTTCTCACGCACAGCACCTATAAGATTTCCGCTGTCTAAAAAATAATTCAAATGATATTTCTCACAGACGCGCCCTACCTCACGGAAAATTATATGATTTCCCTCATGAATCAGTTTAAGCGCATCTTGTGTTGTCTTGTCAAATTCCAATTTTTATTCCTCTCATTCGGCTTTCTGATTTTTGCAGCCATCTTCTGCTTCCTTGTCATCTGCCTCATTTTCTTTTTCTTTCTCGTCTAAAAAATTCAGACGTTCATCTTCCACAACAAGCGGACGCTTCTTTACACGATCATTGATGCTCATAATATATTCACCAATTAATCCGATAAAGAACAGCTGTATAGAACCAATCAGACAAGTGACAATTAAAAGCGGTGCCATACCTGCTGGGAAATTGTCCCAAAATAAAAGCTTTAAAATCAGATAAATAATTGCAACTACCAGACTGATACAGCCAACTGTCATACCTATAAAGGTCGCCAGTCTAAGTCCTACTTTTGTATAAGAAGTAATGCTAAGCATTGCAGCATCATATAAACGGTAGAAATTGTTGCTTGTTTTTCCTGCACGCCTCTTTGGCTGCTCGTAAGGGATTTCCTTTCGTTTAAAGCCAAGCTCTGCTACGATTCCTCTTAAAAATGGTGTTGGGTCGTTAAGCTCTCTCATGACATTGATAAACTTCTTATCATAAAGACCAAAACCTGTAAACTGCTCAATCTGCTCAACATCAGAAAGTTTCTTGATTAATTTATAGTAACAGCCGCGAAGCCAGTACATCAATTTATTTTCCTGGCTGGACTTTTTAATTCCAATTACAATTTTATATCCGTTTTCCCATTCTTTTACATACCTTGGGATCATCTCAACCGGATCCTGAAAATCGGCAGCCATCAGTACTGTGGCATCTCCTGTTGTCTGGAGCATAGCATAGTACGGTGAATTGAACTGTCCGAAATTTTTTGCATTAAAAATTCCCTTAATCCCCTTATCCTCTGCACAAAGCTTTCGGATAATTTCTCTTGTCCTGTCTTTTGAATCGTTATCTATAAAAAGGATCTCATAGCGATAGGCTGGAAGATCCTTTTTAAATGTCTCGCGAAGCGCATCAGCCATCGCCTGAACATTTTCCTCTTCATTATAACAGGGCACTACAATACTAATTGTTTTCATAAAATGTGCCTTCTAACTTTCTTTTATTATTCCATAGTAACCATCACTTTAATTAGGTCGGCAGGCTTGTCTCGCATTAAATACAGTGCATCTTCTATCTGATCAAGTCCATTAAGATGATGGGTGACTAGCTTTTCTGGATGGATTCTTCCATACTTTACCATGGATAACATACGCTCGATACGTGCACGTCCTCCTTCTGCTAACTCAGTACGGATTGTTTTTCCTGCCATACCGCGTCCTCCGGAAAATTTTGGAAATGGAAGATTTCCTGTTCCGCCAAAATAATTGACATTGGAAACGGTTCCGATACCATAGCGCACCATATCAATTGCCTGCGCAAATACTTCATCGTTTCCTCCGCAGATTATGACACTATCTGCTCCTATTCCATCTGTGCGCGCCATTACCTGCTTGACTATATCGCCATCTTTATAGCTTAAGACTTCTGTTGCACCAAACTCATAAGCAGTCTTTACACAAAGCGGACGGCTTCCTACAGCAAGGATCCTTGCCGCACCTAAATGAGCTGCACCTGCTACTGCCATAAGTCCAATAGGACCAATTCCCATAACTACAACAGTATCACCAAATTTAATATTGGCATTTTGTGCTCCTGTAAATCCAGTTGTCACAACATCTACACACATAAGTGCCTGCTCTAAGCTGACACCCTCTGGAATTTTCGCCAGTGTCGTATCAGCATCTGGAATAAGAAAACGCTCTGAAAAGACACCTGGCTGTGTGCGTCCAAGCTGATGACCGGAAAATGGTGCTGATGCGTGCTTAAAATTGTGCTCCTGAATGCTTTTTGCCCGCCAGTCTGGTGTGATTGCTGGTACTGCTACTAGCTCGCCCGGCACAAAATCAGTCACATACTCACCAACCTCAAGCACTCGCGCCACACATTCATGACCAAGCACTAGATTTGGTGCCTTTCTTGAACCGCCTCCAAAAACAGTATGGACATCAGATGAGCACGGTGCGACAGCGACTGGCTTTAAGATGGCTCCATACGGAGTCAATACAGGCTCAGGAACCTGTTCATAGCCTACAACACCCGGCTCTTTTAATACAAATGCCTTCATAGATCAATAACCATGCCTTTCTCTTAAAAAGCTTCTCAAAATTACAAAATTTCTTCTATTTTATTGCTGCGGATTGCGAATATACGCACCGTCTTAGGGAAGCGAACACGAATCACATTTGCAATCTCATCTGTGTAACCCGGTGCTGCGATTAAAATCGCATCTGGTACATTCTTAAGCGCCTCATCTGGCGACACAATTACAAGATGTGAAGCTGGTGCATATTTTCCATGCTTAAATGGCGCTGAATCAATAATATACTCTGCTTTTTCACCAAGACATGTTGTTGCTGCTAGTGTAAATCCCTGATGACTTGCCCCCCAAATGGCAAGATTCTTTCCTGTAAGACTTTCAGAAAGTGCCTTCATCTGTTCCCTGATACTTGCTAAACTATCGCCAAGCGCTGTGATTTCCTTTGTAAAATCCTTCCATGAGGATACCTGAGAAATTGGTGTCTTTGTCTTTTTTACCATCACAGAAAGCGTATCGCGGTTGATCATTTCTTTGCTTTCTACAATGAAACCATTCTGATTCAAAAGATATGTCAGAGAATCAAATGTATAATATGCCAAATGATCGTGAATAAGCTCATAATAGGTATTGTGATCTGTAATATATTCAAAGCTTGGAACTGTGATAAGTCCCACACCATCATCTGTCAAATTGTTGTAAAGACAAGTCAGCATCACATCAGGTGATGGCTGATGCTCTAAAAAATTAAAGGATAAAAATGCATCAAACGGTCCATTTGGAAGCTTTTGATCTATAGTTTCTGTAAAATCACATGAAACTAAAAGACCACTCTCCTTTGCAATCTCCGCCAAAGAAGGATCGTGCTCAATACCATATCCTTTAACTGGAAATTCCTTTAATACGCGAAGAAACTCACCTCTTCCGCATCCTGCCTCGATGATTTTCTTTCCCTCAAGCTGATAACGTTTAATAAATTCCTTATATTGACGGCGGCGTAGCTCTACCATCGTGGTGGAATAGCCGCCTGCACGAATAACATCGCGGTAATATTCGACTGGCTCGCAGTCAAATTGAATCAGACCACATTTTTTACACTGGCACAGCGGCAGATGGATTCCTCTGTCGTTTTTTACCTGTTCCTTATCCGGCATGTGCTGTGCCACTGCCGGCATATTGTCAAATGCAATTATCTCTGTATTTGTAAGAGATTCTTTGCATGAAATGCAATTTCCCATAATTAACATGCCTTTCCTGTTTCAACCCACAGTCGGTATTTTCACGGAGTCTGACTTGTCGAAAATAGTTCGACTGTGACTTGCCTCTTGTCAGTAGGGGATACCGTTTTTTCTCCGCCCGCCACTGCCGAAGCAACTTCTTGTAACGTCTACTCACATAAGCATCTTTTTAATTCCCTCTTCGAAGGAAATCATCTGATGAAATCCTGTTATTTCTTTTAGTTTTGTGATATCAGGATCTAGTGATGTCACACCTTCTGCGTTTGGCGGCCGCTTGCCATACTGGCAGATGCCTTGTCCGCCGCAGAGTGCTCGTATCGTCTCAATATATTCGCGAAGCGGCCTTGTATCTTCACCAGCCACGTTATAGACACCTGTCGGTGCATCACCAGTCAAAAGCGTCACAATTGCATTAACTGCATCATCAATATAAAGATAATTCCACAGCTGTGTACATGCACCAAGCTCCATTATACCGCCTTCTTTGAAGGTGCGCATGCAGCTTTCCACAAGTGACCATGGATGATCGCCTGGACCATAAACAGAAAAGACGCGTGTGTGAATATATGTTATACCAAGCGCTTCTGCACGCATAACAGCCTCTCTTCCCACCTTCGCCTTGGCCTTTCCATACTCAGAAAGCGGATGAAGCTCATCTGTCTCGCGCATTGTCGTATTTCGCACGCCATACTCTGCCTGTGAACCACAAAAAAGAAAACGCTTACAGTGGGCGGCGGCGGCCGTCTCAAGCGCATCAAGCGCATAGACGGCATTCATTGACTGAATATCAGCTAGTTTTCTGTTATCACTTCCAGAACCATCCCAGCCTAAATGCAGCCAATAATCGGCTCTCCCCAGATCATGAGACCATTTTTGTCCGATTTTGCTAAGTTTTTCAGCATTCACTGCCAATTCTTTCAGCCCACTCAGCTCACACTCGGTAATCTCAAGCAGTTCTTTTTTAATTATCATCTGCTCTAAATTTTTTTTGCCTGCTGAATTGGGACGAATAAGCGCGCAAACTTCAAAGCCTTGGCTGACAAGCGCCTGTACGGCATGACTTCCTATGAAGCTTGTCGCTCCTGTCACTATTACACGCATATTACTCCTCCGACCAGCGCATAATACTCTTTAACTCTTCTTCTGGAAGAAATGGCGCTAAATCTTCAAGCGGTGCAGAAACCATGCTGCCATCTGGCATTGGCTTTGATGCTGCCTTTGGCTCAAACTTCTGATCCATATCAACCATTACCTCGCAGATAACAGGTCCATTTATGGACAGCGCCTTCTCGATTCCCTCACCAAGAGCATCGTTGCTGTCAATGCGAATAAATGGAAAACCATATGCCGGCGCTAATTTTGCCATATCTGGGAAGCTAAGATCGCCGCTGTCTTTTCCTATACCAATAAGCGGCTTTCCAAAATAGTTGTTCTGTGTCTGACGAATTGAATGGTATCCGCCATTATTGATCAGGAAAATCTTGATCGGATACTGGTGATGAATGATCGTCTGCAGTTCCTGAAGATTCATCTGAATACTTCCGTCTCCTGTTACGCAGATGATATCCTGCTCCTTCTCACCTGTCTCCTTGCAATAGCGCTCATTTGCGACACAAGCTCCAATTGCTGCCGGCAGATCGTAACCCATAGACGCAATAGCTGAATTTGAAATAAAACGCTGACCTTTCTTTATAACATAGCCATGACCGCCTACAACACAGGCAGAGCCGTTTCCTACTACTGTAATCTGACCCTCGTTTAAGCGGCGGCTTTCTTCCTTAATAAATGCATACACATTTGCCGGACTCTTCTGCTCATAATGCTTTGGCTGAACAACAGGATAATCCTTCTTCCATTTTTCACAAACCTGTCTCCACTCATCACCCTTAAATAATACTTCACCATCTGCAAGCTTTTCATTTAAGCGGCTTTCAAGCTTTTCAAGAAGATCCTTTGCATCAGCCCACACCGGCATTTCTACATGAAGAGACGGCTTTTTCAATTCCTCTGCATCAATATCATTCATAATGACAAATGCATGCTTTGCCCAAGCCGGCCAATCGTAATTAACCTGACGAATGCTTAATCGGCTTCCAACTGAAAATAGCAAATCACTGTTTTGTACGGCAAAATTTCCAGCGCGGTCACCCATATTTCCAGCACGTCCTGTATAAAGAGGATGCTCATCCTCCATCAAATCAATGCTGTTCCAGCCAGTCACAACTGGAATGCCAAGCTTATCTGCGACACGGCGAAATACATCAAATGCTCCTGCAATACGTATTCCATTTCCGGCATTTAAAACCGGGCGCTTTGCCTGACGAATTTTCTCGATAATAGCGTCTGCCTGCTCGTTAGTAACAGACGGAATCGCTGTCAGATTTTCTTTCGCCGGATCAAAGCCTTCAAGTTCATCTGTCTCAACTGTTGCACCCTGCACATTTAACGGAATATCAAGCCAGCACGGACCTGGTCTTCCAGTCTGTGCAAGATAAAGTGCTTTCTCAACAGCATAGCGAATACGCTTTGGATCAATCACCATCTCACAATATTTTGTCATAGGCTCTACGCTCTTGCAGATATCATATTCCTGATCACCAAATGCACGAATGCCAAGGCCTGTGCTTCTTGCCGTTACGTCATAGCGTACCTGACCTGAAATAACAAGCATCGGAATAGAGTCAAGCCATCCTCCGACTACACCTGTGATTGCGTTTGTTCCGCCAGGTCCTGTTGTGACACAGACAGCTGCAATGCGGTTATGGATTCTGGCATAGCTTTCTGCTGCAATGGCACATGCCTGCTCATGGTGATTATATACACAGTGAAGTCCTGGCTCATGACCAAGTCCATCATCAAGATGCATTGCACCGCCTCCGGTAATCATAAATACATCTGTAATTCCATTTTGAACAAGCAGTTTTGCAATATAGTTGGATACCTTCATTCTCATAACTTAGCCCTCCAATGCTTCGTGAATTACCTTTGCCATATATTCAATCTTCTCATCTGTCATACCAGGATAAACACCAACCCAGAATGTAGATGTCATAATACGGTCAGTCTGCTCTAAACCACCGACAACACGATATGCCTCTGTTCCACGAATATCATCAAAGCAAGGATGCTTTATAAGATTGCCTGAGAACAGCATACGTGTCTGAACGCCGTGTGATTCAATATAGTTCACTACCTTTGTACGATCCACGCCTTCCTTACATGTCATTAAAAAGCCAAACCAGCTTGGATTAGAATGCGCTGCTGCCTCAGGAAGAATCAGCTTATCTGCGCAGTCAGACAAAAGCTCTTTTAAATAAGCAAAGTTATGACGTCTCTTCTCCACGAAAGATGGGAACTTCTTTAACTGCGCACAGCCTACTGCTGCCTGCATATCAGTTGCCTTTAAATTATAACCAAAATGGGAGTACACATATTTGTGGTCATATCCTAATGGAAGCTGACCATATTGCTTATCAAAACGATGACCGCAGAAATTATCACATCCCGGAGGACAAATGCAGTCACGTCCCCAGTCTCTAAATGAACGCACAATTCGATGAAGCAGCGGATTGTTTGTATATACAGCACCGCCCTCACCCATAGTCATATGGTGCGGCGGATAGAAGCTTGATGTTCCTATATCACCAATTGTTCCTGTCAGTTTTTCCTTTCCATCAATCTCATAGACAGAACCAAGTGCATCACAATTATCTTCAACAAGCCATAAATTATGACGGTCACAAAATGCCTTTACTGCTTCTAAATCAAATGGGTTGCCAAGTGTATGTGCAATCATAACTGCCTTTGTCTTATCTGACAATGCTTCTTCAAGCTTTGTGACATCAATATTGTACTGCGGAATTGTCACATCTACAAACACTGGAACTGCACCATACTGGATTACTGGTGTTACTGTTGTCGGAAAACCTGCAGCAACTGTGATTACCTCATCGCCTCTTTTTACCTGTCGCTCTCCCAAAAGCGGAGAAGTCAGCGCCATGAATGCGATCAAATTTGCTGATGAACCTGAATTGACAAGAGAGCAAAAGCGAACACCTAAATATTTTGAAAACTCGCGCTCGAACTCATCTGTATAGCGTCCTGCTGTCAGCCAAAATTCCAGTGAGCTGTCCACAAGATTTACCATCTCCTCGCTGTCATAAACACGTGACGCGTATGGAATACGGTCTCCCTCCTTAAATTCCTTCTTTGTATTATGATATTTATCGCAATAGGCAGCTACTTGTTTGAGAATTTCTTCTCTTGCCTGTTGTTCATTCATATTTTCAAACATTTATTACTGCTCCTCTCCATCTGTTAAAAAGCTTCTTATCTGCTCTCTCATGCAGGCATTCATTTTATCTGCAAGCTCCTTTGGCTCTGCCATATGAGTAATCAGCATATTGTAAAGCTGATACCACTCTACACTCTTTGCCACAGCCTTTTCAATATGCCATGTCGGCTTCCAGCCAAAGACACGCTTTACTCTTGAGCAGTCCAGCTTCAAAAAGCCGGCCTCATGAGGACCGCCGTCGCTCTTATTTTCCCACTGCATGCCTCTGCCCCAGCTCTTACAAAACAGCGTAGTTAATGTACCAGTATCCACACAATCGCAGTCATCTGGTCCTACATTATAATAGCCGCGAATGGATGGATCCTCCCACTGTTTCTTTACAATTGTAAGATATAAAAACAAAGGCTCCAACACATGCTGATACGGGCGAATTGAATATGGATTTCTTACTGTCACAGGCTGCTTAATCACTGCGCTTCTGTAGCAGTCCGGTATAATACGGTCTGATGCAAAATCACCACCGCCTATAACATTGCCTGCTCTTGCAGTAGATACTGCCGTATCACTGTCCGCAAAAAAAGAGCGGATGTAGCTGTGTGTAACCAGCTCCGAACAGGATTTGCTGTTTGAATATGGATCAAATCCGTCCAGCACATCCTCCTCACGGTAGCCCCACTCCCACTCTTTATTCTCATATACTTTATCAGTTGTAACATTTAAAAATGAACGGACACATGAAAATTGACGTGCACACTCTAATATATTGACTGTACCCATCACATTTGTCTCATATGTCTCACGCGGATTTTTGTAAGATTCGCGCACAATTGGCTGTGCTGCCAGATGAATCACAATCTGTGGCTGCACACGCTCAAATACTTCCTTTAATAATTCAAAATCTCTAACATCGCCAATAACACTGTCCATCTGATTTTCCAGACGGCAAATTGAAAAAATGCTTGGACTTGTCGGAGGCGCTAAGGAAACACCTGTTACCTTTGCGCCTGCATCAATTAAAATTCTTGAAAGCCATGAACCCTTAAAACCGGTATGACCTGTGATCAGTATTCTCTTATCACGAAAAAATGACATTTCTGTTTTCTGCATTGTTTAGTCCTTCCATGTTTTCCACGGCGCCTTGCCGCTCTCCCACAGTGCCTCCAGACGATTCTTATCACGAAGTGTATCCATACAGGACCAGAAGCCCTCGTGAATATAGCCCATCATCTGACCATCTGCTGCGAGACGCTCAAATGGTTCTCTCTCCAATGGCTGATCATCTCCGTCAATATAATCAAACACGCCTGGTTCCATAACCATATAGCCAATGTTGATCATACTGCCATCCTTATCTGATTTCTCACGGAATGCTGCAATCTGTCCCTTATCATCATAATCGATTACACCAAAACGCTGTCCTACATTTGTCATGGAAATTGTAGCAAGCTTTCCATGGGAACGGTGAAACTCGCACAGCTCCTTGATGTTGATATCCGAAACACCATCTCCATAAGTTAATAAAAATGGCTCATCTCCTACATATTTGCGAATACGCTTTACGCGGCCGCCTGTCATCGTATTGAGTCCGGTGTCAACAAGTGTTACCTTCCATGGCTCTGAATAATTATCGTGAAGCTCCATAGAATTATGTGCGAGATCAATCGTAATATCAGATGTATGAAGAAAATAATTTGCAAAATATTCCTTGATCACATATTGTTTATAACCAAGGCAGATAATAAAATCGTTGAATCCGTACTGCGAATACTCCTTCATAATATGCCACAAAATTGGCTGATCGCCAATCTCGACCATCGGCTTTGGGCGGTTTACGCTCTCTTCGCTGATTCTGGTACCGAATCCTCCTGCCAGTATTACAACCTTCATGCTATTACCGTGCCTTTCTTTTTGTTTGGATATCCTGATTCGGTCAAAATTGCCATTTGACCCACTCTCAGTTGTACTAATAATGGACTCATTTTACCATAGTTAAAGCAAAAAAGCAACCGGATGATTCCGGTCGCTTTTCGCCTTAAGAAAACGTTAAGTTTTTGGATTTTTCTTTGTTTTCTAAAATAATCGTTTTATTAACGGTATTTTTTGAAAAATACATGTCACTACCCCTGCTATCGCAAAAACGCATATACATGATAAATAGATTCCAAACTCGTTTCCCACTTTCCCCGTCTCAAAATACTTTATGCAAAATCTATAAAATGGCTGAATTCTCCACAATAGCAGAATATGTAATAGATAAATTCCAAATGTACATTTTCCAACTTTGCTTATCATTCGGGATATTCCACTTTTCATTTTTTGATGTCCTACAATCCACTTAACGGTCAAATAAACAGTTGATGCATTTATAATGCAAAATAAGCATATGAAGATCTCTGCTACACTTCCTGGTTCTCTTTCCAAATAAAAATATTCTGAAATTATGCTAACCGCAAAGCAAATTACATTGATCAGCCATGCCTGAAAAATATGTCTGCTTTTTACAGAATCACTATTGATCTTATTTTCAATCATATATCCCACCAAAGGATAGATGAAAATGTTTATTGTAATCCAAGATGGCTTTAAACACGGATTAATTCCTCCGAAAAAGTATTCTATTATAGGAAAAATCCCCATTGTAACAATAGCCAGAACATATAGTATTTTAAAATTTCGAAACCTTAAATTCTGTGCAAAATCTCTGAAAAATGGTAATGTTACAATGAATATAATGTATGAATACAGATACCATAAATGCCAATAATTACTTTGTATCATTGTTGATACGATTTCCTTTAAATCAAACTTATTCCCATTCAAATACGAATCAACAGCAAAATACAAAATTGAAAAGAGCACGAGATCAAAAAGAATCTTTCGTATCCTCCCATATGTTTTCTTGATACTCTCATTTTTTCGAAGTAACAATGCTCCTGAAATCATGAAAAATATTGGCACTGCCGATTTGCAGGCAATTGATGGAATCAAATTCACTATCCATAGTGCGGTTCCTCTATCATTATAAGCATATCTCCAGAATCCTCGTTCATCTGTATGATTAAAAATCACCATGAAACAAGCAATTATTCTCAAAATATCAATGTGCTCTGCTCTATTCTGCTCTTGCCTGACAATCACCTTACAATCCCCCATCTCTTATAGCCTTTCATCTAATCATTCCTTTATAATTTTTCAATTACTGTCTTCATAACAATAAAGTTCAATACCATTGTAATCGGTGTTACAAGTAGTTTTGACAAGATTGACGATACTCTATTTATAGCATCAATCTGTATGTTACTTTCAAGGAACAGATTTATTTGCACCAATAACTTCGATATCAAAAAAATCAAAACCACCTGATACAGAATATAGATAAAGTACTTCCATTTCAGTGATATCCTGCTATTATTCTTAAATACTTTTCTGGTAGCAAAGATGAAAACAAAGGTTACCCCAACCCATGAGCTAATTCTATTATTCAAATCAAGATTTGAAGAAAAAAATCCGAGCCCTGTATACACAGAAAAGTCCAAAATCCACCCTATACCACTAAATCCAATAAATTTTAACACCTGTAAAAATAGTTTTTTCAATTGCTGTTTTCCCTCCTGCACAATTGAATTGTTTATGCCAAAGCCATAAATTCTGATAATTCTTCTGGTGTTCCGAGTACATGTACTTTTTCCGGATTAATATCAGAAATATAAATTTCTCCACCTTTTGATAGCAAATAATCGTATAATGGTGCCACATACTTTTCTCCGTTCACAAGTTCCCGTGGCTGGCCGTAATACTCATTATACAATTCTTCATACAAAGCACACGTTTTAAAATAATAGGCTCCAAGTGTACAATATTCAGATATCCTCTTCTTCTCCTTAATCTCAACAACTTTTCCACTATCATCAAGACGTACAAAGCTCCAATGATCTCCTTCACCTTTAAAACAAGGTATAAAACCATCTCCCTTTAATTCATCACTATTCATCTCCCCTGCTTCTACGTAGGTATCGATGTTGTAAATCAAAAGCGCATGGTCAAGGTTCCAATATTGGGAAGCAAGTTTTGCCGTTGTTGCCTGTCCATCCGTCAGATAATCTAAGAGAATTACATGGTAATTGTGAATCCCCAGAAGCGCACATTTTTCGTCAATAAAAGCTTGGACATCATTTTCTTTATCCATCATAGCAATAAATATGTATTGATTTACATCCTTTCGATACCCTTCAAGGCTGATCATTGACCACTCAAACAGCGTTTTTCCCTTCGCATTAATCATATACTTAGGCACTGTATATCCCATTTTTCGAAACCGAGATCCCAATCCTCCCATTGTTATGACAATATCAATCTTTGTTTTCATGATTCTCCTCCTCTACTTTATCGCATCTTGAAGCAGTGCAAATTTTTTCTAGTTCTTCTGGTGTATACTGTAAAAATTCATTTGGTCTTATTGTGCGATCATCTACATAGAATCCTTTATGACCTGGCCATACCTTTCCGTAAACAATCTCATCGTATGGAACATCCCATTTTTTCAGCCATTCCGTCAAAACTGCTGCTGTATACTTATTAATTAATCCAAGGTTGCCCTGATATGTGTTCATATTCCTAGAGGTGTATAGAATAATTCTGGCCCCATTTTCCTTATAAAAGCGAAGCTTTTCCAGTATCTCTGGATATGGAACAAGGTCCTCATATCTCTCATCCTTTTTCTTAATTGGGCAAATCGTACCGTCAATATCAAATACAAAAGAGTAATCTTTATACATTTTCTTTTATTTCCTCCAATATGTTTTTTACGTTTAAGATAAATCCAAAAACCTTATGTGGATTATCAATGTGTAATGGCAGCATCGACAAAAACAAGGATGCTTCATAAATTCTTACTGTCAGATAATCAAATCCATTTTCTTCCAGTTTTCTCTTGAAAATTTTTATAAAACCACTGTTATCAAATGGAATTTCAAGATCATACGAAAACTCCTCATTCACCTTTATTTCAAAAAGTCCATTGTTAAAAAAATCATATCGTCCACAAATAGAATGACTCAATTTTGCAATGTCATAATAAGGATTTGTCCAAAGTTCATTCTCTGTTATTGCGCCCTTAGGGTCAATAAATTTTAACGTTTTTGTAGACTTATTATACAATGTATTTGCAAAGCAGGGATCTCCATGCCCTATTACAAGTACATTCGGATACTGATTTCTTCCTTCTATGGTCTGTTTCAGTTCAAAATACGTTTTCACAAGCCCATCGAGTTCTGCATCTGTAGAGGTAAGCAATGCTTTCATTCTGCTATATTCCTTACATGCCTTTAGTTTTTGTATCCGTTCATTGATCTTTTCGATATACAACGTATCTGCAATTCGTTCGTATTCTTCTTTCGTACAAGCTTTCTCATGTCTGGAACGGAAGAAAAAGAAATATTTATCCATAAGTTCTTCAAATTCTTTTTCATCCATAGAGCCATGCACCCATTTGATCGCTAAATCCGTCATATGAAGACGTTCCATTGTATAAGATGCTTCATTTTCTGTTTCCTTATAGTCAAACGGCATTACAAACCAAAATTTCATATCATCCGGAAGCAAATGATAAAACTCGTATTCCGCCTTTATCTTTCTCTTGTTTGTACTGCTCTTTACAAGCGTATACGTATTTCCCTTCAGCGTATTAAAATACCTGGAATCAAAATTTCCAGTAATGCACTGGATAAAGTTTCCAATAACGCCAATGTCAACTACGCCTTCTATTTCAAAAGAATCTTTTAAATTTCTAATCAGATCCCATGGCTTTTGCCCAGAAAGTACAGCACGCAAAAAGGTACTATATACCTCTACAGACGGAAACATTCCCCCTACTGTTCTTTTATCCGACAGCATAGCATACGACGCATCAATAAACATTAACTTCTTAAATGAAAGCAATGCTTTCGATGCATCTGATATCAAATAATTTGAAAAGCAATGCATAATCCTGACATCTTCTGAATGATATAATTCCATCTCCCTAAGTAATTCATTATATTCAAAGGTAGAATGTACTTTTTTCCATGTGGCATTTGGATATTCCTTTACTACTTCATCCCGATAATATTCCTCAAGCCTTTTTTTCTTCACAACAACATCAGAAAAGCCTTTATCACCAATTATATCCGAGATCACTTCACTTTTCCGTCCAGTGTCATCATATATAATTACTGTCCTCATTTCATTATCTGCTCCTTACTTGTTTTTTCTGTTCAAAAAACTTGATCACACTATATGTGATAATCAGCAAAACCACACTGCAAAACACAAATTGTCTCAGCTCAATTGAATAACCGATTCCAAGCGCTGAAGACAAATATTGCGAAATCACACGATTCTTATCACGTATGCCTCGATCCCCACTAATCAAAACAACACTTCCAAGTTCGATTCCCCACGCTATGACAGATAGCGCATACAATAGAATTCCGCGTCCTCTCGTCACACCAGAAATCTCACCATATACAGTATGCAGGACATCTAAAAAATGCAAAAGCGCAATTTTTTTCTCTGTTGCTTTGGCAGATAATAGAAAATGATTCCAAAAACTATAGATACTTGGAAATACATAATATAAGATTAACAAGCATACCACTATAAGCATCAGTACATAGATGACAAACGATAGCCGCCCACCATTTACAAACCATACAGCAAGTACCATGCTGATAAGCGCAAGTGTATCCATAAAACGATCTAAAAGAACGATGATAATTCCCTTCAAGCCATTTTTCAATTCTTTTCCATAACAGTACATTCTGAAAAATTCTCCTACTTTCAGAGGAAAAATCATACTGACCGGTGTGACTTTACAGTACACTTTAAGATATTTTTCCCATCCAATATCTGCACCATATAACGCTAAATACAATCGTCCTGCTTTTATCATATGCGCAAAAACTACAGCAGCAATCAGTATTGTAAAAGACAGAACATCTCGTTCCTTTTGCAAATGTATGTCCCCACAATATTCCTGAAAGAAAATGAAAATCGCTATCAAAAGTACAATTCCATTTATTATATTATATGTATTCTTTACTTTTCGCATTTTCATATCAATTTTTTGAACATTCCTTTTCTTATTTATTTTTATATACTACTTGGGCTGTATATTGCTCAACCATTCTGTCACGATGCTCTGCCTCTACAAATTTTTTCTTATTTATAACAAAGCTTCCAAGCAACTTAAGAACAGTAATTGCCTGATTTACCATCTTAACATTGGAAACCTGATCATCTTCTCTCCAAGTAATCGGAAAGAAACGAACTTTATGTCGATAATAAGCAGATCCCATAACCATGCAATAATTAAAAATCAGATTATCCTTATATTTCATGTAAAATTGATCCTTTAATATTCTAGTGTTATACATATTTAATCCAGATCCCAGATCATAAATCGAATAGCCACATCCAATTGAAAACAGAATATCATATACAATATTGCCGAATGTTCTAAACTTAGAATATCCTTCCAATTTGGATCCTACCATAAACCTTGCTCCCAAAAAGCAATCATATTTTCTATATAACCCATTTTTCAAATATGGCAGTAAATTTGAAATGTCTCCCTGATCATCTCCATGCAAAACAATCACGTAATCAAATTCATGATCAATCGCATACTGAAATGCAACCTTATGAGATCCACCTAATCCATAGTTATCATCATTTCTAAGAAGACGAATCTCCACTGGAATATCATTCTCTTTTAAGAAATTAATGACAGCCTCCTCTCCTCCATCGGTGCTTCGATTGTTTACTACAATAACCTCCGTCAAATACGAGCATACTTCATCAGTCAACTGACCAAGTACTCGCACAATCTGCTTCTCACAGTTATACATCGGAATAAAAAGTAATATTTTCTTTTTCATCATTTCACCTCTCGAACTTTCAATAATTCTAATTTTGTAATATTAGGAACTGATACAATCTCCTCTCCCAAATTTATCTTAATTGTTACACTGTCATGATGGTTGAAAAGCCAACCGGAACCACTGCCCAACGGAATTAACAGATGACCTCTACCCATGCCACAACTCATGCTATGCTGCTTCCCTGCATCATCTTTCCAAGAAAGGTTGACCGTCATCCCTCGGTTATAATCCTTTTTCATAAGCTGTTTGCCAAACCAAGATGGATTTGTCTGTACTTCATCGCCACCATGGTTAAATAAAATATAGGTATAGTTTTGTTCCATCCCCTCAAATTCAAGATATAGAAAATCTGCATCATTGCCATCTACCGCTTTCTCAAAAGTAATGATGGAAGAATTTTCCTTCTTTGTCATACTTGTCTTCATCGGCAAACTTGTAAATATCTCATCAAGAGAAGCCCTTGCAGATCCCCAGGAAGAAGGTGTCCTTCCCAATTCTCGATTTTCCACGGCAAGTTCCAGATTTTTATGTTTCTCTTGTACCTCCTCTACAGAAACTCCCTCCGTATTCGGATAAAACATGTTATCTTCAGAATTCCATAAATACTCACCAGATGTCAGAAGCCAATGATAAAAATAATATTGTCCAAATGAATCTACTGTAGTGCTTACTGAACCATTTTTTCTCATAAGATCCACTGTTTCCTGCACAGCATCATATCCCTTTATTGTTATACTTTCCATAACAGAATCACCCTTAAGAGAAGACAAATAAAAATGGCCAAAATTTCCAATTCCAATATATCCATTATTCTCATCAAGAGATCTTGTTCTGTCATAGACCGACACAATATCATTATAAACAGACTGCTGTACAAAACATTGACCCAACTCCGGAATACGTCCATCTTCTACAAAAACATAATCATCAGCCACTGTATAGTACGGCTCTAATCTACTCTCTTTATTGAAATCAAGTACAGGATTTTCTGACGCTACTGCAACAAAAAAGACCACAATTCCACTCATTACATAAATAATCTTCTTCTTTTTTAAATAGCGTGCCATCAGAAGTACTATCATCACAGCAGCTCCATATATAACACCTTCACTTCTCGCATAAATACTGTTTACATCAATTCGCACTAATGTATAAGAAAAGGAAACTAGCATCATGATGCCAATACTAGCAGATAAGGCAGCAGCCTCCGGATTGCTCCACCTAAATTTCTTATCTTGAATCTTTAAACCGCCAATTCGTATTACCAAAAAGGCTGATACCCACACAACAGCCGCTTGTAGCAAAAATGTAAACGTATCATACGCAATAAGACGTACTCCTAACGACTGTATACAAGAAAAAAATGTATCCGGCACCGTCTGTCCAAATCTTGCTATACCATCTGCATACATAGTCTGTTCACTCATTGCCAACATATGTTTCAATGTACCAAGTAAAAAAGGAATGCATAATAAAACAGGAATAATGCTAATCCCCCATCCGATCCAAAATTTTCTGGTCTTCATATCTGTACGCAATTCACTTTTTCCATAACTTATCGCTTGATAAATTCCCATTGGCAGAAAGCCAAGGCATACCGCAGCACCAAAAACAGGATAATACAGTCCATTTACTAAGCTCGTAAGTATCCAAATTTTTAACCATAAATTTTTATTTTTAATCAATCTAGGCCAAGCTAAGATTAGTAGAATTGGAATAATCAGTGCAACCCTGTTGTATCTCATGATTGGAATTAAAAATGCAAGAAAGAAAATCCCATAATTTCGAACTTGTTTTCTCATCATCCAGATTGCAAACAGAATAACAGCAAAATAAAATAAATTCTCCGTCACATAATAATACGCATAATAGCCATCTCCAAAAAGCCATAAAAAAAATCCGTGCAAAATCGAATACATTCCAGAAACTGGAATATACTCAGTAAATGCTTTTTGTCCAAATTTAAACATCTCAAAAAAACCGATGATATTTTCAAATGGGTGGTGTAAATCACTTGAAATAATCTGTCCGGTTCCCGAATAATTATTAAAATTCACAATGCAAACAAGTGTTCCGAACGAGATTGCATTTTCTAACTTAAACTGTTTGTTCCAATTTTTTCTTAGTTCCTTCACTGCAAGAACAAAAAACCAAATGAGAATAAAAATGACAATACAACTGACACGCTTCGTTATTGTAAGCGTTCTCATTTCACCTTGAACATTATACTTAGATGTGAGAAAAATAAGCAGCGTAAATGGGATACTCAGTTGTACTAAAAGAAATGATTTATCAAAAAAATTCTTTTTTCTCTTACAAGAAAATACAAATATAGCAAACGAAATTACAAAAGAAGTAATTATTAAAACTTCAATGCCTAGTTTCTTATTGCCCCCCCACAAACATACACACGATAAATTCCAATAATTGCGTAAATGCAGGACAGGAAAAAAACAGTACCACTTAGCGCAATTGTTTTATTCAATACATAGAACAATACAATTACTGCTAATGCCACCATTACAAAAATGCTTTTTTTTGAGTACACGAAAAAATCCGTTGTTACCATAACAATTAACGCGATCATCGCTATTTTCAATATGCGCTCATCATTATCTTTTATATTCATCAACGGTACAATTCTTTCTCTTTTTAATTCAATAACATAATATGCGACTATTGCACATGAACCCAGAGCAGCTAAAACATAGGCCAGCATTCTCTCTCCAGACTTATTGCTGTTCCAAATTGATGTATACTCACACACAATATCTGTATATTTTTCAAGACCATTACCAGACTTTGCTAACCAGACATATACAAATGCAATGCCTATAAGAACCAATCCCAAGAAAAATATTGGCTCAGAAAAAGCTGCTGTCTGGTTCTTTTTCTTGATCTGTTTCTCTAACATCTTAACTCTTTCCTCCTCTTCTCATAAGGTTGCTGCTCTCTTGCCAGCAACCTTATGTTTTTAATTATCTGCAAAAGCTGCTGCAGTCCCAGATCTGTGCCCCGAGTGCCTCATAGAACTCACGCTCATGGCAGACCATAAGAATACTTCCTTTGTATTCTTTAAGTGCTGTAAGCAAAGAATCCTTTGCGTCAGCATCGAGGTGGTTTGTCGGCTCATCGAGGATTAACACATTACTCTGGCGGTTCATAAGCTTGCACAGACGTACCTTTGCCTGCTCACCACCAGAAAGGACACGCACCTGGCTCTCGATGTGTTTTGTAGTCAGGCCGCACTTTGCAAGTGCACTGCGCACTTCATACTGATTCCATGACGGAAACTCCTGCCAAATTTCCTCGAGGCAGGTACGGCCGTTGTCACCGCTTGTTTCCTGCTCAAAATAACCAATTTCCAGATAATCACCCTGATGGACAGTTCCGCTGTATGGCTTGATCAGTCCTAGAAGACTCTTTAAAAGAGTAGTCTTTCCGATACCATTTGCACCTACCATGACTATGCGGTTTCCGCGCTCCATAACAAGGTCAAGCGGCTTTGTGAGCGGTCTGTCATATCCAATCTCAAGCTGCTCTGTAGTAAATAAGAAGCGGCCCGGTGCACGTCCATACAAAAAGCGAAACTCTGGCTTTGGCTTTTCGGCTGCTAATTCGATCACATCCATGCGGTCAAGCTTTTTCTGACGGGACATTGCCATATTTCTTGTTGCAACTCTTGCCTTATTTCTGGCAACGAAGTCCTTTAACTGAGCAATTTCCTGCTGCTGACGGTTGTATGCTGCCTCTATCTGTGCCTTCTGTACAGCATGAACCTCCTTGAAGTGGTCGTAATCTCCTACATAACGGTCAAGCTTTTGGTTTTCCATGTTGTAGATTAAGTTTACAACACTATTTAAGAACGGAATATCATGAGAAATTAGAACAAAAGCATTCTCATACTCCTGCAGATAACGGCGCAGCCATTCGATATGCTTTTCATCCAGATAGTTAGTCGGCTCGTCAAGAAGAAGGATATCCGGCTTTTCAAGAAGAAGCTTTGCAAGAAGGACTCTTGTTCTCTGACCCCCGGAAAGCTCGGTGACATCGCTCTCTAAGCCAAGTGCATCCAGCTCAAAGGCTCTTGCAACCTCCTCTACCTTTGCATCAATCATATAGAAATCGTGCATTGTCAGAAGATCCTGAATCGTACCCATCTCTTCCATCATGACAATTAGATCATCCTCAGAAGCATCTGCCATCTCTTCACAGATCTGATTCATGCGCGCTTCCATGTCAAATAAAAAGCTGAATGCATTCTTAAGCACATCACGTATTGTCTGACCTGGTTCTAATACAGTGTGCTGATCAAGATAGCCAACACGCACATTTTTTGCCCACTCAATTTTTCCCTCATCTGGCATCAATTTGTTTGTAATGATGCTCATGAATGTTGATTTTCCCTCTCCATTTGCACCAACAAGGCCAATATGCTCTCCTTTTAATAAACGAAATGACACATCTGTAAAAATTGCTCTGTCTCCGAATCCGTGAGATAAGTGTTCTACATTTAAAATACTCATATTATCTTTCTCTATATCCTTCTTTATATTTTCATTTTGGCGTCGTTATTTTTATTTTGCGCCGCCATTATTTAGCAAACTCTCTGCGTAATATACTGTCTGCATAGCATCCTTGCCATAGTAGTCTGCACCGATCATATCTGCGTACTCCTTTGTCAATACAGCACCGCCGACAACAATCTTGCACCATGGTGCTGCTTTTCTTACCTGGCGAATAGTCTCTTCCATATTTACAACCGTGGTAGTCATAAGCGCACTTAAGCCAAGAAGTGGTGCATGTATCTCTACTACCTTTTCTGCTACTGTCTCAGGCGGTACATCTTTTCCAAGATCGATCACATCATATCCATAGTTTTCCAGAAGAACCTTAACAATATTCTTTCCGATATCGTGAATATCTCCCTTAACTGTTGCAATTACAACAGTGCCCTTCTTTTGCTGGTCGCTTCCCTTTGCCTCCATAAATTCCTTTACGGCAGCAAAACCAGCCTTTGCAGCCTCGGCACTCATCAAAAGCTGCGGCAAAAACATGGTTCCTTTCTCGAAGCCCTTTCCTACAATATCAAGTGCCGGTACAAGCTCTGTATTGATGATCTCAAGCGGCTCCTTTTCTTCAAGCATCTTCTTTGTCACCTTATAGGCTGGTTCCTTAAGACCTTTGATAATACATGTCTTTAAATCCATACCGCCAGATGTGCTTCCTAGGGCTTTCTTTTCAGATTTATCTGTTTCTGCACCTGCCTTGACTGTAGTAGATACAACCTTCATAGCAGAATACTTTTCAACATATGACATACACTGCGCGTCATAGCCGCCGAGTACACGGAAGGTATCATATGCCTGCATCATAGCCTGTGAATTTGGATTTACTATTCCTGCTGAAAGACCTGCCTGCATCGCCATTGTAAAGAATGCTGATGTGATGATCTCACGCTGCGGCAGTCCAAAGGAAATGTTTGACACACCAAGCACAGTACGTCCTCCCTGTGCCTTTATGCGGCGCACAGTTTCAAGTGTAACATTTGCTGAATTACTGTCAGTACTCATAGTCATCGTGAGCGCATCAATTACGATATCCTTTCTTGCAATACCATAGCTTTCACCAGTCTTATAAATCTTCTCTGCAATAGCCAGACGTCCCTCAACAGTATCAGGGATACCGTCCTCATCGAGTGCTAATCCTACTACGACACCACCATATTTTTTTGCCAGTGGGAACACCTGCTTCATGATCTCCTGCTTTCCATTTACAGAGTTGATCATCGGTTTTCCATTGTATATACGAAGTGCCTGCTCCATTGCCTCCATATTGGTGGTATCAATCTGAAGCGGTGCATCAAGAATACTTTGCAATTGACAAACAGTTTCCTTCATCAATTCCGGCTCATTGATCTCTGGCAGTCCAACGTTAACATCAAGAATCTGTGCACCTGCGTCTGACTGCTTTACACCCATCTCCAGAATATATTCCATGTTGCGGTCACGAAGTGCCTGCTTAAACTTTGATTTTCCGGTAGGATTTATACGCTCACCGATTAACATTGGCATCTTTCCAAGCTCAACTGCATGAGAATATGATGAAACAAGTGTCAGGTTCTTATCGGTAAGCGGCTTTGGCATAGCATCTTTGCAGGCTTCCACAAGTGCCTTAATATGCGCCGGCGTTGTTCCGCAGCAGCCGCCCATAAGCCATGCGCCTTCCTCTGCAAATATTTTCATATCCTCGGCAAATTCAGCCGGATCCACGTCAAATACGGTCTTTCCATTTTCACTTCGTGGAAGACCGGCATTAGGATTTATAATTAATGGTATTGATGCGCTTTTTGCCAAGCGCTCGAAAATTGGCTTCATTTGCTTTGGTCCAAGGCCGCAGTTCATACCAAATGCGTCTGCACCAAGACCCTCAAGCAATGCTGTGACTGCCTCTGGTGTCGCTCCTGTCAGCATCTTGCCATTTTCACCAAAAATAACAGTTGCCATAACAGGAAGATCACTGTTTTCCTTTGCTGCAAGCATAGCTGCCTTTAATTCATATGTATCGCTCATCGTCTCGATAAGAATAAGATCAGCTCCGGCAGCTGCTCCTGCCTTTATGGTTCTTGCAAATATCGATACTGCATCTTCAAAATCAAGTGTGCCAAGTGGCTTTAAAAGCTTTCCTGTCGGCCCCACATCAAGTGCAACGTAGCCATCCTTACCTGTTTCCTCGACTGCCTTTTTCGCATTCTGCACGCCTTTTGTTACAATTTCTTCAAGATTATCCGGAAACTTTAACTCATTCGCACCAAATGTGTTTGCCAAAATGATGTCTGCTCCAGCATTTAGATAATCGCGGTGCAATTCTCTTATAATATCAGGATGCTTAAGATTCCAGTTTTCAGGCAGTTCACCAGCTTCAAGCCCGCGTTCCTGCAAAAGTGTACCCATACCGCCATCAAAAAAAACAATTCGCTTTCCCAGTTCATTTAATATATTTTTCTTCATAAATTCCTGTCCTTTCAAAAGCACAAGGTTTTTCTAACTATCCCTGTTGTTTCTGTTTGCTGCTTATGCATCACGGCGAAAGCTGCAGTCTTTTTTGCTGCAGGCCTCGCATCCTTCTGTGACGCATCCTGTTCTGATATGGCTTAAGCCCATCAAAGCTGTAACAGATTTTTCAGGCTGCATTACGCCGCCTTCCGAAAGAAATAGACCTATTGTTTTCTGTGCATTAAGTGCCTTCAAAAATGATGACTGTACATCCAAAGACAGATCTCCGTAACCAGGACTATACCTTGGACGCACAAAAAGGCCGTCTTTCGCAGCCTCTTTTTCAATATTCTTTTGACACAAGTTGCAATAGCACTCTATGGCCTCTGCTGCCGTTGACTGAAGTACTGCTGCCTTTGTGATATTTAATCTCAGATAACGTTCCATCAAACGATCTATTTCGTGACCAAGCGTTGCCGCAAAGAAAATGACCTCGCTGCAGTCTTTTAAGTTTCGTTCCAGACTGTTACTTAAAAGCTCCACACCACCTGCCTGCATATGACCTGCAGACAGATGTGTAAGTGCAAAACGCCGATATATATGGCGCGGCTGAGCCGTCCGCGCAACATCTTCCATGCACTGATGAATTAACATCATAACCTGTTCGTCCGGCTGTATCTTTTTGTAGCCGAGATAGCGAATAATCTCGCGTTCTCTCATCTGATTTATATCAATCATTTTAAAATCTCCGAAAGATTCTTCTGAATAGCCTCTGCAATCTGCGGCTTATTCATAGAATATACGTGAATGTGGTTGATTCCGTTTGCAATCAGATCAATGATCTGATCAGTTGCATAGGCTATACCTGCCTGCTCCATCGCCTTCGGGTTGGAACCAAAACGATCAACCAGATTTAAAAAGCGCTGCGGCATACTGCATCCAGAAAGATCACGTGCAGTCTCCACCTGCTTTGCTCGTGTGATTGGCATGATACCTGGAATCACAGGAACACTTATGCCCTGTTCTCTGACACGATACAAGAAGTTAAAGAAAATATTGTTGTCAAAAAACATCTGCGTTGTCAAAAACTCACATCCGGCATCAACCTTTTTCTTAAGGTTTATAATGTCCTCACTTTTATTTGCTGCCTCCACATGTCCCTCTGGATAGCAGGCTCCTCCTACACAGAAATCGCCATAGGCTTTGATTTCAGATACAAGTTCTGACGCATAATGAAAATCAACAAATGGATCTCCATCAAAATCTCTCGGACGATCACCGCGCAGAGCCAGCACATTTTCAATTCCTGCTGCCTTCATCTCATCTAATGTGTTATGAATATTTTCCTTTGTTGCGCCTACACATGTTAAATGGGCAATCGTCGTTACGCCAGTTGTATCCTGAATCCCTTTTGCAATTGCAACAGTATTCTTTCTTGTGTTTCCGCCTGCTCCATATGTAACGCTCATGTAGCTTGGCTTTAATGCAGCAACGTCAATCGTTGCCTGACGAACTGACTCAAACTGTGCATCTGTCTTTGGTGGAAATACCTCAAAAGACAGTGTGATTTTTCCATTTGACAATATTTCATTTACCTTCATTATTTTTTAATTCCTCTTTCCTCTATATGGTGTGTTCTGTCGCATCGCTGTTATACTGCAGATGTATGTTTCCTAATGATGCTCTGTTCACTCCCCACTACAGCTTGTTTGTCGAGCTCATTTAATGTAAGTATAGCATGGATTTTACTTCATGAAAAGAAGATTTTCTCAATGGTTTGATATTGATACAAACTATACCAAAAGTACTTGCTGTCCTCTTTATTTTCCACTATGATAAACAAAAAAAGAAAGGATCTGGATTATAACAATGAAAAAACAGGCTACTAAAATCAAGATTTGCGGACTTACAAAAGAAAAAGAGGCTGATTATCTCAATCAAATTCATGCAGATTTTGCAGGCATGGTCGTTTTTTTTCCTAAAAGCAAAAGAAATATCTCACTTGATCAGGCAAAAAAAATAAAGGCAGCACTTCTGCCTGAAATAAAAACAGTCGCCGTGACAGTCTCACCAACACTTGCACAAATAAGCCAAATTGCAGAGGCCGGCTTTGACCTTATTCAAATTCATGGTGATCCTGCCAATCTTGATATAAAAACTGCTAAGTCCATCTGCGAATATACAAGTAAGTTTTCTCTTCCTATATTAAAAGCATTTAATGTCTCTGATATTGACAGCTATAACTACTGGCAGTCATGTCCGTCTGTCGCTGGCTTTGTATTTGATGCAGCTAAACCTGGAAGCGGCAAAACATTTGACTGGACTCTGCTAAAAAATCTTCCCAGGTCAAAAAAGCTTTTCATGCTGGCCGGCGGGCTGGCACCTGAAAATGTTTCAAATGCGATCTTTTTTTTGCATCCTGATGGTGTGGACGTATCATCTGGTGTGGAATTTTTAGAAAAAGACCGCCCCGGCAAAGATCCTTATCGCATACAGGCCTTTGCCGAAGCGGTACAATTTGCAGATAAATTTACCTCAAAAACACTTATCGATTTGAAGTAATCTTTTCTGCCTTTTCAATTGCTGCATCAATATTCGGGCTAAAATTTTCTTTTCCAATTAATGTGTCAAAGCCAGCCTTTCTAATAACACGCATTGGCTGATCGTTTACATGTGAAAGAATGAGCGTTATCTTCTTTTTCCTGCATTTCTCATAAAGAGACGTTAATGAGTTCATTGCTGTACTGTCAAGTGCCGGAACACCTCTCATTCTAAGAATCAGGCATTTTGTCTTTTCTGTTACTGCAATCAGACCAATCTGATCTGCTGCACCAAAAAACAATGGACCTGTAATCTCGCATACACTGATTGATGATGGAATATCGCGCATACGCGCACGCTCTGCATCGCGAACCTCATCAGAAATCTCATCTGTATGACTCCAGTTACGCACACCAGTCTCATCACTCATGCGCTTCATAAATAAAAGACAAGCCAGTACCATGCCAACTTCAATCGCAACAACAAGATCAAATACAACTGTCAGCATAAAGGTAATGACAAGCACTGCAATATCACTTTTTGGTGCCGTCTTTACAAGACGCACAAATGGACGCCACTGACACATGTTATAAGCAACAATAAATAAAATTGCAGCAATCGTCGGCATCGGAATCCAGCCAGCATATGGCATCAGCACAAGAAGCACTAAAAATAATACAACAGCGTGTACCATTCCAGCTACAGGTGTGCGGCCTCCATTTTTAATGTTTGCTGCAGTACGTGCAATCGCACCTGTTGCCGGGATTCCTCCAAAAAGCGCAGATGCAACATTTCCTGCTCCCTGTGCAGCAAGCTCCATGTTGGAACGGTGATTTCCATTAATCATGCCATCTGCCACCACACATGAAAGAAGTGACTCGATTGCTGCCAAAATTGCAATTGTGAATGCATTGGGAAGTGCCTTCTGAATTACTTCAAGGCTAAGCTTTGGCAAATGGAATGATGGAAGGCTGCTGTTTATTGTATACAGATCGCCAATTGTATTTACCTGAATCGGCATCAGCTTCACCATTAAAATACCAACTGCAACGGCTGCTAATGACGGTGGAATCTTCGCAAGCATCTTTACCTTTGGCATAAAAATAAGAATTGCCAGACATACTGCTCCCACAAAAACAGCATCGGTTTCAGATCTTCCATGAAACTATCCCCCTCATTTTGTGCGTTTTTTTCGCCTTTACAGCGCACACGATGGCTATTTTATCATGTATAATTATAAACTGTCTACCCGTTTTTGCTCACAATTACGCGATTATTCGCTATGTACGCGATTTTGTACAAAAATAATTACTGTACTGCCATACATGTTCCAATTAGTCTGCAGCTGTCCATTCTTCTAAACCTAAGCGCAGTCCCTCTTCCATTAATAGTATTTAATGCATATCCTTTTTCTGAAATATGGAATTGGCGAAAGTACAGACGATGATTATATAAAAACAATGCATTTTCTCCCTCATTTGGAAATTTATCTGATAACAATAAAACATCATTTTTACAATATCTCGGTGAAAAATGATCGTTTGGAAGACGCATCGCCATATATACGTTTTCACAGGCTGTCTTTACATGTTCTACATCAAAGCTTGAAAAAGCTGCTCCATCTGATGTTTCCACTGCCGGAATCAGACATGGAATCTCACGTTCCTCGTTTACATCTACTCCTGCCTGCCACTGCGCTTCAATTTCTGCGATTGCACGTATAAATTTCTTTCCATGCTCTCCGCTTTCACGATAAGCAAATAAAAGCTGTTCTTCCTCCTCTCGCGGACTTTCCCCCATCAGGCTTTCCATTGATACATCCAATGTACGGCTAAGTGCCAAAAGTGTGTCTACTCTTGGATTTCTCGCTCTCCTGTAAATGATATTACGAATCGTTTCGATTGGGACATTCGACAGCATAGACAGTTTCTCTAGTGTCAATCCCTTTTTGTCCATCATTGCCTTTAGCTGTTTGTCAATCATTTTACAATTCCTCCCATTTCACTCTTGTTATTTTTTCCCATTTGAAGTATTCTATTACCATGAAGACTAAAAAATACAACGTCTTGGAATGAAACTATCGTATCACATGTAATTTGTAGTATGGTAGCTAAGATTACACTTTTAGTCGTTTCTACGCATGTACAAAATACCGAAAACTATACGAAAGAGACTATACAATTTTATGACACAGCAAAAAATTCTATTAAATTTTATTGATAACATTGAAAAGGAACGTGTCAGGCTCAATCTGACACAGGCGCAGATGGCTCAGAAACTTGATATGTCTGTGTCCAATTATAAAAAACTAATTGCCGGTCAGTATAGGCGTCCGAACCTTTTTCTGGCTCAGCGCCTGTATGAACTGACCGGCAAGCTGCTATTTGAATTTTTCGATTTTGATTCGCCTAAGCTAAATGCAATTTCAAAGTTTATGAAGCTGTCTGATACTCAATGCTCATTCATAGAGGGCATAATAGATTTTGAGCTTGCATTTTCAGCAAGTAAAGAAGAAAATACTGACGATTACCTGACTGTTTTGATTCCAACAGGCAATTGCGAGGATGGCATGATATGGGATTCTGCAAACGTCCGTAAAGTAAACATTGCACCTTATCGAAAACGCTATGGTTCGCAAATCAATGCCGGAGTTGAAGTCACTTCTAATCATTTAACTCCCGTTTACCATATGGGAGATATTCTGCTCATCTCACGCCGTCCTCCGCGCGATGGCGATACTACAATCTTTTTAAACACTGAAAATGGCCGTGCCTACCTGCGCCGTTTTATTCAGCAGGTTCCCCGTATTCTTCAGCCAATTAACGGATATGGCGAATCATTCTATATTGATCCCTATAATGAAGATGAAGTAAAAAAATGGGTCAAGTATGGCGTTGTTCTAACAAAAATGCGTGAATAAATCAGTCTTCAGGAAAACAAATTGCTGTTGCATAGGCATCAAGATATTGTGTGCCCGCTGCTGTTACAAGATTTAGCTGTGTAATCTGACACTGGTAGACCTCTTTTGTGCTGACACCATCCTCGGCCATACATGTTGTAAAGTTATGAAGAATCAAATCTTCTCCATTTTCCTGTCCGATATACATAACCACATGATTTTTCATTACAAGCAGCGTTCCTGGCTTCATAGACTGAATTTTTTCCAGCTTTTCTTCCTGTGTCATGCCTTCAAGTGATACAATTTGTGTTCCTGTCTGTGCCATGCTGCCTGTATTTCTTGGCAAAATGATTCCAAAACATCTGTAAATGGCATTCATTGTTGAAGAGCAATCCATATCTCCATTGGAATCTCCCCAGCCATAAGCCATTCCAACTAACTTTTTAGCCTGATCAAGAATATTTTCCTGAGTCATATCAAGATAGCCAAAATGAATGCCATCCTGAGCAGTCTCAACATTTGTTATCACAAGTTGGCCTTTGTCATCTTTCTGTGGGATGGATACCATAAGTATGCCTTCAGATTCCTCCTTTGCCGGAAGTGCTGTTCCCATGCGAAGTGTTACATTGGTACCTGCGAGTGTCAGTCTGGCATCTGTCACAACAGCTCGTTTAGTCTCCTGCCATTTTTTTAATTCGTCAAGTGTGCAGCATGCGATTTTATCTGTTTCTACCCAGCCTCTATAATTTTGTGCCTGTACAAAACTCCAGATTCCGTCTGCAGTCTGATGAACGATCACTGCTGCTTCTCCTGTCATAAGCATACTTTCTTGAAAATAATCAAATGAATGTGCATCTAATGAAGTGGATGCTTTTTTCCATGTTGGAAAAGCTCGAACTGCCGCATTTTGTGTGATAACACCATACTTAAGTGTAATAGGATCCAAGATTCCCTCTAAATTTCTTCTTGCAAGAATCTCATCCTGTGCTTCTTTAGTCACCGGCTCTCCCTCTAGGTACGGCCAGTTTCCATACGTATATGCTTCAATCCAAAGACGCACATCATCTGCTGCGACATCTGTAAGCTGTGTCACATCTGCGACACCTGATTTTGAGTTTGCCATAGTAGCCTCGTTAATCTGCTGATAAGCTAAAGCTTTTGTTGATTCCTCTTCAAGCGTCTGTTCAGCCTTTTGATCTTCTGCTTCCTTATCCTTAATTTCTTCAGCATCCGTTTCATTTGCTGTAAGTGTCTGACTTTCCGATGATGCTGCCGATGGCTTTGCTGCTAGTTCCTGTGTCTTTTTTTGAAGTCCCATCGTATTAACAGCATCCACAATACCTAATCCATGTCCGCTCTCTGGCTCTAGTCGAACACTTCCTAACACTGCCCATAACAGCACGCCTCCAAGCAGTACCACACAGGCAGACATTCCTATAATAAGTGGCTTTAGGCTAAGACCTCTTCTTTTATTTTTATGCGGTTGTTTTTTTCTTCTCAATATTCTCCGCCTCCTGTCTAAAACAAAAACAATATATCAGTTATCCTGTTCTTTAACTTATCATACCATTTTTCTCTTTTATTATGTTTTAAAGATTTCTTACAATTCATGTAAAAAATAATTAATGTATCTTATCACACGCCAATGGAATTTTAAAATTTATAGTATCTATTTTATGATAATTGATACTATCAGTTTCTTTACCGTGTTCTTTGCAATTTATAGTATATAAATTAACAATCTTGCTATCTTAAATCTGTAAACTCATATTTTTACAGATTTATTTTTGTAGTATTTACATGAATGAAGAAAAAGGAAGAGAAAACTGATATGTCTGAATTTACGTTAATTGTTGGAAAAAGGATCCGAAAAGCAAGAAAAGCAAAAAATTTGACACTTGAAGAGCTTGCTGAATGCTGTGGACTTCATCCTGCATATATTGGTCAGCTTGAGCGCGGTGTAAAAAATGCATCGTTATATACACTTGAAAAGATTGCATGTGCACTTGAGCTTTCTTTAACTGACTTGGTTGGCAACAGTGATATTGTCACAGAAACGGCAAAAACCAACATTCCTGCTGATTGCAGAAGTATCATCTGTACACTCCCGCCACAATCACATGAGCTTGTTTATGAACTGCTAAAGCAGATTATCAACCTTGAGCGCTGATGGTGCTTAAACTCAAATGGTTCGTAGAATTCATAAAAGCAAAATTAAAAACAAGGAGATTGACTATGTCTGATATTGCCGAAGCTGTTGGAAAACGAATTTATGCCATTCGAACATCAAAGCACATGAGCCGTAAAGATCTTGCCAAGCGCTCTGGGCTTCATCTTACCTATATCGGTCAGCTTGAGCGCGGTGAACGAAATGCGACGATAGCAACACTTGAAAGTGTTTCTTACGCACTTAATGTACCGATTGAGCGTTTTGTTGAATATATTACACCTGGAATGGCTTCACAGGAGACTGCTGCAAATGAATGCTATAACTTGATTTTAGAGCAGACACCGCGCACACAAAAGCGGCTTCTTGCAATTCTCCAAAATATGGCACAGCTTCACCAAATACAATAAATTCTAATTTTCAAAAAAGAGTCACGCGGAAGTTTAGCGTGACTCTTAATATTACTTGTTTTATTTTTTTTCGCGGTTTAAATATAAAAGCGGAAGTCCGATACAACAAATTCCACCAACTATATTTCCAAGTGTAACCGGAATAAGATTTTTTATCAGAAAGCTTCCCCAGCTTAACTGTGATAACTGTGCTTCTGTGTAGCCATACAGTTCCATTGCTTTATTTACGTAGTCTGGATTCATCTTGCAAAACAGACCTGCTGTTATGTAATACATATTAGCAACGCAGTGCTCAAAGCCTGCTGTTACAAACAGCATGATTACAAAGAAAGATACAAGCAGCTTTCCGCTGATATCTTTTGCGCAAATTGCCATCAAAACAGCTGCGCAAACTAAAATATTACAAAGAATGCCAGATGTAAATGCCTTGCCAAATGACAGTGTTGCCTTTCCATATGCCACCTTAATTGTGTAAGCACCAAGTCCACCTGCTGAATAATCAAGCTGACCGCTGCAGTAAACTAATGCTGTAAAAATCAGTGCTCCTGCAAAATTTCCAAGAAATACAAGTACCAAAACACGAATGCAGTCTGCCACAGAAATATGTTTTTCAGCAACACCAAGTGCCATTAAACAGTCACCAGTAAACAGCTCTGCCCCCAGCAGAATTACCATCATCAAACCTACTGGGAATACAACTGCCGCAGTAAGTCTTGCAAGTCCTACATTTGCAACAGAATGTGCTGCCACGCTGCTCGCTGCTGCACCCATTCCAATCATCATTCCAGCTAACATTGCTTTTCCAAACAGCTTGCCAATCGATGTAGCTGCCTTCGCTTTGCACCCCTGTGCATAGCTTTTAGTTGCTTCTTTTACAGATAAAAAGCCTTCCATAGTAAAATATCCACCTGTCTTTTTTATTCCAGTCGGGATTTCCCGCCATCTTTTCTATTATATCACAATTTTTTTTGATTGAACAGCAAATTTTTAATGACATATCCTTTTCAACTGTGCTATACTAAAGTAAAATGTAGCTATGATTTTCTAAATAGTTACATTAAAATCAACTTCAAAAGCAGAAAGGTATGGTTTTCACTATGCGTATTGTCATAAAAATTGGTACTTCCACTCTTGCTCATCACACCGGACGACTTAATATACGACGTACAGAGGTGCTCTGCAAGGTAATCAGTGATTTAAAAAATGCCGGGCATGAAATTGTCATGGTCTCATCTGGTGCCATAGGTATGGGTGCCGGCAAGCTTTCATTAAAGGAGCGACCATCTGATATGCCAACAAAGCAGGCAGCAGCAGCTGTAGGTCAGTGTGAGCTTATGTATACATATGATAAGCTTTTTGGTGAATATAATCACACAGTTGCCCAAATCCTTTTAACTAGTGAAGATATTGAGCACGATGACAGACGGCAAAATGTGGAAAATACAATGGAGCGTCTGCTTTCTCTTGGCGCAATTCCAATTATCAATGAAAATGATACAATCTCTACTTCTGAAATTGTAATCGGCGACAACGATACGCTTAGCGCAATTGTAGCAAGCACTGTTCACGCTGATTTACTCGTGCTTCTTTCTGATATTGACGGACTATTTACGGCTGATCCAAGAAAAGATCCTTCTGCCACGCTTATTCCTACTGTTTGTGAAATCACACCTGAAATTAAAGCTATGACCTCTGGTGCAGGCACAAATCTTGGAACTGGCGGCATGACTACAAAAATTCAGGCTGCACAGATTGCAACAGAAAATGGCATTGACATGGTTATTGCAAACGGAGCTGACCCTGTTATCTTATATGATATCGCAGATGGAAAACAAGCCGGAACACGTTTTCTTGCGCAGAAAAAAATGCTTTAAAAGAAAGGACTAAACGCATTATGAAAGAAACAAAATGTATTTTACAGGAAGCCAAGGCAGCTGTTTCTTCTCTGGCGGTTTTGAAAAGTGAAGAAAAAAATAAAGCGCTTCTTGCTATGGCAGATGCACTAATTGCTGACACTTCTTCTATTCTTTGTGAAAATAAAAAAGATATGGACGCAGCAAAGGACACTATATCTTCTGTCATGCTTGACCGACTAAAGCTTGATGAATCACGCATACGCGCTATGGCAGACGGCATCCGTGCTGTCGCTGCACTTCCTGATCCTGTTGGCCGCATTCTTTCTGATGAAACTCGCCCAAACGGACTTCATATTCAAAAAGTCTCTGTACCAATGGGTGTTATCGCTATTATTTACGAAAGCCGCCCAAATGTTACATCGGATGCCGCTGCTCTAGCTTTAAAATCTGGAAATGTCTGCGTACTTCGCACAGGAAAGGAAGCCTTTCACAGTGCTTTTTCAATTGTCACTGCACTTAAAAAAGGGCTTCATAGCTGTGGCATAAATGAACAGGTCATAAACCTGATTGAGGATACAAGCCGAAAAAGTGCACTTGACTTAATGCGTGCCGTTGGTTTTATTGATCTTTTGATTCCACGCGGCGGTGCAGGACTTATAAAGGCATGCGTAGAGCAGGCGCTTGTTCCTTGTATTCAGACAGGCACTGGAATCTGCCATATCTATGTGGACAAGGATGCCGACCTTTCCATGGCAATGCGAATAGTTGAAAATGCAAAAATGAGCCGTCCTTCTGTGTGCAATGCTGCCGAGGTTTGTCTTGTGCACCGTGATGTGGCAAAGAAATTTCTTCCTATGCTGCAAAAAAGCTTGTGTGACCCATCTCGCGAGCATCCTGCTAAGCTTCTCCTTGATAAAGAAGCTCTTTCAATTATTGATGGTACTCCTGCAGATGAGAATGATTTTGATACGGAATTTCTCGACTATATTCTCGCTGTGCATGTCGTAAGTGATGTGAACGAAGCAATTGCACATATTGCTTCCCACTCTACTCATCACAGTGAATCAATCATCACACAGAATGAACAGACTGCTGCTCTATTTACAACACTTGTGGACAGTGCTGCCGTCTATGTCAATGCATCAACTCGCTTTACTGACGGAGGTGAATTTGGTCTTGGCTGTGAAATGGGAATTTCAACACAGAAGCTTCACGCGCGCGGTCCAATGGGGCTTCGTGAGCTGACAGCTTATAAATATGTTATCACTGGAAATGGACAGACCCGTTGACAAAAGCATCACTCTATCTTAACATACTTCTAGACGGCTGCAGCTATTATCTGATGTCCGTTTAAATAAATATACTTGGAGGAATTATGGAACACTTAATTATCCCAGAGGGCTATGAACCAGCTTTAAATCTGCATGATACACAGATTGCCATCAAAACAGTCAAAGATTTCTTTCAGGATCTGCTCGCAAAGCAGCTAAATTTGCTTCGCGTATCAGCACCGCTGTTTGTTGATCCGGCTTCCGGCTTAAATGACAACTTAAATGGTGTTGAGCGCCCTGTATCCTTTGACATTAAGGAGCAAAGTGGTTTTAATGCTGAGGTTGTACACTCTCTCGCAAAGTGGAAGCGCTATGCTTTAAAGGAATATGGCTTCTCAAATGGTGAAGGTCTTTACACCGATATGAACGCAATTCGCCGTGATGAGACTACAGATAATATCCACTCCATCTTTGTTGATCAGTGGGACTGGGAAAAAATCATCTCAAAAGAAGATCGAACACTCGACACTTTAAAGTCCGTTGTCCGTGATGTATACAAGACACTTAGAAAGACAGAAATGTACATGGCAATCCAGTATGATTACATAGAAGAAATTCTTCCTAAGGAAATTTTCTTTATTACTTCTCAGGAGCTACTTGACATGTACCCGGACAAGACTCCAAAGGAGCGTGAATATCTGATCACGAAAGAAAAAAAGGCTGTCTGCCTGATGCAGATTGGTGATAAGCTTGGAAATGGCGAGCCGCATGACGGACGTGCACCAGATTATGATGACTGGGCACTCAACGCCGATATTCTTGTCTACTATCCAGTTCTTGATATTGCTCTTGAGCTTTCCTCCATGGGTATTCGTGTTGATGAGAACTCTCTTCGCACTCAGCTTGAGAAGGCTGGCTGCCCAGAGCGCGCCAACCTTGCTTTCCAAAAGGCAATACTAAATAAAGAACTTCCTTACACTATTGGCGGCGGTATTGGTCAGTCTCGTATCTGTATGTTCTTCCTTCGCCGTGCCCACATCGGTGAGGTTCAGTCCTCTATCTGGCCGACTGATATCAGAAAGGAAGCAAAAAAGCACAATATTACATTGCTTTAATGCATATCAAAAAAAGTGCCTTGGATATCCATGGCACTTTTTTATATTTCTCGTCACTAATATTTATCAGCGTCTCCACGTATCGCGTGACAAAAGAATCAAAATTGGAAAAATTTCCAATCGTCCAGCCAGCATATCAAAAATTAGTACAATTTTTGCCAGCGGACCATAAATTGAGAAGTTACATGTCGGGCCTACTAATTCAAGACCTGGTCCGATATTATTAAAGCAGGCAAGTACAGCTGAAAAATTAGTTCCAACAGAAAAACCATCTATTGAAATAACTAGCAGACTAAACATAATAATAAGTACATATGCAGCAAGATAGGCGTTTGTATTTTCAAGCACCTTCTCTGATACGACCTGCTTGTTGCTGCGCACTGCCTGGATTCGCTGCGGACGAAGCATTTTCTGGATGTTTCTTCTAAGACTCTTAAAGACAAGCAAAAGTCTTCCGCACTTAAAGCCTCCGCCTGTACTTCCTGCACAGGCACCCACTACCATCAGACATAATAGGATTGACTTTGAAAAACCTGGCCACAAATCAAAGTCTGTGGTAGCAAAACCTGTAGTCGTCACAATACTGGCCACCTGGAAAAATGCGTGGCGTATTGTCTCTTCAAGTGTTCCATAAAAGCCTCTCAGGTTAATCACAATCAAAAGCACACTGCCCAGTACCATTCCAACATAAAGACGAAGTTCCTCATCTTTATATACACTCTTTACCTGCTTCATTATCAAAAGATAATAGCAGCTAAAATTCACACCGAACAGCAGCATGAACACTGTACATACATTTTGAATATATGGACTGTAGCTTGCCATACTATCATTTTTTACACCAAATCCACCAGTTCCAGCTGTTCCAAATGCTGTACACACAGCCTCTAATACAGGCATTTTTCCAACAATCAAAAGCAGGAAATCTATTACTGTCAATACAATGTACAAAATATATAAAATTCCGGCTGTGCTTCTGATTCTTGGAACAAGCTTTGCAACATTAGGTCCCGGGCTCTCTGCTCGAAGCAGATGCATTGTAAAACCATCATTTCGGCCGCTGACAGGAACAACTGCAAGTAAAAATACAAGAACACCCATACCGCCAACCCAGTGGCTAAAGCTTCTCCAGTAAAGCATTCCATTTGAAAGACCTTCTACATTCGATAAAATAGATGCACCTGTTGTCGTAAAACCAGATACGATCTCAAATAATCCATCAAGATAAGACGGAATTTCACGTGAAATCCAAAATGGAAGACAGCCCAAAAGACTCATTACAATCCACGCGAGTCCGACACAAACCATACCTTCTCTTGCATAAAAGCCTTTTTTGGCTTTTCTTGCAAAAAACATAAGCATACCTGCCACTGCTAAAATCACAAGGATACTTAAAGCAAATCCTAAAATTGCCTGACTATCCTGACCAACCAGACTTATAATCAGTGCCGGCACCATAAATGCCGCCTCCGCCAACAGAATCTGCGCAATCAGCCGCCCCATCATTTTATAGTTCATAATTAAAAAACTCCTTTTTTGCAGAAACTGTATTTGTTATGCTTCAAAAATATCGTCAAGCTTATAGATAATATCATTTCTTGTTGTGACAACAACAACTGTATCACCCTCTCGAATGACAGAATCTCCTCCCGGAAGCTCTGTAACGCCGCCGTGTGTAATACAGGCTACAAGAATATTTTGCTTCACTTTCATGTTCTTTAACGGCTTATCACAATACGGCTTTTTCTCTTCAACATGAAACTCAATTGCCTCTGCCTTTCCATCTGCTATGGAATGAACTGATACGGCTGCTCCTGTCTGATTGTGCATTGCACGTATATAACGCACAATACCGTTACAGCAAAGATCCTTCGGCCAGATCGTACTTCCAATTGGAAGCTGATCAATCATGCTTCCATTTTCCATATGGCCAAGCTTTGTGATAACCTGAGATACACCATGCTTAGTTCCATACAGAGAAATAATCATATTTAACTCGTCCATACCAGTTGCCGTGACAAGTGCGTCACAGCTTTCAAGATTTTCACGCTTCAGCACAAATGTATTGCTCGCATCATCATTGATAATCTCTGTTTTAGGAAGAAGCGCTGCAAGTTCCTCACAATGCTTTGGATCCTTCTCGATCAAACGTACCGTCATGCCATCTTTTTCAAGCTGCTGAGCAAGATAATAGCTTACACGTCCGCCGCCGCAGATCATAACATGATTGACCTTTTTTGTTATAATTCCAAGATTATCAAGAAGTGTCGCCAAGCTTTCTGTTGATGCCGTAACAAAGATTCTGTCGCCCTCTCTAAGCACAAAGCTTCCATCCGGTGCTACAACATCACCTCTTCTAAGCACGGCACATACAAGAACACGGCACTTTATTACACGATTCAATTCGCTAAGAGCAACATTGCACAAACGGCTTCTTTCATCAACACGCAGCTCTACGATCTCTACTCTTCCCTTTGCAAAGCTGTCTCTCTTTAAGAAGCCTGGGAATTTAAGCAGTCGTTCAATCTCGATTGCAGCCTGCTTTTCCGGATTTACTGTCAATGACAGCGCAAATGTTTTCTGCATTTTGTAAACCTGATCTGTATAATCAGGATTACAGATTCTTGCAATTGTATGGATGTTTGGATTGATTCCATGAGCAGTCATGCTGCACAGAAGATTTAACTCATCTGCACCAGTCATTGCAATTAAAAGATCCGCATCGTTTACACCTGCCTGAAGCAATGTCTCCATCGTGGCACAATTTCCTAAAACGGCCATTACATCATATTTTTCTACGTTTGCTTCCAATACCTGCTGCTTTACATCAATAAGCGTAATATCATAACCTGGGGCGCTCAGCTGTCTAGTCAGCGTTGATCCAACCTTTCCGACGCCCGCAATTATTATTTTCATACCCTTCACCTTTCATGTTCAAATAATGACAGACAATTAGTCATTACATTATGATAACACAAATATAAAAAAGTGCAAGGATATTCTCTCTATAAATAAAAACGACACCCTTTCGGGTGTCGCCTTACTTTAGTATTCTTTACGGCAAATATGTACGATATCCTATCGGTGTCTTAAAGAATACAGATGTTATATTAATTCCAGTCTCTGGTGAACCTGCATGAACAATTGCACCGTTACCGATGTAAATTGCCACATGGTTCGGATTATTGTAAAATACAAGATCACCTGGTCTAAGCTGATCATAAGTGATAGCAGAACCACAATTCATCTGTGACATTGAGTGATGCGGAAGGCTTACGCCTGCCACTCTGCTGTATACCTGCATAGTAAATCCAGAGCAGTCTACGGAACCGCCAATAGAAAGATCGGTGCCGCCGTATACATAATTGCACTGACCTACCCAGCCTAATGCATAATTAACAATTGAATCACGAAGCGGTGTTGAGTTGTTTGATGGAGTTGTAATTTCCTGTGTGGTAGTAGTCTCTGCCGCTGTTGTTGTTGTCGCTTCAACTGTTGTGGTAGTAGTTTCTGCCGCTGTTGTGGTGGTTGTCTCTGCCTCTGATGATGGAACTGTTTCCTCAACTGTGGTGGTTGTCTCTGCCTCTGATGATGGAGCAGTTTCTTCAACTGTAGTGGTTGTCTCATCAGGTACTGTCTCTGATGATGGAACATCTGACGGCTGTGTTTCTGAAGAAGCCTCAACTGTTGCCACATTTAAATCAAATGAAGAAGAGAATCCCTGATAGCTTACAGTAACAGTATTCCAGCCTGCACTTAACATCATGCCAACCTGCTCACAGCTTAAGCCTTCTGTTACTGTCTGTGTTGTTCCATCTGTGTAAGTAACAACAATATACAGCTCACTTGCACTGAGTACCTGTCCTTCTGTCTTGCTGCTTCCAGTATAAAATGCCTCAATACCCTGAATTGCTTTTACAGTCTCTGAAGGAGTAGTATTATCAGCTGTTGTAGTTGTAGTATCTTCTACTGTAGTCGGCGTTGTCTGCTCAGCTGTCGTAGTTGTGGTATCTTCTACTGTAGTCGGCGCTGTCTGCTCAGCTGTCGTAGTTGTGGTATCCTCTACTGTAGTCGGTGCTGTCGGCTCTGTCTGATCTGGCTGCGTTTCTTCTGCTTCGCTTGATGAAGTCTGTGCCTGTGAGCTTGTTGTCGTTTCCTCAGCAGACGTAGCTGCCACTGTCGTAGTAGTAGTAGTAGGTACCTCCGTTGACGTCTCTGCAACTGTCTCACCATTTAACGCTGCTGTCGCACGCGCTACCATGTCGGCTGTCTTTTTCTGCTCGCTCTTTGCTGTTGTTACTAAATCTGTATAACCTGCGTTAGAAGCATCATTTATGTAATATTCCCAAAGCTGATATGCATATGTACTTGCGTTGTAAGCTGCCTGATAATCTGCTGCTGCCATACGCTTTTCAAAAATTGCCTCTGCATCACGAATATCTACAAGATAGCTGTCCAACTGATTTTTTACCATCTGATCAGTGATTGCTACTGCCTCTGCATGACGTGTATATAAAGAAACATCCTCTGCTTTAACAAATCCGGCAAATTCTTCGTTAACTGCAATCTTTACAAATCCGTTCTGAATTGCAAGAACCTTATAATCACCATCCTTATAGACGCTGCCAACACTGTCAGCACTGCTTGATGCTGAACTGTAAACAACCGCTGTATTGGCTTTTACCTTTGCATAACGGTTTGTAAGATCCTCATCGCTCGCTTTTGCAGCTGCACCTGTTAATACATAATCAGATGACACATAACCCTCTACATCTCCACTTTTGATCAGATACCAGCTGCCTTCACTGTTATCAACAGTATCATAAATAGAAACAACACAATTGCTGTATAAATATCCGATCACATTGCTTGATACAGATGGCTTATTTCTAACATTTAAGCTTGCCATTACACTGACAAGTCCTTCTTCCTTTTCGCTGGCATCCTTTGATACCAAGCTAGTTCCAAATACAACGGAACCATCTTCTTTCGTCGTCGCATTTACAGTAAAAACTGGGATGATCTTTTTCTCCTGTGCTGAAGCAACTATATAACGAATATAATCCATAATATCTGCTTCAGGCGTTTGGCTGCTTGCATAGTAGTTATCGAGAGAAACCGCCATGCCTGCCACAGCTGTATCCTGTTCAAGCGACGCGCCTGATGCTGCCGGTACTGCAATGCCTCCTCCAACTGCAAATGTCGCAGCCAGACAGGATGCCAGCGCATTCCTGCATAATTTATTCATATTTCAAAAACCTGTACCTTCCCGTAGCCTGCCATCTTGCCTGCAGGTACAAAAATATAATATCAGTTAAATTGTTACAATATTATTACAACTCCATTCTGATTATATCACATAGAAATCGCTTGTCAAGCAAGTTTATTTGTGCCTTTTGCACTTTTTATTTCTTTGTGCTATACTAATTAGCGATTTCCTGCTGCTGGGAAAAAATATAAACAGCTCTATGAGGTATAAATATAATGTCAAAAACAATTTTAATTACAGGTGCATCCTCTGGCATTGGACAGGCTGCTGCACTGGCTCTTGCAAGTACTGATAACTGCCTGATTCTTGTTTCTATGAAAAATAAGGAAGGCTTAGAAAATACAGCAAAAAAAGCAAAGGAAAAAGGCGCTGATGTTTTGACCTTTTCTGCTGATGTATCAGACTATGAAGCATGCAAATCACTTTTAGCACAGGCAAATGAACATTTTGGCCCTATTGATCTTTTAATAAACAATGCCGGAATCTCCCATATCGGTCTTTTCCAGGATATGACACCTGATGAGTGGCAGCGTGTAATGAATGTCAATATCGGTTCTGTCATGAATTTATGTCATCTTGTCATCCCATCCATGGTACATCGCCACCACGGACGCATTATAAATATTTCCTCTGTATGGGGCAATGTCGGTGCCTCTTGTGAGGCTGTCTACTCTGCAAGCAAAGGTGCAATTAACAGTTTTACAAAAGCACTAGCTAAAGAACTAGCTCCTAGTAATATTCAGGTAAATGCCATCGCTTTTGGTGCTATTGAAACACCGATGAATGCTTGGCTGTCAAAGGAGGAGGCTGATGCACTCGCAGATGAAATACCTACCGGACGTGAGGGTACAAAAGAAGAGGCAGCCCAGATGATCTGCATGGTTGCAGATGCACCAGACTACCTCACTGGTCAAATTCTTACAATGGATGGCGGATGGATTTAAATTATTTTACTAATTCTTCCATCATCTCTTCCTTAAACTGCTGTGTGTACAGATCATGGTAATAACCCTTCATTGCCATCAGCTCGTCGTGTGTTCCCTGCTCGATGATCTTTCCGGCCTTAACAACAAGAATTACATCTGCCTGGCGGATTGTCGAGAGACGATGGGCAATGATAAATGAAGTACGATCCTTTAAAAGATAAGAAATCGCATTCTGAATCAGCTGCTCTGTCTCTGTATCAATAGAAGAGGTTGCTTCATCCAGAACAAAAATCGCTGGATCTGCCAGCACAGCTCTTGCAAATGAAATAAGCTGCTTTTCTCCGGTGGACATGGAATCTCCACCCTCTCCAACATCTGTCTGCCATCCCTTTTCAAGACGTTTTGCTACCTGATCTGCTGATACGATCTTTGCTGCCTCAATAACCTCTTCATCTGTAGCTTCCAGCTTTCCATAACGGATATTTTCCATGATTGTTCCTGTAAACAAATGAGGACTTTGAAGCACGTAACCAAGCGCACTGTGAAGCCATGACTGACTGCGCTCTCTATAATCCACACCATCGATTAAAATACGACCCTGTGTCGGTTCAAAGAAGCGACAAGCTAAATTTACCAGTGTACTCTTTCCAGCACCTGTCTCTCCGACAATGGCAACTGTCGTTCCTGCCGGAACATGAAGGTTAAAATGCTCTAAAATATTTTCATTTCCATCTGGATAATGGAACGTCACATCTTCAAATGTAATATCACCCTTAATTGGCTCCCAATTTTCACGCTTTTGCTCAAATGCTGTGCCATACTTTTCAATTACATCAGTGCGATCTTTAATCTGCGGTTCTTCCTCAAGAAGTCCTGTGACACGCTCGATATTAGCCTGTGCTGCCACAATCTCTGACAAGTTAGACGCGATGTTTCGAATTGGCTCAAACATGTTGACAGCGTATGTGGTAAAGGCTGATAACGTACCAAGCTGAAGAGCCTGTACCAACACAAGCTCACCGCCCTGCTTTAATGCAAGTGCCACACCAATATAGCCACAAAATACAACAAGCGCTACATAAAGACCATTCATACGTGCCGCCTTCACACCTGCTGTTTTCATGTCATCAGTAAGTCCCCTGAAATGACGGCTGTTTTTTTCCTCAATGACAAGCGCTTTTGATGTCTGCGCACCTGTAATTCCTTCATTATATGCACCTGTAATCATTGAATTTTTCTTTCTGACCTGCCTGTTCCATTTTAAGATACGCTTCTGGAAAAAGCTTGTAAGAAGCACCAGACCTGGCACAATTAACATAATCCAAAGTGCCAGCTTCCAGTTTAGTGCAAGCATAATGCCAAAGATTCCCACCACATAAAACAGCGCCCACAGCATATCAAGAAGATTCCATGCTACAAGACCACTGATTCGTCCTGTATCATTCATTACTCTTGCCAAAATATAGCCAACTGGTGTTGTATTATAATAGGAAAAGGAAAGCTGCTGAAGATGATCAAAGCATGCCTTCTTCATATTTTTTGCCATATTCATCTCAATCACCATAGCACAGCGGCAAAAGATCACAACACTGACAGTCTGAAATATAATGGTAACTAAATAAGTTCCTGCAAAGCTTCCAATTCCTTCTGTCGTATTTCCGCTGATAAAATGATTGATTGCATACTGCTGAAACAATGGAAGCGCAATATCGACAAGTGCACACAGCGTATTAAAAACAAGTGCAATAATCATATATTTTCGAAACGGCTTCATAAATGGAAACAGTTTCTTCCAAATACGCCAGTCAAACGACTGGTCATATTCTTTTTCTTCAATCTGCATACTATTTTTATCCTGCCTTTCTGTGCCTGCATCACATGTGCAGACACTTTTTTAACTTTCTTACACAGAATCAGCATCTAATTGAGTATTCATCTGAATATCATAAATTCTGCGGTAAATACCGTGATGCTCCATAAGCTGTTCATGGCTTCCCATCTCTGCCACAGCGCCATCTTCAAGCACCATAATGCAATCTGCCTGCATAAGAGTCGTGATTCTATGTGCAATCAAAATAACTGTTGTTCCTGCCATTCTCTTTTTGAGTGCCTCACGTATCATGGCATCTGTCTGCGCATCTACTGCTGAAAGAGAATCATCAAAAATCATAACAGGTGTATGTTCTACAAGCATACGTGCAATCGCAACACGCTGTTTTTGTCCGCCAGAAAGCGTTACACCGCGCTCTCCAACAATGGTTTCATAACCGTCCGTAAAACTGTCAATCGCACTGTCTACACAGGCAATCTCACATGCCTCACGAATATCATCAAATGCTGAACTTTCCTTTGTTATTCCAACATTTTCCTTTATGCTTCCTGAATATAAGAATGGCTCTTGAAGCACCATACCAATCTGGCTTCTCAAATACTGACGATCAATATCACGAATATCAACACCGCCAATAGTAATCTTTCCACAGCCATCAGGCAGGTCATAAAGACGATTTAATAGATGTACAAGTGTACTCTTTCCGCTTCCTGTATTTCCAAGAATAGCAAATGTCTTTCCTGCGGGAACAGTAAAGCTGACATCCTTTAAGACAGCTGCTCCCTCTTCATATTTAAAGTTCACCTTGTCAAATACAATATCCTTATTGATTGCAGGCTTTGTCACACCTGGACGATCATCTTCTTCCTTCTCATCAAGGATATAGGCAATACGGTCAATTGACACACCTGCCTTACTCATCTCGGATATGATTCGTCCAAGACTTCTGACTGGCCATGCCATACTGGAATTGTATGATACGAAGGCAATAAATTCACCGACAGTCAGATTGCCATCTACTGTAAATAACACACCCATGCAGATGACTGTAAGAATCTGAATACCTGTAATCAGATCACCAATCGACCAATAAAGACTCAAAAACTTACCTAAATAAATCCACAGTCCTGCAAAACGCTCATTTTTCTCATCGAAGCGTTTGCGCTCAAATGATTCTCTTCCAAATGCGCGCACCACTCGTACACCAGTTAAGTTTTCCTGAACAACGCTTGATAAAATTCCCTCTGCCTCATCTGCTTCCTGAAAATGCTGTGCAATCTTTGAGAAGAAGTATCCAGAGTACAAAATTACAATCGGAAAAAAGGACACAGCGATCAATGAAATTTTAACATTCATTGAAAACATGATCACCATGTAGAATACAATCAGGAAGATAATACGAAATACTTCCATCAACTGATTAGTTACAAAATTTCGCACAACATCTACGTCTGATGTACAGCGCTGAATGATATCACCTGTCTGGTTCTTTACATGCCAGCTATACGGTAACTTCTGAATATGATCATACAACTGATCTCTCATGCCCTTTACAAAGCTTTCTGAACCTTTTGCTGCAAATACCTTTGAGTAGTAGTTTGCAGCGATGTTTATAGCTGCAAGCAAAATAACGGCAAGCGCTGCAATCGTAAGCATCTTTCCAGGATTTTCACGAATCGTTTCTTCTGATAAAAAGGCTTTCACCCATTCTGGAATCTTAGACAAGTCACTTCCTAAGACGCCATCTACACTAATTCGAATAACCTGTGGGATAAATGCCTGACAGACAGTAATCATTGCTGAAAAGAAAAGACCTGTCAGCATAAGCGGCAGGCATGGTTTTAAAAACCTGAAAATCATCGCTGCCTTGCCGGCTTTTTTCTTATTTTGTTCCATAAGTATCTCTCCCCTTTCTTTTTTCGTAAATTAATAAAAGTACTGATGCACGGCCATCAGTACTCTCATTATATCGAATGAATATATGGATTTCAATGGGAAATCATTTTTCTAATTAAGTTTGTTCCTCTTGTACAATACGTTTTCGCACCGTAGTCTCTTCTACTCTGTGATCTTTTATTGAAGTAACCATAATTTCAAGATCAGGTGTAAGAACAGAAACTTGTGTGCCATCATCTGGCACATAACAAAGTTCACCAAGCACATAGCCGCCGAAGGTATCATATTCATCAAGCGGAAGTTCCACATCAAGTTCCTCTGCAACCTCATCTAGTGAAGCTGCACCCTGAATGCGCCACAGGCTATCACCAATTTTTTCTATATCACTTGGCTCAGGCTCTTCATCATGTTCCTTCCACTCACCAACGATCAGCTCAAGCAAATCTCGCATAGTAACTATTCCTGCCATTCCGCCATACTCATCAATTGCGACCGCAAAATAGTTTCCTGTCTTTTTCATATTTGAAAACAATGACGCAGCTTTCATATTTTCAGGAATAAAATAAGGCTTTCGCACGCAGTTTTTCATCACGGCTTCCCTTGAATGGTCTCTTGATCTTAAATACTCTCTTGCATCGAGCACACCAACAATATCATCAGTATCCTCTCCGCACACAACATAGAAGCTGTGACGGTTTTCGTAGATTACTTTTTCCCATTCCTCACGGCTCTCATCGGCATACACACAGACAACATCTTTTCGATGCGTACAGATTTCATCGACAGAAACATCATTAAACTCAAACACATTTTGTATAAATTCATTTTCCTGTGTATCAATCGTTCCCTTCTGACTTCCGGACTCTGCCATCAGGCGAATCTCTTCTTCCGTAATTTGAGTCTGACGATGTGGATCAACACCACATAAACGAAGAAGCGTATGTGACGCGGCAATTAAAAGCCAAATTAGCGGAAAAAAGACAATCTGTACCACATAAACAATAGAAGAAAAACGAACTGCCATCTCTTCTTCTTTTTCTGCTGCCAAACGCTTTGGCACCATACGTCCAAAAATCATCGTTACAATGCATAATACAAGTGAAATTGCAGTGACACAAAGTCCATCCAATACATTTGGATTTATTGCCTGTCCGCTTTTTCCAATAAAATCTTCCAACGGTTTTCTAAAAACAAGCGCCGCATATGCACTTCCTAAGCATACACTTGCCATTGAAACAAGCTGCATAGCTGTTAAAAAACGCTCCTGCTTTGCCTTAAATCCAGATAAAAGCGCTACTTTTGCTTCATCCTTTTTTGCCATCTCTTCTAATTGATTGTCGTTTAATGAAACGATTGCCGTTTCTGCACACGTAAACACTGCGTTCAGTGCGATCAGAATGACCTGCAGAATAATTGCCCCTATCATGCGAGACCTCCTTTCGAAACTCTCACAAAAATCTGCTTATTCGTATCCGTATCCGCGCTGCCGTCGTCTTCCATTATGGTTTCCTCCTGTTTTTAAATAAATTACTATGTTCATTTTTTGATAGCTATTTCACCATGTTTTTTATTGAAATAATATCCTTTTTATTGTAAGATGGAAGCATGAAATTGTCAATGTATTTCGCATATTATAATGAAAGGAAACCATTTCTATGAGTAAATTTACACTTGACTGGAAGCAATATGCTGCACTTGCAAGACAGGCTGCTGCTGAGGGCTGCGTGCTTCTTGAAAACAAAAACAATACACTTCCTCTTGCCGAGGGCGAGACATGTGCTGTATTTGGCCGTACTCAATTTGAGTATTATAAAAGCGGAACCGGATCTGGCGGTCTTGTTAATACAAGCTATGTACATGATCTTGACTATGCCCTTACAGAATCTTCTCTTATAATTGACGAGGAAGTAAAAACAGCTTACAAAAACTGGTTAAAAGATCATCCTTTTGATTTGGGAAATGGCTGGGCACAGGAGCCTTGGTGTCAGGTCGAAATGCCGCTTAGCGATGAACTTGTATCTGGCGCTGCTTCCCGCTGCCAGACTGCACTTATCGTAATCGGCCGCACTGCTGGTGAGGACCGTGACAATGCTGCTGAGAAAGGAAGCTGGTATCTGACAGACGGTGAAGAGGCAATGCTTGAAATCGTATGCCGCCATTTTTCACGTACAGTTGTTATCTTAAATGTTGGAAATATCATTGATATGAGCTTTGTTGACCGCTATGAGCCATCATCTGTTCTTTATATATGGCAGGGCGGCATGGAAGGCGGTTCTGGTGCTGTCGATGTCATCACCGGAAAGGTTCCTGCCAGCGGACGCCTCAGTGATACGATTGCTTATCATATTGATGATTATCCATCTACCCGGAATTTTGGCTGTGAGGATACCATTCGCTATGAAGAAGATATCTATGTAGGCTACCGCTATTTTGAAACATTTGCGAAGGAAAAGGTTCGCTATCCATTTGGCTATGGTCTGTCTTATACTACCTTTGATGTACAGGCTGCACTTGACATGTGTTCTCTGCCAGCCGGACTTGCAAAGGGCGAAGTTTCCAAAACCGATACCTTAAATGTTACTTACGATATTACAAACACAGGCGATGCGGCAGGTAAGGAAACAATACAGCTTTATGTACAAAAGCCACAAGGTTTTCTTGGAAAGCCGTCTCGCGAGCTGATTCGTTTTGCAAAGACTGAACTTCTTGAACCTGGTGAGGGTGAAAGCGGTATTCTTGCGATTGACTTTTATGCACTTTCCTCCTACGATGACAACGGCATTACAGGACATGCGTTTTGCTACGTGCTTGAGGAAGGCACCTATACAATTTTAGCTGGTACCAATGTGCGAAATGCAAAGGAAATCGGAAGCTTCGCGCTTACAGAAACAGTTGTTTTAGAAGAACTCTCCCAGCAGCTTGCTCCCCGCCGCCATCTTGAGCGCATGACTCCTAAGACAAATGAGGATGGTACACTTGTACCTATTATTCAGGCTGCTCCTGTTTACTTACAGCATTACAGTGAGGATACATGTCCGCAATGTGCTGACTATACTGGTGATAAGGGCTATAAGCTTGATGACGTAAAACGCGGCATTGTTTCTATGGACGAATTTCTTGCACAGCTGTCTGATCTCGATTTGTGCCATATAGTAAAGGGCGAAGGCATGTCAAGTCCAAAAGTAACACCTGGAACTGCTGCTGCTTTCGGTGGTCTGACACCAAATCTTACATACTTTGGCATCCCGGCTGGCTGCTGCACAGATGGTCCGTCCGGCCTTCGCATGGACTGCGGTACTAACGCATTTAGTCTTCCTGGCGGAACCTTGCTTGCCTGCACGTTCAACACAAGCCTGAACGCTGATCTTTTTGAGATGGAAGGAATAGAGATGAGAAATAACCATATCGAAAGCCTTCTTGGACCTGGCATGAATATTCACCGCTGTCCGTTAAACGGCCGTAACTTCGAATATTTCTCTGAGGATCCACTTTTAAGTGGTGTGATCGCCGCCTCTCAGTTAGAGGGAATGGGACGCGCTGGTGTAACAGGAACAATCAAGCATTTCTGCGGAAACAATCAGGAGTATCACCGTCGTTTTGTGGACAGTGTCATTTCTGAGCGCGCAGTTCGTGAAATCTACTTAAAGGGCTTTGAGATTGCTGTAAAAAGCGGCTATGCAAGCTCTATTATGACTACCTACGGAAGCGTAAATGGTCTTTGGACTGCTGGAAACCATCAGCTTAACACAGATATTTTGCGTGGTGAGTGGGGCTTTGAAGGCATCGTTATGACAGACTGGTGGGCTGAGATCAACAATGCACCAAAGGACAAGCCATCTCATGAAAAATTTGCTGCTATGGTTCTCGCGCAGAATGATCTCTACATGGTAACATCCGATACAACGCAGGTAATGGGTGATCTTGAAGCTGCACTTGCAAGCGGTCGTTTAGAGCGCCGTCATCTGACTCGCTGTGCTGAAAATATCTGCCGCTTTTTGATGAACTCCCCTGCTCTTCTTCGTCTTACTGGCAAAGAAGCAGAGATTGAGCTTGTAAATGTACCGGAAAATGCACAGATTACTTCTGATTTTGATATCGTATATCATGATATCAAGGGAGTTACCACACTTCCTCTTACTGGAATTTCCAGCGAAAAGGGCGACAGCCATATGTTTGGAATCACCACCGAGGGCTTTGGTACTTTCCGTATCAGCATCACAGCTTCCTCAGAGTCCACACCACTCGCTCAGATGCCGGTATCTGTCTTTGTAGACAATCAGCTGTTTGGCACCTACAGTTTCAACGGAAGTGAAGGAAAGGAAGTGACACTCTCCAGAGAGGGCGGTGTATTTGGCTTCCACCACTATGTACGCCTTTACTTTGGTCAGGGCGGTCTTACTCCAATTTCCATAACATTTGAGCCAATTGATATTGTCACTAGCTTTAACGATAAAGATTGATAAAAAAGAGGCGTTCAAAGTTCGGTTAACTCGCACCGGACTTTGAACGCCCTTATTTTGTTTCTATTTTCCTTAGATTCCCTTATACTTCTCGCTCTGTGCCTTAATAAGCTCAACATCATCAAAATAGTTGATCTTCATTGCACTCTTTACCTCAGACAATGTCTGTGCCGCAACCTCTCTTGCAGCCTCGGTACCCTTGCGAAGAATGTTATAAACTTCTGGAATATCCTTCTCGTATTCCTTACGTCTCTTACGAATCGGCTCTAACTCTTCCTGAATGATGTTATTTAAGAACTTCTTTACCTTTACATCACCAAGACCGCCTCTTGTGTAATGAGCCTTTAATTCATCCAGATTTACATAATCTGGCAGATATCTCTCAAAGTGCTCCGGCTTGCAGAATGCATCCAGATAAGTAAATACTGTATTGCCCTCAAGATGTCCCGGATCGCTGACAAGAAGATGCTCTGGATCGGTATACATGCTCATTATCTTCTTCTTTACATCTGCTTCACTGTCAGACAGATAGATACAGTTTCCAAGAGACTTACTCATCTTTGCCTTGCCGTCGATACCTGGCAGACGAAGACATGCCTGATTAGTAGAAATTAAAGCGCTTGGCTCAACTAATACTTCGTCATATACAGAATTAAACTTGCGGACGATTTCTCTTGTCTGCTCGATCATCGGAAGCTGATCCTCTCCAACTGGAACTGTCGTCGCCTTAAATGCAGTGATATCTGCAGCCTGACTGATCGGGTAGGTGAAGAATCCAACTGGAATGCTTGCCTCGAAATTTCTCATCTGAATCTCAGACTTTACAGTAGGATTTCTCTGAAGTCTTGCTACGGTAACAAGATCCATATAGTAGAAAGTCAGCTCACACAGTTCCGGAATCTGGGACTGGATTAAGATATTACTCTTTGCCGGGTCTAATCCGCATGAGAGGTAATCAAGTGCTACCTCGATGATGTTCTGACGAACCTTCTCCGGGTTTTCAATATTATCTGTTAATGCCTGTGCATCTGCAATCATAATAAATATCTTGGAATATTCACCAGAGTTTTGCAGTTCTACTCTTCTTCTTAAAGAACCTACATAATGTCCTACGTGAAGTCTTCCTGTCGGTCTGTCACCTGTTAATATAATCTTTTCCATGGTCTGTTTTACCCTTTCCTAGTTACTGTCTCCAGTCGTATCGCCGACCTTTGAACCTTGATATAATCATATCTCACTTTTTGCTGTACGTCAATCCATATCGTCAAACTATACAACTAGTGATTTACCTCAACACGACAGCTTCTTGTCGTGCTAAGAATTGTCTTGCCATAATCATCCTGCTGTGCCACGCACACCTCAAGACTTCCTCCAAGTTTGAAATCTTCTATCTTAATCAGATTCTGGTGCTGTGAGGTTGGCTCATACTGCTTTCCATTTATGATTACAATTGAAAACTCATTAAAATTGCTTCCATACAGCCACATTGTACCATCTTTGTATAAAACACGATCTAATGTTATTGGAAGAATGCCCATCTTAAGATTCTTCGGCTGATACGGATTTTCGCCTCCAAATACCTCTTTATCACCATACAGCATATCATACTCAACAACAGCCATTGAGTCTAAATATGCACTTTCGTTTGCATTCTGCTCCTTAAAATATTTCTGATGATAACGGAACATAATTCCCTCATTGATGCCCATTCGCTGCATTACATATGCACCAAGCTGGTATGCCTCGACGTTTTTATCCTGCTTTTCCATCTGGAAATTACTCCACAAAATATATTTTGTTGTGAAGAGATTTCCCTGGTTCATATCAGTCTCCTCAATTCCAAGACTTGGCAGGTGATCACCATACATAACAAGAATACACGGCTCATTAAAGTCATTTAATTGTCTTGTCAGCTCAGCTACAAACAAATCCATTTCATAAATCTGATTTGCATAGTAGGTCAGCTGATTTTGTCTGGCCTCATCATCTTCTTTTAACGTCACTTTGATGTGAGGATCCTTAAGTACCTCTTCTGTCGGATACGCGCCATGTCCCTGCACAGAAATTGTATAGATAAAGTCACTTGTATCAGTTGACTCCATCGCCTCGATAATGTTGGTAGTAAGTACCTTATCCTTTGCCCAATTTTCAGGCGTATATGTCAGGTTATACATATACTCCATGCTCGTAAAGGTATCAAAGCCTAGACGTGAAAATACCATGTTTCGATTATAGAATGTAGCAGAATTGTTATGAATTGCATGAGATGTATAGCCAATGTTGTCATAACAATACGGCAGGCTCTCACATGTCTGCTCACGAAGTACTGTCTGATATGGATATTCGCCGCAGCCGAAGAAATCCAAATTCATGCCTGTCAAAATCTCAAACTCTGTGTTGGCTGTTCCCGCACCGACAGATGGAACGCTCAAAAAACCAGACGAGCATGTATCAAACAAGCGATGGTAATTAGGAATCGGATCTTCATTTACTGTCACATCATTCAAATCAGTAATATCAAAGAATGACTCTAACTGAAGATAAATAACATTGACGCCTGCATCGTACTCTTCGATTGGTGCCTTTGTCTCTTCTTCATATTCTTCTGGGACAGATACTTCCTCTGGTGCCGTAGTTTCCACTGGATCAATCTCTACTTCGGTGTTTACAGGCACAACCTCTTCATCCAGGATATTTTCTACCTTTTGCGCATCGTAATTATCAGGCTTTGAAATTCCAGTGCTGATGTATGAATTTGTAAAGCAGTAGGCAAGACCATAAGTCTGATAAGCTTCCGCGATATTGCTGAAATTACGCGGCAAAATTGCAGACCAGCGGCCAACGCCCCAAAAATAAACTGTTAACAATGCCACAGTTACTACACTTGCCGCACCCTTTTTGTAATTTGGCCTTTTTTCAAGACGTGCTGCCTTTTTAAACAACACAACTATAAGCACAATACACGCTGCAATCACAGCACCGATTGCTACAAATCCAATTCCTGATACATAATGGTTCATGACCTGCATAGCAGAATCAATCAGGCTTAAATCATGCCAGTTAAACGGTGTTGTTCGAAACAAAAGCAAAACAAAATCTGTAACGCCTATTGCGCCCCAAAAAATCGCCACAAGTCCTCTGACAAATCCCCACCTTCTTGTCAAAAACATAAGCGAATATGTTGTAAGCACAAGCATAAAGTTCATTAAAAACAAATGCGGTGTCACAAATACAAAATGAAGCAAACTAAATAATGATTTTCTGCTGAGTAATTCCAGCAGCAAAACAGTTACAATTGTACTACCCAACCACACAGCAAGCGGATGACAATCAATTTTCATCCATCCTTCTTTTTTAATCTTCTCTGCAAAGGATTTCTTTTTTCCCTTCATAGAAATATTTTTCTCCTCTCAGTCGAAATCACTTTCAAATGTTTTTTTACTTTTCCCCTTGTTTACCAATATCAATTTTTTTATCAATTTTTTTATCATTTTTTCTATTATTTTTTTCCAGACGAATCTCATCAAGCTTTTTCTTAACATCATCAGATGTCTCATGAAACAAATAGACTTTACCGCTGTCTGACTTTGTTGTGCACATTTCGCGAATCTCATGACCGGCACTTTCAATTTGCTTTTTTAAGCCAAGTGCTGACATACGCACACCACCCTGTCCAAGAATGATAACCTGCTCAAGACCATCTGATGTAGCCACAGTTACGCGATGCTTTCTTCCCATTGCATGAACTGTTTTTTCAATATATTGATCTGCTGTCTCTGCCTCTTTTGTGTACACAATGTAAATATTGTGGTACTTTTCAACATGCTCTGTTCCTCCTGGCACCTTATAGGCATCAAACACAAGGATCAGCTTACACTTGCTGTAACCCTGATAATTACTTAAAATATCCATCAATGTAAGCCTTGCTGCCGCAATATCTGTCTTTGAAAGCTCATTTAATTCTGGCCAGCCAAAAATAATATTATAGCCATCTACAAGAAGATATTCCTCTTCTTGCTGCTTTTTCTTTGTTGGGCGATATGTAGATGCTCCCTTTGGCGCTGAGGATTGATACTGCTCCTCGTCATCTTGGCGATACACCTTTACAGGTCCATAGGTCCTCTCAAAAATCTGCTTTAGCTCCTCATTCTCTGCCTCATAGTCTTCAAGAGAACGTACTATTTCCTGCTTAGCACGTTTTGCCTCATTTGCTGCACGAAGCATTTTCTCTTCTTCTGATTCCTGCTCCATACCTTCAATATGCATATAATCTGGCACTTCATACCATGGAACAACAAAGCCTGCTCCATGCGCGCAAAATACTGAGTCTGGCGTATTTGACAGATCTGCTTCCGGCAAATAGCCGATGCGTTCCACTACCTCTTCCTCATTGTGGCACGGTGCATATCCCTTTAATGTACAAAAAAGACGACCATGACCTCTGCTGTAGGCAACGACCTCTCTTTGATAGCCCCGCATCGTTGATACTGGTGCTGTTCCAGAAAGTATGCTTAGCTCTCCTTCCTGCTCAGGAGCAGAAAACGTACCGCACATCTGCTGAATATCAGTCATTGCTCTTCCAATACATTCTGATGGAATTTCAAGACGGTACGCGTACACAGGCTCTAAGAGTCTGCTCTTTGCTTGCATCAAGCCCTGTCTGACAGCACGGTAAGTAGCCTGTCTAAAATCTCCTCCCTCTGTATGCTTTATGTGAGCACGGCCTGCTATAAGTGTGATCTTCGTATCGGTCAGCTCTGAGCCTGTCAGCACACCCTTATGTTTTTTTTCTTCTAGGTGCGTTATAATAAGGCGCTGCCAGTTCTTTGAAAGCAAATCTTCGCTGCAGTTTGTCTCATAAACCATTCCGCTGCCTGGTTCTCCCGGTTCTATTAAAAGGTGAACCTCTGCATAATGACGAAGCGGCTCAAAATGACCGATTCCCTCAACAGTATTCTCCACAGTTTCCTTGTAAATAATGGAACCAGAAGTAAAAAAGGCTTCCACGCCAAAGCGCTCACGAATCAAACTTTGCAAAATTTCAATCTGCACCTCACCCATGACTCTCGCATGAATCTCAGAAGTCTCCTCCTGCCATACAAGCTGCAGCTGCGGCTCCTCCTCCTCTAACACAGAAAGCTTTCTATACATCTCGTGAATATCAATCTCTGGCGAAAATGACACGCAGTATGTAAGAACAGGTTCCAAAATCGGCGTTTGCGCCTGAATCTCACAGCCTAAACCTTGTCCTGTCACAGTATCATTTAATCCAGTTACGGCACAAACCATACCAGGCTGTGCCTCTGATACTGATGTAAATGAAGCACCTGAGTAGACGCGGATCTGATCAATCTTTTCCTCACCAATCACCTGCTTTGCTTTAAGCACACCGCCTGTCACCTTTAAATATGTCAGTCGTTTTCCCTGTGCATCACGTGCAATTTTAAATACACGTGCTCCAAACAAATCGCCATACACTGGTACTGTCGTATACATCTCAAAGCCTTCCAGAAATTCTGTTATACCCTGCATCTTTAAAGCTGAGCCAAAATAACATGGAAAAAGCTTTCGATCCTTGATCTGCTTTTTTATATGTTCCAGTCTAATCTTTCCAGTCTCAAAGAACTGTTCCAATAATTCCTCATCTGTCTCTGCCAGACGCTCATCGAAATTTTCAAGATCAGAAAAGTCTACGCAGCGGCCATCAAGACGTTTCTGTAGCTGCAGCAGCGTTTCTTCTTTATCAGCACCTGGCTGATCCATTTTGTTAATAAAAAGAAATACAGGAACATTATACTGCTTTAACAAACGCCACAGTGTCTGCACATGACCAGACACGCCATCTGCAACACTAATTACCAATATTGCATAATCAAGCACCTGAAGTGTTCGTTCCATCTCTGCCGAAAAATCCACATGGCCTGGCGTATCTAAAAGCGTAAGCTTTCTGTTTTTCAAATTTAGCTCTGCCTGCTTGGAAAAAATCGTAATTCCTCTGTTTTTCTCAAGCTCATACGTATCTAAAAATGCATCCTTGTGGTCAACTCTTCCCAGCTTTCTTGTGCCGCCTGTCAGGTAGAGCATACTCTCAGCCAATGTTGTCTTTCCTGCATCTACGTGCGCCACAATTCCGGCAACGGTATGTGCACATTCTTTTATCTGAGCCGTTTGCTCCATCTTAAGCCCTCCTGGTCATTTACTGAATCTGGTTATAATATTCGTTTGGAACATATCCAGTGACAGCTACGCCATCATCACGATACTCCTCTGTTACAATCTGTCCATACTTGCGAAGCAGCTGAATTTTTCCCATCTCATCGTATCCATAAAGACGCTCCACATATTTTTTGCGATTTCTAAGAAAAGAAAGAAGCACCTCGCGCAGCTCGTCAAGACCTGTGCCATCTTTTACTGAAATCTCAATTGTGCGGTCTGCCTGCATATCTCGCTCGAAAAGATTTTTTTCTTCTTCTGATAACAGATCCTGCTTGTTCATAAGAGTAAAGATTGGTTTTCCCTCTACACCTAACTCCTTTAATGTCTGATATACAACCTGCATCTGAGTCTCATGCTCTGGATTTGAACAGTCTACAACATGAACAATCAGATCAGCATGCTTTGCTTCCTCAAGCGTACTTCGAAATGCACCAATCAAATGATGTGGAAGCTTATCAATGAAGCCTACTGTATCCGTCATTAAAAGCGGCTCATCATTGCCTAAACTAAGCAGTCTTGTTGTTGGATCAAGCGTTGCAAACAGCTTGTCCTCTGCAAGTACCTCTGAACCAGTCAGCTTATTTAACAAGCTTGATTTTCCAGCATTTGTATATCCCACAATTGCAGCAACTGGTATATGCGTATCATTTCTTCTTTTTCTTGTAACTTCTCTTGTGCGCTTTACCTGCTCAAGCTCTGACTTTAACTGACCTATACGCTGATGAATCAAACGTCGGTCTGTCTCAAGCTTACTCTCACCTGGTCCTCTTGTACCAATACCACCGCCTAATCTCGACATAGACTGACCCATTCCTGTCAGACGATTTGCACGGTAACGAAGCTGTGCCAGCTCAACCTGAATTTTTCCCTCACTGCTTCTTGCGCGAGATGCAAAAATATCAAGAATTACCATTGTACGGTCAAGCACATTAAAGCCAAGCTCCTGCTCTAGATTTTTCATCTGAGCTGGTGTAAGCTCATCATCACACACAATACCGTCTGCGTCTAACTGCGCTGCCAGCTGGCGAATCTCTTCAATCTTTCCTTTTCCAACATAAGTAGCTGAAATTGGATGATCAAGATTCTGATAGATAGAGCCGACGGCCTCACCGCCAGCTGTATCCACCAAAAGAGCAAGCTCCTCCAGCGATGCTCTTACTCTGCTCTCCTCTGCCGTATTCACCGCAACTAAAAGCAGACGTTCTTTTTTTTGTGCTGTTTCTATCATAAATTACATTTACCCTTTCTTTCTTCGTCCTTTTTTAAGATTCCTTTCATTATAAACAGATAAGCAATCCAAAGGAAAATTCCAGCAGTCACCCATGCGCTTGCATTAGCAACACAGATACCTGTATAACTTTTTGCCCTTGCTGCCATGAATGCAAACACACTTCTGCTGATCAGCTCAACGACACCTCCAAGTGTAGGAAACAGTGCATATCCACATCCCTGAAGTACATTTCTATAAATAAAAATCATACCAAGCGGAATAAAGCAAAGTCCACAGATTTGAATATACTCGCGCACATAGCCGATCACCGTGGTCAGATCACCGTCAAAGAACAGTGATGTCATAAAAGGAAGTATAGCAAGAACGACAAAGTAAATAATTACAGCATAGCTGCAGCTAAGAACCATTGCTGTCTTTTGGCCTTTTCTTATACGCTCAGTAGAATGTATGCCCCAGTTTTGTGCACTGTATGTTGCCATTGTCATGCCCATTGCCTGAAATGCCTGAGTCACAAGCTGCTCTACCTTGCAGGCTGCTGTATAAGAAGCAACTACTGTAGAGCCAAGCAAATTCAATGCTGCCTGCAAAATCATAGTTCCAATTGCAGTGATAGAAAATTGGAGAGCCATCGGAATACCAATATTTAACTGAATTTTCGCACCAATTGGATCGAGCTTAAAGTGCTCCTTCTTTAGCTTTAGTATATCTACTTTTGTAAGCAAAAATACAAGACATAAAATTCCTGAAACACCCTGTGAAATAACTGTTGCAATGGCAGCACCAGCTACGCCCCATGACAATACCATGATGAAGAACAAGTCAAGAACAACGTTTAACAGTGCTGATAAAATCAGAAAATAAAGCGGAACTTTACTGTTTCCTACTGCACGTAAAATGCTAGCTGTTAAATTATACAATGTTGTAAATATAATACCCACACAGATGATAACAATATATTCCTTTGACATATCAAAGATATCCTCTGGTGTCTGCATTATGCGAAGCAGCCAGTCCATGCCAAGCAAGCTCGCAATTGTCATAATAACAGTCACAATCAAGCCAAGCACAAAAGCATTGCCGACACTCTTTCTAAGCCCTTCATAGTCGCCTGCTCCATAACGCTGTGATGACAAAACAGTAAAGCCTGTCGTCAATCCATTCATAAAACCAAGAATGAAAAATACAATTGTTCCGGTTGCACCTACCGCAGCAAGTGCATCTGATCCAACACCTTTTCCTACTATAATCGTATCGACCATATTGTAAAGTTGCTGAAATACACATCCTAACAATACCGGGACTAAAAACTTTAAAATCAGCTTTAATGGGCTGCCTTTTGTCATATCAAGATTCATAGTGTTTTCCTCCTGTTTACTTAAATCTCCTCTACTACAAAGCCCCATGGTGCAAGCGTCAAACGATCTTTTTTCAAAACTGCGCCCTCCTCTTTGAGCGCTCTTGATACCTTTGACGCCTCTTTTGGCAGCTTCACGCTCTGTTCCTTTCCTGAATAATTAAACAGATAGCGAATCTTTTTCCCCTCCTGATTTACACCCTCTTTTATGATAACTGGAAATGCAATTTCCTGCTTCCAGCCCCAAAGTCCTGCCTCTTTTACAATGCTGGCAGTCAATTTCTTTATGTATGCACTGCTTGTCTTGCAGGCGATATAATAGCAAGTACCTTTGCCCCAGCTGTTTTTAGTTACCGCGGCATACTCTTTCCACATATAATGATCATAAAAGGCAAGTACCTTTGCCCCAGTTGGCTCAACTAACTCCATAAAGTCTTGTACCTGCAATTCATCCTTTGACACGCCAAATGTTTCACCAGACAGACCAACATTTTTTGGTGCAGTAAAACGATCATACCAGGCACCCATGCACTCAGAAAGACCTGCCGGCTGTCTATCACAATTCACCTTGACATGCTCATCAGTAAAGCCTGTCTTAAAGGTAGCAACAAGTGTACCTCCATTTGCTGCAAATGCTGATAAACGCTCAAATACTTCCTTTGGCGCACTATATAATGCAGGGACAAAAATCACTTTATATGCATCGAGATTAGTTTCATCTGTCCAGATAATATCACACTCTATATTCTGCTCATAAAGCGCATCATAAATCCAACGCACAACATCATTATAGGAAGTTTTTCCGCCAGGAATTTGGAACCAGTTAAGCGCAGTTAATGCTTCATTGCTGACCATAATAGCAACCTGATTCGTTTTCTTTAAGTGAATCAATTTGTCGCTTAAAGCCTCAAATGATTTTCCTATCTGGCCAACCTCACGATAAATTGCATTCTCCTGCAGATCATGACTTAAAATACCTTTCCAGTATGTTTCACATGCATTGTGAATTGAATGCCAATGCCAGTACATCACACTGTCAGCTCCACTTGCAAGATGAGAAAATGCCTGTAATTTAAGCTGACCTGGATATGGTGTCCACTCTGGAAAACCTTGTGCTTCTGTCTCAATTACAAGATAATTATCCTTTTTAAGTGAACGTGTCATATCACCACAGAAGGAAATTTCCTTTCCTGTCAGATCATCCTGTGATGGATGATAAATATCACAGCCTGCTATTGTAAGTGCCTTTGATGCAGATGGATGGTCAACATCTGTTTGAACACCGTAAGAATGACCCTTCCATGCAAAGTCAAAATTATGAGTAACAAACTGATCCTCGCGCAGATATTCCTGCACAATGCTTCTTTGCCACATCAAAAATTCCGTTACAAGACTTCTTTGAAACTGCTCAAATGCACAGCCAAGACTTCCATTTATAGTACCTCTTACACTTGGAAACTGCTCCCAGCTGTTAATTCTGTTACTCCAGTAATCCAGTCCGAAATCGTGATTGAACCTCTCAATATCTCCCTGATACTGCTTCTTAATCCATGATACAAATGCCTGCTGTACATTTTCGCTGCTCGTACCAAAATGCTTTGTCTCATTGTCAAGCTGAACTCCAATAACGCAGGAATAGTCCTTTACCACTTCCATCAGCTTACGAATAATACGCTCGCAGTAGAAACGGTAAGCGTGATGTGTTATGTCCATAATCTGACGCGCACCGTATGGACGTCGCCCACTCTTATCTGTCACCATGATATCCGGATACTTTTTTGCCATCCAAGCTGGTATTGCATATGTTGGTGTTCCGATAATAACATTAATTTTTTCGCGTTCACAAGCTTCTAGTACCTTTGTGACATGAGAAAAATCAAACACTCCGTCTTCTGGCTCTTCTGTGCTCCAAGTCGACTCTGCAATCCTGATTACATTGATTCCTGCCTTTTTCATCATAGCAAGATCCTTGTCAAGCCGTTCATACGGCATATACTCATCATAATATGCACAGCCATATAATAAATGATCCATCACGCTTTCCTCCTGCTGTTTTTTTAATTTATTGCTCCTGCCACTTACGCACCATGGCAATCTCTCTTGCATAACCGTCATCCTCGTTAGGTGTCTCAAGAATAAATGGACGACCCTGAAGCGCCGGATGCGTGACAACTCTTTTTAAAGCTTCCTCTCCAATTTTTCCAAGACCAAGCTTTTGATGGCGATCCTTATGTGCACCGCAATCATTCATACTGTCATTTAAATGTACAGCACACAGTTTGTCAAGACCGATCAGACGATCAAACTCAGAAAGAACTTCATCAAGATGATTAACGATATCATAACCGCCGTCCCACACATGACATGTATCAAAACAAACACCAAGTTTTTCCTTACATGAAACACGGTCCATGATTTCTTTTAATTCCTCAAAGCTTCTTCCGACCTCGCTTCCCTTTCCGGCCATCGTCTCAAGTAAAATCGTTACGTTCTGTGTACTGCTTATGCACTCATTTAACGCTGCTGCTATAAGCTCAATGCCGGCTTCGCTTCCCTGACCAACATGTGAACCAGGATGAAAATTGTAAAAGGCACCTGGCAAATATTCCATACGCCTTATATCATCCTTTAGCATCTCCACAGAAAATTTGCGAATATCCTCCTTTGCTGCACAAACATTCATTGTATATGGTGCATGTGCAACAAGAGGACCAAATGAGTGATCTTTCATAAGTGTCAGAAGACGCTGTACATCTTCATCTTTTATCTCTTTTGCGCTTCCGCCTCTTGGATTTCTTGTGAAAAAGGCAAACGTATCGCCGCCAAGCGCTACTTCCTGTTTGCCCATCGCCTCATATCCCTTTGACGAAGAAACGTGATTTCCAATATAAATCATACTCTATGCTCCTATCACTCAAGCGGCAGACCAATTGTATAAACGCCATTAAATACACCGCCAACCTCTAGCATTCTTTCATATGCGCGCTCCTGAAGCGTACCTGTAAAATCATCTGCATCACATCTTCCATGCCATGGCTCTAAGCATACAAATGGTGCATCGCTCTTAGGTGACCACAATCCAAAGATTGGCTCATCAAACTGCATAACTACATACTCCTGTCCATCCGGATAAGCCAGTGCCAGACGTGATGCCTGATCATCCTTTGAAATAATAGCATCTCTTGAAAACAGATCAGCTGTAAGCGGCAGATCACGCGGCAGTACAATCGTATCATCCACAAGTGCCATTGCATTTTCTGTAACACGATAGCAGGTAAATGTTCCTTCAATATTATCGCCCACATGAATATGGTCTGTATCTGGACCATCCTCTAGTGTCATGCTGGTGAAGAATGCCGGGTGTGCACCAATGGAAAAATACATTTCTTTTGTATCTGTGTTGATTACATTCCAAAGTACAGTTACTTCTGTTCCCTTTAACTGATAACCAACCTCAAGACGGAATGCGAATGGATAATTTTCCATTGTCGTCTCGTTAGATACAATTGAAAACCACAGCGTATCCTGTGTCTGACTGTCCAGTGTAAATTCCATATCTCTCGCAAATCCATGCTGTGTCATTGTATAAGTCTTTCCATTATAGCGGTACTCTTTGTTTTTCACACCACCGACAAACGGAAACAGAATTGGAGAATGACGCTTCCAATACTTTGGATCTCCATCAAATAAATATTCCTTTTTTGTTTTCTTGCCAACCAGACGCACAAGCTCTGCACCGTGACTTGCAACCTCCAGATAAATGTGTTCGTTTTCTAATTGATATACTGCCATTTTTCCTCCTACATATTTTTTATTGTATTCATTGCATCTTCATAGCTGGTAAACACATGTCCATTCATTTTATTTCGCACTGCACCGTCAATATTTTCCTGTTTGTCATCAAAAAACAGACATTCTTCTGGCTTTAATGAAAATAATTCAAATAACTTCTGGTAGATCGCATCATCTGGTTTTATCATCTTGTAGCGAAATGATAATAGCACACCATCTGCCTGATCAATAAATGGAAGCTTTTCTCTGCTGTCATGCAGCTGCTGATCACTGAAATTGGACAATAGATACACACGATATCCCATTGACTTAAGCTTTGGCACCCATGTGCTTGTGTACGGATACTCACCAACTGTACCATTTATATTTTCCATTACCATATAAATTTCTTTTTCAATACCAGGATCGTTCTCAATGAAGCGAGCCAAAAGTTCTTCTTTTGTCAGAACACCTCGGTCAATCTCGTTCCAGTCATCATTTAAAAAGACTGCATCTGCCAGACGTTTCTTTATTTCATCTGAAAATCCAAAATGATCCAGATGCTGCCGCCATGAAAACGGAATCAGTACATTTCCAATATCTAATACAATATTTTTAATCATTACTTTTTTCCTTTCTCAAGTAAACAAACTGTTTCCACATGTTCAGCCTTTGTCCACGGGAACATATCGACTGGTGTTGCCTGCTTTGTGTGATAGCCTTTCTTTGCCAGATATTTAAGATCTCTTGCCAGTGTCTGCGGATTACAAGAAACATATACAATGCGCTTTGGATTTAAAACAGCAACTGAATCCATAAATGCTTCACTGCTTCCGCTTCTCGGTGGGTCCATGAAAACAACATCGGCATGACTTCCCTCCTCTGCCATCTGTGTCATCTGTTCTCCTGCATCTCCCTGAAGAAAATGAATATTTGTCACATGATTTGCTCTTGCATTGGCAATTGCATCCTTTACAGCGAGCGCATTTAATTCAATTCCAAGTACAGTTTTTGCTTTTGATGCTGCAGTCATTCCAATAGTTCCAATTCCACAGTAAGCATCAATCGCAATTTCCTCACCTGTCAGATTTGCTAGCTCAACAGCCTTTTCATACAGCTTTTGTGTCTGCACTGGATTAATCTGATAAAAGGACTGCGCTGAGATACGAAAACGGTTATTGCAAAGCACATCTTCAATATAGCCCTTTCCGTACAGTACAATATTTCTATCGCCAAGCACCATACTTGTCATTCGATCATTTACATTTAATACAACACTTGTAATCTCTGGATGCATCTTTAAAAGTGCTTTCACAAAGTTATTTTTTGATGGGAACACTGGTGAAGTAACAACAAGAATCACTAGCACTTCACCTGTTGTAAAGCCTCGTCTGATCATAACATGGCGCAGCAGACCATAACGTGTGCGCTCACTGTAAATCGTAATCTTAAATGATTTGAGCAGTCCTCTTATATCACATATAATCTGATCTGCAGTCTGATCCTCTAACAGACAGGAATCTACCGGCACAACACTGTGACTTTTCTCCTCATAGATTCCAGAAAAAATTTCGCCTTTTTTATAGGAAAATGTTGCTGTAACCTTATTGCGGTAATGGTATGGATTTTTCATTCCGATAATTGGATTTACCGGACAAATTCCTTTTAGTTGTGTTCTCACATACTGTTCTTTTTCTGTAAGCTGTTTCTCATAACTTCCGTTAATATAAGTGCAGCCGCCGCACATACCGGCCGCTGCACACTTATTTGCATTTTTTGTCTTCAATTTAGTTTTCTCCATCTGTTGATTCATCTGTTAATTCATCTTTTGACGCATCTTGTTCCTTACTCTCGTCCAGATCGCATTTTGACAGAATCTGACTGCTTAATCCCTGCAAAGATGCCAGATCAAACTCCTCATTTCCAGATACAGACATACCATGGCGTGCTGCCAGATCACTTGTGTAATCAGCCAGCGGATATGTTGTGACAATGTCATAATATTCACTAGATTCTCTCTGCTCATAATGAGTTACAACAAAATCAAGTGAGTAATCTGAAATATGAGTTCCATCCTCTTCCTTACTGATTGTTATATTCGCCTGACCGCCAAGCATATTTTCCACTGTATTCTGGATTGACTGGAAATTGCCAAGTGAATAATAAACAAGAGTACGATCTCCATTTTCTGCTGTGATCCATTTAACAGGTTCTACTACATGAGGATATGATCCAATAATCAGATCAACACCATTGTCCGCCAGAAACTGTGCCTGACGCTCCTGCTCCTGCGTGTAGTCCATGCTGTTTTGCTCGCCCCAAAATGGAAATGCGATAATAAAATCAGCTTCCTCTCTTGCCTGCTTTAATACATCAGACAGCCAATCCTCATCATACTGATTTAATAAATATGGACTTGCATCCAGATCAGCTGTCTGGTTAGAACCATAGCTATAATTAATCATTGCAATCTTAATGTTATTTGTCTCCACATAAACAGGCTCATCCTTAGCCTCTCTGGAGTTATTTACACCAAGAAGCATAATATTCGGATATTTTGTACTAAAATAGCTCATCATCGTATTCAGGCCGGCACTGCCTTCATCCATGATATGATTATTAGCAGCAAGAACAACATTGATTCCTGCATCTGCCATACCATCCGCAAGTTCCACTGCAGTGTTGAAAATACCTGTCTCAGTAGAGGTCGCCCCAAGTTCAATACCACCTAACACAGTATCCTGACTAATCACAGCAAGATCGGCTGCCTTAAAGATATCAGCCATATTTGCAAAATGCTTAGTAAAATCATATGTTCCATCAGCATTCTTTGCGCTTAATGTACAGGAACGATGCATAAGATTGTCTCCTACTGCGACAAGCTTAGCACTAGTTGGCTTAAACACCTCCTCCGTAACCACTTCTGTATCTGCCTGTACCTGATTTGTCGGTGCCTGTCCATCCACATCAATCGGATATCCCGGATCTTGTACCGGTGTCTGTGAACTAATACTTGCCTTAGCACTCTTAAAACCAGCTAATAAAATACTTCCATAATGGTATCCAAAATAACCAATTACAGCCACCGTAACTAGCATCTCTATTCCCAGTATCATATATATAATTTTAAAAGAATCCTTCTTTTTCTTGTGGGATTTACTCATTCTTCTATTACTGCAGCGTTCTCACTGCACTCCTTTCCATTCTTTATGGGAATTTCCCCTTCGATACCAGATTGCATCGGCTTTTGGAGCTTTTGACACTGGTATCATCTTATCACATTATAAAACAGCAGGCATAATTTTACAAGATCTTTCTCTGAAATGTCAAGCATGAAAGTTACAGTTCACGGAACGCCCCTTCGCAAAACTATAATATTAAAAAAAATAAGCATCTATTTCGTTTCCAAAATAAACGCTTACTTTTTTTACATTACATCACCTTTAAAACGGCCTGTACAATCCATGTAACTCCAACGAATGTAATTGCGCCAAACATCAGATATACTGTACGGATCGGCATTGACGTTCTCCATAAATGTCTTTCATCTATAATATCTGTGATAAATTTCATCTCTGACTCGGAAAGCTTTGACTTATCAAGTGTCATGATCTGCTCATCTTTTTTTGTACACAGAACAATTTCTTCCTTGCGATTATATGCGCCAAGTACCTGAGACCACTCATACTTGCGTTCTTCCTGTGCCTCAATACGATAATTTACGATCTGCTCTTTTGTGATTCGTATATGCTTACCTGTCTTTTTTAACCACTCTTCGTTTTTAGAAGCTCTCTTGAAACGACTGATATGATTATAATTCATATAGACAACAAGAACAAGTAATACAAAGCCCATACCGCCGTTGATAATGGCTGTGTTGTTTGTTCCCGTCAAAATCTGAGGGAGTGCTGATGATATCATTAACATAGAAAATGCATACATAACAGCTGTCAGAAACACATAGCTTTTCTTTCTGCAGTACATATTCCATATCGACATCTCGTAGAATTTTTTTCCGTCCAGCAAAACGGAACAATCGACCTGATACATCTTTTCCTCTTTTCCGTGCTGCAAATCTCACAGCACCTTGTATTCTTCTGAAAAATCAGCCACAAAAATCAGCCATGATCCAATTTGCGACCTCCATGCCTTTAAGCGTGAGCGCAACATGTGTCTCATCTGCTTTCATCATCCCCATCGCAGTATATTTCTTAACTACTTCCCCATATACTTCATTAAATGATTTGCCAAAGCGTTCATAAAATGACGACAGTCTGACACCTTCTTTTGTGCGAAGACCAAGAAAGGCCATCTCCTCCATTTGTTCCTGCAAAGAAAGTATATCACATTCCGCAAAGCATTTGTCTAAAGACGACGGATCATTCCAGTCAATCTCTGAAAACGCTTTTGTATCAGTAATGACCTTCAAACGACAATAATCACCTGATGAATTTGTTTTCATATACGAAGCAGCACCTGTACCGACACCAAGATATTCTTCACAGTGCCAATACTTTAAATTGTGTCTGCATACGCTTTCTGGCAATGCATAATTGGAAATCTCATAGTGCTCATAGCCAGCCTCACCTAAAAGTTTCCAGGTAAGTTCGTCCATCTGCACCACTTCATCTTCAGAAGGAAGCAATTTCGCGGCATCCTTTTTCTTCTTTTTGGCACAATCAGTTTCACCATACTCATCAAAAAAAGGTGTTCCCTCTTCGATGATCAGGCTATATGCTGAAATATGCTCCGGATGAAGTGCAAGCACACTTGTCAGCGTATTTTGATATGATAAAACTGTCTGACCTGGAAGCGCACTCATGATATCAATATTGATATTAGTAAAGCAGGCATTACGAGCCGCTTTAAAGGTATCTAAAAATTCTTCCCATGTGTGGATTCGCCCTAAAAGCGCCAGTTCCTCATTATCAGCTGACTGCAGTCCTATGCTTAGGCGATTGATTCCTGCTCTTTTGTATGCACAAAGCTTTTTTCTCGTGACAGTGCCAGGATTACATTCAGCAGTAATTTCAGCATCATCTGCAACATAAAAAGACTCTCGCACCACATCCATCAATGCCTGCATCTGATCAGATGATAATAAAGACGGCGTACCGCCTCCTATAAAAATACTGTCTACAATATAATGTTTCCCTGACTTTTTTTGTCTCAGACGTTCACCAATTGCTTTTATCTGACCATGCAGGCTTTTCAAATATGCTTCACGCTCTGAATCACATGCAGGTGCCGATAAAAAATCACAGTATCGGCATTTTCGCACACAAAAGGGAATGTGAATATAAAGACCAAGCATCTGATTACTCCTCATCAAGCTTGAGCACACTCATAAATGCCTTCTGCGGAATCTCTACGTTTCCGACCATACGCATGCGCTTCTTTCCTTCCTTTTGCTTTTCAAGAAGCTTCTTCTTACGGCTAATATCACCACCGTAACATTTTGCAAGGACATCCTTACGCATTGCACGAACAGTCTCTCTGGCGATAATCTTGCTTCCAATTGCTGCCTGAATCGGAATTTCAAAAAGCTGTCTTGGAATTTCATCCTTAAGCTTTTCGCACATTTTTCTTCCTCTTTCATAAGCACTGCCTGCAAATACAACAAATGAAAGTGCATCGACTGTCTCTTTATTTACCAGGATATCAAGCTTTACAAGCTCTGATTTCATATAGCCCTTTAATTCATAATCAAATGATGCATATCCTCTTGAGCGTGATTTAAGCGCATCGAAGAAATCGTAAATAATCTCATTTAATGGTAAATCATACTTTAATACAGCGCGGTTCTCCTCGATATATTCCATACCAAGGTAAATACCTCTTCTTTCCTGACAAAGATCCATTATGGCTCCTATATATTCACTAGTTACCATGATTTCTGCTGAGACAACTGGCTCTTCCATATGTTCAATTGCAGATGGATCTGGCATATTGGAAGGATTTGTCAGCTCCATCATTGTCCCATCTGTTTTATAAATATGGTACACAACGCCTGGTGCCGTGGTTACAAGATCAAGATTGTACTCTCGCTCAAGACGTTCCTGAATAATTTCCAAATGGAGAAGACCAAGGAAACCACAGCGGAAGCCAAAACCAAGTGCAATAGATGTCTCAGGCTCATACTGCAGGGAGGCATCATTTAGCTGAAGTTTTTCAAGCGCATCTCTAAGATCTGGATACTTTGCACCATCAGCTGGATAAAGACCACAGTACACCATTGGATTAACCTTTTTATATCCAGGAAGCGGCTCTGCTGCCGGATTATCATTATTTGTTATTGTATCACCAACACGAGTATCACGCACATTTTTAATGCTTGCTGTAATATAACCAACCATTCCTGCTGAAAGCTCATCACATGCAATAAACTGTCCTGCACCAAAATAGCCAACCTCAACGATCTCTTCTACTGCTCCAGTTGCCATCATTCGCACAGTATCGCCTTTTTTAACAGTTCCCTCCATAATACGGCAAAATACGATAACACCACGATATGAATCATACTTTGAATCAAAGATCAATGCTTTAAGCGGTGCGTTCGGATCTCCCTTTGGTGCTGGAATTTTGTGAACTATTTCCTCTAAAACGGCTTCGATATTTATTCCATTTTTTGCTGAAATGCGCGGTGCATCCTGCGCCTCTATGCCAATAATATCTTCGATCTCAGCCGCCACACGGTCTGGATCTGCACTTGGCAAATCAATCTTATTGATAACTGGAAAAACATCCAGATCATGATCTAACGCTAAATACACATTTGCCAATGTCTGTGCCTCGATTCCCTGTGCAGCATCGACAACCAAAATGGCACCGTCACAAGCTGCGAGGCTTCGTGACACCTCATAATTAAAATCGACGTGTCCAGGTGTATCAATCAAATTGAAAATATACTCCTCCCCGTCATTGGCCTTATACATGGTGCGCACAGCCTGTGACTTTATGGTTATGCCTCTCTCTCTCTCAAGATCCATATTGTCCAGAACCTGTTCCTGCATCTCTCTGCTGGTCAAAAGGCCTGTCTTTTCAATAATGCGGTCCGCTAACGTGGACTTTCCGTGGTCTATATGCGCAATAATACAGAAATTGCGAATCCTGCTCTGTTCTGATAATGACAATTTGTAACCCAACCTTTCATAGAAACAAGCAGCAGCTGCCTTTGCAGCTGCTGCCTGGTAGTGTTTGCTCGTTGTGCCAGATTATACCAGCGCAACAGTCTCTCTTGCGATTGCCAACTCCTCATTTGTCGGAATTACTGCAACCTTAACCTTAGAAGCTGGAGTAGAGATCATTGTATTCTCGCCTCTTCTCTTATTTGCCTCATGGTCAACCTCGATGCCAAGGTAAGTCAGACCGCTTAAGATCTTCTCCCTTGCATTTACATCATTCTCACCAACACCTGCTGTAAATGCAATTGCATCTACACCGTTCATAGCAGCAACATATGCACCGATGTACTTGATTACGCGGTAGATAAATGCCTCGTTTGCTGCCTTTGCTCTCTCGTTTCCTTCATTTTCAGCCTTTGTAACATCACGGAAGTCACTGGAAACACCAGAAATACCAAGAACACCAGACTTCTTATTTAAGATATTTAATACCTCATCAACAGTCTTATTCTCTTTGTTGCAGATATACTGAACAACAGCCGGATCAACATCACCACTTCTGGTACCCATGATCAGACCTTCCAGAGGAGTCAGACCCATACTTGTATCTACACACTTACCCCCAATTGATGCAGAAATACTTGCACCGTTTCCTAAATGACAAACGATAACCTTGCAGTTCTCTGGATTCAGGTTTGCAAACTTAATAGTCTCCTTAGATACGAAGCTGTGGCTTGTTCCGTGGAAGCCATAACGACGAATGCCATACTTTTCATAATACTCGTATGGAATTGCATACAGATATGCCTTCTTTGGCATACTCTGTCCAAATGCAGTATCAAATACTGCTACCTGCGGTACGCCTGGCATAGCTGCCTCACATGCCTCAATACCAATCAGGTTTGCTGGATTATGAAGAGGTCCGAGATCGAAGCACTCTCTGATTACTCTCTTAACATCCTCATTTACAACGATAGAATCGCTGTATACCTGACCTGCGTGCAGAACGCGATGGCCTACTGCTGAGATTTCCTTGATATCGGTGATTACACCGTGATCCTTATCTGTCAGTGCATCCAGCACAAGCTTTACAGCAATCTGGTGATCCTTCATCGGAGACTCTACTACATAGTCTTCCTTTCCAGTTGGCTTATGAGTCAGCTTAGAACCATCAATACCGATTCTCTCGCAAAGTCCCTTTGCCAGTACCTCCTCTGTCTGTGAATCAATCAGCTGATACTTCAGAGAAGAACTGCCGCAGTTAATAACTAATACCTTCATAATTTATCTCCCATCTGCTGCCCATGCAGCGTTTGTATCGTTGCTGTCCGTAGGGCAGACTGTCCCCAGACCGCAACAGGCTAATTCTATTCTACCGCGTTTCAAAAAGGTTGTAAAGTACAAAGTTGCCCGAAAGTTTACTGAATATTTGGATTTGCATAATAATAATCTGCTATATCCTGCTTCAGCTTATTCCATGCATCCTCATGCTCCACATAATAAAGCGGACAATATTTTCCATCACAGTCGAAATGGCGAATAACATGATCTGGCGTCAGACCTTTTTGCTGTAAAAGCCACGCTGTCAGCTTTACAAGTGTATTGTATGTAGTATCTGAAAACTTACCTGTCTCATCTGGATGACACACTTCGATTGAAATCGTATCTGGATTTCTTGAACGAACTGCATATGCCATCTCATTAAGTGGAAGACACTGTACTACCTCACCATCAAGCCCTACAATCAAATGTGCACTTGCCTGACGGCCAGCACCCTCTACGGCTGGATTATCAAGTGAATCAAAATAATCCCTGTTTGCCTTTGCAGAGCTTCCAGGATTTGCCACATAATGAATTGCAATATCATTTACAGCATCAAGAGCAATTGCTGGTCTTGACACATTATTAATGTGGATCAAATCAACAGTAATCCAATCTGGAATAACAATACCAGACGGATCAATGACATGCTGCGCTGTATCAACTGCATTTACTGTCGCAGCAACAGATTCTGCCGGCTGACTTTGCGTCAGCTGTACCTGCTCTGTTTCACCAACTGTCTCCAACTGATTTGTCTCTTGAATCTGTTCCTGTGTAGTTGGCACAGTAGCTTTCACTTCTGGTTCATTTGCCTCTTCAATTTGCCCGCTTGTTATCTCCTCCTGTGAGGTCTGCACAGGCATTGTTTGAAACGGTTTATCATCTTTTTTATTGCAGGATCTAAAAAGAACTGCTATCACAATCAAAGCAGCAACTACAATCACTGCTGCTGTAACCCGCTGCTTCAATGCCTGCCTTTGCTGCTGCAGACGGCGTTCTTCACGCTGTTTTTTTTCATATTGTATGCGACGCTCCATGTCATAAGTGCCATCAGCTTCCTTCGCACGTCTTTCGGCATTGCGCCTTTGATTTTCAAATGCTTTCTTGCGTTCTTGTTCTGTCATATTTTTTACCTTTCATATAGAGGAAAGAAAAAGATTTACTTTTTTCTAATCCTATATTACAATAAGAATGCCGTGTTGTTTACATATATACGCCGGCCAAATGGTCAAACGCATTATTTATTATATGCGAATTTGAATCATCTGTAAAGTAAAAAGGAGCACATTTAATATGAAAGACAAAATCATGAACTTTCCACTGATTCGTTTTATAATCAATCTTAGAATCTGTCAGTGGGCTGCCAATAATCCTGTTTTGTCGCGTTTTTGCAACTACGAAGTCATTAGCTACCTTGTCTGTGGTGTCCTTACAACCATCGTCAGCTATGTAAGCTACTTTCTTGTCCGTATCTTTTCTGGAGTCTTGATTTCTCAATGTATCTCCTGGGTGCTCGCTGTTGCATTTGCCTACGTCAGCAACAAGATTTTTGTTTTCCTGTCAGATGACTGGTCTGTGCCTGTTTTAAAAAAGGAACTGATTCCTTTTATAAGCTGCCGTATCTTTTCCTTTTTTGTCGATACTGCCTTCATGGAAATTACAGTCAGCCTTCTTTGCTGGAATGAACCGGCAATGAAACTGTTGTCTAATGTATTTGTTCTATTAATAAATTACATTGGCAGCAAGCTTCTTGTTTTTAAGAAAAGAAGCTAGTCACAGAATGATCAAAAAACAATGCTATCATAAAGATATATTTTTAAGAAAGGATTTGTGCTATGAATTTGAATTTTTCAAAAATCATGCCGCAGCAGGCACATTCGAAGCGAACATGGAAGGATCGTTTGCCTTATCTTCTGGCTTTTTTTATTCCAGTTCTTTCCATGATTATGATCTTTATCGGAAAGGAAATCTACCCATTTGGCGACCGTTCTTTTTTGCGTACTGACCTGTATCACCAATACGCACCGTTTTTTCAAGAGCTAAAGGATAAGCTTGCAAACGGTGAAAGTTTGTTTTATACATGGGATATCGGTTTAGGTACAAACTTTATGGCAATATTTGCCTACTATCTTTCCAGTCCGCTTAACTGGTTTTTATTCCTGTGTCCAAGCTCACTTGTCATTGAGTTTATCACATATGGAATTGTATTAAAAATGGCGCTCTCTAGTCTTACGATGACCTGGTATTTAAACAGACACAACCACACAAACAGCATCGCAGCTGCCTTTTTCGGCATCTTTTATGGCCTAAGCGGCTACATGGCTGCGTACAGCTGGAATATTATGTGGCTTGACTGTATGGTTTTGCTTCCTGTAATTTTCCTTGGTTTAGAGCGGCTAATCAACGATGATAAATGCTATCTGTATTGCATCAGCTTAGGACTTGCCATTCTCTCCAATTATTACATTGCAATCATGATCTGCATTACGCTTGTAATTTATTTTGTAATCTGCATGATTCTCGCAAAGGGAAAAAATTTTAATTACCCGAAAAAGATTTTGAATTTTGGTCTGTTTTCCCTTTTAGCCGGCGGACTCGCAGGTGTTGTGCTTTTCCCTGAGATTGCAGCACTCTCATATACAGCTTCCGGCAACTTTAGCTTTCCAAAGGACTGGTCCTCTTACTTTTCTATGTATGACATGATTGCTCGTCATCTTGTTAATGTTGAGGTTGAAATCGGACTAAAGCATTGGCCAAATATTTACTGCGGAGTTGGCATCCTGTTGTTTGTACCGCTCTATTTTATGAACAAAAAGGTTTCCTTCAAGGAAAAGATTTCTTACCTTTGCCTGATTATTTTCTTCTACTTAAGTTTTAGCACTAATGTGCTTAACTTTATCTGGCATGGTTTCCATTATCCAAATTCTCTTCCGTGCCGTCAGTCATTTATCTACGTTCTATTTTTGCTTGCGATGGGATATAAAGGCTTTCTTGGCTTAAAGGACCGCCCTAAAAAGCAATACTTAAGTGTTTTGCTTGGAGTTGTTGGCTTTATCATTTTGGCTGAAAAGCTAGAAGCCTCCTACACAGGAACAGGCGATGGACAGTATTATCTGTTCTCCTCATTCTATTTAAGTATTCTCTTTGTGGTAATTTATGGCATTTTAATTCATTTATACCGTTCAAAGGGCAAAAACTGGCGTATGCCGATTACTGTTGTTACACTTATCATTATTACTGCTGAAGCCACAATCAATATGTCGTATACAAGTGTTACAACAGTAGGAAGAACAACTTATAAGGAATATGATTCTAATGTACGCACACTTACCGCTGCTGCCGCAGCTGATGATGACACTGTATTTTACCGAACAGAAAAGGTAAACAACCGTACGAAAAATGATGGTGCATGGCTTGATTATCCTTCTGCATCAATCTTTTCATCAACTGCTTACGCGCATTTGACTTCTTTTTATAAGAAAATTGGTTTAGAGTCATCAACTAATGCATATGGAACTGCTGGCTCCACGCCTGCTTCCAACATGCTCCTTGGCATCCGTTACTCTATATACACAGACAACGATCCAAAGCCAGAGGATACTTTGCTTAGAAGTTTATATCAAAGCACAGACAATGTAGACCTCTACAAGAATACTTATGCACTGCCGTTAGGTTTTCTTGTCTCTGATTCATTAGAAGCAGATTGGGATTTAACAGCAGATGATCCTGGCATAAACTGGAACAATCTTGTTCATTCACTTGGTATTGCTGATGACTTATTTGTTCCGCTTGACGTGACAAACAACGGAACCACTAGCGTAAACGTTACAACAACAGAAGGCGGCTACTACTGCTTCTATTCTGCTAAATCGGGTCCTTCTAAAATTCGAATAAGCTATAATAATACATCAAAAACTTTTGACAATTTAAGCCGAAGCTTTTTTATGTCATTTGACTATCAGACAGACGGCTCACTCTTTACTATCACAAATGATGATTCTTCTAGTTCAACCATCATCAATTTGTCCGCATACCGTCTGAATGAGGATGTGTTAAAAGAGCTTTATGAAATTCTTGACGAGTCACCGATGGAAGTTACTTCCTACACAAGCACAAGTGTAGATGCAACTATTACTGCATCTGCTGATGGACGCGTTGTAACAACAATTCCTTATGACACAGGATGGACTGTCACTGTTGATGGAAAAACTGTTGATATGACAGCCTTTAAAGACACATTCGTCTCCTTCGAAATTTCAGAAGGTACACATACCATTCATCTTGATTACACACCAGATGGTTTCTACCTCGGTCTTGCAAGCACGCTTATCTGTATTATTTTACTGATTATGATTGCTGCACTGATTCACCTATGGAAGAAAAATCAGGCAGAAGAAGCTTCACTTGATAATCAGGAGGAAATTTCTGCTTCTAAGGCAACTGCTTTGGCTGATTCAGAAGATCTTGAAAATGCTTTGGCTGAACCTACAGAAGGTGCTTTAGATGATGAAACAGATAATGAAATGGAGACGGATGATGCAGTAATAGTTGAAGATGATGATCTAGCTGATGAATTTTTTGAGGAAGATTCAAACGAACCAGAAAAAATTGCAGACAAAGAACTTTCGGAAGAATTTTCAAATAAAGATTTTTCGAAAGAACTTTCAGATGAAATGCTTTCGAATAAAAATTTTTCAAAAACAGATGAAAAGCGCGATTCATCAGCGAAAAAAAATGTCAGCCTTGACAGTATTGAGCTTGACTTAACTCGCAACCGTCACAATTCATTAAGCAAAAAAACAAAAAAAGACAGTCAATAAGCTGTCAGAAAAGAGGATTGATTATGAAATTATGGGGTGGACGCTTCACCAAAGAAACTAATGAACTTGTAAACCATTTTAATGCATCACTTCCATTTGACTGTCGCTTTTACGCACAGGATATTCGCGGCAGCATTGCACACGTGACTATGCTTGCAAAATCCGGCATCCTTACAAATGATGAGCGAGATCAGATCATCAGTGGTTTAACAGGTATTCTTTCTGATATTAACAATGGCACACTTACATTCGATGACGGAAGTGAAGATATTCACAGCTTCGTAGAAGCTCATTTGATTGAACGCATCGGAGAGGCTGGAAAGAAGCTTCATACAGGCCGAAGCAGAAATGATCAGGTTGCACTTGACATGAAGCTTTACACAAGAGATGAGATTGATGAGACTGATGGCCTTTTAAAAACTCTCCTTGAAGAATTGCTCACTATTATGAAAGCAAACCTTGACACCTTTATGCCAGGCTTTACTCACCTTCAAAAAGCTCAGCCAATTACACTTGCTCATCATTTTGGTGCATATTTTGAAATGTTTCGCCGTGACCGCAGCCGTCTGGCTGACATCCGCCGCCGCATGAATACATGCCCACTTGGAGCTGGCGCTCTGGCAGGAACCACCTACCCGCTTGACAGAGAGTACACTGCGTCTCTTTTGGACTTTGACTGCGCAACTGTAAACAGCATGGATTCTGTTTCTGATCGCGACTACCTAATTGAATATCTAGATGCACTCTCAATTATTATGATGCATCTTTCTCGCTTCTGTGAAGAGATTATCACTTGGAATACTAACGAATATCAATTCGTCGATATTGATGATTCTTACAGCACCGGTTCTAGTATTATGCCGCAGAAAAAAAATCCTGATATTGCAGAGCTGATCAGAGGAAAGACAGGACGTGTTTATGGTGCTCTTGTGTCTCTTTTAACTACCATGAAAGGTCTTCCGCTTGCATACAACAAAGATATGCAAGAGGATAAGGAGATGGCATTTGACGCATTTGATACTGTTAAGGGTTGCATTGGTTTGTTCACAGGCATGATCGCCTCTATGACATTCCGTAAGGATCGCATGGAATCCAGTGCAAAAAATGGCTTCACCAACGCGACAGATGCCGCTGATTATCTTGTAAACCACGGTGTTGCATTCCGTGATGCACATGGCATTGTTGGTCAGCTTGTTCTAATGTGTATTGATAAAAACTGCTCCCTTGATGAGCTTTCTCTTGACGCATATCGTTCCATCAGCCCAGTATTTGATGAGGATATCTATGACGCAATCAGCATGAAGACTTGTGTTGAAAAGCGTCTTACAAAGGGTGCTCCAAGTCGCACTTCCATGGAAGCGCAGATCGCTTTTTGTGAAAAATATCTTCTTGAGAATTAAATTGATTTTGCGGATGGATTTTTGAATAGCTACTTCTTTATTCCAAAAATGGCACGAATCTAAACTTGATTCGTGCCATTTTATACTTACCAAATACTTCGATCTGTTTCTTTTATCTTACCTTATTTTTGATTTCCTCATGGATCTTTTCAACAAATTCGTCAAGCCCAACTGTTGTAGTATCCATTTCTCCATGAAGTCTATAGGAGACTGACTTATTCTCCATTTCGTTAAATCCGATTACAAGCAGATACGGTACCTTCTGAACCTGACCCTCGCGCATACGATATCCAAGCTTTTCTGCTCTGTCATCTAACTCAACACGAACATTTCTATCCTCAAGATTCTCACAGATTTGTCTTGCGTACTCCATGAGCTCCTCGTTATCTGTCTTAACAGGCATAACCTTTACCTGAACTGGTGCAAGCCATGTTGGCAGATTTCCTTTTGTCTCCTCAAGAATATATGCCATGAAACGGTCAAGAGATCCCAAAATTGCTCTATGCAAAACAACAGGAGTCTTCTTCTCTCCATCCTTATCAATATAAGTCAACTCGAACTTTGCCGGCAGGCAGAAATCAAGCTGGCAAGTGGACAGTGTATACTCGTTTCCTACAGCTGGCTTTACATTTACATCAAGCTTCGGACCATAAAAAGCAGCCTCACCAATCTCCTCTGTATACTCGATTCCAAGGTCATTCATAACGTCTCTAAGAGCATTTTCTGCCTTATTCCACATCTCATCGTCATCATGATACTTTGTCTTATTTGCCGGATCTCTCAAAGACAAAACACAGCGATAATCTGTGATACCAAAATCCTTGTAGGTACTAAAGATCAGATCAACAACATTTGAGAACTCATCCTTGATCTGCTCTGGTGTTACAAAAAGATGCGCATCATTCTGGCAGAAGTGACGGCCTCTCTCAATACCCTTTAAGGTTCCACTTGACTCATAACGGAAATCATGAGCAATCTCACCTATACGGATTGGCAGATCCTTATAAGAATGCATACGGTTTGCATAGATCATCATATGATGCGGACAGTTCATCGGACGAAGAACAAATGCCTCTCCATCTACTTCCATAGCCGGGAACATGTTCTCCTTGTAGTGATCCCAGTGACCAGATGTCTTGTACAGATTAACTGTTCCAACACACGGTGTCATAACATGCTGATAGCCAAGCTTTCTTTCCTTATCCTTGATGTAGTTTTCAAGCTCCTGCCAGATTACATAACCCTTTGGAAGGAACATTGGAAGACCACGGCCTACCAGATCGTCTACCATGAACAAATTCATATCTTTACCGATCTTTCTGTGATCTCTTTCCTTAGCCTCCTCAAGAAGCTTTAAGTGCTCCTCTAATTCCTCAGCTGTCGGGAAACATACACCATAGATTCTCTGCAGAACCTTATTATTCTTATCTCCCTTCCAGTAAGCACCAGAATGCTTTAACAGCTTGAAGTAACGGCAAAGCTTTACATTGTCAACGTGAGGTCCGCGGCAAAGATCTGTAAAATCTCCCTGCTCATAGCATGTAATATTTCCATCTTCCAAATTGGAAATCAGATCAAGCTTATACTCATCATCCTTAAACATTTCCAGTGCTTCTTCCTTGGAAATCTCCTTACGGATAATCTTAAAGCCTCTCTTTGCGATCTTCTTCATTTCCTTTTCGATTGCAGCCAAGTCCTCTTCCTTAAATACATGATCACCGAAATCAACATCATAATAGAATCCCTCTGCAACAACTGGTCCTACCCAGAATTTTGCCTGTGGATACAGGTGACGGATTGCCTGCGCCATCAAATGTGCACAGGAATGATTCAATGTGTTTAATGCTTCGTCTTCTTTAAAGTTTACCATTTTGATCTCCTCTTATCTTTTTACATTTTATTTTCCATCGGTGACAGAGCAGGATACAGGAACATAAAAGTTTAACTTGTGCAATATAAAAAAGCACCCTCAGGTATCTGCATACCTAAGGGTGCCAGCGCACGGTTCCACCTTATCTTTCACTCTTTGCTTATAACGCAGCAACACGGCAACGCTTCGAAGCTTTTTGCTTCTTTCACGCGCAGCTCAGGAATGGTCTTCATACAGCATTTCCATAAACCGCTTCCACCATACACGGCTCTCTCTGAATGATCTTGCTGCACTACTCTTTCCGTCATTGCTTTTTATCTTAAAGATTTCAGACTTCATTCTACCACGGCTTTTTCCAATTTACAATAGCTTTTGTAAATTTATTTTTTATTTTGGTTATTTCCATAATAATAACCGTAATTTCCCTTGCCATAATAACTGGAATCCTTTTTGCTACCGACCATATTCTGGACAACACCAAGAATATTTGTATCTACCTTTTCCAATTCAGCTGCGATTTGACACAGCGTTTTCTTCTTTGTAACACCATTTTCAATAACAAGAAGTGTTCCATCACAAACAGAAGAAACAATTGCTGCATCACCGACGACACCAACTGGCGGTGTATCAAATATAATATAATCGTAAGAATCCTTTACTGAATCGCAAAGTGTGCGAAGCCATTTTGCAGACAAAAGCGCAGATGCATTTGTAACAAGCTTTCCACTAAACAATACATGCATATTAGGGATTCCAACATCATAAATAACCTGACCAACTTCTGCATTTCCAGAAAGATACTCAGAAAGTCCAAGCTTTACACCTTCTAGTCCCATACGTCTTTGAAGCACTGATTTTCTCATATCTGTATCAACAAGAAGAACCCTTTTTCCCACCTGTGACAAACTATATGCCAAATGAAATGAAATAAAAGATTTTCCCTGATTTCAAATGCACTCGTAACAGCAATCATTTTTACATCTTTACTGCTATAAAGTATTGCCGTTCTAAGCTGATAAATAGCCTCTGCCGCTGAAAAAGGCAGTTCATCCGGCCATATAATCTTTCCCTTCCTTTTCTTTCCGCCTTTATAATCCGGAATTGTGCCCAATACAGAAAGGCCGCTGCATTTTTGAATATCTTCTTCATTTTTAATAGATGTATTCGTAATAACAGATATTGCTATTACACCACAAGAAACAACAATTCCTGCCATTAAACCAATCAATATATATGACACAACTGAACGTCTTGTATTTTCCGCAAAAAATTCGTCTGCCTTATCCAAAACAGTCGGTGTATTACTTCCTAAAACATGCGGAATTTCTTCAATGCTTACTGAAAGAATTTCGTTTGCAATATCAACTGCTTCTTCTTTATTGCCTGAAACTACACGTATTCTAATAATTCTTGTTGCTTCTGGATTATCTACAGAAACTGCATTATACAGACTTTTATATGCAATATCCAAATTTAAATTAGATATTACTTTTGTTAGAACAACACGACTTTTAATAATTCCTTCATAATCATTTGTCAATGCTGATCCAATCTGCAGATCACTTATAGATACTTCTTTATTGCTGTCAATAATACACATTGATGCCTCTGCCTGAAACACATCTTTAACGACAAATTTTCCATACATTCCAAGTGCAATACCGAATACGAGAGCTGTAAAAACTATCCAAACCCATCTTCTGTACAATGCTCGAAAAATTTCTAATAAATCAATAGTATCCTCAGCAGCATTTTCAACTGCTACTGCTTTTTTGTTTTCCATAAAATCACACACACCACCCAGCAATTAGCCTTATTTTTCTAATTTACCGCCTTTCTCCTTTGTTTTTCATTTTTATATTAAAAAACATCACTTGGTTTGTCAATATTTTTTTTTACTTAAATTTGCTTTCGAACAATTCTATACTCATCTTTGTACTGAAAGTGCGGACAAATATAGCGATCACCATAAAGGCTCGCTCTTGCAATATCATCCTCATCAAAATAGAATTGACAGCCGTATGATTCCTCTTCCTCATCATATTCAAAATATGCGCACTCTTCACAAGATGTTCCCTTCATCTTTTCCCTGCCTTTCTTATTTTTGTTCCAATCTTAAAATACCTGCGGCTATTACCGCAGGTATCCACTTCTTTTAATTTCACTCGCCTAATCTACGAATTTCTGTGTACGCCAACAAAAATGGACCAACACCCTTTGCATCATCCTCAACTACTGGTTCAGACATATAGTATTCGTAAGTTCCATCTCTCATCTGCGGACCGCCAAGTCCTGCCACTAAGCATATTCCGCCAAGACTCAAACGCCCGTCTTTTTCCTTCAGATAGCGATCACAAATACCATGAAATGCTTTTTCGCCATATGCACGAAAACTCTCTGGCAAAAAGCCAAGTCTCACGCCTTTAAGCATTGAATATGCCATAATTGCACTTCCGCTTGTCTCAAGATAGTTTTTCTCACGGCCACCCATATTAACAACTTGATACCACATGCCACTTTCATCCTGAAATTTTACCATAGACTCCATCAAATCAATAAATACCTGCTTTAGTTGGTCATATGCTGGCTGATAGCTGTTATCTGCCTTCGTCAATGTATCAAGCAGCGCCATTGAATACCATCCAAGTGCACGCAGCCAAAAATTCTTTGAAAGACCTGTCGTCTTATCACACCAGAACATTTCTTTTGATGAATCATAAGCGTGATAATAAAGACCTGTTTTTTCATCTCTCATATTCTTTACGACATTGAAGAACTGGTTAAAGATATCTGGATAGTTCTTCTTGTCATTAAAGCGTGTCTCATATTCCATATAAAATGGCTGTCCCATATAAAGTCCGTCAAGCCAAACCTGATTCGGATAAATCTTCTTATGCCAAAAATTACCTTCACTTGTTCTTGGCTGACCTTTAAGCTGTCCATAAATTACATCAATTGCCTTGCGGTACTTTTCCTTACCAGTAATGTCATACAGCAAAAACAAGGTCTTTCCTGCATTAACATTATCAATATTATAATCCTCCGGATTATATCCCTTTATCGTACCATCTTCCTGCACACGATGGTCAATATAAGCTTCCGCAAAATCAAGGTACTTTTTCTCTCCTGTAATCTTCCATGTCTCTATCATAGCAAGGATCATACATCCGTCAATGTAGTTCCAACCGGACTTTCCACCCTTTCTTGCTGCCTCAATGTTCCATGCCGGTACATCGAGTGTGCTGTTTTTAATAAGATCGTCCAGGTAAGCCTCTATAATCGGCATCTTCATCCCCTATTCCTCCCTTTTCGTATTTTTATTTGTTTTTTATTCGTTGTCTATTTTTCTTTTTTGCTTTTATTTTTGCCAGTATGATTGTTTAACTGCGTCTATTATTTTCTTATATGTGCATTTTTGCGAAGTACCTCAACTACCTGATCTACATACTTTTCACAATCATCTGGATCACTTGCCTCAACCATAACACGAATTAATGGTTCTGTTCCGCTCTCCCTTACAAGAATGCGTCCGCGATCTCCCAGTTCCTCTGTGATTCGTGCAACTGCTGCCTGAACATCTGCATCTTCTCTTGCTGCCACCTTATCCATTACTCGAACATTCGTCAGCTTCTGAGGATATGACACAAAACCACGTCTTAACTGAGAAAGTGTCTGCTTACCTAGTACCATTACTTCCATCATCTTAATTGCAGTAATAAGTCCATCTCCTGTTGCTGCATACTTGCTGAAAATAATATGACCAGACTGCTCACCGCCAAGACGATATCCATTTTCACTCATGCACTCATATACATACTTATCGCCAACAGCTGTCTTTTCATAAGAAATACCTGCTGCATCAAATGCTTTATACAAGCCAAAATTTGACATAACAGTTGTAACAACAGTATTATCAGCAAGCTCTCCCTTATTTTTCAGATATTTACCGCAAATATAAAGGATTGCATCGCCATCTACTACATCTCCATTCTCATCTACGCAAAGACAGCGGTCTGCATCACCATCAAATGCAAATCCAACATCAAGGTGCTTCTCCTTTACCAAAGCCTGTAGTCCCTGAATATGAGTAGAACCGCAATTTGTATTAATATTAGTTCCATCTGGCTCGTTATTGATCACATATGTTTTTGCACCAAGTGCATCAAAAACATTCTTTGCAATCATCCAAGCACTTCCATTTGCACAGTCTAAACCGACACGCATATTTCTAAAGGAACACAGTGCCAGAGACATTAAATATCCAAGATAACGGTTTCTTCCTGCTGCATAGTCCACGGTACAGCCAATATTTTCCTTTGTCGCATATGGCAGATTCTTCTTATCTTCATCAAGATACTTTTCAATCTCATCAATGACAAATTCCTGCATTTTTTCACCCTTATCATTGATCAGCTTGATTCCGTTATCATAGAATGGATTATGACTTGCAGAAATCATAATTCCACAGTCGAAATCTTCTGTACGAACAACATATGATACACTTGGTGTTGTGGTAACATGAAGAAGATAAGCATCTGCACCGGAAGCAGTTAAGCCTGCAACAAGTGCATATTCAAACATGTAGCTGCTTCGTCTCGTATCCTTTCCGATTACTACCTTGCACTTATGCTCCTTTCCAAAATACCAGCCAATAAAACGACCTACCTCAAATGCATGCTCAACCGTTAAATCTACATTTGCCTCACCGCGAAAACCGTCTGTTCCAAAATATTTTCCCATTAATTCTGTCCTGCCCTTCGTTGATGTTAAAAAAATTTCTTATCTATGTAAAGCTTCCCAGCCATTCATAGCAGATGCAATAACTTTATCCATATCATAATACTTATATTCACCAAGGCGGCCGCCGAAAAATACTTTTTCCTGCTGTTGTGCCTTCTTTCGATACTTCTGATAAAGTATCTGGTTTTTCTCATTATTTACCGGATAATAAGGTTCCATGCCTTCCTTCCAGTCAGTAGAATATTCCTTTGAAATTACTGTTTTAGGCTGTGTTCCAAACTCAAAATGCTTATGCTCAATTACTCTCGTATAAGGTGTCTCTCTGTCTGTATAGTTAACAACTGCTACACCCTGATAATTATCTGTATCAAGCACTTCTGTCTCAAAACGCACAGTACGATACTCAAGTTTTCCAAAGCAATACTCAAAATACTCATCGATTGCTCCTGTATAAACTACTTTATCAGCCATTGACATCCATTTTTCCTTTTCTGCAAGGAAATCAACGCCTGTCTTTATATCAGCCCCCTCAAATAATGCGTCTATCAACTTATTATAGCCGCCAATCGGGATTCCCTGATATAAATCATTAAAATAATTATTATCATATGTAAAGCGCACTGGGAGTCTCTTTATAATAAAACTCGGAAGCTCGCTGCAGTCGCGTCCCCACTGTTTTTCCGTATAACCCTTTACAAGCTTCTCATAAATATCTCTTCCTACAAGCGCAATTGCCTGTTCCTCAAGATTTTTAGGTTCTCCCATAATCTCTGACTTTTGTTTGTCAATGATTGCCTTTGCTTCCTGTGGTGTACTAATTCCCCACATACGGCTAAACGTATTCATATTAAACGGCATATTGTAAATCTCACCCTTATAATTAGCTACCGGGCTATTTGTATAGCGATTGAACTCTACAAAAGAATTTACAAACTCCCATACCTTGCGATCACTTGTATGGAAAATATGAGCACCATATTTGTGAACATTAATTCCTTCAATCTCTTCACAGTAAATATTTCCGCCTATATGACTGCGTCTTTCTAACACAAGACAGCTCTTTCCTGCCTGCTTTGCATGCCAGGCAATAACTGCTGAATATAGTCCAGCTCCTACTAAGATATAATCGTAATGCTTCATAAGTCACCTCTCATAAATTTTTATCACATATAATAATTGCGCTCCCATCTGTCATAAAACGGCATAGGGCGCAGAAAACAAAGCTTTGCCGGATCTGCATTATGATATAAATCAATCATCTTCTGACGCTGCTTTGGTGTGAGATTAATCCACTCCATATAATCAAGCTCACAATTAGCCATCGGCGATGAACAGCACTGACAGTCCAGTTTTCTAAGCAGACTTACCATTCGCGTTGCTTTGCACTTTGGGCAAATAAATACATACATCATAATAATCTGATAACCCTTCCTTTTCCATCATTTTTATTCATAGATGGTAGATTGCAGATAGCTTTTATTTGCCCCAAAATCAACAGCCAGAACTTCCTGATTAGCCCCCATAATTGCATTGCTCCATGTGCCGTCCTCCGGAACTCTCGCCTGAACCATATCATAATTCAGATATAAAACTGACTGCATCAGCAGTGAGCACATTTTGGAATCTGAAATATTTGTTGAAATATCTGGCAAAATAGATTCTACTGCTTTATAAATCGTAACTACATTTGCCTTTTTAACCTTCTCCAACAGTGCATTCATTACAGTTCTCTGTCTCTGTGTTCTTGCAAAATCATTTCCAATCTTACGGATTCGTGCATAGCCAAGCGCCTGTTTTCCCGTCAGTGTAATCTGACCGCCAGCAAACTGTTCGTCCACAAAGCCATCACGATCTGCGACTCCACTAACCTGATTGTATTCTGCAATATAGCCATTAATCCATTGCACCTCCGCCTGTTCCACATTGATAGTAACACCGCCAAAAGCATCAATAACATCAACAAAGCTAAAAAAATCAACCTGCGCATAATAGTCAATGCCCAGCTTATAATTTTCTTCAATTGTCTGAATCAGCAATGCCGCTCCGCCTCTTGAATACGCCTCATTTATACGATTCTCTCCATACCCTGGAATTGTCACATAGCTGTCACGCATAATAGATGTCATAACAAACTTTCTTTTATAAGGATTGATCGACACAACAATCATCGCATCTGATCTGGCATCATTTGAACCTGCTACTCTAGTATCAGTTCCAATCAGCAAAATATTGGTAACGCCTTTTTGTGTCAATACATCAGCCTGTCTTTCATATGAAGTCTCATATGGCTTATAATTGGTCTGCGCAATGGTTGTACGCAAAAAAACATAAACACCGGCAAGCGCCACAGCCATAATAATCAATATAATGATCAGCACCTTAAGCAGCTTGTGTAAAAAGCCCTTTTTCTTTTTTTCTTTTCGTGGCTTCTTTTCCGCCTTTTTGACCGTTTTCCTTACTTTTTGTTTTGTTTGTTTAGGACGTTTCTTTTTTTCTGCTTCCGGCACTGGCATCTTCTTTTCAATTTCAGGAGCTTTCTTTATAGCTTCATTCGATGCCTCTGGACCATAAATCGAGCGCTCATCTACAGGTGATGTTTCATTTGCTGTATTTGACTTTGGCCTAGTCTGTTTTCTTTGTCTTTGAATGGGTTTGTCAGTTGACAAATCTTCATCCACAGCTTCATCCACAGACACTTCTCCTGCCTCAAGCTCCTCTGCCTTAATTCTTTCTTTTATCTCATATGCCTGGCGCAGTATTTTTTTCTCTTCTTCTGTTAAATCTGGCATACTCGCCTCCTTTTTAGAATAGTTAAAAGTTACGGTAACTATTATAGTATAGAAACGCTTGATTGGCAAGAAATATCTGTATCACAGTTCACGGATCATGTTACGAATGCCCTTCGGGCATGCTGCAAATATTGGATATCTCGTGAACATCAACCAAATATGGCCTGTCATACCCATGTGAATATGACAGGCCATCTTATGTACAAAATTTGTAATTATTCAGCTACCGTTACAGCTGTTTCTTCTTCAACTGGTTCCTGTGCAGCGTAGAACATTGCAACAGTATTCTTTACAACATCGCGAAGCAGTGTTGCTGTCGGTGCCTCTGTATCAGTAATGGTAACACCATCTTCCTGTGTGAAGCTGCCAGCCATAGAAACTTCTTCGTTTCCATCATTTGTTGTCAGAGCAATGCTCAGTCCATTGTCAAGTAATGTCAGTGCAACATTCATATTTACTGTTTCGCCATCCGCTGTAGTAGTCATATCCATACCAAAATCATTATCCTGTGCGGTAATTGTTCCGTTTGCATTCATGATCTCAGTTCCGTCCTCTGTTACAACATAGTTAAAGGCTGTACCATCAAAGGACATATCAACCACAACAGTTGACTCACCATTTACAACAGTAACATTCTCTGTCATAGTACCATCTGCATTTACTGTAGCTGTACCGTTTATAGTAGCACCCTCATCAAGCATCTGCTGAATCTGGTCTGAAAGCTTGCTGCCATCTTCTGTCTGAAGTGGTGTTACATCAAATGAAGATACCATCTCCTCAACCAGAGAATTCATCATATCAACAATCATTCCCTTTGCATCTTCAACAGAAACATCTGGTGAAGCCATGTTGACTCCCTCTGCTGCTGCCTGAAGATAATCATCAAATACTGTTACAAGCTGTGATGCATCTGTTCCCTGAACCTGTGATAATAATACTGACATAGCATTATCAACTACATTCTCAACTGCCTTAACAGTGTTTACAATTGCCGGTCCGTCAAATGTAATTGTAGTAGAGCCATCTTCTGCCGTCTGAATATCAAAATTTTCTGCCAGTGCAGTAAGATCATTCATCATAGAATCTACATCAAAATCAGTCTCTGCTTCAGTCTCTACTGCTGCAAAATCAATTGCCGGAATCTCAACCCAATCCTGATCAATACCAAACATTGGAAGCATTGAGCTGATATCAGAACCTAACAATTCACCATATGTACTTGCAATTTCAGCGACATTAATATAAAGATCACCAGAAACAACGCGAAGTACATCATTAAGACCATAGACTGTATCAGCCTCTTCTCCTGTAACAGATGCCGGAAGCGTAACATTTGCTGAAACACTAACGCCATCCTCTGCAAACTGCTCTGCAGTTACAGAAAAAAGCATAGACTCTCCATCTGCTGTAAGAGAAAACTCACCTACATATGTAGATGGTGTAAACGCTGTTTCACTTTCTGCCATTACTGGCATTGTACTTCCCGCAGCCAACGCCGCACTCATAATTACCGCAAATTTTCTTTTCATACCTCGTCCTCCTAAAATTAAAAATTTGATAACTTTGGTTATCTGATTTGTTTTTCTTCCCCTTCTCATATGTGTGTCGTTTTCATTATATCACATTATGAACAATTTGTTCAAGTAAAAAAAAGCTAATTTTATTTTTTTGGTAAATTTTTATTTTTCCCTTGACAACTTTACATTATTGAAGTAAACTACGTTCAAACAAGAAACCTGTGATTAAGAGTAAGTAGTCATGGTTGCGTGTTCACAGAGAGCTACTGTTGGTGGAAAGTAGCAGCACAGATTATGATGAATGGGCTTATGAGGGCGGCCGAACGCGATTTTCGTTAGTAGCAGCCGACGGGGCGCGCAGCCCGTTATCCGTTGCGTATCGCATAGTTGTGCAGATTTTTCACATGAATGTGCGAGTTGAGTTGGATGCATTAGCATCAATATGGGTGGCACCGCAGGATTAACAGTCTTGTCCCATTAGGATTGGGATAGGGCTTTTTTTGTTACCAAAATTTCTTTCTCCCGATCTATCTAACTCACTAACTGATGCCTATGAATTGCTCCGTTGCTTTGAAGCTTTTGCCCCTGGCATCATACAAATTTTATTCATCAAAAGGAGAACACTATTATGAGAAAAAATTATTTAACCTGTGCCACACTGATTTCTGCAATGAGCATGAGCACCATTGCATCTGCACCTGTATTTGCATCCGACAATAGCGATGCCCAAACATTTAAGATTGGTATCTGCAACTATGTTGATGACGCTTCATTAAACCAAATCGTTTCTAATATTGAAAAGCAGCTTGAAAAAATTGAAAAAGATTCTGACGGTGCTGTTTCTTTTGAAGTCACAACAGAAAATTGTATGGCTGATGCCACTGTTCTTGATCAGATCATTGCAAACTTCATCGCAGATGACGTGGATTTGATGGTTGGTGTTGCCACCCCTGTTGCCATGGCAATGCAGGCAGCTACCGAAGACAACGAGATTCCTGTTGTTTTTGCAGCTGTATCTGACCCAGTTTCTACCGGACTTGTAGAGTCCATGGAAGAGCCTGGTGCAAATATCACTGGTACTTCTGACTACTTAGACACAACTGCTGTTATGGATCTTTTATTTGCTGCTGATGAAGAAGCCGATCATATCGCCCTTCTATATGATCAGGGTCAGGATTCTTCCACAACTGCAATCGAAGAAGCTAAGAAATACCTCGATGATAAGGGTGTTGATTACACAGAATACACTGGAACAACAGTTGACGAAGTTATGTTAGCAGCTGATTCTATCATCGCAGACGGTGCTGACGCAGTCTTTACACCATCTGACAACACCATCATGACAGCTGAACTTTCAATCTATGAGGAATTAGCAGAAGCTGGCATTCCGCATTATGCAGGTGCTGATTCTTTCGCATTAAACGGTGCTTTCTGTGGATATGGCGTTGACTATATTAATTTAGGTGTTGAGACAGCAAACATGATTAACAGCATCTTAGTTGACGGTGAAGAACCTGCAAAAACACCTGTCATGACATTTGACAATGGTATTGCAACTATCAACACCGAAGTATGCGATCAGTTAGGCTATGACTTCGATGAAATCAGTAAGACATTTGAGCCACTCTGCACTGCTGTAAAGGGCATCGAGACTGCAGAAGAATTTGAAGAAGAATCAGAAAGTGAAACTGAGACTGAAGAAGAATCTACAGAGGCTCAGGAAAAATAAATTTTAGTAATAAAAATCAAAGGGGTTTTCTCGTGGATATTCAAACATTATTGTCACTGGGACAGACTGCTCTTGAACTTGGTTTAATCTGTTCCCTTACAGTTCTTGCATTATTTTTAAGCTATTCCATGTTAAATGTCTGTGATCTTTCTACAGATGGATGTTTTACTCTGGGCGCCGCAGTCGGCGCTCAGATTGCACTGATGGGTCATCCATTTTTAGCAATTCTTGCTGCTATGGGGGCCGGTATTCTATCCGGTTTTGTCACCGGCACATTGCAGACAAAATTTGGCATTAACAGTCTGCTTGCCGGTATTGTAGTCAATACTGGTCTTTACTCTGTCAACATTGCCGTTATGGGCGGTTCCTCTCTTTTAAATATGAACAAAACTGTGACGGTATTTACAATGATGAAAGGACTCCTCTCGGGCACGCCGCTTGCCAGCTATTATAAACTGATTGTGGCACTGATTGCAGTTATTCTTGTCGTTGCGCTGCTGACATTGTTTCTTGGTACCCGTCTTGGTCTTGCAATCCGTGCAACTGGAAACAACCCGATCATGGTAAAATCTTCTTCTATTAATACTGTTTTTACCACCATTGTTGGTCTTTGTGTTGCTAATGCATTTACCGGTTTGTCAGGCTGTCTGCTTGCTCAATATCAGAAATCCGTCAACATCGACATTGGCTCTGGTATGGTTACGATTGCACTTGCCTCACTGTTAATTGGTGCAACAATCCTCGGACGCGGAAAAATTGTTACACGTGCCATTGGTGTCGTACTTGGTTCCTTCATTTTCCGCCTTGTCTACACCATCGCACTTCGTTTCCATCTTCCAGCATTCATGCTCAAGCTGGTATCTTCTATCATTGTCGTCATTGCACTGTCTTTCCCATATTTGAAGACACAGCTCCCAATGATGAAGCGCCGACTAACTCATTCAAAAAATAATAGATAATTTGTACCTGACTGCAAAGCAGGCTACGGAAAGGCATTTGTAAGCTATGCTTGAACTAAAAAATGTTTCGAAAACCTTTAATCCTGGCACAGTAAATGAAAAAAAAGCCCTTGATAAACTTTCTTTAAATTTAAATGAAGGCGATTTTGTTACCATCATCGGTGCAAACGGTGCTGGTAAATCTACGCTGTTTAATGCAATCTGCGGTACCTTCTACACTGATGAGGGACAGATCATTCTTGACGGCGAGGATATAACACTTCAGCCAGACTATATACGAGCAAAAAAAATCGGTCATCTGTTTCAGGATCCCATGAGCGGCACTGCTCCTGGCATGACCATTGAAGAAAATATGGCTCTCGCAGGTTCAAAAGGCGGCTGGCTCTCTCACGTAAGCAAAAAAGAAAAGGAACTGTTTCGTGAAAAGCTCCGTCCTTTGAATATGGGACTTGAAGATCGCATGCATCAGCCTGTCGGACTTCTCTCTGGCGGACAGCGTCAGGCTCTTACTCTTGTAATGGCGACCATCAACCCTCCAAAGCTGCTGCTTCTTGATGAGCATACTGCAGCTCTTGATCCTGGCACTGCCGAGAAGGTGCTAAATCTAACCAAGTCTATTATTGCTGAGCACCATTTAACTTGCATGATGATCACACATAACATGCAGTCAGCTCTTGAACTTGGCAATCGTACCTTTATGATGAACAGCGGACACATCATTTTCGATACAGCAAATGAAGAGCGCTCAAAGCTTACCGTAAATGATCTGCTTGAGCGCTTCAAGGAAGGTGTTGGAAAGCAGCTTGACAACGACCGCATGCTGCTCTCCTGATATTTAACTATTAAAAATTTATATTTAGTTTTGCCATCTGATCTGCTCACCACACACAAGTGGGAAGCGGATCAGTTTTTTTGCGTTCAAATCTTCCTTATTCATATCCACTGCTGTAATCTGATGATTCTCATATGTTGTATAATAATAAATTCCCTTTGAAGCATTACAGCAAGAGGTGTAAATAGTAATCTCATATGCACCTTCCTTAACTTCACAACATCCTCTTTGCTGATCTACAGAACCAAGGATATGGAAAAACTGGCTCACACTCTCTGACTCCGAATCACCTGAAAGTGAATTCATCTTCACAAAAGAAACACGAACAAAACGAGATTCTGATGAAAGATCACCCGGAAGACCAAGCGCACCCATTCCACGGCTGTAAGCCTGAAGCGGCAGCTCATTAGCTCCGCCAAATGTGTTCTTCGGCTGTTTTGCTGAAAGGCCCATATAGCGATTTAAACCAGCCAGTTGTCTGTCAAACGGCGGATTATTTGTTAAAACACCAACTGGATTGTCATAAATTTTTATGCCCTCACGTACAGACTCTAACGTAATTGCCTCATCTTGATCTGCAATAATCCAGTGAAGTGATGACACCGGCATTGATTCATGAAAAGAAATATTTGTAATGCAAATGCGTTCAAGTAGTACTCTTGCCTCTTTTACGCTCGTGCACTGACCTAAAATCCACGGAATCAATTCAAACTGTGCCACGTTGTCTTTTCCCTCTGCCGGTTCTGTATAAAATGCATTGCCGACAAAATTAAGCCCTGCCATTCCAAGACCCTTTTCATTAATCGCATCATAATACAGTGGATACTCGCCTGCCACATGTGCCATACCGATCAATGCGTACTTTGTCTGATATGGCTTTCCGTGGCGCATCATAAATGTATAACCACGCGGTGTTATCGTTACTTCCTCTCCATAAGAACACTCATAATCAAGTGTTCTTCCCATATAAAAGTCCTTTGTCTTATAGGTTGCTGCTGTACACATAATTTGCCTCCTTATTGCTCTTCCTAATTGTTTTTTGCTTTTTCTGTTTATTTCTATTTGTTCTGCTGCTCTTTTCTTTTGATTTTGCTCTTTTTCTTTATTTCTTTATGCTGTCAATAAATGGCTCTGCAAGATCCTTTAGCTGCTCTATCTGTTCATCAGTCAGCAACAGTTTCGGCGCTGTTATCGTATTTTGCTCGTCTAGTTTATTTGCCGCTGCATGTACTTCTGTCTGAAGACAATTTCCATCATCATCTGAAATGGTTATTGTAAGAGTAAACGTATAGTTATCTTCTTTGTCTACAAAAAATGACAGCTTAGCATCTGCCTGCTTTGGCTGGATTCCTACAAGCTGTGCAAAATAATCAGCATCGATTGTAAACTCGGACGCTCCATCATTCTTGCCACTCACCTTTACGGCTGACCAAAGCTTTGGATCAAATAAATGATCTGGTTCAGCTAAAAACAGCACTGCATCCATTCCACCTGGCATTTTTAACTGATTCTCGACTGTTACGCCTGTAAGATCGTATACCAAGCTAGTAAACTGCTCTAGTGTAACACAATGATCTTTAATCCATCCATTGTATGCTACTTTTAATAGAAAATTTTTGTCAATCTCATCACCTGCAAGTGCAGATATAATTGAGTCTATCCCAAAATAACATTTTCCATCCACCAGATAAAACGTCGTTAATGCAGTCTGCTTATCTGTTATATTTTCCTTTAGCTGCAATTTTAAATTTTTTTGTGCACTATCACCTGTTGCGGTAAATTTTGCTGTAAGTGAATCGGTGTTTAGAAGTTCCTGAACAAGATCTGTTACTGGCTTTAGCTGATCTGATGGTTCAAATGTCATCGCGCAATCCGCTGTAATCTCATAGCCATTTCCTGCCACCAGCTTTTGCAGTGTCTCGATGGTCTGTCCTGTATTCATAATAAAATGCATATAGAAGATGATCGCTCCAATCAAAAAAACTGCCAGAACAAGTCCCACTGCAAGCACTGCTTTTTTTCTTTTGCTCATATACCCACTTCCTTTCAACCAGCTTGCAGGACTTTAGCCCTTTACAAAATTATAAATCCTTTGGTCGTTTCTGTAAACGGACAAAATGACTCTTTTGTAAGGCTATTAAAAATTAGGGAGATTTTTTCTCTCCCTATCATTCGAGTAAGCAAGCACAAAAATAAGGCGTATACCTTATTCAGATATACGCCTTTTCGATGTACTAACGGCGATGTACTAACGATGTACTAATAATGTACTAACCGACCGTTATTTGACACGTTTTGTTGTTTTCTTTGGTTCCGATTTTCCTTGATTTTCCTTGAAAAATTAGAACTTACCAGCCTTAGCAGCTTCCTCGATGGAAACAGCTACAGCTACAGTCATACCAACCATTGGGTTGTTTCCTGCACCGATCAGACCCATCATCTCTACGTGAGCCGGAACTGAAGAGGAACCTGCAAACTGTGCATCAGAATGCATACGGCCTAAAGTATCGGTCATACCATAGGAAGCCGGACCTGCTGCCATGTTATCTGGATGCAGAGTACGTCCTGTACCACCACCTGATGCTACGGAGAAGTACTTCTTACCAGCCTCGATACGCTCCTTCTTGTAGGTACCTGCAACTGGATGCTGGAAACGGGTCGGGTTTGTGGAGTTACCAGTGATGGAAACATCTACATTCTCCTTCCACATGATAGCAACACCTTCCGGTACGCTGTTTGCACCGTAGCAGTTAACCTTTGCACGAAGTCCCTCAGAGTATGACTTGCGGAATACTTCCTTTACTTCGTTGGTGTATGGATTGTACTCGGTCTCTACATATGTAAATCCGTTGATACGGGAAATGATCTGTGCAGCATCCTTTCCAAGACCGTTTAAGATAACGCGAAGAGGCTTCTGGCGAACCTTGTTTGCCTTCTCTGCGATACCGATAGCACCCTCAGCTGCTGCGAAAGACTCATGACCTGCCAGGAAGCAGAAGCACTCAGTCTCCTCTTCCAGAAGCATCTTGCCAAGGTTTCCGTGTCCAAGACCTACCTTACGGGTATCTGCAACAGATCCCGGGATACAGAAGGACTGAAGACCCTCACCGATAGCAGCTGCAGCGTCAGCAGCCTTACGGCAGCCCTTCTTGATTGCGATTGCTGCACCAACTGTGTAAGCCCAGCAAGCGTTCTCAAAACAGATCGGCTGGATACCCTTGATCTGAGCATATACATCCAGTCCTGCATCCTTTGTAATCTTCTCTGCCTCTTCGATAGAAGCGATACCATAGCTATTCAGAACCGCATTGATCTGGTCAATACGTCTCTCATAGGACTCAAATAAAGCCATTTTCGTTACCTCCTGTATTATTCTTTTCTTGGGTCAATGATCTTAACTGCATCAGCAACACGGCCGTACTGACCCTTTGCCTTCTCCCATGCAGTATTCGGATCGTCGCCCTTCTTAATGAAATCAGTCATCTTTCCAAGGCTTACGAACTGATAACCAATAATCTGATCCTCTGCATCCAGAGCGATACCGGTTACATAGCCCTCTGCCATCTCAAGGTAACGAGGTCCCTTCTGAAGAGTACCGTACATTGTACCAACCTGAGAACGAAGACCCTTTCCAAGATCCTCAAGACCTGCACCTACAGCCAGTCCATCCTCAGAGAATGCACTCTGTGAACGACCATAAACGATCTGTAAGAACAGCTCTCTCATAGCGGTATTGATTGCATCACAAACAAGGTCTGTATTCAGTGCTTCCATAACAGTCAGACCCGGAAGAACCTCAGCTGCCATAGCTGCGGAATGGGTCATACCGGAACATCCGATGGTCTCAACGAGAGCCTCCTGAATGATACCCTCCTTAACATTGAGGGACAGCTTACATGCGCCCTGCTGAGGAGCACACCAGCCAACTCCGTGTGTGAAACCGGAAATGTCTTTCACTTCCTTTGCCTGCACCCACTTTGCTTCCTCCGGAATCGGAGCAGCACCATGATGAACGCCCTGCTTTACAACGCACATCTCTTCAACTTCACGTGAAATAACCATTGCAAAAACTCCTTTCAGTTCTGTATGTTGCACCTAAAAAGGTGCTGATTATGGCTTTGCCGACTGCTGATCAACAATTACAGCCATATCTTCAATATGTGTCTTCGGCATACCAGGCTGCAAAACGCAGTATACCTCATACACTTCTATTTTCTCACAAAATGCGCTGTTCGTCTAGTCCTTTTTTTTTATTTCTCGCAAAATGTTGCAGTTTTTACTATTATTTTCAGTATTGTTTTTTATTTTTTTCTTTCAAGCGTCCGAATCCTCTGGATTAGCTGCCACGCAGTCTCATGCAATGCCTCATTTTGAAGCTGCAGTCTGGCATTCTCCTGTTCATAATAATCAAGACGCTTTTGAAGTGCGGCTGCCTGCTCTCTCCAGTCTTGTTCTTTTTGCTCATGATATACCATCTAAGTTCCTCCCTTTCTGCTGCCTTGCCTATTATGTCAATTTTGGTCTCCTGCCATTTTATGGAAACTTTATGGTTACATCATACTCCATATATGGTGTTTTTTCACGCAAATTTTCTCGCATATTTCGACTTTTATGTTACAGTTCATGGATAAGCCAATATTGCGGCAAAAAAAAGCCGCACACGGAATTTCTTCCGTATGCGGCAGTCTATTGTACCGGTCAGGCCGGCTTTGTCTCATATTTTAGTTCAGTGCAAAACGATTTAACGCTACTTCGAACTGGTCATCTTTCAGTGGGTATCTGACAGTTAAGCTTCTGGTCAAATCAAGGCTGAAAACACCCATAATTGATTTTGCATCTACAACAATACGGTTATAACCTAAGTCTACGTCAAAGTCACATTTGCTTGCCTCTGACACAAAGTCCTGGACTGTTTCCCGAGATAAATGAATTTCTCTTGTAAACACTGCTTTCACTCCCTTCAATATCGGTGATGTCTTTGTCTTTTTGTTACCCTCTGCAGCGTACCGGTTCACTGCATTGACATACTTATAGCACATTGTCTTTATTTTGTCAAATCAACCGGTTAACCTATTTTTTTGCATTATTTGCACTTTTTATTCAAAAAAAGCTCACTTCTTTTTTCTTTTTTATGCACTTTGATATTATTCTTTTCATTATCATTTAATCATTGATTCCGTATTGAATTATTTTCATGCTCGTTTGCACTCGATTCTCTGCATTTTTGCAGAATTTTCGATTGTTTTTCTCATTTCTCAGTCATAATCATTCAAACTTCGTCAAACTCTGCTTTATTCTCTGTTGTACTGTCTCCACCAATGTACACTTCAAACTTTCCTGGCTCGCTGCCATATGTCATATCGATCCGCCAAAAGCGAAGCATAGGCTCGATGATCTCAAACGACACTTCACGGCTCTCACCTGGCTTTAGTGTAATCTTCTCAAAGCCTTTTAATTCACGTACTGGGCGCACCACACTGCCGCTCACATCACGTATGTAAAGCTGAACAGTTTCCGTTCCCTCACGGTCGCCTGTATTAGTTACCATAACTGATGCCACCCATGCTGCTTCTGCCTCATTTGCTTTCGTATTTGTTTCCCGCTTAATGACAGTTACCGGTGAATAAGAAAATGTGGTGTATGACAATCCATAGCCAAATGAATGCAGCGGACGGTACTCTGTATCAATATAGCCTATGCAAAATGCCTTAGGATCACCCGGATTTCGCGGTCGGCCCCCTTGAAACCGATTATAATACAGAGGCTCCTGCGAGGAGACATTTGGAAAGCTCATAGCAAGACGACCTGTTGGTTCTTTTACTCCAAATAATACGTCAGTAATCGCTACAGCTCCTTCTGTTCCTGGCATCCACACATACAAAACAGCCTTTGCAAGCGATTCAATCAAAGCGACCTCGATTGGACGTCCGGCAAACAAAACAACGATTACATTATTGTTAACTGCCGAAACCCTTTTTAGAAGTTCCATCTGAATCTCTGGCAATGTGATACAAGTTCTGCTTGCGCCCTCTCCAGTCTGACGGAACGATTCGCCCAAAAATAATACCACCTTTGATGCAGATTTTGCAGCCTGTACAGTCTGCTCAATTGACGCTTCTGCTTCATCTGGCGTCATGCCTTCCTCCACATAATCACGAATTACTTCCTTATCATAGAACATGCTGCAGCCCTTCATAAAATGACAAGCATTCCCTATATGCTCCTGTATGCATTCCTGTACTGTTTTTATATTGTCGTAAGTTGCAGGGAACGACCACGCACCGCAAAGCGCTCTGGTGTCCACATATGGACCTGCGAACAAAACACCCGTAGCTTCCTGTGCAGAAAGCGGCAATGTTTTATTTTCATTTTTCAAAAGGACAAATGTTTTTGCTGCTGCCTCACGCGCTGCTGCACGATGTGCATCGCATAAGATCAGATTTTTCTCGTCCTCCTCACTTGCATCCTTATATGGATTCTCAAAAAGGCCAAGATCATTTTTTAGTTTAAGAATACGAAGCACTGCCTCATCCACAAGTGTTTCATCTACCTCTCCCGATGTTACAAGCTCTTTTAAGTAATGAAGATATACATCCGACATCATATCGATATCCACGCCTGCCTCAATGGCAAGCTTTGCTGCTTCTCTCTTATCCTCTGCGATACCATGTGGAATCAGTTCTTCTACTGCCGAATAGTCAGAGATCAAAACACCATCAAAGCCTAAATCTTCTCTTAATACCTTTCGCATCAGCCACTTATTTGCAGTTGACGGCACACGATTCAACGTATTAAATGAAGTCATTGCCATACGGCAGCCGCCATCCACAGCACCCTGATAGCCGCTCAAATAATCTTGACGTAAGGTGCGCTCTGACAGCTCCACATTGTCATACTCACGACCACCCTCTGGATAGCCGTAGCAAGCAAAATGCTTCAAACAAGCTGAAATGTTTCCCTTTTCTTTTAAATTCTCCGGCGTTTCACCCTGAAAGCCCTCTGTCATCGCCTTTGCAAAACAATAGTTCAGATATGGATCCTCCCCAGGTGACTCCATAACTCTTCCCCAGCGTGCATCTCGCACCAGATCTGCCATTGGCGCAAATGTCACATGAAGACCCGATGCCGCTGCCTCCTTTGCCGCTATCTGCGCGCCCTTTCTAGCAATCTCTGGTTCAAAGCTGCAGCCTTGAGCCAGTGGAATTGGGAAAATTGTCTGGAATCCATTGATTACATCAAGCATAAACAGCATTGGAATGTGATGTGGCTGCGTGGCCATTGCATTGTCCTGAATCTCCTTTAACTTTGCTGCACCACTTGTTCCGAGAATTGTTCCGCAAAGCTTCATATCCTCTGGCTCGATTTTTGCGCTTCCCATCGGACCTGTAATGAGCATATCCGTTCCATAAAAATTTGCCGTCAGCTGCACCATCTGACCAATTTTCTCCTCCAGACTCATGTCTGCCAGAAGATCTTTTAACTGTTGTTCTGTCATCGCACTTCTCCTTATTTTTCATTTTCAAGATAGCTTGCACGCTCGCCGCCAATAAACTTTAATCTCGTGCGTGCACAAACCACATGTGCCTCTCCAATTTGCTTTGTGCTAATACGCACTGGAACAGCAACTGGACGAAGATGCATGCCAATTAGTGTATCGCCAATATCAATTCCAGCGTGAGCCTGAATTGCCTCTACTGCCACAGGTGCCTGCAGTGCAGCATAAACAGCCGTCGCAAATGAACCGCCTGCCTTTAACTTTGGCACTACATTTACCATTGGAAGGCGATATTCTTTTGCTGCCGTCTTCTCAATGATGATCGCGCGGTTTAAATGCTCACAGCACTGAGCTGCCAAATAAATCTTCTTTTCCTTGCAGCAGTTAAGAAATGTCTGTGCCACTGCTTCTCCAATCTCTGCACTTGAATATGAGCCAATTCTATGACTTGCGATCTCACTTGAAGAGCAGCCAACTACTAAGATATCGCCCTCTTCCAATTTTGCCTGTTCCATCAGTTCATCAAATACTGCTTTTGTCTGCTCCTTAATCTCATCAATATGTGTGTATTTTTCTTCGGATATTCCATTCATAGTTATTGCCTGCCTTTCATCAGTGTCATTCCATATTTTTTCAAATCAATTTTTCCATCTTCGCTCATCACGCCTTCCGCTGCCAGACGTGATGCCTGAACACCTGGGCCGCCAAACACAAATTCACCTGCCAACTCACCTTTTGAATTGACAACACGATGACACGGTATGGTAGATGGATCTGGATTTTTGTGGAGTGCATTTCCAACGGCTCTTGCCATACGCGGATTTCCTGCCATTTTGGCAACCTGTCCGTATGTCGCCACCTTGCCTTTGGGAATCTTCTTTACAGCCTCGTAGATACGCTTTGTCGGGCTGTCTGTCACCATACGGTAGCTCTCGTCAATCATATTTTTAATGGCATCATCTGGCACTGTTCCATCTAAAATAATAGTACTCCAATGCTCCTTATTCAAATGATATCCTGCTGTTACGGACGCAAAGGCAGACCTCCAGTAGTCACGCCACTCGGGGTCTGCCTTTACATTTAAATTTATATAGCCATCTTTCTCATAAGTCCACAAGAAAACTTTTTTGCTGCTCTTAATCCGCACTAACTGCCAATTAGGATCATGAAACGGTGCATCCTGACAAGTATCTGGATAAGACAGGCCAAACGCCAAAGCTTCTTCTCTCGTTGTCATATTCTTCACTCCAATCTTTCGCAAATTAAATCGCTTTGCTATTATTGGAATGATAACACACTTATGTTTACAAATCAAGCGCCCACTTCACTGCATAATACAATGCCCAATCTTGATCATTTGCCCATGGATCATAGTAATGTGCCTTTTTGCCATTTACTGTATCTGGATAGACCATCGCGCAGGATGCCATGCCATCTATAAAGAACAGATTCAGACAACCTCGAAGTGAAGCCTTTGCCTTATGCTCATATGATTTGTCTCCCGTAATCTGTGCGTAACTTGCAAATACATCACCGCTGAGTGTACTCCAATAATGTGGAAACGTATCGCCATAGCACTCATATTTTCCAAACCAATAACCGTCCCAATGACGAATCGCATTCTCAAACAAGTGATAATCGGCTTGTTTTCCATTAAACAGCTCCAAAAGTTTTAATTGTTTTCTTGCTTCTTCAAGATATTTTTGCTCCCCGCTTATCTGGTAGGCCTGCAGCAGACAACTTACCGCTGGTGCAACAATGCTCTGCTCATATTTTACCTCTGAAGTTGGATAATTGACGCTAGTCTGCGTAAGCTGATCAGCATGATTTAAAAATGCTTGTGTAAATGCTTCTGACTGTGCTTCAAATCCCGCCTCGTCAAGAAGTGTCTTTAATTCATACGCTTCAATTCCAATGGCATAGAAATGTTCACCACCTGAGCGATAATATCCCATCATTGTCTTATAGGCATTTAACAGATAACGCACGTCCTTCTTTAAACGATACAATGCAATCTGGAAATTTGCCACCCACGGATAATTATAGAGACGATGCCAGTCATTATTTCGATTTATATCGTTATATACCACACCAGTATTCTCATCATACAATTCGCGGTATACATATCTTTCGTACGCATTCAAGCTTTCCATACACTTCGCATCTTCAGGATGACGCTTAAGATATTGTGCCATTATTATGCCCATTGCCAAACGCTCACGTCCTCCATTATGATCAGCTTTGTGACTATAATAAAGTGCATCCTCCTCGCTGTCATATATCAGATACGCACCGTCTAATGCACTGCCTTCTTTTTTATACTGCTGCTTTGTTGCAAGGAATTGACTTCTGCGCGTCAAAAGTATATCTACTGATGCACTGCAGTAAAAGAGAGCATGTGTATGCTTTTCTCCTGACCAAATATCAAAGCGATACTCTCCTTCTTTTTCTGCTGGATACTGATACCAGACAGAATAAGCAGGTTGTGAATATTTATCATTCGTCTCATCAATGCGAACATGTTTAATTTCTTTTTCATTGAATTTTACAAAAAGATTCTGCGCCATTTCTTTATTTTTTGTCTGGACACAAAATTCAAAGTTTTCTCCCTGAATGCATGTCATCTGCTCTGCCTTCACAAGCAAGAATTCATCCTCATTTAAAAGTCTGTTGTAAAAATCATCCTTGCCCTGATGCCAAAAAAGCTTCCAACAAATCTCCTTCTTCTCACCTGGCTCAAATACACCAAGTTTTGGATAAAAGAGAAAATCACCGCGATCTTCGCTTCTAGCTGAAAAATCACGTTCCACACCATAGCCTATGATGCTTCCCTTTGTTAATACAAGTCCCAGATGTGGCGCTCTTCCTCCCTGGCGAAGTGCCATCACATAAGTAGCATTTTCGCCGATAAACAGATGTGCATTACAGCGCTTCTCAAGACCAACCTCTGCCTTTTCATAGCTGTCATTAAATGGCACATAGATATATGCATCCTTCTCCTTGATAAAAAGAGGTTCCCCTGATACATTTTCAAATGTGTAGCATTCCTCTAATTCTCCATTTTCCAAAACAGACAATGTTCTTGTCACATTCAATCCCATTGGAACTTTTACACTTCCCCAGCACTTTTCACCTTCAACCCAGTTCATCTGCGATGGGTCATCCTTATGGCTTAAAAACCATAAGCCTCGCTCATCATTTCCAATAATCGATTCACCTACACATCCAACTGTTGGCATATTCATTTTGTCTCTCCTCCATTCTCATCTTCTTACTTTTATTATTTCTCGCACACTTCAATGATGGTCTGTGCCTGACGCAGTCCATCTCCGAACGCATGCACACTTACTCTTCCTGGCTTGCAATAAAGTTCAAGCATTACGCTTGCACAGCCATGATACAAATGAACGCTATTCTCCTGATATGGCTCATTGCTGCAAATATCGCCATTATCAACACCAACTATCTTCGCTGCTCCCTCTACTGCAAAGTGAACCTTGCCGCTCTCACGGAAACACGAATTGCCATTTTCATCAACAGCACGAACTGTCAGCAATAAGTGCTGTTTCTTCTCTGGTATACCCAAATTTACAGTACTTACGCATTCCTTATGATCACACTCCTGGTCAAATGCCAGTGCGACTGCCATACACGGTGTCACCACTTCATGACGGCAAACTTCCTTACCGTCTTTATAACCAACGACCGTAACCGTTCCCGGTTGCCATGGCAAAAATCCTGTAATGATACCGTTTTTGCACTCAGATGGGCGCGGAATGAAAAACTGCTTTCCATTCAAGAACAAATGAACCTCATCACAATTTGACGCAATCATATACGGAATCAACGTCTTTCTGAATTGTGGGAAATGCCAATGATCTGCATAGATTGGACTGTCCCAATGCTCCTTTACTCCTTCATCGTCAAGGGAGTAATCCATAACAGAAAAATGAACAACAGGTTCTTCACTCCAGATGCGCTTTAACATATAAGCAACTGGACGATACTCATTGTTTGTGCGAATCGGTGCACCACTCCAACCCTTTGCAGGATACCCCATAGACTCGCCAAGATAATCATATCCTGTCCAGATAAAGCTTCCTATACAATAATCGTACTCAAAAGGAATTGCTGACGGAATCTGTTCTGTAAAGTTTTGCATTTGATCATAATGACCGCAAAAATATTCATATACCTCGGTTCCTAAAATCAACTTATTTGGAATCTGTTCATGAATCAGCTCATACCACTGCTCCTGATAATTACATGAAATGATATCGACAATTTCTGCGATCTTTGCAATGCGGCTGACACGCTCCTTAGCATCGTAAATCTCTGTGTCGCTGACTTCGTCAACAAACTGCTGAATATCTTTGATCTTACTCAAATCAACATTGCTCTCCCGCTTAAAATGAGGATTCATTGCATATGTGATTGGACGCGATGAGTCGAGGCTGCGAACCTTATCGGACAGCTGTTTTAAAATCGCAAGCATAGAATCCTGTCCCTGATTTTCAACTTCATTTCCAACACCCCATATCACGATGCAGGCGCGGTTACGGTCACGCTTTACCATTGCTTCAACATCTGATTCCCAGTTTTTGTCAAAGTAGCGTCCATACAGTCCGCCCTTCCATTTATCAAAACATTCCTCATATACATAAAAGCCCATCTCATCGCACAGATCAAGAAATTCCTCTGAGTAGGTGTGATGTGCTGCACGTATTGCATTGCAGCCAAGCTTCTTTAAATGAGTAAGACGCTCTCTCCAAATTTCTTTTGTCACAGCTGTTCCAAGGCAGCCTGCCTCTTGATGAAGACATACACCATTTAACTTAGTCGAAACACCATTTACAAGTAGTCCTTTCTTTGTATCAAATATCACCTCTCTAAGACCTATTACAAGTGATACACTATCGCTTTCTGTAGAAACAGTCAAACGATAAAGATTCGGATTTTCTGCTGACCAAAGCTTTGCATCTTTAATATAGAAGGTAAGCATTCCATTGGCTCCATCTGCAATGAAAACTTCATTTTCCAATGACTCATTCTCTTTATTTTGAATCAGACGTAAAATTCCCTGCACAGCACTGCTCTGTCCAGTCTCGACCTGAATGGCGGCAGTGAATTTTGCAGCACTCTCTGTTTCTTTTGAATCCTTTACACACTCTGTTTCTGCGATTTTTTCTATTTTGCTATGTACTTGAACATTCCACAGATCAAGATGATTTTCCGGAACAATACGAAGTGTCACATCGCGATAAATTCCGCAGCCGCTGTACCAGCGGTCTGCCGGTGAAACAGAATTATCCACACGCATCAACAGCTCATTGTCACCACTCTGCACAGCATCTGTAATATCCATCTTAAATGAACTGTAGCCATATTTGTGACTGCCAATTTTCATACCATTTACCCAAAGCACTGCGTTTTCATACACACCGCCAAAATAAAGAAGATAACGTTTGCCTTTCTTCTTTTCCTCAATATTCAGAGTCTTCTTATACCAGCCAATTCCCCAGCGGTCACGAAAGCCCTGTGACATTCCATCTTCCATTACTTTATTAAATGGCCTGCTTACTGCCCAGTCATGTGGAAGATCAACTTCTGCAAATTGCAAGTTTTCCAACTCTGCGCGAACATCTTCCCCTGACTGTTTTCTTTGTAATTCTTTTTTCTTTGCTGTCTTTGCATCAATTGGTGTGCATGGCAAAAGTGCAAACTGCCATCCACGATTGATTAGCTTTTCTTCTCTCATTATTCTGCATCTTTCCTTCTGGTTTTAATATTTGTAACTATTCAAAGCCATGCTACATTGCTTTTTTCGAATGATCTTCTTAATTATATATTAAAAGTTCAGCGACACATCCTCACAGCGCTTAATTGAAATATGACCAGCAGTATCTGCTCCCTCTTTTCCAAAACGAATATCAGAGAACTTAACATGCTTAATCTCATGTCCAATCTTATCAAAACCACATAGTTCAATTGCATCGCACTCATGCCATTTTGCTTCGTGATCCTGATAGATGCCAGTCAATCGAAGATTATCAAATGTACAGTCTGAAAAATATGGCTGATCTGGTCCTGCTATGCCATCATCATTATAGCCGACACTATGCATCAGCACACGCGGAAATACACTGTCATATACATGAATTTCCTTTACATATCCACCGCGCTTTGCCGTACCCTTGATCTCAAAACCACACAGTGCTGCCTCCATATCGCAGTCCCAGATCTTTACATCCTCTACACCGCCTGACATCTCACTTCCAATTGTAATGCCATGACCCATTGTACAGCGACAGTCAAACACACGAACTCCTTTTGTCGGAATGTTCACTTCATTTCCCTGTGGATTCTTGCCTGACTTGATAGAAACAGAATCGTCTCCTGTATTAAATACGCAGTCAAAGATTACACAATCCAAAGATGAATCCGGATCCCAGCCATCTCCATTCCAAATGCCATGAGAATAAAATGTGCATCCGTGTGTTACAACATGATCACAGTAGATCATATGAATGTTCCAACATGCACCGTCACGAAGCGAAATGCCTGCTAACTCTACATTTTTGCAGTTGCTCATATTAATCAAGCGTGGACGCACTCTTGCCGGGATCGTCTCTGGCTTCTCGCATTCCTTGATCTTATCGCCAAGCGAGGCCAGGTAATCCTTTAGATTTTCTGTCTGAGAGGCTATGATACGCTCTGCTAACACGCGGCCGCCGCTTGCAATAGTTCCTTTTCCACGGATGGCAACATTTTTGCTGGCAAACGCACTTTCATAATCAGCTCTATGATTTCCATTTGGATCAAGTGCACCTATATTTAACAAACTGCTGTAGCACTCCATCTCAGTTCCCTCAAAACGACTCCAAATTCGTGGAAGATAATCTTCTGGATTAGCAGTTCCCTGAAGAACGGCGCCCTTCGCTAAATACAATTCCATATCGCTGTGAAGACGCAGCGCACATGTCATAAAAGTACCGCTTGGAATCATCACGCAGCCATCTTTTGGACAATCATCAATCGCTGACTGAATTGCTTTTGTATTTAATGTTTTTCCATCTCCAACTGCATTGTATGGTGTCTTTGTGATATCAATTACAACGCTTCTATTAAATGTATGCACTGTGATTGTCTGCTGTTTAATTTCCTTCTTGATCTGCACCGACTCACTTTCATCTTCAGTAAGCGCCATATCAACTTGATAAATTCCTTTTACTAAAATCTCATACCGAGTATTTTCCTGTAAATTTTCTATTGTGTAATGCGTCTTTTGCGTGCTGCCAACAAAGGCAAAATCAGCCTCCGTCTGATTCGCATCTTTAAAAAAGATTTCGTATGTTGTTCCAAGTCTTCCCTGTGGACGCTCCCAATAAAGTGTAATACTGTCTGTTGCTACCTCAGCGCGCAGCACTGAAAAATTCTCTCCCATAAAAACCACCTTTCCAATAATATTTTTATCTTGTTAGCATCATTATATGGTGATTTTTATAATATTTCTATAGCCTTAAATTTTGATATTGTGCATTTTTGACTGTTTTATTTTTTCTTATCTAAAAAAATAGGTGCACAGCCAGATTTTTCCTGACCATACACCTATTAAACAATTTTATTTATTTTTGATTTTTACTCAAACTCCACGGTATCCTGATAAATTATTTCAAGTCCATCTTCTGTTTCCTTTAATGGATAAACAACATAACCAGACTCAAAATATTTGTCACCGTCACCGCCCCAGCGGTCTCCAACATACAAAAGCTTTCCGTTTACATTTAAAAGGAATGCGGACTGACTGTCATATGTTGTCTCGTCACCGATTTCCTTTAATGAGCTCCAGCGTCCCTCAATTGAATCAGCCCATGCATATTTGCCCTGGTTTGGCGCCCATCCAGTACAGAAAGATGAAATCATATAATAATGATATTTTCCCTTAATTACAGCTGGTGCCTCACGATACTCGCCCTGCCACAAACTATGAACAAGACAATCTACATTCATATAATCATCTGATAAACGATACACATGAAGATCGGCATTATCTCTCGATGCAGAAATAAAATATGCAGTTCCATCCTCTTCCTGATAAAGTGTGCAGTCTCTTGACATATAACCATATGGATTGAAATGACCATGATAAGTAAAATCACCATCTGGTGTATCACATGTTGCAATAGCAACTGCTGCATCAAGATAATTTTTTCCATTTTCAAAATGAGCCCACATAACAAATTTGTTTGTCTTCTTATTATATAGTACCTTTGGACGCTCCAGATTTACCTTTTTTCCATCCTCGTTGATCAACTTTAGCGTAGTACGCACGCGATAGCCTTCCATCTTCGAATTTGTCGTCAGAATATGATTCCTAAACTCCCAATCTGTCAAATTCTGTGATCGATAGCAGCTAACATAGAAATTATCTCTTCTATCCTCACCGTACCAATAATAATAGCCCTCATGGAAAATCATATATCCTCCATGCGCGTGAAGCGGATTTCCCTGTGTATCCTTCCATACAATTCCATTCTTTAACATCTTTTTCCCCTCTTTTCTCTTAATTATAAATTAGAATACAAAATTTCCGTGATCAAATACAGTTACTGTATTTCCATCCTGGCAAATACCTTCGATATGCATCTGTCTTGATCCAAACATGAAATCTACATGAGTCATAGATTTATTTGCACCTGCTGCAGCTAATTCCTCATCTGTCATCTCAGTTCCGCCCTTTACATTCATAGGATAAGCATCCCCTAATGCCAGGTGACAAGATGCATTCTCATCAAATAAGGTATTGTAGAATAAAATTCCAGTATTTTTGATTGGAGAGTCATAGCTGATCAATGCAACCTCGCCTAAATAGCAGCTTCCTTCATCAAATTCAACAAGACTCTTTAATACATCCTGTTCCTTCTTTGCACCGTAATTAATAACCTTGCCATCCTTAAACTCCAGCCAAAAATCTTCAATTAATTTTCCCTGATAGCTAAGAGGCATTGATGCATATACCTTTCCATTTACGCCTGTCTTAAGCGGCATACAGAAGTTTTCCTCAGTCGGCATATTCGGGTTGAATAACACACCCTTTGTGGAATACTCACAGCCGCCGCCCCAGATATGATTTTTAACAAGCTCTACTGTCAAATCAGTTCCAAGCTCATTTGTAAAATGAAGTGCCTTGAAATTATAATCATTTAACATCTTTGAATGACCAAGAATCTCTGCATTATGTTTATTCCACTCTTCTACTGGATCATTCTCCTCATTTACACGCACACTCATTAAAATAGCATCCATGAGTGCTTCAACTGCTTCGTCTTCTTTTTTGTCTGGAAATACCTTATTAGCCCAACCTGCAGATGGCAATGCCACGATACTCCACTGACCGTCATTGTTCATCGTGTATTTCTTTAACGGTGCATTCTTTTTGCTATATGCAGCCTGAACTCGCTGAATCTTAGTTGGATCAATATCCTTCATTAGCCCCGGCGTATCAGAAATGACATGAAGATAGCAGCATCCTTTTTTATGCTCCCAATCTGTCATATCGTACTTCCACTGTGGAGTCTCCTCTAACGTCTCTGTGCTTGCATACTGATAATTCATCAGATTATCCTGCTCATCATGCCAGTTTATTTTAACATATCCGGCACCAGCCTCATATGCTGCCTTTACGCACATTCTTACAAACTCATAATCAGTTACGGATGCACTGATTACAAGCATCTGTCCTGGCTGAACATTTACGCCGCTCACTACTGCCAGCTTTGCGTACTTTTCCATTACTGCCTTACTAGCCATTTTTTCTAACCTCCCTATTTTGCCTCGTAAAGAGACATTCGCAATCCATTTTCAGTATACCAGATATAGAAAGAATTTGGAAGATTACAGAAAAATTTTGGAGGAAATTTGTAAACTATGTTACAGTTCATGGATAAGCCAATATTGCGGCAAAGTCCTAAGGTGAATGGATTTCACGAGCCGGACACTTGAAGCAGGTCTTTCGAAGTAATGTATAATAAGAAAGAACATAAAAGGAGCCTGCTGAGTTTGGTCCGGCGACGAAACCATTACACCGAATGGCTTTCGTAGCATGACGCATGAACTGTAACTAAACTTTCATCATTTTGATAAGAATACGCATTGACTTCAAGCGACCTTTAAGCAGTATAATAAAGATACCAATTATTGAAAGGATGGATTTTTTATGAACACAATTTCTCCAGAAGTAAAAACTGCACTTGTAACAGGAACTGATCATGGTGTTGGATTTTCTCTTGCAAAAAAGCTGCTTGCACGCGGTTATTTTGTAATCGCAGTTCGCATAGATGAAACAGAAAAGCAGATTGACGCTTTACAATCTTTATATCCAAATCAAATGGCAATTGTCTGTGCCGATATCGGAAGTGATGAGAGTGTTTTTAAGGCTTCAAATGATATCAAAAACATGACTGATCACATTGACCTGTTAATCAACTGTGCCGGGATCCTTGGTGACATGAACAAAAATCTCGGTGATGATCTTGATTTTGATGAAATAATGCGCGTGATAAATGTAAATGCCATCGGTACACTTCGCATAACCAATGCTCTTTTTTCACTTGTATTAAACAGTAGCAAAAAAACTATTGTAAATATTTCTTCTGAGGCCGGAAGCATTGCCGATTGTTGGCGCACTGGATGGTTTGGCTATTGTATGTCTAAGGCAGCCAACAACATGCAGTCTGCTCTTGTTCACACTGACTTAACCCAGCGGCAAGCCACTGTGGTTCCATTGACGGAGTTCTAGTGTCT